>OGZL01000203.1_pt1 | contig 41154 bp, 32 predicted proteins | sample 1576761 | NCBI WGS metagenome assembly OGZL01 (sample SAMEA3541595, study PRJEB24748) | human gut metagenome | biome: human gut; feature: human-associated habitat; material: faeces | place: China | collected 2012
GCCGCCTGAACCGCTGATACCTGGTTTAATATATCGACGCAGTATCGCTCGTCTTCCACCATCGCCTTCACACCGCGCACCTGTCCCTCGATCCGGTTTAAACGTTTCAGCAGATCTTTTTCTTCGGTCAGGTTTCTGTGTTTGTGGCGTTCCGTCTCTCCTCCCTGACAGACCTGCGCTTGTGATTCACATTTACAACAGCCCATGCTTTTCTCCTATCTTTTATCAAAATGCTGCGAAATGGCATATTAATTCCACCATTTCGCAGCTTTTTTCATCCTACTGAATCGAGTCCACCTTATAATCCTGTGCCTCAACCGCCTCTTTCAACGTATCGTCCGCCACATCCGCACTCATGCTTACGACCGCGGTTCCTTTCTCATGGCTGACCTCTGCGCTCTCCACGCCTGCCAGTGCCTCCAACGCCTTCTTTACGCGTGCCTCACAGTGTCCACACATCATTCCTTCGATATTCATTGTCTTTGTCATCGTTATTCCCTCCATATTTATATGATTTTTTTGATTCTCACTTTTTTGCATTTCTTTTGAAACAGTTTCATTTCCATTTGCTGTTTGCCCAATTGACCGGGTGTCTTCTGCCCCCATCCTAACTGCACCTGCGTTTTCTGCCTTTTCTCCACCTTTATTAGCAGCCTTCTCAGCCTTCTTCCGCATCGGATGATCCTTCGATGCATCGTGCATCTTAAACAGATTCAGCCGCAGCGCGTTCGTCACTACGCAGAAGCTGGATAAGCTCATCGCTGCAGCGCCGAACATCGGATTTAATTTCCATCCAAAGATAGGATACCACAAACCGGCTGCAAGTGGAATACCCACAACATTGTAAAAGAATGCCCAGAACAGGTTTTCGTGAATATTTCGAAGCGTCGCACGGCTTAGACGGATTGCCGCCGGAACATCACTCAAACGGCTCTTCATCAGCACCACATCCGCGGCATCAATCGCGATATCTGTACCGGCTCCGATCGCGATACCTATATCGGCACGCGTGAGCGCCGGGGCATCATTGATACCATCACCGACCATTGCCACCTTGCCCTGTTCTTTCAGGCTGCGGATGACACTCTCTTTCCCATCCGGAAGTACTCCGGCAATGACTTCATCCACACCAGCCTGTGCCCCAATCGCACGGGCGGTCCGCTCATTATCCCCGGTCAGCATGACCACACGGATTCCCATGTTCTGCAGTTCCTTGACCGCCTGCGGGCTGTCTTCCTTGATGACATCTGCCACGGCAATCATACCAGCCAGACGACCATTTTTCATAAAGCACAGCGGTGTCTTGCCTTCCGATGCCAGACGCTCAAAGGATGCCTGTTCCTGTGCGGACACCGTCGTATGTCCGCTGATATAGGAAAAGCTTCCGCCTGCCAGTGAAGCGCCGTCTAACGTACCAGAAAGTCCATTACCCGGCAGCGCCTGGAAATCAGCCGCCTCCGGCGCGTCAATCTGCTGTTCTTTTGCATAAAGAAGAACAGCTTTCGCCAATGGGTGCTCACTCTTCTTTTCCAGGGAAAGCGCCAGGCTTACCAGCTCCTTCTCAGTCACACCTCCGGACGGGATGACGTCGGTCACACGCGGCTCGCCGCTGGTGATCGTACCCGTCTTATCAAGCGCTACAATGTCCATTTTTCCGGTTTCTTCCAACGAAACAGCTGTCTTGAACAAGATTCCGTTTTTCGCGCCCATGCCGTTGCCGACCATAATCGCAACCGGCGTAGCCAGTCCCAGTGCACACGGGCAGCTGATAACCAGTACGGAAATACCTCGCGCCAGTGCGAATCCAAACGTCTGTCCTGCCAGCAGCCAGATAATCGTTGTCACCACTGCGATCGTGATAACCGCCGGGACAAACACGCCGGAAACCCGATCTGCAATCTTGGCGATCGGCGCTTTCGTCGCCGCCGCGTCGCTGACCATGCGGATGATCTGCGACAGGGAGGTATCTTCACCGACTCTGGTCGCCTCACAGCGCAGATAACCAGACTGGTTGACCGTTGCCGCCGAAACCGGGTCACCCTGTGCCTTATCCACCGGAATACTCTCGCCGGTCAGTGCTGCCTCGTTGACCGCACTTGTTCCTTCCAGGACCACACCGTCCACCGGGATATTTTCACCTGGGCGTACAACAAATACATCACCCTTCTTTACCTCTTCAATCGGAACCTTTGTTTCCACTCCATCCCGGATGATAACAGCTGTCTTTGGTGCCAGTTTCATCAGTCCCTTTAAGGCATCCGTCGTTTTTCCCTTGGAACGCGCCTCCAGCATTTTTCCGACTGTGATCAGCGCCAGAATCATTGCCGCCGACTCAAAGTAAAATTCATGCATGTAGGACATGACTGCCGTGTCGTTGCCCTTTAACTGTGCGTCCGTCATCGCAAACAACGCATATGTGCTGTAAATAAACGACGCGCCGGAACCAAGTGCTACCAGCGTGTCCATGTTCGGGGCGCGGTGTAAAAGTCCCTTGAAACCGCTGATAAAAAATTTCTGGTTAATCACCATGATAATTCCGGCCAAAAGGAGCTGCAAAAGTCCCATCGCCACATGGTTGCCATCCATAAAGTGCGGCAGCGGCCAGCCCCACATCATATGTCCCATCGACATATACATAAGGACTGCTAAGAATCCCAGCGATGCGATCAGACGGTGTTTTAAGACCGGCGTCTCTCGATCTTTTAAGGCGTCCTCTGCCTCCGACGCGCTCTGTGCCTGCGCTGCAGTGCCCTGTCCTTTCAGGGATGCGCCATATCCGGCATCTTCCACCGCATGAATCACGGTCTCCGGGGGCACATCGCCCTCGACGCCCATCGAATTTGTCAGCAGGCTGACCGAGCATGCCGTGACACCCGGCACTTTCGATACTGCCTTTTCAACCCGGCTGCTGCATGCCGCGCAGCTCATGCCGGTTACTGTATATTGCTTCATGGTCTCCTCCTATCTCTTAACTGCCTTTATAATATACCCCCATAGGGTATATGTCAACCCCAATTTCATTTATGATCTCTTTTTCTCAACAAAATAATAATGGACGCAAAAAGACTCTGTCCGGAGAATTTCCCCTTACAGAGTCTTTTATACATTCGCATCCATGCCGCCCTTTTGCGGGCATAGACATTATTCCATTTTTATCTGCGCATCATCCAAACAGCACGCCCAGCACGCCGTAGGACAGAATCGACATAATCACCGTCGCCAGCGCGATACCGACTAAAATCGCGCCAAATGCCTTGCCAAATTTCATGTGGAGCAGGGATGCCACCAGCGCGCCTGTCCATGCGCCGGTTCCCGGAAGCGGGATGCCGACAAAGAGCATCAGCCCCCAGAACTCATATTTCTCGATCTGCCCTTTTTTGCTCATCGCTTTGCGTTCCAGCCACAGCGCAATACCACGGAAACACGGAACCTTCTTCATCCACTCCAGCACATGGCGGATCAGAAGCAGGATAAACGGGATCGGCAGGATATTTCCCACGATACAGATCGGGATCGCCCGCAGGATCGGCACGTTTAAGAGTGCCGGTGACGCAGCCAGAAGCCCGCCTCGAAGTTCCAGAATCGGAATCATCGAGATAATGAAGATAATTGCCTCCTTCGATATGACTCCGGATAAATTAGCTGTAAACCATTGTACCAGTGAATCCATAAATTATGCCTGCTCCCCGCTGTTATTTTCATTCTGTGCCGCAGTATCGGTGGTGTTCTCCGAAACAGAGTCCGAAGCATCCGCGGAATCCGCGTCTGAGCCAGCCGTGCCTTCTGTTTCTGCGTTGTCAACCGCCTTATCTGCTGCAGCTTCATCCTTCTCTTCAAAGATAGTCTCCTGCATCTCCTCTGGTTCTTCCGGCTCATGCACATCTGCAGATGTCGTCGAATCCATCGGCGCACCGCACCGGCTGCAGAATGCCGCATTTTTCTCCACCTTTGCGCCGCACTCCGCGCAGACTCTTGTGCCCTCTAACTCGGCAATCTCATCCTCCAGGGACGCAATCTTCACAAGCCCTGCCTGGATAGTGTGGAACTCATCTGCAAATTTCCCTTCCAGCTCGCCCTCATGTCTGTCATAGTATGCTTTTCCCAGTGTGATATATGCCTTATTAATCTTATCTTTCTCGGCTGACAGCTTCGATTTCAGCTGTAATACGCCTGTGATGTCCTTTACCCGGTTCGCAGCTTCCTTGCTCTTATCGCTGATCACCTTTCCAAGCTCATCGAAAAATGCCATATTTCTTCCTCCTCTGCGGGATATGTACGCCTCAAATTTCGTTCTGCCTGATGTGACAGCGCATCGCTGTTCTAAATGCAACGGCAGGTTCATGCAAAACCAAGGCATCTAATATTTTCTCATAACGATTCAGCCGATTTTGCATCAAATACATAAACCGGCTGAACCGCTACGTTTCCCCTTATTTTAGTCCCTACAGGGGAGAAAGTCAATCTTTTGCATCCCTAAATCAACTCTAGGCAACTTTTTTAATACGCAAACACCCGGTTCAGCCGCATCAATTCCGGTGTCAGGCCGAAGGTCGATTTCACAAACTCCGGAACCTTGCCATAGCGGAACGAGCGCTGGTAGATGCCATACTGACCCGATTCATCCATTTCATAGTCCGCCGCATATTCCCCATCATACAGGACATTCTGACCGGCATCCACCGTATATGTCTGACCTATCTCATTTTCCTCCATTGAATTTACCGAATCCCTCAAATCATCCTCTGAAACTGCCCCTGTGTCCTCTGTACCGGACACATATACTGCAATATTGATCCCCTGATATGCCTCCGCCATTTGATTGATCTGCACCATATCATCCGAAGCGGAGTTTGCAAGAATTTCTGCAATCTGTTCCGGATCTGTAATCGTTACCTCGCGTCTGCTGTTATTCTGAAGATACTCCCGCTGGCGTTTTCCAAGCTCTGTATCTGCCGGTGCCAGCTGATCCTCCGGAATCTTGCCGCCCTGATACTGAAGCACGATTTTTTCTGTATTTTCCGGCGTCACCTTGCTGCCGACCTCGGTACCACACTGTTTCAGAATCGCGATCGTCTCCTGGAAGGACGGATAAATCGGGTAATAATCAAACTGGTTAAATGTGTCATAATAGCCGCCATTTTTACGAATCACATCAATCATCGCCTGCATCTCATTTGTCTTAAACTGAATCTCCGCGATCGGCATCTCCTCCCGGCGCATATCCGGCGTCAGAGCCATCAGCTCTTTCTGGTATGCAGCAAGAAGCGCCGCCTTCGTCTGCTCATCCGGAAGCTTCACATGGCTGCAGTCCTCTTCCTCTTTGTAATTGATGCCTGCGGCATCGTCTGCCTGTAGGGACAGCACCGGGTACATTCCCAGTTTATAGCTCTGATTTTCATAAATGGAATCTAGCTGTTCCCGCAGCTCCGATACATTGATCGTGCGGTAATTACGGTAAACGGTTTTTCCATTGTTCAGATGCCAGGACAGCACGATCGAATCATAGCGTGAATCCAGATCCGCCTCACTCATCCAATCCTGTCCGCCGTTCAAATGCTTCCGCTGTCTGAAAGCTGTCTCGATGCCCTGCGCGCCAATTTCCCGCAGGACACGGATTCCATCCTCATCCGAGATCTGCATTTTATCTGCCACATCTCCCTGGGACGCCCATTCCATTCCAACACTGTAGCCATCCCTATACATTCTCGGAGTCACATGGTAAGCCCCTGCCGCATTGTTGTCCAGCGCATCACAGTAAATACCCGCGTATGCAACCTTGTCAGCATCCGGCAGATAGCTGTCATATCCTGCCACATCCAGGCGGAACCCTAAGAAAATGGCTGCCACTGCCACCGCACTAATGGCAAGCTGTCTCTTATGCGCAAACAAGCTCTTAAAATCGAAATGATAGATAATTTCGATCAGGCAGCTGGTGATGAGCAGTCCGCAGAGCAAGCCAAACACAGTCCAGATATCATCATTCAGGATTGACCGGAAAATCATTCCGGAAAACAGCGTGATCGGCACAACCAGAAGGAAACGGATCACCGGCTCACTTACCTTAAATGCCATCGCTCTTCCAGCCGCCTCAGACGGGCGTTTCCGGTACAGGAACATTCCCAGACCAAAGAGCAGGGCTGCCACTGCCAATGCAATGACTGCCATCCGGGTGGGATGCTCCGAACCAGTTGCCGTGCCGTACCAGAAAACCGGTGAGGTCCGCTCGCACCAGCGCAGCAGGAAATTGCCATTGTCATAAAACGTCATGAAGTATTCGGAAAAATACGTCGATACCACTGCAGCCACACCCGGTCCCCAGCTAAAAAGCACGCCGGTTCCCAGTAAACCCACGATCAGATTGCCTGTCAGAATCACTGCCAGCACAACCGTCATGTACACCAGTGTAAAAAAGCACATATGCTGTATATACCCAATCAGCAGGGTTCCCCATGAAAATGGCGCGCCCTTCACCTGCAGCATCACACCTGCCACCAGCAAAAACACCAGATACGGAACCGCCAGATACAGGATACCGTCCAGGCAGGTCACAGTATAAAGCATTTCACGGCTGATCGGAAGGCTGTGAAAAAAATCCGTTTTCTTTTTCGAATGGAGATACGAAAAACCGGACGCTGCCAGCACCACCGCCGTCACAATCAGGATAAATACCAGCATTGCATTCTGGATCGAATACATATGCAGCATCTCATTGGTCAGCTTTAATTTTGCTTCTGCTAACGCCGCTTCGACGCTCAGTTCTTTAGACAAGTTATCCGGACGCAGCATTATGCTGGTTTCCAGCGCTGTCAGGACCGGAAACAGAAAGAAGCACAAAAGTGCGGTAAGCGCCACGCTCCAGAGACGCTGCTTCGTATTTTCTCTCATATATTTAAAAAACAAGCCTTTTGATGTCATAACCAGCCACCTCCGTTTCACTGATAAAGATCTCTTCCAGGGAAAGCGGTATCATTTCAAAAAACACCGGATGATACGCCTGTAAAATTGTCTGAATCTCTTCCCGTTTTCCGCGCGCGGTAAGCGTCAGGAGACTTCCCCTCTGTTCCGTCTTTATAATATCGATTCCCTGCAAATCGCTGCTCCCCACTCCCGCCGGAAGCACACACTGAATCTTGTGAATATTTAACTTCATATCGTCCAGATCCTTTGAGAGAAGCATTCCTCCCTTGTGAAGCAGACCTACATGGTCGCAGATATCTTCCAGCTCCCGCAGATTATGGGAGGCGATGACCGGCGTGAGGTTCCGCTCCTCGATATCATTGGCAAAAAGACTCTTGACCGTCTGCCGCATGACCGGATCCAGCCCGTCAAACGTCTCGTCGCAGAACAGATAATCGGTTCCCGCACAAATGCCCAGCAGCACAGCGAGCTGTTTTTTCATACCCTTCGAAAAGGTCTGCACCTTCCGCCGGCTTTCCAGTTCAAAATTCTTTAGCAGTTTATCAAACCGGGCTGCATCAAACTTCGGATAAATTCCCTGATAAAACACCTTCATATCTTCCGCCGTTCCATTGCTTAAGAAATACGGCTCATCCGGGATATAAAAGCACCGTGCCTTTACCTTTGTATTCTCAAATACTGTCTCATCATCAACCGTAATGCTTCCTTCGTCCGGCTTTAAAATACCGGCTGCCATCCGCAAAAAGGTACTTTTTCCGGCGCCGTTAGTTCCGATCAGACCAAAGACACTTCCATTGTGAATCTCCGCATGGATATGATCGACTGCCACTGTATCATAAAAACGCTTCGTCAGATTCTCAGCCTTTATCATTTCTGTTTCCTCCTTCCTCACTTCCATAGCTCTGGATGACCTGCTCCTGGAACTCCAGCATCGTGATGCCGGTTCCTTTTGCATCCCGGATCAGAAGTTCCAGCTGATCCCAGATCTCCTGCCGCTTCCTCTCCCGAATCTGCCGGTTGTCCGCCACAAAACTGCCCCTGCCCTTAACCGAATAAATATATCCCTGGCGTTCCAGCTCTGCATACGCCCGCTGGATCGTATTCGGATTCATCGACAGCTCCGTTGCCAGACTCCGCACGGATGGAAGCTGACTGTCCTGCTCCAAAATCCCCCGGACCATCAGATCCGACAGCTTCTCAACAATCTGCTCATAGAGAGGTCGTCGATCTTTATAATCAATCAGAATCATGCTCACATTCTCCTTTCCTCCATTCTGCCCTGTATCAAAAATCATAAGTGTATTAGTTCATTCAATACAGTTATAGTATACAAAAAGGGCAGCCGATTGTCAACCGACTGCCCTCTTACGATTTTCTTAACAACCTTTTCGGTTATATCCGAATAGAAACAAACTTCTACAATCAAAGATTGATTACTGAGCCTGTGTCTCCTCAGCTGCCTCAGTCTCTTCTGTTTCAGCCTCAGTCTCCTCAGCTGCCTCAGTCTCTTCCTCAGATGCCTCTTCGGTCTCTTCCTCGGAAACTTCCTCAGTCTCTTCTGTTTCAGCCTCGGTCTCCTCAGCTGCCTCAGTCTCTTCTGCCTCTACAGTCTCCTCTGCTGCTGCAGTTGTCTCCTCTGCTTTGCTGCCGCAAGCGGTCAGAGCAGATGCTGCTACCATTGCACTCATAACTAAGATTGCTGCTGTTTTTGTAAGATTCTTTCTCATAATTATTCTCTCCTCTTTAAAACATACGATTTATGTTTTCTTGTACCTCATCGGTACGTGACCTATAATAAAAACAAATTATGTCCAAAATATGAACAGATAATTAACATTCACTAAATAAATCCCGTATTTCTTACAAAAATCGAAAGTTTTCGTAAGAAAAGTCCTTGTTTCTGTTGACTTTACATTGTTTTTTAAGGTCTTTAAATCTTAATATATATGCAGCAGTTTTCTCGTTTCAATGCTGCTTTTTCCCGATTTCCGGCTTATTTTTATTCTTTTTTCGTTTCTTTATGAACAAGGTTCTCGATTTTGTGTTTACGATTTGTTCACAATTTAGCCAAATTTGAACGGTTGGAACCGAACTGAAATTCCGTCATATATTTCCGGTAGCGAAGCGGCAGGTGCATCCGCTGACAGGCTGGATTTTCCCGCTCCTTAATTCCTATCTGATGAAAAAATGCACTCCAGAGCGCCGCATATTCGCTCTGATCGGTTCTCCCGGAAAGCGCCTGCAGGGGCTCTGTCTCAGCCCCACGCATCATATACCACCGCCCCTTTCCTGTCCAGACTCCCGCTTCCTGGTGATTTTTATCATAGATAATAAATGGTTCCGAGGGCAGGCGATCTGTAAAATACGGCATCAGCAATGCCGTCACCCGGTTTTTCGGACCAATCTCAGAAAATAGTACCTGATCGGAATATTCTGCAAACCGCAGAAATTCTGTCTGCAAATGCGCTTCATTGGCAACCGCACGGTTGATCTGAAAGACTGTCTGCACCGCCGGTATCTGTAAATTTTCCGTGATACGTCTCCCTGCTGCTCCTGCGCTAAACCCACAGACCAGAAAGCGGTAGACCGCCTCTGCCCGATCCTCCCGCTCACTCAGCGCCGTGCGGTAAATCCAGCTGTACGCCAGTTCTGACAGGGATCGACGCACCGAGCGCACGACTTTCTGTGCCTTGAGCCGATCCACCGCCACCTCTCGGTACTCCGAAAACAGGCTGTAATTATATTCGCCCTGTACTTCCAGCCGCACGTTCTCATGCCCTAAGCGGCTGTTCCAGGCATCATATACTCCTGTGAATATACCTTCTGGACTGTCTTCGCATACAAATACAACCATTTTTCTCTCCTCCGTCTGCTTCATGCCTGCGCCATATGAAAATCATCAAACAGCGACATCTGGCGGTACAGCCCGCTCTGTGACAACTGCCACTGCTTCCGCTTCTCTTCACTGATTAGCTGTGCCGCGATCGCATCCTCATGGATCTGCACCGGGTACATCATCCGCCCTGAACAGGTAATGAAGTATACTGCCCGCTTCAGCACAACTCCCATCTTCTTCAAATCTTCAAACCGAAGCGCCACCTGTTTTCTCGTTGCGACAATCCGCATCGCAGACTTTACCCCGATGCCCGGAACACGCAGAAGTGTCTCATACGGTGCCCGGTTTATCTCCACCGGAAACTCACCCAGATTCTGCAGCGCCCAGTCGCACTTCGGATCCAGAAACACATTAAAATTAGGGTGCTTTTCACTCAGAAGTTCCGATGCCCGGAAGCCGTAGTAGCGCATCAGCCAGTCCGCCTGGTACAGACGGTGTTCCCGCAGAAGCGGCGGTCCGTCCGGAAGATCCGGAAGCAGGCTGTCCTCATTCACCTTGATAAACGCCGAATAAAAGACCCTCTTTAATCCAAAATTCCGATACAGCGCTTCCGCGACCGCAACCATCTGATAATCACTCTCCGGAGTTGCCCCGACAATGAGCTGTGTGCTCTGACCGCCGGGGACGAAATAATTCTTGCGGTTTGAGATATTTCCCAGTCCGAAACTGCCATAGATCGATCGTCCTGGGATGACACGGGGGATCTCCGGTGTATGTGTCCTTCCAACCCTTTCATCCATTTCCCCCGGCTCTTTCGACCTCATAAATCCTTTTACCTTGTCTCCATTCCGCCCCCAATCCATCTTTGTCTCTGTCTGATTCGGACTCAGAATTCCCTTATCAGCCTGCAGACATTCCCTTTCCCCTTTTCCTATCGCTTTACCACCAATTCCATATCTCCCGTCTCCCGGAATCTGAATTTCTCCGCGCTCTTTCTGCGGAAGCCATGCCCCTCTGCTCTCCAGACGCCCTTCCTGCTCCAGCTGTCTCGCGATCCCAGTCTGGATCTGGCGCATCGGGCGCAGTATCTTGTCCCGCGTCTTTCCCGGTGCCAGGCGCGCCAGACCATCAGCCGTCGGAAGCTCCAGATTCACACTCATCCGGTCCGCCAGAAAGCCCACTCTCTCAATCAGCTCCGGATCTGCCCCCGGAATTGCTTTCACATGGATGTAACCGTTAAATCGATGGACGCGCCGAAGGCGGTACAAGGTCTGATACAGCAGTTCCATCGTGTGATCCGGTGTCTCCAGCACACCGGAACTTAAAAACAATCCTTCTATATAGTTGCGCCGGTAAAATTCCATCGTCAGACGGCAGACCTCCTCCGGCGTAAAGGAGGTACGGACCGTGTCATTGCTCCGACGGTTGACACAGTAATGACAGTCATAGATGCACTGGTTCGTAAATAAAATTTTCAGCAGGGAGATACAGCGCCCATCCGAGGCAAAACTGTGGCAGATGCCGTCCACCCGGCTGTTTCCAAGAAAGCCTTCCTTTCCCTTTCTACCCACGCCGCTGGATGTGCAGGCGGCGTCATACTTCGCCGCATCCGATAAAATTCTTAACTTTTCTTCGATTGAAAGATTTTCCTGTATCAGCATGAGGTTCTGCCTCCTCCCGTTTCTCGAACATCCGTTCTGTATTTATCATATCACACCCTCTTTTTAAATGCAAGCTGTTTTTCGAACGCACATTCTATCATCACGCACACTGTATCCGAGTCTTTCCAATTCTACGCAAAGCGTTGTTAAACTTCCTCTTAAAATATAATTTCGATAACACATGACAATATTTCCGATTGTTTTCCTCGCAAGCCGCGTTTATAATAAAGAAAGATTGAAGGTATAAAATGAATTATTCTTATAGGTAGGATGAAGGAGGAGTTTACAATGGCTATTTTAGTTACTGGAGGCGCCGGTTACATCGGCAGTCATACCTGCATCGAACTTTTAAACGCCGGATATGAGGTTGTTGTCATGGACAACCTTTACAATGCCAGTGAGGAAGCGCTGCGCCGCGTGGAGAAAATCACCGGCAAGCATGTAACCTTTTACAAGGCAGATATGCTGGATCGCGAGGCAGTCAATGAGATTTTTGAGAAAGAATCCATCGATTCGGTCATTCATTTTGCAGGCTTAAAGGCAGTCGGGGAATCCGTTGCGAAGCCACTGGAATATTACCACAACAATATCACCGGAACCCTGATTCTCTGCGACGTAATGCGCAATCATGGCGTCAAGAAAATCATTTTCAGTTCCTCCGCTACCGTATACGGAGATCCGGCATTCGTCCCGATCACCGAAGAATGCCCGAAAGGCAAAATCACAAACCCTTACGGTCAGACAAAGGGAATGCTTGAGCAGATTTTAACTGACCTGCACGTGGCAGATCCGGAATGGAATGTCGTTCTGCTCCGCTACTTCAACCCAATCGGTGCACACAAGAGCGGTCTGATCGGCGAGGATCCGAAGGGAATCCCGAACAACCTGGTTCCTTATATCGCACAGGTTGCTGTCGGCAAGCTGAAATGCCTAGGTGTCTTCGGCAATGATTACCCGACTCCGGACGGAACCGGTGTGCGCGATTACATCCACGTAGTTGACCTTGCAGTCGGTCATGTAAAAGCACTCCAAAAATTTAACGATAAGCCAGACGTATATATCTACAACCTCGGCACCGGCAAAGGCTACAGCGTACTCGATGTTGTCAAGGCTTACGAAAAAGCCTGCGGCAAAACAATTCCTTATGAAATCAAGCCACGCCGCGCCGGCGATATCGCAACCTGCTACTCCGATGCTACCAAAGCGAAAAATGAACTCGGCTGGGAAGCTCAGTACGGCATTGAGGAGATGTGCGCTGACTCCTGGAAATGGCAGTCGATGAACCCGAACGGATATCGGGACTCTGAAGACTAAAAAAAATAAAGAATGTGCTTCTTTGTGTAATAGGGAATTCCAAGGAATTTCCTATTACATAACAAAAGCGGCTGACAGATGTCCACCCTAACATCTGCCAGCCGCTTTTTCTGTTCTTTATTTGTGTTCCGCAAATCCCCGCCGCATTTTTTCCAGCGCCCGCTTCTCGATCCGGCTTACATAAGAACGCGAAATCCCAAGTCTGGCGGCAATCTCCCGCTGCGTCTGTTCCTTTCCGCCAAACAGCCCGTACCGGCTGCGTAAGACGATTTTCTCTGTTTCTTTTAAACACGCTTCATAGGCGCGGTAAAGCTGTTCAATTTCCTGCTTTAAAATAATGGTTTCCAGAACTTCTTTTCCTTCTGCCTCCAGCACATCCATCCGGCTGACGGTTTCTCCGTCTTTATCTACCCCGATCGGGTCATATAACGAGATATCCTTTGCATATTTTTTACCAGCACGGAAGGTCATCAGAATCTCATTCTCGATACATTTCGCCGCATATGTCGCCAACCGCGATCCCCGCTCCGGATGAAACGTATTGACCGCTTTAATGAGCCCGATGGTGCCGATCGACAGGAGATCTTCCATTTCATAATCTGTACCCTGATATTTTCTGGTCACATGCGCCACCAGCCGTAAATTTCGCTCTATCAGAGTATTGCGTGCCTCATGGTCTCCCTCTTTCATGCGTTCCAGACAGGACCGTTCCTCTCCAGGTGTCAAAGGCTTTGGAAATGTATGCAAAGAAAAAGCCACCCTGAAGCTTACTTACTGATAGTTTATGCTTCGGTGGCTTTTCCAGTGCACCACTTGCTTTTCCGATTTTAGAAAGGGCGCTAAAAATCATACCATCCAGCCGGTTATAAATCCGCTGCATCTAAAAATATTGATACCTCCTTCTCTTCGCCGCCAAAAAGATAACTGACACCGTCACGGACATACATTCCGCCACGATAATTGCACCCCAGATTCCGTTCAAGCCCAGGAGCAGCGGCAGAATGATAACCGATGCACTTTCAAACACAAGAGTACGCAAAAAAGCTATCAGCGCCGAGGTCAGTCCATCTCCCAGCGCCGTAAAAAAGGCGGAACTGAAAATGGAGAAACCGCAGAATAAGAACGAAACCGCATAAATGGAATACGCATGTACCGTCATGTCCAGAAGCCCGGCATCATATCCTACGAAAATAGCTGCCAACGGTGCCGCCATCACCTCGGACAGCAGCAGCATGCTCAGAGACGCCGCCGCGATCAGAAGCACACTGCGCTTTAGCAGGTTATTTAACTCCTTTTTATTTCCTGCGCCGTAGTGATAGCTGATAACCGGAGCTACGCCGGTCGCATAACCGATGAAAATCGCAAGGAAAATAAAGTCCACATACATGATGGTTCCGTAAGCTGCGACTCCGTTTTCTCCCGCGTAGCGCATCAGCTGCGCGTTATACAGCATGCCGACAATGGACATGGAAATACTGCTCATCAATTCCGATACACCGTTGGTGCAGGCACGTCTGAGCGCTCCTCCATCCCACTTTGGTCTGCGAAGGCGGAGGCTGCTGCTGTTCTTCCGCAGGAAATAAACCAGCGGTATCGTTCCTCCTATGATCTGTCCCATCGCAGTCACCATCGCCGCTCCGGCAATTCCCCAATGGAACACTCCCATGAACAGAACATCTCCCGTCATATTAAGCACACCCGAAATGATCGTTACAATCAGCCCCAGCTTCGGCTTCTCCGCCGTCACGGAAAGGCTGCCAAACGCATACTGCAACATTAAAAACGGAAGCGCCACCAGAATGATCCGTCCATACCGGATGCAGTCCGCCAGCATCTCTCCCTTCGCGCCAAGAAAGGCAGCGATCTGCGGTAAAAACAGAATACTGATAACCGCAATTACCAGACCAGAAACAAAGGTCGCAGCGATCAGAAGGGAAAAAATCTCCTGGGCCTTCTCACGCCTGCCCTCGCCCATAATCCGGGCAATCAGGGCACTTCCACCCGTGCCGAACATAAATCCCATGGCACCTACGACCATCAGAAACGGCATAATGAAATTGACCGCCGCAAACGGCGTTTTTCCTACAAAATTCGATACAAAATATCCATCTACCACTCCGTAAATGGAGGTAAAAATCATCATTAAAATAGATGGAATTGTAAACCGGATCAACCTCCCAAAACCGAAATGATCTGATAACTGAATCCTCTGTTCCATAACATTCTCCTGTCAAATTTTTAAGTAATTCTGCCATTATATCATAATTCTTCACATCACGGAACATCACCTGCACCTCTTCTCCCTTGAGCCAAATAAATATTATTCCTACGGTTGATTTTTTCGGAATTATTCTATATAATGAAAATAAATTTACAATTTAACGCGTTAAACCTCAACGCATTAAATTCAAAAAAGCACGACTTTCACATTAGGGAGGAACTATGTTATGAGCGAAGACAAAAAATTAAACATGCCTCAGTCGCTTCTGCTTCTGCTCCTGATCATCGGAGCGGTTGCAGTCTGCATCCGGCTGAAAACGGGCGGACCGATGATTGGACTATTTATGAGCTGGATCATCATCTATCTGTTTTGTAAGGTATTACGCATAAATTATGAGCATGTTGTAAACGGCGCTTACGACGCGATCCGGGTTGTCGTTCCTACCCTGTGCCTGCTCATGGCAATCGGCGTCATGATCGGTACCTGGCTGCAAAGCGGCACGATTGCAACCATCATTGTCGGCGGTTTAAAACTGATCAACCCGACCTGGCTGCTGCCTCTGACCCTGATTTTCTGTGCCGTATTAAGCCTTGTGACCGGAACCTCCTACGGTTCCGTCGGCAGTGCCGGTGTTGCCATGATGGCAATCGGCAACGCGATGGGCATCCATCCTGGCATGGTGGCAGGTGCTGTCATCTGCGGCGCGATGTTCGGTGACAAATTAAGCCCGCTTTCCGACACAACCAACCTGGCTCCAGCGGTTGCTGGCTCTAAATTAAACGACCACGTGCGTTCCATGCTCTGGACCACGCTTCCGACCTTTGTCATCAGCCTGGTTCTCTTTGTAATTCTTGGCATCAGCCAGACTTCAGGGAACTATGAAACTGGAAATCTTCTGACATACATCGATGCCCTGCAAGGTGAGTTTAAACTTGGCTTCATCACTCTGCTGCCAGCCATCGCAATCATTATTCTGCTTTTATGCAAAGTAAACTCGGTTGTCTCCCTTGGTCTTTCCGCCATCTGCGCCGGAGCTGTCTCTTTCTTCTATCAGGGCGCAACTCTGCAGAGTATCATCCGTGTTGCTTACAACGGATACAGTACCAGCATTGAGGAAGGTATTTTACAGACCATCTTAAACCGCGGCGGTATGAGCAGCATGCTTCAGTATGTGGCAATCATCTGCTTTGCAGTTGGTATGGGCGGTATGCTGGATCGCCTCGGCGTTCTCGGCAATCTCTTAAACGCCATCGTAAATCACATCAACAGCGATGGCAGCCTGATTGCAGCAAGCCTTTTAGTCGGCTATGTAACCAGCTTAATCAGCTGTTCCCAGCCGATGTCCCACGTCCTGACTGGAAATATGATGAAACCGCTGTTCAAATCCAGAAAAATCGCACCAGAAATCCTTTCTCGTACCCTTGAGGACGCAGGTACTTTATCCGGTCCGATGATTCCGTGGCACGGTTACTGTGTATACATGTCTGGAACCCTCGGCGTTGCCTGGTCAGTATTCTTCCCATACCTGTTCTTACTGTACTTAACACCTTTGTTCAGTATTTTCTATGGATTTACGGGAATCTCCATCCGGCATACAGACGGCGCTCAAAATTAAACCTTTCTCTTGATGAAAACAAAAGGATCGAAACATATATTCAGCCTTTGACACAGTGTTTACCTGTGCAAAGGCTGAACACATCTAATTTGCCCGAACTTTTTTCATGATTTCGCGCAAAATATATTACATATGAATTTAGGAGATGAATATTTATGATGGAAACAAAGCTTGTACTTCTCGGAACCGGTACCCCAAACGCCTGCCCGAATGCCAGCGGTCCTTCTTCTGCAGTTGTCGTAGGCGACCGCGCTTATCTTGTAGATTTTGGTCCTGGCGTTGTCCGTCAGGCGGCGAAAGCATACCAACAGGGAATTGATGCCCTGCGCCCGGACCGGCTGATGATCGCATTCTGCACACATCTGCACACCGACCACACGGCCGGCTATCCGGATCTCATTTTTACCCCGTGGGTACTGGAACGCCCGAAGCCGCTGAAAGTATTCGGTCCAAAAGGCATCCAGAACATGACCGAACATATTTTAAAAGCATATGAGACGGACATCGACTTCCGTATCCACGGCTTTGAAAAAGCCAACGAAAATGGCTACAAAGTCGAAACTACCGATATCCAGCCTGGTATCATTTATCAGGATGACCGCGTGACGGTTGAGGCATTTCCAGTCAGCCACGGTACGCTTGAAAGCTACGGATTTAAGTTTACAACACCGGATAAGGTGATCGTGATCAGCGGTGACACGGCTCCGCTTGAGATCGTGGCGCAGAAAGCGGAAGGCTGCGATATTCTCCTCCATGAGGTCGAGTACACCGCCGGACTCTCCGCCAGAGAGCCAAAATGGCAGAAATACCACCAGGAAGTTCACACTCTCAGCGTTGATCTGGCAAAGATTGCCGCCAAAGCGCACCCGCGGCTTCTGGTTACCTACCACCGTATCTATCACATGGAAATCCAGGACAACACCCGCGATGTCGAGGCTGAGATGGCGCGCAGAAACACCGCCATTTTGCAGGAAATCCGTGATGCCGGATATGAAGGTGCCGTTGTAAATGGACAGGATTTAGATGTATTCTAAGAAAAATTTAAGGGGATGCGCATTAAGTCAGTCGCTGCCACCCCTGTTCTCAGATCTTCAAGCCTTATATATAAAAAGCAGATATTCTCACACAATGGAGAATATCTGCCATCCAGTCTGACTCATTCTACGGTACGGAAAACATAGACCTGAAGTTTCAAACGTGCCAATTTGTGAGGATATATTAGAACAATACTTCTCCGATAATCTCCACCGCATCGCTGATGCAGTCCGGACAGGCACGCAGCACATTTCCTGTTTCTACACCCTTCAAATCCCTACAGACCACGCTCTGGTTCTTCTCAAGGAAACGCGCGATGCACTCTCTGGCATCCTTATAAGAAACCGCCTTCGAATTCGCCAGCTCCAGATCCCCGGTACTATCCTTCAGCCCCGCCAGCACAGCCGCCGCCGAAATGGCCCCGCAGGTACCATTCATGCCGCCCATGCCAAGACCAAGCCCCTCCGTCACCTTAAACAGCGCCACCTTGTCCAAATCCACCTTATCCGCAAACGCACACGCCACCGACTGGGCACAATTATACCCCATTGCATGAAACTGAGCCGCCTGCTGCTGACGCGCTGAAATCTCTTCTTTCGTCATACTGATACCTCCTAAAATTTTCTTAATCTGCTAAATTTTTTATATTATACTATTTATGCCAATTATAACATACATTTCCACTTTTTAAACACCCCAAAAAGCATACAACATACAGCGCCAGAAGCCAAATGCCCTCCGTTGCATTTGCAGGAGTCTTGGTAACTCTTGGCTCGCAGAGATTTGTGTTAGAGTTCAAAATACACCTGTCTGAGCGAAGCGAGTTTGTATTTTGGACTCTGCTTTTAACAAATCTATGCAAGCCTAGTGTTACCGGCTCCGAAACCGCAACGGAGGGCATTTGGCTTCTGGCGCGTCACCTTGCCATTTTTATGCATTTCTATATATTTCTATTTCATCAGCGTAACCATAACCGCCTTCTGGGCATGCAACCGGTTTTCCGCCTCTTCAAAGATCTCAGACGCATGTTCTTCAAAGATCTTCTCGGTAATCTCCTGTCCACGGTAAGCCGGCAGACAGTGCATTACCATCGCCCCCGGTTTTGCCGCAGCCATCAGTTCATCATTGATCTGATATCCCTGGAATGCCTGCTGGCGGATCTTCTTCTCTTCTTCCTGACCCATGGAAGTCCATGTATCTGTGATGACAACGTCTGCATTTTCCACTGCCTTGATCGGATCATTTACCAGTGTAAATGCGTCATTGCCAGCTGCGAAATCTAGCACTTCTTTCGCCGGACGGTAATTATCCGGAGTTGCGATAGATACCTGCATATCCGATTTCAGACCGCCTACGATCAGGGAGTTCGCCATGTTGTTGCCGTCGCCGATGTAACACATCTTGAGCCCTTTCAGTACGCCGTATTTCTCACGGATCGTCATCAGATCAGCCAGTACCTGGCACGGATGGCAGAAATCAGTCAGACCGTTGATGATCGGGATAGAACCGTATTTTGCCAGATCCTCCACCTCTTTCTGCTCGTAGGTACGGATCATGATGCCGTCCAGATAACGGGAGAGTACGCGTGCGGTATCCTGTACCGGCTCACCGCGTCCGATCTGTAAGTCGCGGGAGGAAAGGAACAGTGCCTGTCCGCCGAGCTGGAACATACCGGTCTCAAACGAAACTCTGGTACGGGTGGATGACTTCTGGAAAATCAGACCAATGGATTTGCCCTCCAGAAGACGATGTGAAATGTGATGTTTACGCTCATATTTTAACTGATCTGCCAGATCCAGAATCGAGGTAATCTCCTCCGGTGTGCAGTCCAACAGCTTTAATAAATGCTTCATGTCTAAAATACCTCCCTCATAGCAGCGATTGCCTCGTCCATCTCCTCTTTCGTGATAACAAGCGGCGGAAGCAGACGGATCGCCTCTGTACCGGCTGTCAGGACCAGGACGCCTTTTTCCATCAACTGACTGACCATCGCAGCTCTCTCATCTTTGTCCACTACGATGCCTAACATCAATCCCATGCCGCGAACAGTCTTTACCTTTGGAGAACCGATCGCTAAAATCTCCTTTTTCAGGTACTCGCCCTTTTCCTGAACCGATTTCAGGAATTCCGGCTTATTTACGATATCTAATACGGTATTGGCAGCCGCACAGCAGAGCGGATTGCCGCCAAAGGTTGTACCGTGCGTACCGGCGCCCAGTACATCCTGGCATTTCTTATCCGCCATGACAGCACCGATCGGAACACCGCCGCCGAGTCCCTTGGCCATACTGATGATGTTCGGCTGAACGCCGTACTGCTCATAGCAGAACAGGCTTCCGGTACGTCCGATGCCCGTCTGAACCTCGTCAATCAGAAGCAGGATGTCCTTCTCCTTGCAGAGCTCGGCAGTTGCCTGTACAAATTCCTTATCAAGCGGAAGGACGCCGCCCTCGCCCTGAATCATCTCCATCATGACAGCGCAGGTCGTACCATCGATCTTGCGCTTCATGTCTTCGATATCATTGGCTGCTGCATAATCAAATCCTTCCGTAAATGGGAAGAAATACTGATGAAACTTGTCCTGTCCGGTTGCCTTTAATGTCGTCACGGTACGTCCGTGGAAAGACTGTTTCAGCGTGATAATCTTATTTCTTCCCTCGCCGTATTTGTCAAAGGAATACTTTCTTGCCAGTTTGATCATGCCCTCGTTGGCTTCCGCACCGGAGTTTGCAAAAAAGATTTTTCCCATTCCGGTTGCATCGACCAACTTCTTTGCTGCCTGCACCATCGGCTCGGTGTAATACAGGTTGCAGGCATGCATCAGCTTATGTGCCTGCTCCGATACCGCAGTCGTCAGCGCCTCGTTGTCATGGCCAAGACTGTTGACACCGATGCCAGAGGTCAGATCAATGTATTTCTTTCCGTCCGTATCCCACAGCGTCGCGCCTTTTCCGTGATCCAGCGCAATCGGGAAACGTCCGTATGTGTGCATAATATAAGTTTCTTCGCCCTGTTTGATTTCTTCAAATGTCATAAAAATCCTCCATGCATCTTTCAAACTTTGTTTACGAGAACATGGTTCCTACACCGTCATCGCTCAAAAGCTCGACCAGAATCGAGTGCGGCACACGACCATCCTGGATATTGGCACGTTCTACACCCTGGCGTACTGCCTCAACACAGCAGTCTACCTTCGGAATCATGCCGCCGGAGATCACACCCTCTTTGATAAGCGCCGGAACCTCAGAAACTTTCAGTCTCGGAATCAGTGTCGAATCGTCTTTCGGATCGCGCATCAGACCGCATACATCCGTCAGAAGAATCAGTTTTTTTGCTTTCAGTGCCACCGCCAGCTTCTCCGCTGCCGTATCTGCATTGATGTTATAGTTTGTCTCCTCGTCCATGCCTGCTGCCACGGAGGAAACAACCGGGATAAAGCCCTCATTTAAAACATCGAGAACGACTTTCTCATTGACTTCTTTAATATCTCCCACATAGCCGTATTCCGTTCCATCCGGATCGACTAACTGGATCGCCTTGAAGAGTCCGCCGTCCATGCCGCCCAGACCAACGGCATGTCCGCCTGCTTTCTCAAACAGGGAAACAAGGTTTTTGTTAACCTTGCCGCAGAGAATCATCTGGACAATATCCATCGTCTCGCGGTCTGTGTAGCGCAGACCTTTGACAAATTTAGACTCTTTTCCGGTTTTTTTGAGCATCTCCGAAATCTCCGGACCGCCGCCGTGTACCAGCACGACCTTGATTCCTACCAGATTTAAAAGGACGATATCCTCGATCACCGCCTGCTTTAAATCTTCATTAATCATGGCGTTTCCGCCGTATTTTACAACGATAATTTTACCTGCATATTCCTGAATATAAGGCAGTGCCTCTACCAGGACTTCTGCGCTCATTTTTGATCCTGTTTTCATCACGTCCGATAATCTCCATTAATCTTCACATAATCATAGGTCAAATCGCATCCCCAGCAGGTAGCGCTTCCGCTGCCTTCCTGAAGCGTTACATTGATCTCCACTTCATCCTGGCTTAAGATTTTCTTTGCCAGATCTTCATCAAAATCAAGTCCTCTGCCGTCCTCACAGACCGCAATGCTGCCCTCTTTGGAAGCAAACTCGACTAACACTTTCTCCGTGTTAAACTCAGCTCCGGAATAGCCCATCGCGCAGAGAACGCGTCCCCAGTTCGCATCGGAACCGAACATTGCTGCTTTGGTCAGGGAAGAACCGGCGATGGATTTTGCCAGTACCTCGGCTGTCTCCTCGTCCTTCGCTCCCTTCACGGTACAGGTCATCAGCTTGCTTGCGCCCTCGCCGTCTGCCGCAATCTTACGAGCCAGATCCTGCATAACCGTCTGCAATGCCTCGCGGAATGCCTCGTATGCCGGATCTTCTGCAGTAATCTCCGCATTGCCAGCCATACCATTTGCCAGAACGGTACACATATCGTTGGTGGAAGTATCGCCGTCAACAGTCACACGGTTGAAGGTACGTTTTACATTGAATAACAGCGCCTTGCGGATCATCTCGCTGCTGACTGCACAATCGGTTGTGATGAAGCACAGCATCGTTCCCATATTCGGGTGAATCATGCCGGAACCCTTACAGATACCGCCGATGTGGCAGGTTGTTCCATCTACATCAAATTCAACAGCGATCGTCTTCACTTTTGTATCGGTCGTCATGATCGCTTCTGCAGCTACCAGGGAGTTGTCATATTTCATCTCCATCTCGCCTGCATGAGCCTCGATCGCCTCAACCGGAAGCGTCTGACCGATGACGCCGGTCGATGCTACGATTACATTTTCCTCCGAAACGCCCAGCGCTCGCGCGCCTGCCTTTGCCTGTCTTCTTGCATTCTCCATGCCAAACGGAGCGCACGCGTTCGCATTTCCGGAATTGACAATAACCGCCTGTGCCTTTCCGTCGGCCAGATGTTCCTTTGTCAGTAAAATCGGTGATGCCTTGACGCGGTTGGTCGTATAAACCGCCGATGCGTTGCAGACACAGTCCGAAAGGATCATCGCCAGATCCTTTTTTGTATGAGATTTGCGGATTCCACAGCGCATCGCGCCCGCTTTAAATCCTTTTGCAGCACAAACACCGCCTTCGATTATCTTCATATGACATTCCTCCTGTCATTTTTAATGTACTCTCGGAATCTTTCTGTGCTTGATTTTGTGAGATGTTTTTTTGTCAGTTGTGCCCAAATTTCTGAGGCGTACGCGGTGCGTACGTTGATGAAATTCGGGTGCGGCTGGCGGAAAATCAGCCACAAAAGCAAGTGCAGAAAGACTCCGAGAGTACATTTTTATATAACTTCGTCTCTATAGTCCCCCGCAGCTAATTTATGGTTTTATCTCTCAACCCCTCTATAGTGCCAGTCCAGCTGTCTCCTCAAATCCAAGCATCAGGTTCATGTTCTGAACGGCTGCGCCTGAAGCACCCTTTCCAAGATTATCAAAGAGCGCCGTCACCATGGTCTGTTCCCCGTGACCATTGACAATCAGCTCCAGACTGTCTCGGCCTGCCATATCTGCCGCCGCGATCATACCGTCATATCCAAACGGATGTACCTTAATGAGTTTCTGTCCGTCATACCAGCCAGCCAGCTTCTCGTAGATATCTTCCGCGGTCGGCTTCCCCGGAAGCAGACGGTTCTGAAGCTGAATCGTGACGGCCATTCCTTTATAGTAATCATCCACGATCGGACTGAATACCGGCGGGAAGTCCAGTCCGCAGATTTTCTGCATTTCCGGCAGATGTTTATGTTTCAGAGTCAGGCCATAGATACGGGGTGCAAAATAACTCTGCGGCTTCTCTGGGGATTCATACTCGGCAATCATCTTTTTGCCGCCGCCCGAATAGCCAGTCAGCGAAAATACCGTCATCGGATAATCCTTCGGAATCACGCCCTGTGCAACCAGCGGATACGTTGAAGTGATAAATCCGGTCGCATGACAGCCTGGATTCGCTACGCGGTTCGATTTCTGAATTGCCTCGCGATGTGCATTCGAAAGCTCTGCCATACCATACGTCCATCCGGCTGCCGTCCGGTGTGCGGTAGAGGCATCGATGATACGTGCCTTGGAACCTTCTGCCAGCGCAACCGCATCGATCGCCGCCATATCCGGCAGACACAAGAATACAATATCTGCTGCGTGAATCAGTTTCCGCCGTTCTTCACTGTCTTTCCGCTTTTCTTCATCAATCAGAAGCAGTTCGATATCCTCTCTCCCGGCCAGACGATCATAAATCTGCAGTCCGGTTGTTCCTTCTTTTCCGTCTATATAAATCTTCGGTTTCGCCATTGTTCGTCCCCCGTTTCCTATCCGTCTTTCTTATGTCACATTTCCAACGCCCGTCATTGCTTACGCAGCCATCACCATCCGCATCCGGCGCTGACCAGAATGCACTAAACCGTTTCGTGCTCGCTCACAAACTTCTCAATCACCAAAATCTGACGGGTTACTTCCTCCGGAGCCGGTCCACCAATCACCTTACGTCCACGTACACAGGTCTTTAAGTCTATCGCTTCATATACGTCATTCTCAAAGGCATCCGAATGCGTCTTGTACTCTTCCAGAGTCAGATCGGCTAAAGACTTGTCCTCACGTACACACTGTGCAACCAGCTGTCCGACTGTCTTGTATGCATCACGGAACGGCATTCCCTTCTTGGTCAGGTAATCTGCACAGTCCGTTGCATTGATAAAGCCCTTCAGAGCGGCTTTCTTCATATTGTCTTTCAGAATCTGCATCGTGGAGAACATCGGTGTCAGCACACGCAGGCACTGTTTTACGGTGTCAATCGCATCAAAGACAGCCTCTTTGTCTTCCTGCATATCTTTGTTGTATGCCAGCGGAATGCCCTTTAACATTGTAAGAAGAGTAAATAAATCGCCGTAGACACGTCCTGTCTTGCCGCGGACCAGCTCGCATACATCCGGATTTTTCTTCTGGGGCATAATGGAAGAACCGGTGGAGAATGCATCATCCAGCTCTACAAACTTGAACTCCCAGGAGCACCAGGAAATAATTTCCTCAGAGAAACGGGACAGATGCATCATCAGGATGGATAAAGCGGCTGTCAGCTCCACGCAGTAATCGCGGTCAGAAACACCATCCAGGGAGTTGTTGGTCACTCTGGCAAAACCAAGCTGCTGGCGTACAAAATCACGGTCAATCGGATATGTGGTGGAAGCCAGTGCGCCTGAGCCGAGCGGCATATCATCCATGCCCTCTAAGCAGTTTTCCAGACGGATCACATCGCGGCGCATCATATTGGCGTATGCCATCATATAATGTCCAAATGTAACCGGCTGTGCCCGCTGCAGGTGCGTATACCCCGGCATAACAGTCTCCAGATTATTTTTCGCGCTCTCACAGAGTGCTTCCATGAAATCGATGATTTCTTTCTTGATTGCCACGATCTCTTTCTTCACGTAAAGACGCATATCCAGTGCAACCTGATCATTTCTGGATCTCGCCGTATGAAGACGTTTTCCGGCATCGCCGATGCGCTCGGTCAGAATCTGCTCTACATTCATATGAATATCCTCATAATCCTGTGAGAAATGAATCTTGCCTGCCTCGATATCCGCTAAGATACCTTTCAGTCCTTCGATAATCTTGTCTGATTCTTCCTTCGCAATGATGCCCTGCTTGCCCAGCATAGCCGCATGGGCCATGGAGCCTGTGATATCTTCCTTATAAAGACGACAGTCAAAGGAAATCGATGAGTTAAAATCATTCACCTCCAGATCCGTCTCTTTTCCGAATCGTCCTGCCCATAACTTTGCCATAAGTGTAAACTCCTTTTTATTCTCTGATTTAGAACCAATGCGACCATTGGAACCGGCAGATACCGGAAAACCAATGGTCACCATCGGCTGCGGGCTTGTCGCCTGCAGATTATTTATTATTTTCCTAAATTACTCTACGCCTGGAAAATGCTCGCCGGTCTTTGCTGCCAGAACTTCGTCGTTCAGGGCGCGAACCTTGATCGGAAGTCCAAACAGGTTGATGAATCCAGCGGAATCTGCCTGATCGTAGCAGTCATCCTCATCGAAGGTAGCCATACCTGCGGAATACAGGCTGTACGGGGATGTAACAGATGCCGGAATAATGTTGCCCTTGTAGAGTTTCAGTTTTACATCACCGGTTACGGTCTCCTGTGTGGAATCAACAAATGCGCTCATCGCCTTGCGAAGCGGTGTGTACCACTGACCATTGTATACTAACTCAGCGAACTTGAGAGCCAGCTGCTGTTTGTAGTGCTGTGTCTCTTTGTCCAGAGTGATTTCTTCCAGTTTCTCATGAGCCTTGTAAAGGATAGCTCCACCAGGAGTCTCATATACACCACGGCTCTTCATGCCAACCAGACGGTTCTCTACAATATCCAGAAGTCCGCAGCCGTTCTCACCGCCTACCTTGTTCAGAACCTCGATTACCTTCTCTGCATCCATCTCTTCGCCGTTTACACTGGTCGGAACACCTTTCTCGAAGTGGATGGTTACATAAGTAGCTTTATCCGGTGCATTCTCCGGAGATACGCCTAACTCAAGGAATCCAGGTTTGTTGATCGGAGCCTCGTTTGCCGGATCCTCCAGATCCAGACCCTCATGGGACAGATGCCACAGGTTCTTATCCTTGGAGTAGTTGGTCTCTTTCGTAATCTTTAACGGAATGTTGTGAGCCTCTGCGTACTCGATCTCTTTTTCACGGGAATTCAGTTCCCAGAAACGCCACGGAGCGATAACATCCATCTGCGGAGCAAATGCCTTGATAGCCAGTTCGAAACGAACCTGATCGTTTCCTTTACCGGTACAGCCGTGGCAGATAGCGTCTGCGCCCTCTTTCTTCGCAATTTCAACGATTCTCTTAGCGATAATCGGACGAGCGAAGGAAGTACCTAACAGGTAATGCTCATAAGTAGCGCCAGCCTTCATGGTCGGGATGATGTACTCATCTACGAACTCTTTCTTCAGATCCTCGATGTACAGCTTGGAAGCACCTGTCTTTAATGCTTTCTCTTCCAGACCATCCAGCTCCGCACCCTGACCTACGTCAGCGGAAACTGCGATAACCTCACAGCCATAGTTTTCTTTCAGCCACGGGATTAAAACCGATGTGTCCAGACCGCCTGAATATGCAAGAACAATTTTATTATATTTCTTAGCCATTTTTCATTTCCTCCAATCATTTGCCTGCGTGATGCTTTTTTCTTTGTCCGTCCAGTCAACTAAGACCGGCAGATTTATATGCCTCACGTGAAATTACCCAGATTATACCTCCTTGATCCTAATTATGCAATACTTTTTTTGCATTTTTATGAATAATTTTTGTATAAAAACGTGTTTTATGCATTTTTCATGTGTTTTATGCATAAAAGTAACATTTACGGACTTCATTTATATGCTATACTATATGATAGGTATAAGTATTATAAATAAGTGGTACTGTGTGTGTACAGTAACATGGTACTGCCCTTCCTGCATTCTAAAATATGCATCTTGATTTAAAATGTCAAAATTGCTATTATAATGTAAGAATAAAATGAAAGCATTCGAAAGGATAAAAACCATGACAATCAATGAAAAAGCACTCGAACTTCATGAAAAATGGAACGGCAAGCTCGATACCGTCTCCAAAGTACATGTAAAAACCAGAGAGGATCTGGCTCTGGCATACACACCGGGCGTTGCAGAACCATGTAAGGTAATTGCAGAAGATCCGGAAGCTGCATACCGCTACACCATCAAGTCCAACACTGTAGCCGTTGTCTCCGACGGAAGCGCCGTTCTGGGACTTGGCAATATCGGACCGTTAGCAGCTATGCCGGTTATGGAAGGAAAAGCCGTTCTGTTTAAAGAATTCGGCGGCATCAATGCATTCCCGATCTGTCTCGACACACAGAACACCGAGGAGATCATTGAGACAGTTGTCCGCATTGCCCCGGCATTCGGCGGTATCAACCTGGAGGACATCTCCGCACCGCGCTGCTTTGAGATCGAGGAACGTTTAAAGAAACTGTTAAACATTCCGGTTTTCCACGATGATCAGCACGGAACCGCCATCGTCGTACTGGCAGGCATCATCAACGCCCTGAAAGTAACCGGCAAGAAGAAGGAAGACTGCCGCGTCGTTGTCAACGGCGCCGGAAGTGCAGGCGTTGCCATCACCAAACTGCTCTTAAACTACGGATTCCCGCATATCACCATGTGTGATAAGACCGGTATGCTCTGCAAGGGCATGGAAGGGCTTAACTGGATGCAGGAAAAGATGGTCGAAGTTACCAACTTAGAGCACAAGACGGGCACACTTGCCGATGCATTAAAAAGCGCTGACATCTTCGTAGGCGTGTCTGCTCCGGGCATCGTTTCCCAGGAGATGGTTGCTTCCATGAATAAGGATTCCATTCTCTTCGCAATGGCAAACCCGGTACCGGAGATCATGCCGGATCTGGCAAAAGCTGCTGGTGCAAGAGTCGTAGGAACCGGACGTTCCGATTTCCCGAACCAGGTCAACAACGTTCTCATCTTCCCAGGCATCTTCCGCGGCGCTCTGGAAGGACGCGCAACCGCTATCACCGAAGAAATGAAACTGGCTGCTGCCAACGCAATTGCTGCTCTGGTTGATGACAGCGAATTGAGCGACGAGAACATTCTTCCGGCAGCATTTGATCCGCGTGTAGCTGACGCTGTTTCCAAGGCTGTGAAGGAACACATTAAGAAATAAACGTAACAATTCAAGCGATTCTCGCATTTACCGTAAGAACCGCACAAAATTTACACAGTTACGAAATAATAATAAAGGAGTTTTTCCATGCTGGCTGAACCGATGACACTTTACAAACTGATGAATCTCTATATGCTGCACCAGGTCAATTTTCCGCTGACCAACGCGCAGCTCTCCAATTTTTTCCTGGATCGTGAGTACACCACGTATTTCACACTCCAGCAGGCCTTGAACGAACTTCTGGATGCAGGTCTGGTAAAAAAGGAGACGATGCGGAACAGCTCCCGCTATGAGATCACTAAGGAGGGCGAGGAAACGCTGGAATTTTTCGGCAAAAACATCTCTCCTGCCATCGTCAGCGACATGGATGAATACCTGAAACAGAACCGCTTCCGCATGCGAAACGAGGTAGGACTGATCTCCGATTTCTATAAATCGACCAATCAGGACTACATCGTTCACTGCGAGGTGCGGGAAGGAAAAGCCGTTCTTGTCAATCTCGATATCTCCGTTCCGGATAAGGAGCAGGCGGAAATCATGTGCAATCACTGGAAGGATCGAAGCCAAGAGATTTATGCTTATGTGATGAAATCTTTGATGAGTGAGCATGGGGTGGAGAAAAAATAAAGACGATAAAAAATCGCATACGAGACGAAAAAGAGAGTCCTCCGCGTGATTGCAAAATCACACGGAGGACTCTCTTTTTCTGTTTAGTTTCAAGCCAAAAACAAGGTCTGCGTCTGACATTTTATGCCTTTTTGCAAACCTTGTCTTTTCTTTCCATTTATATTACTTTTTCTAGATCTATAACAACACCATAAAAAGCTCTATTACTCTACCGTAACACTCTTCGCCAGGTTTCTAGGCTTATCTACATCCAGTCCCTTCGATACACTTACATAATATCCCAGCAGCTGCAGCGGCACAACCGCTAAGCTCGGTGTGAAGTGCTCGTCAGTCTTCGGTATATAGACTGCGAAATCGACGGTGTCTTCAATATTGTAGTTGCCTGCAGTTGTGAGTCCCATGAGGTAGGCGCCGCGGCATTTTACTTCTACCATGTTGCTGATCATCTTCTCATACAGGGCTTCCTGGGTCAGGATGCTGACTACGAGGATACCATCCTCAATCAGGCTGATGGTTCCGTGTTTTAATTCTCCAGCCGCATATGCTTCGGAATGGATGTAGCTGATCTCTTTTAATTTCAGGCTGCCTTCCAGGCTGACTGCGTAGTCGATGCCGCGGCCGATGAAGAACACGTCTTTTGCATTGGCATATTTCGCTGCGAACCACTGGATGCGTTCTTTGTCATCTTCGAGCAGCTTCGCGATCTGATCCGGCAGTTCCTGCAGGGCTGCAAGGAGTTCTTCATATTTTTCTTCTGTGATCGTACCGCGCACATGGGCAAACTGTACGCCCAGAAGATATCCGGCAACCAGCTGTGTGCTATATGCCTTGGTGGTCGCCACCGCGATCTCCGGACCTGCCAGTGTGTAGAAAATATGATCTGCCTCACGCGCAATCGTGGAACCTACTACATTGACAATCGCCATCGTAGGAACGCCCTGGCTCTTTGCCAGACGCAGGGCTGCCAGGCTGTCGGCTGTCTCGCCCGACTGGCTGATGATGATAACCAGACTGTTCTCTTCCAGAATAGGGTTCCGGTAACGGAACTCGGAAGCCAGCTCGACGCGGACCGGAATACGCGCCAGATCTTCGATCACATACTGCGCTGCCACGCCTGCATGGTAAGCAGAACCACACGCTACGATATAAATACGCTTTAACGAACGAATGACATCATCGGAAAGTCCCGCCTCGGTCAGGTCAATATGACCATCGCGAATGACTGAATTTAATGTATCCCGAACCGCACGCGGCTGTTCATGGATCTCCTTAATCATGAAATGCTCATAACCTCCCTTTTCAGCAGCTTCTGCATCCCACTCAATCGTCACAAGTTCTTTCTGAATCTCTTCCTGATCAATATTATAGAAAGTAACCTCTCCCTTATGTAAGCGTCCCAATTCCTGATTGCCGATATAGTATACCTTGCGGGTATATGGAAGCAGGGGCGGAACATCCGACGCGATAAAGGATTCACCCTCGCCTACTCCGATGATCATCGGGTTATCCTGACGGGCTACAAAGATCTCCTCCGGATAATCCTTAAACATAACCGCCAGTGCATACGTGCCACGGATACGCATCATCGCACGCGCCATCGCATCGAGCGGTCCCTCGTTGTATTTCTTATAATAATGATCGATCAGCTTTACAGCCACCTCTGTATCAGTATCTGAATAAAACGTATATCCATTTTTAATCAGTTTTTCGCGAATTTCCTGATAGTTTTCGATAATACCATTGTGAACCGCTACCACGCTGCGGTCATCCGTGCAGTGCGGATGTGCATTGTTCTCAGACGGCTCCCCGTGTGTCGCCCAGCGGGTATGACCGATACCGCAGTTGCCCCGCATTGCGCGTCCATTGTCTGTTTTCTCTGCCAGCGCGCGCAGACGTCCCTTCGCCTTTACAACCTCCGGTACACGTTCTCCGTCTCTGACTGCCAGACCTGCTGAATCGTATCCACGATATTCAAGCTTCTCCAGACCCGCTAATAAGATCGGAGCCGCCTGCTGGTCTCCTGTATATCCTACGATACCACACATACAATTATTCCTCCTTTTTCCAACCAGGCGAGCCGCTGCCATCATACCGCCTCAGACACTCCCGCCTTCGTATCTCTATCTCAAGAATATGATAAATCTATTGATTCTTCAAAATAGAATCTTCTATAAAATATGTCGTTTATCCCTAAATAGCGCCTGACCGGCACCTTCGATATAGACTTTCTTCTCAGTCATGTACATATTCTGTCTCATTATACCAAAAAAGAATCTTCTTGTCAGCATTTGCTGTAATATTTTCGTCAGTCATCATATAGACACATCTCATTTTAAAACCCTCCGCTATAAGCAGTCACATATTTCTTCTGCATATCTGCCTGTAAAATAACGATTGTCCACGACAACTATTTTTTATACAGGAGGTTTCATCATGAAAAACGAAACAATGTACTTTAACGATCTTCTTTCCATCTGGCTGGAAAAGCAGAACTCATTTTATCCGATCCCAAAAGCATCTCCTCCAACCGTTTGGTTCCCCTGCCCGCTTTCCTTCTGCCGATCCTACAGCCATATTCTCATCCGGAACACCCGGATTATTTTCTGCTTTCACAATCTGCCAGCTCCCCGATGGATCCGCGAACCTTCCAGAATCACTACCAGCGCATTCTATCACAAGCCGGACTGCGCTATCTGAATTTTCATGCAATCCGGCACACGTTTGCCACCCGCTGTATCACAAATGGCATGGATCCCAAAACGCTCAGCGAAATTCTGGGACACTCCGATTTGAAAGTCACGCTTGAATACTATTTTCATTCCTCTCTGGAATTCAAGAAAGAACAGATCGACCGCCTTACTGCTCTTTTTCCGGCCGTCCATACTTCTCTTCCAGATATGCCACATAATATGACGGATTAAAATCTTCCCCCGTCATATCGCGCAGGATCTGACGGCTGTCCTTCAATTTGCCATACTGGTGAATATTTTTCCGCAGATATTCGCGGATTTCTCCCAGGTTTCCAGCCTCCAGTAGTTTTTCTACCGGCAATTCCTTCTTCATCTGGTGATAAATCTGCGCGCCAAAGGCATTTCCTAATGCATAGGACGGAAAATAGCCGATCGATCCCTGTGACCAGTGAATATCCTGCAGTACGCCCTCCCGATCCGTGGACGGGCGTACTCCCAGGTATTCTTCATACTTATCATTCCAGATCTGCGGCAGTTTCTCCACCTCCAGATCCTCCTCAATCAGCATTTTCTCAATTTCATAGCGCACCAGCACATGCAGCGGATAAGAAAGCTCATCCGCTTCCGTCCGGATCAGCCCCCGAACGGTTCTATTAACCGCCGCCAGAAAATCCTCCAGACTCGTCTCCGTCAGCGGGCTTCCAAACATCTGCGCCACTTTTCCATAAATCGGTTTCCAGAATGCATGGCTGCGCCCCACGATATTTTCAAAGAAACGGGACTGGCATTCATGCATTCCCATCGAAGTTCCCTGCCCCACCAGCGTCTGTGTCAGGTCATCCCGGATGCCAAATTCATAGATAGCATGTCCCGTCTCATGCAGCACGGAAAAAATCGAAGAATCAATCCGTTTCTGATAATGCGTCGTGATCCGTACATCATGATTGTGCAGATTCGTCGTAAACGGATGGGCGCTGAGTGCCAGTACTCCCCGGTCAAAATCAAAGCCCTCATACTCTGCTAGGAAACGCGCCGCCTCTGCCTGCGCCGCCTCCGGATAATCTGCGGATAAAAAGGCGTCCGGAACCGTCTTCGAGCGCTCTGCCGATTCTTTCAAAAGCGGCACGATTTTCCCTTTCATCAGCTCAAAAAATGGATCTAACATCTCCATATTAAAACCTTTTTCGTAGGTATCCAGCATCACATCGTAAAGCTTCTGTCCCGGCTTTGCCCGGTACGCCGCAAATTTCTTCTGATAGGAAATAATCTCCTTCAAAACAGGGGCAAATGAAGCAAAATCATTTTTCTCTCGCGCACGCGTCCAGATTCCCGTCGCACGCGCCGTAAGTTCTGCATACGCACGGTATTCCTCCGGCGGAATGCAGGAAAGCCGCTCCTGCTCCTCGGCTGCTTCCCGGAGAATTGCCGACTGCACCTCATCAAATACGCCCGCATTCTCTTTTTCTGCTTTCTGGCAGGCATCCAGCAGCTCCTTAAAACGCATTGACGCCAGAATCTCCTGATACTGCTCCGAAAGTGAACCTATCACCCGCGCGGTATGCTCCGCTGCACCCTTCGGTGCCAGCGTCTCATCATCCCACTCAAACAAAACCATCGACGTCTGAAGCGCCATCGCCCGCTCCAAAAGAGACTGCAGCTCCTCAAACTGTTTTTTTACATTCTGATTCTTCTGTTCTGTCTGTGCCATTTTCCTGCCTCCTGTCTTTTTTTCGTAATTCTATCATCCAAATTCTGTGTATTTTTTAGGTTCCGCTGCACATATGCCTGCATTCTTTTGTAATATGAGCCATTTCCATCTTCATCATACCAGATTTTCTTTCTTCTGTTTCTTATATCTTTCTTATGATTTTTTACAGTTCACACATTGTGCAAACTGTAACAGGATTTTCTCATGATGCCTTATGTGACTTTCCAATCTTGCATAATCATGCAAAACGCGGTATACTAAAACCAGTTTAAATCATATGCATAAAGCTGGTTCCCGGCACACGGATATACGCCACGAATCAACTTCCATGCACACACCAGGACAGGAGGGATTGCAGATGATCGAAGCAACGAGCTGCGGCGGTGTGGTTATATTTCGGGGAAAATTACTCGTTCTTTACAAAAACTACCGGAACAAATACGAAGGCTGGGTTCTTCCCAAAGGAACCGTAGAACCGGGCGAAGACTTCAAGCAGACCGCCCTCCGGGAGGTTCATGAGGAGACTGGCGTCGCCGCCTCCATCATCAAGTACATTGGCAAAAGCCAGTACACCTTCAACACCCCTCAGGATACCATCGAAAAGACCGTGCACTGGTATCTGATGATGGCGGACAGCTACTACAGCAAGCCGCAGCGCGAAGAATACTTCGTCGATTCCGGCTACTACAAATTTTACGAAGCCTACCACCTTCTGAAATTTTCCAACGAAAAACAGATCCTGGAAAAAGCCTACAATGAGTATCTGGATCTGAAAAAGGCAAATTTGTGGGGGAATCGGAAATACTTTTAATCACAAGAACAAAGAGGCTGTTGCAAAATCATTATCAAAAATAGATGATTGAGCGGCAGCTTCCATTTCTCTGCAAGCTAATCTGGGTTAAAATTCGCGGTTTTCCTGTTAAAAAAGGCTTTTCGGTAATTTCCTATGAAACAAAAAAACACCCCGTCCGCTGCACAAAGCCAACGAACAGGGTATTAAAAAGGGGAGGATAAGTATTCAAAAATTTCTCTTTTGTGATACTAACAGTATGACCCGTTTCTGTTATTCTATACATCAATCTCCAAATTTTTATACGCCTTTTATCTGCTTCCGAGTATCCGGTTTTCATATTATTTATCATACATACCTTTTTCCCTTGCTTTCTTCCTCTCTTTCCGTTACAATAGATACGTTTTGAGTTGTACTTTTTAATTTATTTTTACCTCTATGAAAAATACAACTCCAGCAAATCATTTTATGTACATTTTTATATTGATCTAAAACTTTTTATACCATAAACCTTGTACTTACCTCACAAAAAGGAGATTTACCTTATGAACAAGAAAAACATCTTAGTCGGACAGTCCGGCGGACCGACCGCGGTTATCAACGGGAGCCTTTACGGTGTTATCTGCGAAGGTGCGAGCCACAGCGATGCGGTTGGCTGCGTCTACGGTATGATAAATGGAATCGAGGGCTTTCTCGCGGATTCTTATATGAACCTTTCAGAAACACTCTCCGATGACGATCTGGAACTTCTTCGCCTGACTCCGGCGGCGTATCTGGGTTCCTGCCGTTTTAAACTCCCGGAGAACCTCTCCGACAGCTTCTACCGCGTCCTCTTTGAAAAACTGGAGCGGCTGGACATCGGCTATTTCTTTTACATCGGCGGCAACGACTCGATGGACACCGTCAGCAAGCTTTCCCGCTATGCGGCGCAGATCAAAAGCCCGATCCGCTTTATCGGCATTCCCAAGACGATCGACAACGATCTCGTCCTGACCGATCACACGCCGGGATACGGCAGCGCTGCCCGCTATGTCGCTGCATCCGTCCGTGAAATTGCGCTGGACGCCTCTGTCTATCAGCAGAAATCGGTCACCATCGTTGAGATCATGGGACGCCATGCCGGATGGCTGACGGCTGCCTCTGCCTTAGCACGCAAGGAAGCCGGTGACAATCCGCTCTTAATCTATCTGCCGGAAGCTCCATTTGAGCTGGCACAATTTAATGACGACTTAAAGAAAGCGTTTGAAAAGACAGCGAATGTCATCGTCTGCGTCTCCGAGGGCATCCGCGACCACGGCGGTCGTTTTATCTGCGAATATTCAACCGAAGCCCAGGTCGACACCTTCGGTCACAAAATGTTAGCCGGATGCGGAAAAATTCTGGAAAATTATGTCCGCAACCAGTTCGGCGTCAAGGTCCGCTCGGTCGAGCTCAACGTCAACCAGCGCTGCTCCGGTCTCACCGTTTCCGGTACTGATTTAAACGAGGCTGAAATGGCAGGTCGTTTCGGCGTCCAGGCAGCCCTGGACGGTCACACTGGACAGATGGTCGCATTTGAGCGTGAGACTGATACAGCTGCTTCTGAACCTGTTCATGCAGCTGCTGCCGTTTCAAACGCTACGGACTTAGGCGCAGCATCCGCTTCATGCGTAAAACATCGTAACACTGTATATAAAATTCATCCAGTTCTCAAGGATGTCAATCTGATCTGCAATCAGGAAAAGAAAGTACCTGCTGAGTGGATCACGAAAAACGGTACCGATGTCAGCGATGATTTCCTGGCTTACTCGCAGCCGCTGATCCAAGGGGACGTTTCCCATATTATGGAAAACGGACTTCCAAAATATTTGTACCGCAAATAGTCCGTCACACAGTATAACTGCTTCATCCTTGAAATCCATACAAGCAACAGAAAAAGAGACGCTTCTTTCATTTTACGAATGCGTCTCTTTTCTACTTAATAATACATAATACCTGAATTTTTTCTAATTTACCCCAATCACACACTCTTATCATTTGGGGAGGAATCCTGACCGTGCCCTTTCAGCGCAGCCATCTTCTAAATCTAATCTTCCTCACAATCCCGAATTTCAACCCCATCATAAAAGAACATCAGAATCTCTTCATAATTCTTGCCTTCGCGCGCCATCTCCTGTGCGCCGTTCTGGCTCATGCCGACTCCGTGACCGTAGCCGCCGCCCCAGATGGTAAATGTGCGGATGTCTTTTTCCTCATCCCTGGCAGTTTCATCCACCGAGAAAAAGGCACTCGGTAGCGTACTCCATCCTGTCAATTCGGTTCCGTCATTTTTCTTATAAACGAGTGATTCCGAGCCGAGGACACTCCGGATCTGACTCTGACCTTTCAGTGTCTTGGTTCCCTCGCTTCCGACGATCTGCACCGTCTGGGCGATGCCACCCGTACCGCGGGAAGTCACAAAAATACCCTGAATCTCGCCGATGGTATCTACCTTCTGCTGCAGCTTCTTATTCGTGATCGTTGTTTTCCAGCGGTACATCGGGAACGAGGAATCATAATTCTGCTCACCCTGTCCCTGGATAAACTTGAGAAATGTGTCGTTGTCCGTCAAATCCGGAATCTTCTTCTTTTCCGTCAAACCGATCCCTTTCAGATACGGAACCTCGTCTTTGCTGGCGCCCCAGATCGTTCCATCGGTCGAATATCCGCAGGAAGTTGAAAAATAATACGTTTCCGCCGGGGTATCGTTGTAATATACAATCTTCCCGTCCGTCTCCTTGACTGCCAGATTCGTCCGCTCACTGCTCTCTGTATTATTGTACACCTGATAGTTCGTGCTGTCATCAACGTGTGCGCCGTAACGGCTGTAGGCATTCGCCTTGATCTGCCGGTAGGCATACGTCCGTGCGCAAACTGCCTGCGCCTTGAGCGCCTCCAGCTCATAATTAGATGGCATCTCGCTCGGCACTACGCGTGTCAGGTAATCTTCGACGTCCAGCTCATTGATCAGAAGCAGTCCATCCGACTCCTCGCTCAACTCGAAGCTGCCGAAATACGACGGCGTTCCCTGCGCCCGCTTGGTACTCAGGATGCGGATCTCCTTCTGCGGGTCTTCCAGCGTGATCGTCATGCGCCCTTCTTTCAGACGGTCATCGCCAGGACTCACGGACAATTTCGTTCCCGGGCTCAAAGTTTCCTCTGATTCGCCCCAGGTCACATGCATCGTGCTGTCCGACTGGAGTACCACCTTCGTGTGAAACAAGGAGGAATAATCATCATTCATGATCAGCACGCGGATGTTCGTCGCTGAAAAATCATGATTTAAGAGCGCTGCGCAAACCTTTTTGCCAGCCACGACAAATTTTCCCAGATCATAGCCGACCAGCACATCCCGCTTTTTCTGCTCCTTGACGACTCCATATGTTTTATATACTTTAAAATCATCGTCCAGTTTCAGCGTTCCGTACCCGTCAATCTCGATCGTATCATCCTTGACCGAGAGTACCTTTCCTTCGATCATGTCTTCCTTGAGCGACAGCTTGCGGATCTTGCCCTTATCCAGCTCGACATCCGCCAGCACGCCATCGGTACGATCCTTGAGCTTTTCTTCCTCTGGAAATGTCCGGACGATCGTGCCAATATACACATCCATCCCACCCGATTCTCCCGGAACGATCCAGACATTCTTATATGTAACTTTTTCAGACTGTACGCCGCACAGCGTGATGATCGAACCATCACGCTCATAGACCTCGATCTTCCGATCGATGCAGGCATCCAGCGACACGCCCTCAAAATTCATCGTTCCCTGATCCGTATATGCCGTCCATGCCGCTGCTTCCTTCACATTTTTCGGTGTTCCATAAAGCACCAGCTTCTGTTTTTTGACCGCGTTTTCCGAATCTGCCTTTTTTAAGAATGACTCATAAAACAGCCACCATTCTTCCTTCGGCATTGCCTTTTTATATTTATTTTTAGATACATTCAGGGCACTCGAAAGCCCTTTTGAAACGCGATCTGCCGCATATGCCGCTTCGCCATAGGTCAGTGCGCCCATCGCGTAGCTTTTACTTATCTTCTCGTCTCCCGGCTCCAGATAGCCTTCCTCAATCATATAGTCAATATATTTGGCATACCATTCATCCTGATCCGGCGTTCCAAAATGGCTTCCGTGTTCTCCCTGCGACGCAACGATGTCGTCCCGGTCTGCAAATGATAACGCCATAGCTTTCGATGCCATGGCGCGTGAAATATCATTATCCGAGTGATCCAAAAATACAATTGCAAAGAGCAGGAGTGCCAGAAAAGCCGGAATCGCCACTGCCCAGTAAACCAGCTTTTTAGGTTTCAGAGACTGTACTGCCTTTCGCGATCTGCCTGTTTTCTTTTCCATATTTCTCCAGCCGCCTTTATTTTTTAACTGTCCTTTCTCATTCACAGTCACTTTTTATTTAACTCCATAAACGTTCCTGTTTTCTCATCAATGTGGTCTAACTTCCGGTATTCGTCTGTCTCCATCGGCAATTTCCGAAGCCGCAGCGACCGGTGCACCGCGCGGGAGATCAAGTCATAGATAACCGCAAATGCCGGTACTGCGATAATCATGCCGACGAAACCAAAGAGTCCGCCAAAGAAGAGAATCGAAAACAGTACCCAGAAACTCGAAAGTCCTGTCGAATTGCCCAGGATCTTCGGTCCCAGAATATTGCCGTCAAACTGCTGCAGAAGCAGAATCCAGATGAGGAAATACACACACTGGAGCGGACTGACTAAGAATACCAGGAACGCTGCAGGTATCGCACCGATGAACGGTCCAAAAAAAGGTATCACATTCGTCACACCGATAATGACGCTCAAAAGCATCGGGAACGGCATATTTAAGATCGTCACACCGATGAAACAGATAATACCGATAATGAGGGAATCCACCAGCTTGCCGATGATGAAGCCGCCGAACATCTGATTGATAAACCGGAGCTCCTCGATTACCAGATTCGCCTGTCTTAGATTCAGGCAGCCATAAACAATCTTCTTTCCCTGTGCTGCCAGTGTATCTTTGATATTTAGCAGATACACCATGACGATCAGACCGATCAGCCAGTTTTTGATAAATTCCAGGACACCCAGCACGCTGCTGGAAAGGCCTGTCACGATCTGTCCAATCCGGTGCATATCAATGTTGGTAAACGATTTCTCCGCCCAGTTCTGAAAAACTGCCAGATTATTTTCAAAACTGCTCAGAACCATATTTTCGATCTCCGGATTATTTTTCAAAATACGCTGAATCCATTCATACACATTCTGCACATACAGCGGAAATGAATCCTGAATGCCGATCAAACTCTCGATCAGCTGCGGGATCATAAGCTGGAACATCCCTACCACAAGCACAATAACCAGCCCCAGACAGGCTGCCGTCGCAAGCATCCGGGCTGCACCACGAACGTATTTGGAATTCTTAGTGACAGAGCCAAGGGTCTTTTCCACGATCCCTGCTACCCAGTTATATGCCGGGGCGGTCAGATACGTCAGCACCGCACCGCAGAGAATCGGCGCGAGGATTTTCACAACCTTGCGGGTGCCCGCCGACACCACATCCCAGTGTTGGATGCTGAACCAGAGCAGTATGCAGACCGCAATCACCGAAACTGCCGTCATCCCCATATAAATGTATTCTTTGAAATCTCTTTTTTCCATACTTATGTTCTTATCCATTCCTCTTTTCTGATTTTACAATGTGCTTCTGGAAAATGTTACATTTTCTTTACACACTTTCTTTTACAGAGAAAGCAGCGATTGCTCGCTGCTTTTATCCTTTGTAACCCCAAAATGCCGGCTCTTACCATATTGACGCCTAGCGCTGCTAGGTGGGCAACCTCACTTAGATTTCTGTCTTCCACTCGAGAGGAGGCCTGACATCCATCTAAAAATATCGGAATCCCGTTAGTCAAAATGTAGGTTCAAAAAAAGCAAGAGTTGTCGAGCATCCCAGGAATTACAAATATTCTCTTTTGATACGGCTATTATACCGCAAGTCGGATGTTTTTTCAAGTTCCATTTTCTGATAATGCGGTCAGGTTGTTACTGTTCAGGTTATCCATCTCTCTATCTTTTTTAAGAAACTCCTTTTTGTCTTTTATACTTCTCCCCACTTCATCAGAAAATCTCCCAGCTCTTCCACCGTCTCAATCTGGTAGTCTGCCCCATTTTCCGTAAACTCTTCCCGGGAACCATATCCATACAGCACTGCCGCACATGGGAGCTGATTTTCATGCGCCCCGATAATATCGTGTTTCCGGTCGCCCACCATGATAACCTTCGATTCCTCCGGTGTTGTTCCCAGATGGTCCAGCGTGTAGGCAATCACATCGCCTTTGCGGACCCGGATCTCCTCCATATCCGCCCCGCCAACCAGGGTAAAGTAGGAAAGCAGATCAAAATGCTCCAGAATCTGAATAGCAAACGGTTCCGGCTTCGAGGTTGCCACCGCCAGCGTAAGACCGGCATCCTTTAAACGTGCCAGCATCTCCCGGATTCCCGGATAGACTTTGTTTTCAAACATTCCCTGTTTCGTAAAATATTCGTGGAAATGGTCAATCGCTTCGCGCGCCTGCGCTTCGCTGAATCCGTAATATTCTTTAAAACTGTCCGACAGCGGCGGTCCGATGAACGGACACAGTTTATCCAGATCCGGCTCATCGATCCCGTATGCCTGCAGCGCATGCTGGACAGACTTTGTGATGCCTTCCTTCGGATCTGTAAGGGTTCCGTCGAGGTCAAATAGTATGATATGGTTCATATGGTTCGTTCTCCTTATTGTAGTCCGCGGTGCATTACTCCGCAGCACACCAGCTTGAAAAAACTACGTTTTCATTGCTTACGACCATTCTAATACATTTTACGCAAAAAAGAAAGACAACTTTTCTCCAGCCATCTTTCTTTTCTGCGTTTCAGTTACTGTTCACGCATACGTGCCCAGCAACGGAATTTGCCGTGGCTTCGCA
>OGZL01000205.1_pt1 | contig 41063 bp, 47 predicted proteins | sample 1576761 | NCBI WGS metagenome assembly OGZL01 (sample SAMEA3541595, study PRJEB24748) | human gut metagenome | biome: human gut; feature: human-associated habitat; material: faeces | place: China | collected 2012
TTCCGGAAATGATTCAACCCATTACGGTAACACAAAAAGACTAATGAGGTGCTGACCATGCGTACAATAACCATATTTTGTGAAACATGCGGCGAACCGGTGCAAGCGCTGAGCGTTGCACGCCGGTTCTGCCGGAATTGTGCCCGGGAACGAAATCGCATTTTCATGCAAGAAAAACGTGCAGCACTGAGACGCACCGCACAACCAGCTGACTGGAACGATGTGACAGAAACCATCAGCAACCTAGTTGACCCCAAGCCTGGCGTATGCTACGTTGTACGCAACCGCATAACCGGTCGCATGCTAGCCGATCGGCAGAATCAGGTGATCCACTTCCCGGATGTTGCAACGGCATATAACTACTTAGGCAGGCATTACCAGAATCGATTTGCTTATTGGCTGGAACGGAGGTATGGGGTATGACGAAAGAGGAATTGATCCGGTGCCATAACACGGCGGAAAGGTGGAGAATCCTGCAAAGAAAAATGAACGATACACGGGAACGCGCACGCTGCGCAAAGGTGATTCGTTATCAAGACGAGCCCAAAGGACGTGGCGAACCCATTTCATCCATGCAAAGCTATGTGGAAAAGCTGGAGCAATTACAAGAAGAATTGAAAGCCTGCGAGTGTGCCCTGCACCCGCTACAGTGCAAAATTACAAAAGAAATTGCCCATTTGCCGTTTCCACAAAATTATCTGATCTCCGAGTATTATGTGTACGGATTCACGTGGGACACCGTGAATGCACGATGTGGTTTGAATCGGAATCAATCGCAATATTATGTCAGGAAGGCGCTTAAAAAAATTTTAGAAAATGCTTGACATTCAGCCCTGTTTGTGCTAAAATTGATAATATAGAATATTGTGCCTGACGGTGTAACGCCGCCAGGCATTTTTTATGCCATTTTTTGGAGGGAGGAGCTTGGCAAATGCAGAAAACTTAATTCCAATGGATAGACGAAACCAGAGCGAAGCAAGAGAGCTTGGGAAAAAAGGCGGCAAGAAATCCGGAGAAGCACGCCGTAGAAAAAAAGATATGAAAGCCAAAATGCAGCTTCTGCTTTCCATGAAACCGGCTGCCAGTCAATCGGAACTGTTGAAAGCACTTGGTATTTCCGAAGAAGATGCGGACAATGAAATGCTGCTACTGGTTGCCATGTTTCAGGCTGCCACAGAAGACCGGGATACCAAGGCATTTGATAAAATCATGGATCTGCTTGGAAAGACTGTGCAGCGAGAAGAACTTGCCCTGAAAAAGAAACAGATCGCAAAACAAGACAAGCCCAATATCGGTATGTCAGAACAGCTGATTGCCGGCATGCTGGAGGAGGTACAGGAAGATGGCAGTATTCACGCCGAAGCAGCGGAAGTTGATGGGGCTGTGGAAAACACAGAAGCTGCGCCGGATTAACCTGTTGGAAGGCTCTGTTTCTTCGGGAAAAACGTGGATTTCCCTGGTTCTATGGGGATTCTGGTTGGCAACCATGCCGCAGGACAAGCTGTATCTCATGTGCGGCAAATCGCTGACCACTCTGAAACGAAACTGTCTGATTCCGCTGGAAGAACAATTCGGATCGTCTAATTTCCAGTTTTCTATGGCTGCAAAAGAAGCGTACCTATTCGGCAGGCGGATTTTGCTGGAGGGAGCCAACGATGCCCGGTCAGAATCCAAAATCCGAGGGCTGACCTTACAAGGCGCATATTGTGACGAACTGACACTGTTTCCGAGGGACTTCTTCGTGATGCTGTTGTCCCGTCTGCGTGTCCCCGGTGCAAAGCTGATTGCCACCACCAACCCGGACAGCCCGGAACACTGGCTGAAAAAAGAATACATCGATCGACGCACGGAGCTGGATATGCTGGACGTGCGTTTTTTGTTGGACGATAACACCAAACTGGATCCGCAATATGTACATGCAGTCAAATCAGAATACACCGGTGTTTTTTACGAGCGGTTTATTCTGGGGAAATGGTGCTTGGCGGAAGGTATCATCTATCAACAGTTTACGCCTTCCTATCATGTCAAACAAAATGCTGTAACGGTTGGAAAATGGTACCTCTCTATCGATTATGGCACGCTTAATGCATTTTCTGCTGGTCTGTGGTGCTACGATGGCAAAACCGCATACCGTGCAGCAGAATACTATTACAGCGGACGAGATACCCACCGGCAGCTGACCAACGCCCAGTATTTGCGGCAGGTTCAGCAACTGGCAAAGGGGCATCCGATCACGGCTGTGGTGGTGGATCCATCCGCTGCCAGTTTCATCGAAGAGCTGCGCTCTGCCGGTTTCACCGTGCGCAAGGCAAACAATGATGTCATCAACGGAATCTGTCAGGTTGCATCTGACTTGCAGCAAGGCAGATTGTTTTTTGCCCCGTCCTGCAAGAACTGCATTCGGGAATTCGGGCTGTACCGTTGGGACAGTCAATCCGGTGAAGACAAACCCGTCAAGGAAAATGACCACGCCATGGACGAAGTACGCTATTTTGTGCGCACCATTTTGCACGGCGGCGCAACGCTTCACCGCTTGGAAGGAGGAATCTAAGCTGTTTATTTTCAAACCAAATGAATACCACACCGAATCAGCAGAAACACCGCTGACACCTGACCTGCTGCTGGAGTGGCTGGCGGCGCATGAACGGGAATGCCGGCGGCACCGATGCTTGCAGGATCTCTACCTGGGGCGGCATCCGATTTTGTTGGAACCCAAAAAGGAGCCGCACAAGCCGGACAATCGGATTGTGTGCAATTTCCCAAAATATCTGGTAGATACGTTGAATGGCTATTTCATCGGGGAACCGGTAAAAACCATTTGCCAGGATGCGCAGTATGCGGAAAAAATCGAACAAATTCAGCAGCGGAACGACCAGGATGACAACAATGCGGAGCTGTCCAAAATTTGCAGCATTTACGGCTGCGGTTATGAATTTCTCTATTCCGGGGACGACTCCCTGCCGCATATCACCTATGCCAATCCGCTGGAAGCATTTGTGGTGTATGACGATACAGTAGAGCGCAAACCGTTGTATGGGGTACGGTATTACTACGACCGGAAAAGTGTGCTGCACGGCAGTGTATTCACAGACACCCTGGAGATTCCGTTCCACGACAGCGGCGGACTGCATTTCCTGGAAGAGCGAACCCATAAGTTTCACGGCGTTCCGGTGATCGAATACATTGAAAACGAAGAACGAACCGGTGTCTTTGAGCATGTCATTACGCAGATTCTGGCGTATGACAAGGCGATTTCCGAAAAAGCAAACGATGTGGACTATTTTGCAGATGCCTACTTGAAGATTCTGGGTGCGAAACTGTCCCAAGAAGATTTGCAATGGCTGCGGAACAATCGCATCATCAACATGGAAGCTCCGGAAACGGATAAGCTGGAAGTGGAATTTTTGCAAAAGCCGAACGCGGATACAACTCAAGAAAACCTGCTTGACCGGCTGGAAGATCAGATTTTCAATCTGTCCATGGTGGCAAATATCAGTGATGAAAATTTTGGGAATTCCTCCGGGACAGCACTGGCATACAAATTGCTGTCTATGGACAATCTATGCCGTATGAAAGCCCGAAAATTTGTTTCCGGGATGAATCAGCGGTGGAAAATCCTTGCAACGCATCCCCTTTCCGGTATTCCGGAAGATCTTTGGACAAAACTGGACTACCAGTTCACCCGAAACACGCCAAAGAATCTGCTGGAAGAAGTGCAGGCTGCTGCACAGATGGCAGGCATCACCTCGCAGCGCACGCAGCTGCGTGTCATTTCCGCAGTGGACAACGTAGACAAAGAGCTGGAACGCATTCAGGAAGAACAAGGGAAGGAACCGCAGGATGATCTGCGGCAGGAACGGACGGTGACGGAACCCAATGACGTACTGGGAGGAACGCAGGAAACGCCTTGACGCTTCCATGGCAAAAGATGAAAAACGACTGTTTGCCAAACTTGCAACCTACTATGACCGGGAAGCTGCCCGGCTAGATCGGGAAATTGCCGCCTACTATGCAAAATACGGCGAACAGGATGTGATTGCTTACCGGGTTTTGCTGCAAAATTTATCAGATGCAGACCGGCAGCTTCTCCTGGAACGCATGGATGCATTCGGCGAAAAATACCCGGAATATGCGCATTTGCTGCCGGTGCGGACATCCATTTACAAACTAAACCGGTTAGAAGGGCTGCGGCAGTCTATTGCTATGCAGCAACTGGAAATGGGTGCACAGGAGCAGAAACAGGCAAAGGCATTCTTCCAGCGCATGGCACTGCGCTATGCCAATGCCAGTGCAGAATATCTGGGATTCGGGAAGCGGTTCTACAGCGTGGATCACGATGCCATTCAGCGAATCCTGGGGAACGCCTGGTGCAACGCCAAGGACTTCTCTGCCCGGATCTGGGAAAACCGTCAAAAGCTTGCCCAAACATTGCAAACAGATTTTGTCAACGCATTCATTCGTGGAGACTCCTACCAGCGCATCAGTCGGATGATGCGGCAGAAGCTTCAGAATGTTTCCAAATCCAATATGGAACGGCTGGTTTTCACGGAAGATACCTACTTAGCAGCAGAATCCAGCGTGATGCCGTTTTCCCAATACTATGACCGCTATCTGTATGAGTGTGCAGACGGAAACGCCTGCGCCACTTGTAGAGCCTTGCAAGGGGAATCCTTTCCTATCCGTGACCGCATGCCGGGGCTGAACTTTCCCCCGATGCATCCATGGTGCCGCTGTACATTTACCATTGATCTGAATTCCCGGAATAAGAACCCGCTGCCGGCGGCTCGAAAAGCACAGAACCAGGCGAAAAGCCAGGCGCTGGAGCTGTTGACTTCTGCGGTGGATGGTGGTATAATAAAAGCAGGCAGTAAGCCGTTTATACACGACGATAAGATCACAAAGTTTCTTTTGAAACCTGGTGCAAAGCACTATCTGGATTTTGAAAAAGTCGGGTATACGCCAGAAGATGCTAATTTGTTGAAACAGGATATTTTGAATGGCTTTTCCGAAAATGAAATGGCAGAATATCAAAAGAACGAAAAAACTGGTATTGTAACATTCAATGTCTACATGATGCTCGGGAAAACAAAGAAAAAACGTTTTTGCATCGGCTGGCAGGTAGATGCCGGAAGTGATTTTCCACGGTTGATTACTGGTTTTCGTAAAGACAGGTGATGATGATGAAAAAAATCCAAGAATATGACATTGTAAAGATTAAAGAAAACGGTGTTGTTGGAACAGTTGTTGATATTTCCATTGCAAATGCGGAAAAGATCTTCACAGTGGAAGATGATGCACGCAATGCAAGCGGCGGATTTGACCTCTATCATTGTGCAGAAGAACAGATTGAAAAAGTATCGTAAGCGAGGCACACCATGGCAAAAGATGATTATTTCAAGTTGGTCTATGCGATTCTCACAGAATTGTATGAGTGCAAGAAAAGCGGAACAAAGGTGCCGCCGGATGCGATACATCCGGAGCGATTTGGAATTCCTGTCAGCTATTGGCTGGATATCATGGAAGAACTTCTGGATGCCGGATACATTGGCGGCTTTGCGGTGCACACCACAAAGACCGGGCGGTATCTCTCTTCGGACTGGCTGGACAGCATAAAGATCACAATGCCCGGCGTTGCGTATTTGCAGGACAATTCCAAGATGAAACAGATGTACGAACTGGCGAAGGAAGTCAGGGACTGGATCCCTGGAATGTAAATTGAATCAGAATGAAAGCATCTCTCGTGAGGTGCTTTTTTCATACCCCAAAGGAGGAATCATGAAAGAAAGAGCCAAAGAAATTTTGCTGGAAAAGCTGGAAGAAATGGCGGAAGTTACACCGGATGCATTTGACGATCTGCAAGGTTATGCGGTACTGTGCAGCGCTATGGCAGAGGTGTACAATGCAATTTGTAGCGGTTCTGATCAAGAACCATCCTGACCAAGGATTCAAACTGGCGGAGGGTGGAAACCAAAAACAAGCAAGCCTGTGGGTACGGCGTTTTTATTGAAAATTAGCATCTGAGCAATCAGGTGCTTTTTTTATACCAAAAATCAGAAAGGAGTGAATCAGATGCAGCTGTTATTCTTCCACCGGAAAAACTGTCCGCCCTGTGAACGGATGCAGAAAACCGTTCAGCAATACACAGAGCAGACACAGATTCCAACCTATGTATTTGATGCAGAGGATTGGTACGGCGGAAATGACATGGCAAGGCGGTATCACGTCAGGCACGTTCCGTGCCTGATTCTGACGGATGATTCCGGCAAGGAGGTCACCCGAACGGAAGCCGCACATAGCCTGGAAACCTTGCAGGCGGCATTTGACCCGTACATCGGAAAGGAGGAGATCCAACATGGAACCAGAGACAACCAATCAGAACCCGGAACAGGACGTGCAAAAGCCAGAGCCTAAGCCGGACACAAAAACAGACGAAAAGCCGGATGCAGCCCAAAAGCCCGACGCCCCGGCATTGACAGCGGAGGATGTCTCCGGCATGATTACTGCCGCCCTGTCCCAACTACAAACCGAGCAGACAGAAGCCCAGAAACTGGAAAACATGACTGGTCAGGAACGGGCGGAATACGAACGGGACAGCTACAAAAAGCAGCTGGACGACCTGAAAAAGCAGGTGGAAACCGCAAGGATGCAGCGCACTGCGCGGAATATGCTGGCAGAAAAAGGCATTCACCTGCCGGATGAACTGCTATCTTCCATTGTGACCGCCGAAGCGGATACGACCAAGCAGAATGTGGAACAGTTTTCCACGCTTTTTGAGCGAGCAGTGGAAGATGCTGTCAAGCAGCGCCTGAAAGGCGAACCGCCTAAACGTGGAAAGTCCGGCGGTACGCTGACAAAGGCGGATATCATGAAGGAAAAGGACCCACTGAAACAGCAAAAGATGATCCAGGAACACATGGATCTTTTTTAAACACGAAAGGAGTATCACATTATGCCAGGTGGACAGGAAACCACAACGCCGCAGGCAACCGAAACCAATTTACTGGTGTCTGCAAATTTTGCACGGGCAAATGAAATCTATTTTACCTCTATGTTTGGAGAATCGGTTCGTAAATTAACCGAATCGCTTGGCGTAACCCGAAAGATTCCCAAGCAGGCAGGCACCACCTTGAAAACCTACAAGGTCACCGGCACCCTACAGGATGGGACCGTAGCAGAGGGCGCAACCATCCCGCTGTCGAAGTATGAAACCACCGAAACACCGTTAAAGGAAATTACCCTGAAAAAGTGGCGCAAAGCCACCACAGCAGAAGCCATTCTGGAAAAGGGATTTGAACAGGCAGTCACGGATACCACTACCAAGATGCTGCGCCAGATTCAGGCTGGAATCCGTACCAGCTTTTTCAGCTTCCTGGCAACCGGAACCAGCACGGCAACCGGTGTTGGCTTACAGGCAGCCTTTGCCAATGCATGGGGTAAGATGCAGGTACTGTTTGAGGATGATGCCGTGGAAACCGTTTATTTCGTCAACCCAACCGATGTTGCCAACTACTTGGGCGGCACACCAATCAGCGTACAGAATGCATTCGGCATGAACTACCTGGAAAATTTCCTGGGGCTGGGTACGGTTATTATGAACGCATCCGTTCCGGCTGGAACGTTTTATGCAACCGCTAAGAACAATCTGGTGCTGTACTACATCCCGGCAGGTGGCACCGATCTGAACCGGGCATTTACCTTTACCACCGATGAAACCGGTTACATCGGCGTACACAATGAACCGGCATATGACAACATGACCAACAGCACCACAGCCATTTCCGGCGTGGAACTGCTTGCCGATCAGCTGACCGGCATTGTGGTTGGCACCATCGCCGCAAAATAATGGCACTGCTGGAACTGGTACAGGCACGCTTGCAGGGCGAGCCTGGCGCAGATCAAACCGCACGTTTGCAGGTGCTTTGTGACCTTGCCAGCGTGCGCATTTGTTTGCGTGTAAAGGAACTGTCCCTTCCGCCGCTGCTGGAACCGATTGCCGCAGATGCCGTGGTGAAGCTGTGGCGCCGGTGGAACTATGAAGGCATTGCATCGGAAGGTGCTGACACCACCTCCACCAGCTTTGTGGAGGACGTTTTGGCAGAGTATGATGCAGAATTTGCCGCCTATCTGGACACCAGAGCGGAAACTTCCGGCGCAAAGGTGGTGCGTTTTCTGTGAGATACTTTGCGGTGCATTTGCTGACGGAGGCGCAAACCGGAACCGATGTACTCGGCAATCCCATTCAATCGCTACAGGCGCAGGAGCCTGCCTACAAAGGACGATTCACAGAGTGGACGGCGGAAGATATCGCCCTATCCGGACGGGAAATCACACAGACACAGCGCAAAATTCTGACGGATGCCCCACTGGAACTGTGCAGACAAGCCGCTGCTGTGCGTGCCGGAAACACGGATTATCCAATTATTTATGTTGCCGATCTGCAGGGGCGTTGGCGGCTGCTGCATGTGAAAAAGGAGCGTGTTTCATGAGCAATTGCGAGTTGTCGGGTGTTGAAGCACTGGCAAAGGCGCTCTACGTAAAATCGGAAATCGATTTTGAAGAAGTATGCCTAAAGAATACAACAAGGCTGTTTAACACCGCTAAAAAAAACACGCCAACAGACACGGGAAAATTAAAAAACAGCCTGCGCATGACACCGCCTGCCGGATCGGATTCAGGCGAAGTTGGCTATACACGAGAATACGCCCCGCATGTGGAATACGGTCACCGCACAGTCTGCGGAGGATATGTGCAGGGGCAGCATTTCCTGCAACGATCGCTGGAAGAAGTACAGCCGCAGTTTCTGGCGGACTGCAAAAAGGAGCTTGGAAAATGATGCACCGAAAAATTGGATTTGCAGAACTTGCAGCAGCCGTGCTGGATACTTTACGCCGCAATACAGCATTTCCGTGTTACGATGCCGTTCCGACGGATGCACCATCTCCGCTGCTGTTTGCGGAAGTGATTGGGAAACGGGACACATCCAGCAAGACCATGTACAAAGAAATTTTCACTGTCCAAGTGCATGCCGTTGCATCCCCAGGGGATGCACGAACAGAAATCTACCAAATGATACAGCAGGTGGAAGAAGCACTGACAGAGGACATTGTCCTGCCGGAACCGATCACCCTGGTGATGCAAACGGAAACCGGCGTACAATCCATGCAAAAAGAAGCAACAAACGAGTGGCACGCCGTGCTAAGCTATGACCTTACGGTTAGCTATGGCTGGAAGTGCAAGATTTGAGGAGGTTTTGAAACAATGGCAGATACAACATATGACAGCAATGTATATTGCGACTTTGCGGAAGCATCCGCCAAAGCCGGCAAAGATATTTTATTGTGCATCTGGAATACAGACGGCACCAAACTGCTGGCGATTAGTGGACAGCAGTCCCTGACCATCAACCGCAGTGCGGACACCTTGGAAGTCACCAGCAAGGACACCCAAGGCGGCTGGAAGTCCCAGATTTCCGGCATGAAGGAATGGTCGATTGACAACGATGGTATTTACATGAACGGCGCAGAATCCCACAAACAGCTGCAAAAATATTTTGAAGGCGGCGATTTGGTGTGCCTGAAAGTTGTGGATGCGAAAGACAAGAAGCCGCTGTTCGGAGGTCTGGCATGCATCACCGACTACACCCTGGAAGCACCGTATGATGACAGTATGACTTACAGCTTGTCTTTTTCCGGCAACGGACCGCTGGTGGATTTGACTGCCTTGGAGAGCGCAGACGCTGCGAAAGTAACCGCTATGCCGGAATAAAAATAAGAGGAGGAATAGAACATGGAAACCTATGAATTAAATGGCGTGCTTTACCAGCTGCATTACAGCATTGGGCGGCTGGAACAAATTGAACAAAAGACAGGTGTTTCCGCATTGTCCATGCTGGTCAATATGGGAAAATCCATCTTGCCGCCGATTAGCGTGCTGAAACAGTATTTTGCCTATGGCTTGATGAACGATCAGGGCGTTTATGCGCCGCTTTTGGATGCAGAACAGTTTGCCCTGCGCCAGATGGAAACCATTGGCGTGCCGGGCGTGATGGAGCGCATCATGAACCAGCTGCAAACGGACTGCGGTTTTTTATTCCGGAGCACCTCGTCCGATTCGACTATCTAGGCGGGGCGCTGCCTGCCCGATCCCCGGAGGAGCAGCAAGACGAAGCGGACTATGCCAATCTGCTGGATTTTGCGTTTTTCGCTGTCAATTTCGGCTACACCAAAGCCGATTACCTGGCGTTGACACCCTCGGAAAAGGCACTGATTTTAAAAGCCTACGAAAACAAAACGGTAACCGATACCACGCTGCTGGCAGCTGCGGTTGCCAATGCGGTGGGCAATGTCCTGCGCAAGAAGGGCAAACGCCCGCAAAAGCTATGGCGCAAGAAACCGCAAAAGACCGATAAGGATGCCCAGCAGCGGCAGCTTGCGCAAGTCTTACAGGCAGAAGCAAACGCCGGCACTGCCTGGGTGGAAGCCATTTACCGGGCAAACGGCAGGCAATATCCAAGAAAGGAGAATACGAATGCGGGAACGTGATTTTTACGCACAGGAAGCCAGCGGCATACGAATTACAACCGATTTACAGGCGTATTCCAATACCAATTATGTAGAGGGCGGTTTCCATACTGCCAGCGATTGGGGCCTATACTGGACGGATTTTAGCCTGACAGCGCCGGAGGTGGAAACCAAGTACGTGACGGTTCCGGGGCGGCACGGAGTTCTGGATCTGTCCGAAGCGCTGACCGGGAGCGTGGTTTATCACAACCGCACGCTGTCCGCCTCCTTTGCGTTCCCCTGTACCATGTCGGACTGGCATCAGCGGTATAGTGACATCGTATCTGCTATTCACGGCAAGACGGTCAGCATAGTGTTGGACACCGACCCGGAGTATTACTACCAGGGTCGCTGCACGGTTTCCAGTGTGCGGGAAACGGCGCTGCACAGTACGTTTTCCATTACAGCAGATGTGGCGCCGTATAAATATTCCTGCCGGATGTTTACCTTGGAGGACTGGCTGTGGGATCCGTTTGACTTTGTCAGCGGTGTCATTCCAGATTCATACGGGAAGATCTATATAGAAGATACCGGCACACTGACCATTCGGCTGAGCGGTGTGCCGCCATATGCCCTGCCGGCGTTTCGGGTGAGTGCGGACTGCAACGTGGAATATCGTGCAGAAACGTATACGCTGCGTGCCGGGGAGAACAACCGGCCGCTTACGTTCACGAATACGGATTCGCCGACGATGACATTCACAGGCACGCCTGGCACCTCTATTGAAATTGCCTATCACGGAGGGATTTTGTAGCATGTATACCGTGTTTTCTGTGCTGCATCGGGACGACGAGCAGCGTTATATCCTGCATGATCCACGAACGGCGGACTATCACATTTTAGACCCCACCTTGGATTTGAAAGCGAACAAGTCGGGCAGCTTTTCCTTTACGGTGCCACCCACCAATGCGCACAAGGACAAGATTCGGCTGTATGACTGCACGGTGATTGTCTACCAGGACGGTCAATTTTTATGGGCTGGCCGTCCCATTTTGTGCGAATCCGACCTATACAACAACCGGCAGTATACTTGTGAGGGGGTTCTGGGGTACCTGCTGGATCTTCCAATCGACAGTGTACCGGATACCAGCCGTACACCTTCCGGCTGGCTGCAATATGTAACCGGCCGGAATTATGATGCTCTTTGCAATGCGACAGTTGCACAGTCAAACGATTGGAAAACAGAACCGGTCTATCCGTCCGCTGCACAGCGGCGCTTCCGGAGCTTTTACGCAGCAGCTGACAGCGATTACGACCGGGTTCCTGTTTATGACAGTTCCGGCAAGGAAACCGGCACGGAGGAACGCAAACTGCGCCGTTGGACGGAATCCGCCATTACGCCCATGGAATTCCTGCAAACCCGTCTGATTGATGATTTTGGGGGCTTCCTGGAAATTACAGAATCGGACAGCGAGGGTTCCGCCTGGGGCATCCGGTACTGTGATCCGGCGAAAAACAAATCCAAGCAGGAAATCGCAATCGGCAGGAACATTCTGGATCAGACCGTGGAAACCGATCTGACCGACTTTTGCACGGCATACCTGCCCGTAGACAGCAACGGCAATGCGCTGTTGTCTGTGTCATCTTCCTGGGGCGCACAGTCGGCAAACGATCGACGAATCGTCTGGAAGCCGGAACATGCACAGTATGCCTGCCTATCGGAACTGGCGCTGCAATATGGGCTGATCGTTCAGAATTTGACCGTGGATGAATCGGGGCTGCCCTCTGAACCAACTGCGGAAGAACGGGAAGAAAACGCAAAACAAGCCGTTCAGGAAGCACTGTGGAAGTTGCAGCCGCCGTCTGATGTTCTAACTGTAAAGGTCGTGGATCTGCATCTGGCAGACAGCCAGGTGGAAGCGCTTCGGGTGGGGCAGTCCGTCTATGTGCGGAACCTGGACATCTGGGTGACCATCACAGAACTTTCCATCCAGCTCAACGACCCGACGAGCAGCACTGTTACCATCAACGGAACGTTGAAAACAATTACCAGGAAAGGAGGTTGATACACGTGTCCGATTATACGTTATCGGCAAAAATTACAGCGGACGTGTCGGGGTTTAAAAAAGGGCTGAAAGATGCGGAAAAAGCGTTGGAATCATTGCAGGATAAGCTTTCTGGTATTAGCAGTGCACTAAGTAGTCTTGGCGAGGGCATGTCAAAAGTTGGAGGAAAGCTCACCGCCATTGAAAGCGCTGCCGGCGGTGCAGCGGTGGTCGGGCTGAAAAAAGCAGCTGATGCCGCCATTGATTTTGACAGTCAAATGCGGAAAGTAGGTGCGATTGCACAGGCATCTGACAGCGATTTGCAGCGCCTGACTGATACAGCACTGGAACTGGGCGCGAAAACGTCCCTGTCTGCATCGGAAACCGCCGAAGCAATGAAGGAAATGGCGGCAAAAGGATTTGATGCCAACCAGATAATCGCATCTATGCCGGGCGTTATTTCCGCTGCGGAAGCCTCCGGAGAAGATCTGGCATTGGTCGCTGATACGGTAACCAGTGCGATCAATGGATTTGGACTGGGCGCAGAAGATGCCACCCACGTAGCAGACGTGCTGGCAGAATCTGCAAACAAAACCGCTGCCGGTGTAGAGGATTTGCAGTATGCGTTTAAGTATGCTGCACCATCCGCCGCATCTCTTGGCATTAGCATGGAAGAGCTGGCTGCCGCTACGGGTGTCATGACAGACGCTGGACTTGCCGGTGAACAAGCCGGTACTACCCTGCGTGCCATGTTCGTCAAAATGGCAAAACCGACCGAACAGGCGCAGAAAGCCATGGACAGCCTCGGCATTTCCTTCTTCGATGCGCAAGGCAAAATGAAATCCATCGGAACCGTAATTGCAGATCTGCAAACAGCAACCGCCGGAATGACCGATGAAGCCAAGCAAAATGCGTTGGCGACCATTTTCGGAACGGAATCACTGTCCGGATTGCTGGCCATGATGAACAAAGCTCCCGGCAGCATTGAAGCCATGACGAAAGATCTGCAAAACTGCGATGGTGCCAGCCAAGCCGCAGCCGATGCTATGAAGGCAGGCGTTGGCGGTGCCATTGAAAACATGCAGGGCGCAATAGATACCTTTTCCATCACGGTGGGAGATTCCCTGCTGCCTGCCATCCAGACAGCGGCTGAAATTACCAGCACCGTATTTGACCAAATGACAAGCGGATTCAAGGAGAGTGGATTCACAGGGGCGATTGGTGCGGCGATTGACACCTTGGGGCATTTTGCAGATGTACCGGAGCCGATTCGCCGCATTGCAAATGCAATTGACGATGTACGGGACAAGCTGGAAGCAATCTGCAATACCAAGATGGATTTTTCCGGCATTCTTGCGCCCATTGATGCTGTTACCGATAAACTGGAAAGCCTGCAAAGCGCATCCGGAGGCGGCATGCTGGACGGCGTGATCGATCTGCTTGACCGGCTGCGTGGGGCCATCAGCGGCCTGGATGGGCAAGCCGTTCCGCTCGGCGCAATTGCCGCCGCCATTGCTGCCATTGGACCTGCTATGATAATTGCCGGAAAGGGCATTTCTGCAATTGGCGGCATTGCAAAGGTCGTATCAGGATTATGCGGTGGAATCGGCAAATCAGCCGGATTGTTTGCCGCAATTCCTGCACCGATTTTGCTGGTAGTAGCGGCAGTTGCTGCCCTGGCTGCTGGATTTGCCTATTTGTATCAAACAGACAGTACCGCTGCCGCTCAGATGCAGACAGCATGGGCAGAAATCCAAACAGCAGTTGGCAGTGTGATCAGCGCGCTGCTGCCCGTGATTCAGCAGCTAGGCGAAACCTTCCTGTCTGCCGGCAAGGAACTGCTTCCGGCATTCACGTCCGTTTTATCTGCACTCATTCCGGTGGTAACAACGATTGTTACAACGGTTGCACAGGTGATTTCAGACATTCTGCCAGTGGTTACACAGATCATTGACGCCGTGGTTCCGGTCATTACAACAGCGGTCAACTTGATTTCCGGTATTCTTGTTGCCATTCTGCCAGTGGTACAGGATTTAGTCACAGCGCTGCTGCCGGTAGTCAGTGAAATTGCAGGCGCCATGGGGGATATTTTCGCCTCCATCATGCCGGCTGTCACGGATATTCTCAATGCTGTGGAGCCGCTTATTACGCAGATTATAGATGTCGTGAAAGAATTGATGCCGGTTATCACCGATATCATCTCCCTGCTGGTGGCATCCCTGTTGCCGGCTGTCACGGATTTGGTGGCGGCGGTAATGCCAGCCATCACACAAATTGTAGACGCACTGGTTCCGGCATTATCGTCCATTCTGGCGGCTGTTCTGCCACTGATTCAGCAAATTCTGCCTGTTATCATTAACTTGATCACGCAGCTTATGCCGATTGTGACGCAAATTGTTGGAATGATTGGACAGCTGTTTGCATCCCTGGCGCCAATCATTGCGCAGCTGATCGAACAGCTGGTTCCGGTTATCACAAATATTATTGGGATCATTACCAACATGGTAACTACATTGATGCCCGGAATTACCGCCGCAATCAATGTGATTGTATCTGTTATTGATACCGTAATGGCAGTAATTGGCGCACTGATGCCGGTTATTACCAATATTATCTCCATTGTGACAAGCGTAATCAGCACGGTAATATCTGTTATTTCGCCGATTATCTCGTTTGTAGCCGGAATCATCAATGGGATTATGGCAGTTGTAGTACCCATTGTTGTATTCATTGCAAATGTAATTGCATCCATTGTGGAGTTTATTGCTGGAATTATTGCAGTAATCGGGGATGTCTGGGATTTCATTTCCGGCGTCCTATCCGATATCTGGGCGCTGGTTTCCAACATTGTATCTAAAATCAGTACCACTGTCAGCTCCGTGATGAATACCATATCCGGCATCATCTCCAGGCTGTCCAGTACCGTGTCCTCCGTGTTCAATACCATTTTCAACACCATTCGGAACATCATGAACAGGGTGAAAAATACCTTTTCCACGGTATTTGATAAAATTACAGGGCTGTGGGACGGATTAACCGGATTTGTTGGCGGTGTATTTGATGGCATCGGCGAAGCACTGGATTCCCTGGTTTCTGGTGTAAAAGATCTCGCCAACACGTTCATCAGCGGCATTAACTTTGCCATTGATGTTATCAACAAGATTCCTGGTGTCTCCATTTCACCGCTTAGCTATTTGCAGCATGGTACCGATAACTGGCAGGGCGGTTTTGCCCGCATGAACGAAGGCGGACGAGGGGAACTGGTTGCCCTGCCGAGCGGCACACAGGTCATTCCGCACGATGTCAGCATGCAGTATGCACGGGAATCCGCCCGGCTCAACGCATCACAGACGGTGGTGTTTGACTATGCTGCCATGGCAGCTGCGGTTGCATCGGCAATGGATCATGTCCAGGTTTCTGTCACATCCAACATTGACGGCAAAACGGCTGCCAAGGCAATGACGCCATTCATCAACCGCAATCTGGGGCGGCAGCGTGCCCTGGATGAACGATTTATATAAAGGAGGGTCCTATGAAATCAATCCAATCCTTTTTGGACACCATCAAGGGCGGACGATATGGACGAGACATCAAGAGCGCCATTCACAAGGCACTGGATGCCTTATCTGACAATGAAACCGAATTGAAACAGGCGGTGGACGGTCTGGAGATCGGGTCCGGTGGGTTTGCACTGGAAACCCAGTCCCTGGAGTACACAGACTGTGTGTACAATGGAACGGCTGGAATTTACGTTCTGTCCCCGAACAGCAACACCGAGTACCGTATTTCCTGTGACACCGATACCGGGAACAGCGCAGTACGGTGTCCGAAACTGCGCATCAACCTGCCGACCGATCAGCCGCGCTTTGCCTGCCGCATCATCCTGCATCACTTTTCCGGATTCCAGGCGGATATCGGCGAAGCACTGAGCGGCACGGAGGCATTCACCAAAATCGGAGATTACTATGTGGCAGATACAAATTCCGGAACCAACGAACAGGACACCATCGGCATTTCCATCTGGCACGATGGGCAGGGCTATCGCTACTGCTGCTATCGTCCGGGGTATGCTGGAAACACAAGCATTTCAGAAGCTACCGCTGCTGCCAATGAGGCAGCAAAGGCAGCCAATGCAGCACGGGAGACCGTAGAGGGGATCATTGCGGGGCTGGAACAAGGAACGGGGACCGGGGCGAAACGTTCGGTTTATTTGGATCCGGTCAATGGGTCGGATGCCAATGACGGGCTTTCGTGGGCAGATCCAATGAAGACAATCCAAGCGGCTATCTCCAAATATTCTGCGGTTCCGAATCTTGAGCTGTCTTTGTCTGGCGGAATTTATAGCGGAGATATTTATATAGGAAATCAATGTGTGAAAATTTATAACCTTGATTCGGAAAGCATTGACGCTACTATATACGGTAAAATCACCGTGCAATATGGGACGTTGATTTTGTCGGATGCTGCATCGGTAATATCTAGCGAAACAGCAATATCTATTGAAAATGGCGGCTGTCTAGTTGCATCCAAATCAGGGATTACATCCACTGGTTCCGATACTATCCCGGCAATTCTGGTGTCCGGCAACAGCACTGCATTTCTGAATAGCTGCACGTTTAGCGCACGAGGTCAATCTTCTAAAATTTTACTATCCGCTGAAAATGGTTCTGTTGTGCGTACGTTTGCATGCAATTATGGCGGTACTGCATCATACGGCATTATACAGGCGAAAATGGCATCAAAAATCGTTGACGATACCACGGTTATGTTTCCGACACAATCCAATGCAATATCTGGCAGTGTCATATACAGAAACGGTGTGCAAATATCGCCATATGTGCCGCCTATTGTCGATAGGGTGACGGTATATTTAAATGCATCAACCGGGTCGGATGCTAATAATGGATTATCTGTGGATAAACCACTAGCAACCGTAGCATCGGCATTCGCCAAATATGTGGATTACAATAACATCCGTCTACAGTTTGCTGCCGGCTCTTATGACATTGGTACCATAACTGCCGAAAACAAGAAAATCGCCTTAGTGGGTGCATCCGCTGCAAATACTACACTCAACGGCAGAATCAATCTGACCAGCTGTACCCTTACGCTGTCTGCATTAACTGTTGTTGCAGACGGTACAACACCGATTGTAACAGCTTCCACTGGATCGCATGTTTACGGCTATCGTGCGAATTTCACTTCGACCGGGGGCGCAGAATGCTTGCGTGTCACAACTGCCAGCCAGTGCTATTTGGACGGTTCAGTGTTCACTACTGCGAACGATACGGATACGGTGGTGCGCAGCAGCGGCGGAGCTTTGGTGTGTCTGGGGTATTGTACGGTTCCTGGCGTTTTGCGTGCCAGCACAACGGGGCTTATCAATACGGTAAACGGTACCATCCACGATACCGCAGTGGAATCCGGCGGCATCATATGGGTAAATGGTACACGGGTTGCGCCTGTGGAGGATACCGGTTGGATAACCAAAACAGCGGATTTTGATGAAATGGTCAATGGCAATACTGTGACAACAAAAGTTACCGTCACATACCGCAAAGTGGGCGCGGTTGCATCTATGCACGCTGTGGTCAATCGTCCAAAAGGTGCAGCCTCTATCATGCTTACGACAGGGGGAAAATTGACCGTTCCAACATCCTGTGCACCCGCGTATTTGTATCATATTCCAGAAACAAATGTCCGAGGGGTTCAGATGACGGCAAATGGAACAACAGGGGATCAGACGTATTTCAGATTCGATTTTCTAACTGGAGCGGAACAGACGGATCAAACCTACATGTTCGATGCAACATATTTTGTAAATTAAAGGAGGCAAAAATGAAAGAGTGGATTTGTGCGCTAGTCGGTGCCATTGGCGGCTGGCTGGCATGGATGTTCGGTGGATGGGACGCCGCTATGCTGTCCTTGTTGATTTTTATGGGGGTTGATTATCTAACCGGTTTGATTGTGGCTGCGGCGGGCAAATCGCCCAAAACGCAGGGCGGCGGGCTATCCAGTAAAATTGGATGGAAAGGACTTGCAAAAAAATGCATCGTTTTATTGTTGATTCTAGTCGCGGCTCGTTTGGATGCTGTACTGGACGTTCATTATGTGCGTGCCGGTGTTTGCGTTGCATTTATGTGTAACGAATTGATTTCCATATTGGAAAACGCAGGTCTGATGGGTATTCGGTTACCGGATGTGTTGACCCGTGCAATTGAGCTGCTCCAGCAGAAAAACAGTAAATAGGAGGAATAAAATATGAATATCACAAATGCATTTTTAACACACAACCGCCCGTATACCAAACGATCTAAAACAACCGCTATTGCTATTCATTGGGTGGCAAATCCGGGTTCTTCTGCCATGGATAACCGCAATTATTTTCAGAATACGGACGTAGAGGTATCAGCGAATTATGTGATTGGGCTAAACGGCGAGATCATTTGCTGTATCCCGGACGAAGAAGTTTCCTGGTGCACCAATCAGGCAAACAGCTACACGGTCAGCATTGAAAATTGCCACCCGAATTGGACAGGTGAATTCAACAGCGCTACATACAATAGCCTGGTGGAATTGACTGCTAATCTGTGTAAAAAATACGGATTAAACCCGATGAATCGTGGTGTAATTCGGCATTTTGATGTTACCGGCAAAAACTGCCCGAAGTGGTTCGTCCCAAAATCCAGGGGCGGCAGCGACACAGAAAACTGCGAACACTGGGCGCAGTTCCTGTGGGATGTAAAAAACAAACTGGATGGAAAAACGCAGCCGGCAAAACAGCCAGCAGCTGCAAGCAGCAAAGCAGCGCCTAAGCCGTACCGTGTAAAAATTACAACTGATGCGCTGAACATCCGAAAAGGTGCCGGCACACAGTACCCAGTTGTAGGCTGCATTAAAGATCGTGGTGTCTATACCATTATCGATACCTGTAACAAATGGGGGTTCTTGAAGTCAAAAGCGGGTTGGATCTGTTTAGACTACACGAAAAAAGTTTAAAACAAAAAACGGCGGTAACAAGATAGTTACCACCGTTATTTTTTTGTTTAGATAAAAAATCTGGGGCACAACAAGGCTACGGGTTTTTATGCCGTTTCTTTGATGAAATATATAATTGTACATAGTACATGTTGCTGGCTCCCGCAACCAAATCTCAACGGAACGATTGATACAAAAGTCGTTCCGTTTTTTTATACCCATAAAATTCCGAAAATACGTACTTTTTGCTATGAAAAGAAGCATCTGAAAAATGGATTTCCGTTTCTTTGGAGAGCAGAAAATAAGCAAAGAAACGAATGAGTGAGAGCAACGAAACGGATGTCAAAAGGTTGCATTTTTTTGCTATGGTTGCATTTTTTTAGATTTGCCGTTTCTTTGGTCAAAAAAGCGTTTCTTTACAGAAAAAAGTCTGCCAATCGGAATATACCCGACAGCAGACTTTCAAATTTATATGCATTAAACCTTGATTTTTGAACCATCTTTAAAAGCAAAGATCATTTTGCCATCTGTGCAGACGGTTACCTGATCAACTGCTCTGAACCAAAGTGTTTCGGAAAATTCGATGATCAGATTTTCCTGTGATTTTAGAAATTCTATATAATCCATGATGAATTTCAGTTTGTTTTCCATTTCATCCTGTTTTTGAATAAGAGTATCTTGTTTGAATTTTAGTTTTCCAAACGATATAACAAGCCCATCATATTGTCTGTAGTAATCTTCACTTTTTATTGGCGTTATGCTTTGTTTTTGGATCAGCATTCTGATTTGTTTTGTCAGCTGTTCCATTTGCTTTTGAATATTTTCGATTTTCTCTTCAATCATAGCTGTGTTGGAAAATGTTTCTTTAAACAACAAGCAGTTTTCAATGATTTCAGTTTTGTTTGCAAGAACCTGATTCATTGCAGTTAAAAATTTTTCTTTGATGTGTGATTCATATAAATGCGGAGTCATACACTTTTTACCATTTTTAAACTTTCCGTTGCATTGCCATACTGTTCTGCGGTATTTACTTGTCGAATGCCATATTTTTGAACCAAAATATCCGCCACAGCATTCACATACCAGTTTGGCAGAGAAAATGCTTTTGCTGTTGTAGGCTCTTCCAATTCTTTTTCTGCGTGTATATTCTGCCTGAACAAGTTCAAATTCATCCGGTGGAATAATTGCTTCATGTGATTCGGGAATATAGTATTGCATCAGTTCGCCTTCGTTGATTTTCTTTTTCTTACTTAGAAAATCAACGGTAAAGCTTTTTTGTAACAATGCTGAACCACGATATTTTTCATTTGTCAGAATGCTTTCTATAGTGGATGGTGACCATATCTCTTTTCCTGCCGGAGTTGGTACATGTTTGAATGTCAGACATTCTGCAATATGGTTTGGTGTTTTTCCTTCCATAAAAGAACGGTAGATATATCGCACAATTTCAGCTTCTTCAGGAACAATTTCAGGAATACCGTCTTTTCCTTTTCGATAGCCAAGAAAATGCGAATAAGGAAGAGATACTTTGCCGTCAGCCATACGCTTTCGCTGACCCCAGGTAACATTTTCTGAAATAGACCGACTTTCTTCCTGAGATAAACTTGACATAATAGTAAGCAGTAATTCTCCTTTGGAGTCCAGCGTGTAAATATTCTCTTTTTGGAAAAATACTTCAACGCCTTTTTCTTTCAGTTTGCGAATCGTTGTAAGAGAATCTACAGTATTTCTGGCAAATCTGCTGACACTTTTTGTTACGACCAGATCAATTTTGCCGTTAAGAGCATCTGCAATCATTCTGTTGAATCCTTCTCTGTGCCTGGTGTTTGTTGCACTGATGCCTTCGTCTGTATAAACTCCGACAAATTCCCAATCGATCCGTTCTTTAATGAATTTCGTATAGTAATCCACTTGAGCAGTATAGGAAGTTTTTTGTTCTTCTGAATCAGTTGAAACTCTTGCATATCCTGCAACTTTTCGTTTTTCAACACTCTCCAAAGGTGCAAAAGTGGCAGGATTTAATCTTGGCGGAATTTTTGTTACTTTTGGCATTTTCTCCATCTCCTTGTTTTTGATGATTCAGCAGCGGCAGCACGTTTTTCCTCTGTCCAGCTTTCAGAACGGGAACGGTCTTTCCATGTGGTATTTATGCATTTCCCGTTTGTTAATTGAAAAATCAATTTGTTTGGTACGGGAACAAGAATTTTTTCAACTTGATTTTCAAAGATATTTGCATCAAATTCAGTAATGCTCAGTATCTCACAGCAAACAGAGATCAGCGTACTTTCAGGAATTTGTTTTGCTGTGGGACAATATTTTTTGCCTCTTGTATTGTAAGTTGCACAGATCCAGACATTACCTGTTGCGGTTATTTTATGCCGATAGTTTTTTCCGCAACAGGTACATTGTATTTTTCCTGTAAACGGATATGAGACAACAGATTTTGAAGAGGAAAATCGCTGACGCTGTTCTTCCAGTTTCTTTTGAACAGCATCAAAAATACTTTTTTCTATGATTGCAGGATGACTTTCTTCTACAAAATACTTTGGCAGCTGACCGTCATTTCTTATCATTCTCTTTGTCAAATGATTTTCCCGAAAGCGTTTCTGTAAAAGCATATTTCCGGCATATTTTTCATTCTGCAAAATCCTATGGATATCTGCAGTAGTCCACTCACAGCCGTTGATCGTAGCAATTCCCATTTCATTCAGCTTATTGGAAATCAATAGTTTTCCGTTTCCACTTAGATAGTTTAAAAAAATAAATCGGACGATTTCAGCTTCTGATTCCACTATTTCCAGACTGCCATTTGTCGTTCTGCGATAACCTAACATTCGTATATTGCAGATTTTGCCTTGTTCAAAATCTTTTCTGATTCTCCATTTTTGATTTTCACTGGCAGAAAAACTTTCTTCTTGTGCATAGGAAGATAAAATGGAAAGCATCAGTTCGCCATCAGCTGAAATGCTGTGAATATTTTGCTCCTGAAAATAAACATCAATCCCTAACATTTTTAATTCTCTTACAGTTTCGAGAACGGTTATGGTATTTCTTGCAAATCGACTGATAGACTTTGTAATGATAAGATCTATTTTACCTTTTCTGCATTCAGCAAGCATTTTTTGAAATTCAGGTCTTGACTCTTTCGTTCCTGTAATTGCTTCATCTGCAAATACGCCGCAGAATCTCCATTCCGGATTACTTTGAATCAGTTCGGAATAATATCCTACCTGAGCAGAAAGGGAATGCAGCATGGCATCTTTACCACTTGATACTCGTGCATAAGCGGCAACGTTTTGTAATTTATGTGAAATATCAACAGAAGGTTCTATTTTTTGTATCAAACGTTCCATGTAAACCTCCTCCTTTCAGATACCATATTAGCATGGATTTTCAGATTTATCAACGAATATACCCGACAAAGATATGCCGTATTTTTCAGCCATTTTTGTGTTCATTTCCGTATAATCTTTTCTTGAGATCTTTCCTGAACGAAGCCAGGTTTTGATAATTTCAACCATAACCTGATAGATGATGATATTACGATTCATTTTTCCACCTTGCCTTTCCGGAACATTGTCTGGAACAATAAACTTGTTGCTTGCTCGGATAAGAAAGAAATATCTGATTACAAACAGGGCAAACTTTTTTTGTCATTTTCAGTGAAACTTCTTTGTTTTCACGCCACCATTTCATGCGGCATTTGTCACTGCAAAAACGTTTTATATGAGCACTTGTAATGGAAAGTGATTTTCCACAGCACTCACATTGTCGAAAAGATTTCCTGCGTGATAAGTACGATTTGATTGTTCCGACAGGCACATTTAATTCATTACTGATTTTCCGGATTGTACATCCTTGCTTTTTCATTGTTTCTATCTGAGCTTTTTGTCTGATATTCATGATCATTTCACCTCAACCATATAGTCTAAATAAATGCGTTGAATTCGTACCCTTTTGTGAAAAATAAAAAAGCCATTGCATCCGGGACAATTCGTCAAGGATACAATGGCTTTCTTTGAATCAAGAGATATTTTATTTCATGAGAGCATTGACACACTTCTGCACTTCATTGTAGTCATAACCTGCCTCGGTAAGACGTTTCTTACGTTCCGCACCATTACCCCATTTACCCTGAATGACTTCACGGGCAACCTCATCAACGGACTTCTTTGCAGGATACACCTGCTTGCCATTACTGTCAAAAACAGCATATCCCGCCTTGCAGGCTTTCTTTGCGTTTTCAAGAGAAGAGAAAGCACCAATCTGCGACTTAGCATCAGTCCATGACTTTCTTACTCGATAAAGCTGTTTTGCAGGTGCAGGGGTTGTCGGTGTAGAACCCGAATTGAGATAAGACTGCACCTTAGCTTTGAAAGCTGCCCAATAAGGCAGAATGTATGCGGGACACATCTTGTAGGGATTTCTTGCAGTATTAAGGTAGTCTACGCTGCCGGACTTTCCGTCACGGACATTTAACCAATGCGTGTGGGTATAAAGGTGATTGATGTCAAGATTGTATTTCTTTAGAAGTGCTGCGGCAAGTCTTGCACAGTTGTCCTCGGATTTCTTATCTCTGTCGTTATACGCAGATGACATAATGCACTCGATCGCAATTGTTCTGCGATTGCCGTTACCGCTTCCGTCAGCGGCGTGCCAGCCACTTAAGGATAGAGGCAGATTCTGCCATGCACAAGTATTGTCAACGTAATAATGCACTCTGACATCTTTCATATTTCCATTGACGGTTGCTCTTGTATACTGCTCCGCAGGGGTTGTTCCGCTTGCCACAGAAATCCAGTCGGTATTGTGGACTGTTACGCCGATAACTTTGCCCTCCATTGAAACAGAGGGCATATCGATTCTATTGGGGTTATGTTTTGTGAGTAAATACTCGTTGATTTTCACTCCGTTCAGAGTAGTTGATGTATCAGGTCTTAAAATAGCCATTTATTTGTCCTCCTTTTCATCTTCGGTTCTGCCTACCTTGGTTTGCAGAACATCAATTGCTTTTTTGAATGCAGGCGGGAAAGGGATTCCCATAAGTGTTGTATTCTCGATAATGGAAAGCAGTTCGTTCAGGCAAAAGCTGATGCAGACTGCATCTCTGATGTAGTTTGTGCCAATGAGAATATCGATTCTCACGCCGACCACTACCATAAGCAGAATACAAAACTTTTTCGCAAGACCAACCCAGCCTGCTGTGCTGTTGAGTGTGCCGCTTTCGCTGTGTTTGGATTTGCCCATTGCCGCAGTCACGATACCTGTCACAAAATCAATGCCCATGAATACTATAAGAGTTGCAAGAGCAGAATCCCAGCCACCGAGAAGCGTTGCGATAAATCCGCCGACAATGCCTGCAATCAGGCAAATGGTATCTTTCATAAAATCACTCCTTCATAAATTTAATAGACTTCACCATCGGATGTGAATTATCCGATGTGCCTTTGAAAGCAAGGTAGTATTCTCCATCCAATACGTTTTCCAACGACTGCATCACAGAAATGAAAGTATCGGAATAAAGCCATTTGAATGATAATTTCGAAGCATTTTCTGATTTGATTTCCTCGTAAATATACTGAGCAAGTTCAGAGCCTGTTTTATCTGTCTTTTTTACAAGATAAAATTCAGTGTCCTGTGATGCACCGACCAGATAGCTTAAAATCAGTTTCATTTTTGAAGTAATTGCAACAGGTGTCAGAAACATCACAAACACAGTTCCTGCCCAGCTGAAATCGTTCTGATTGAAATACAGAGCATAGTTGTTTTCAGCAGAACAAAAGTGAGGATAACTTTCTGCAAATCCAGCAAGAGAACGGTAGCCATCGTTGTAATAAGTGTAGATGCTGTCACCGTATTTCTGCAAGGCATCAGAACCGCTTTCAAATACAGAGATATAGCTGATACCGGATATTTGCCTGATTTGCTCCTGTAATTCTGCAATATCAGCTTTTGTTGCATAGTTTGACATATCAGGAATAATGCCGTCCCTGCCGTCAGCACCTTTCAGGCTTTGCAGCCATTCAGTTTCTGTACCTGTGAAACCATGTTCTACGGCAATAATATAGGCGGATTTTCCATCAGAACCATTGATTCCGTCACCCCCATTCTTCCCATCGGCACCATTATGACCGGGGACTCCGTCTGCACCATCCTTTCCATCTTTACCCGGTAAACCATCAACGCCATTTCTACCGTCACATCCGTCTTTGCCATTTACTCCATCCTTGCCATCAACACCTTTCAGGCTTTCAAGCCATTCAGCCTCTGTTCCAACAAATCCATGTTCTACAGCAATTTCAAATGCTGATTTGCCGTCAGTTCCTTTAGATGCAGACTGTATCTTCTGCAAAAGCTGCTGATATAAATCAGGAGTAGGCGGAACATTACTGTTTTCGCCCTCAAATCCCGATTGTCTGATGTGCAAAGTTTTTACAATCGTTGTTGCTCTGACTGTTTTAGTTGCTTCTGCATCATAACCAAACAATGACATTTTCACAGTCCCTGCAGTTAGTTCAGCAGGCAAAAAACAACTTGTATTTTCTGTTCCGAGAACCCTGTTATAGGTTATTTCGTCCTGCGTGAACTGCACCACCTTATGCAGTGGTTTCCAGTTATTATCGAACACAAAATGTATCTTTACAAAAGCGATCTGGTCAGCAGCAATGACTTCATGCTCCAAAGTTTCGATGTTCTGTCCTTTTACAAGAAATTTTATCATGACTTCACTTCTTTCCAAGTTTTTGTGTTTGCAACATATTCCATATATCCGTCAAGACATTGGATTTTTTTAAGCGGAGATTCGATATCAACTGCACGGCTGTCCCAGTTTGTATTTTTCTTCACAGCGTTCCAGTCGGTAAGAGAACCTTCATAAGTAATCGTATTCAAAGATTCACAGTAGTTGAAACAGCCGCCCACAATTTCCTTGACATTTCGGGTAAGCGTGAGGTTTTTCAGTTTTGTGCATCGTACAAACATTCTGTCACTAATGACTTTGCCGCCATATCTCACAGTTTCAAGATACTGACACTCGCTGAACGCCATTGCACCAATAGTTGTAACAGAGGATGGAACAGTTACAGATTTTATTGCCGTTCCTGCAAATGCATTCATGCCAAGTTCCGTAACACGTTCCGGAATCTTCAATTCTGTCAAACCATTTAGAGTCTGATGATAAATGTAACCGTCAATATGCGGCAGAAATGCAGCTTTTTTGATTGCTGTAAGCGTTGTCGGAAGTGATACTGTTTTTAAGTTATCACAATACTGAAAAAGCCGTTCTCCAATGCCGGTCACACCCTCTGAAACAATAACCGACTTGATATTTGCATTATTTTGCAATGGTGACGGATTGCCGTCAGTAGAATAATCGAATGTTGCCCCAGTACCTTTGAGGAGCAGTCTGCCGTCTGAATAAAGTACAAAATCCACGCTTTGACCGCATTTTCCGATAGAAACCACATCGCCTGTCATCTCGTCAATTTTCAACGTTAATTCGTTTATCTTTGTTGTCAGTTGACCGACTGTGATGTTGTAATCTTTTATCTGCGTCTGAATTTCAGAAAGCTGTGAAAGCATATCTGTGACTTTGCATTTGCCGAGAATACAGCGAACATATCCGCAATAGTTTGAATTTTCACGATAATCTGTAATGCTGAGTTCCGATGTGCCTGCATCAAGTCTGATGATGCAAAGGGTGAGATATTTCTTGTAATCTGTGTTCTGAAATCTCGGTATTGCAGGATTTGTAGCAGGTGTTCCGGCGAGAATTTCAAAGCTGACATTACGGGCGTTTTCAGAAGTGTTGCAACAAATTCCAACCGCCATATATCTCGGCAGGGATTCGTCTACATAGCGGGATAAGTCATAGGTATATGCAGTATCAGAAATAAAGTAATGCCCCTGAATCCAAGCCTTTCCGCTGCCGATTGTCAGTTTCAATTTGCTTGCAGACAGCTTGAAACACTGCCCGAAATTGTCCTGAATCCCGTCACAGATAATACTGCCGAGATAGTCATTGAAATTCTCCGCAGTATACATTCTGTCAAGATTCTTTGAATTGAAAAATCCGAATGAAAATGCCATAAATCATTCCTCCTTGAATGTCGGTGTTAAATTTCTGCCGTTGCGGTCAAAACTCTCAATCATTCCGACAAGCTGTATTTTATTCTGTCTGATTCCAAACCTGTGGTGTTCAACTGTAACAAAATCCCCAACAAAATAGTCCACACCGTATTGAAACTGTGTGGACTGTACTGCAATCTGTGATTCTGATTTCATTGTTATAGGAACAATATTTTGTTTACCTTTCTCTTTCAGAAGTTCCGCATATTCTTCCTCAGATAATGGTTTTGTTTCATTGTCAACCTGTTCTTCATCTGATATCTCCTTTGCATCAACATACACCTCATAGCGGTCGAGAGAAGAAGGTTCTGAATCCTCAAAATATGTGGTTCTCTTGCGTTTTTCACCTTCGCCTTTTCCTAAAACATAGGCGTAATTCTTTTTAACAGAAGTATCCGTAAAATAGGTGAAAGACAGCAGATTATTGTATCTGTCAGAGAAAATGATGTGCGGATTGATTTCCTGTAAAATACTTCTGTCAGTACCCTGCGAAAGTTCAAAAATCATTTCATACTGCTCATTATCTATTTTGGAAAGTCTGATATTTGCAGTTCCGCCGATTTTTTCACAAATGGTGTACACCCATTCCATCAGATTATCATAGCTTACCTGCAATTTTGTTTTTGCATCCCAACAAGTACCTGACGAACAGCCGACAACAAGTCCCGGAATTTTTCTGATACCCGATGTACAAGCATTATGCTGCACCACATTCATTGCAATCTGAGAATATGAAACAAGTTTTGTAAAGTTGAATGTGGGATAGATGATTCTGCGTTCAAGTAAGCACATCAGAAATCTGCCTTTGATGATGAGATAATCTCCATCTTCGGCATCAGTTTCAAGTTTTACAGATTCAATCAGTCCGAAATGTTCCTTATCATCATCACGGCCAACAATTCTCCCAGTCTGAAAAATCTCAATATTTCGAGGAGATGCAGCAATGTACACTTCAAAAGCACCACATTTGTAGTATTCAATATCCCATAAAAGAGAAGAAAAGCTGTCACAGACAGCTTCAAGTGAAATATTCAGTTTATCATTTAAGACAGTCATATTGTAAATTTCAATCTGCATTTCTCACACCCCTAAGTATGCATTGCGGTGTATCAGGCGGACTTTGATGCGGTTCAGTCCCTCCGATGCCGTCACATAAAATTTGTTTTCGCCCGTTTTCAGATTCAGCCAGGTTGACCCGGAAACAAGGCGGTTGATGATGTTGGTCACAACGCCCTCACGCTCCAGAAGAACGGTTTTGTTGCCTGTTTTCGTGGTGATCGTGATGATGTCGCCTTTTTGAATATCGCCTGAAATCTGCATATATTCGTCCGTCAGAGCGTTGTAAATAGTCGGATTTTTCGCAGGTCCACCGCTGATTTCAAGAGTGAATCCGACCTCATCACCGCTGTTATTGATGGTCATCATATCCTGCGTATTGTAGATACCAATCGGAAATGGTTCGTCATTATCAGGACAGACAAAATGAAATGCACCTCTGACACGGGAATATTCCGCAATTTGCGTTTCAGTAGAATACCAGTAAATATCAGGGCAGAGAATGGAGATTTGCCCATTGGTCAGCTTTTCAAAATTCTCCACCTCGCAGGTTTCCACAATACCCTCTGCATACACAGAGATATTTTTTGTGGAGTAGTAAATTTTGATGTAGCGTGACGGCTTCACCACTCTGTAGAGTTCATGCCTGCGGAGTTCCACATCAAACCCACGCATTTCAAAAGAAATGACAACATTTCGCTTTTCAATAAAAGCATTGTTTAGATATGAGCCGTTCATTCCTGCATAGCTTGAAGTGCTGACTGTTCCTGTCGGCGGATCAAGTCCTTTTATTTTGGAGAACATATATCGGTTTGCAGTTTTGAACAGGTCGATTTTTTGACCTGCTTCGTTTTCGAGGATTAAAGTGTAGAACATCGGAAATCACTCCTTTCTTGGTTGACTTCTACAGTTGCTGTGTGGTATAATGACATTGTCATTTTTGAGGAACAGGTGATATTATGAAAACAACATACGATATATATAACAGGTTGCATCAAAGCTCCATGACAGGAGTCGAATATATTTCAGACACCAATTCGATTATATACAACGCATCAGAATATTCTGTAAAGGTTTACGAAATCGGCAAAGTGTTTCATGTAGTTATTATTTACGAAGGATATGAGTATCCATTCACAGCACCGGACTGCGATAATGTATATAATTTGCTATCCGGTCTTTATAACAAGGAAATTTCAATAAACCAATTGTCCGATATATACATAAAACTAAAAGGCTACAACAATAAAAAAGAAAAGCGTTACAGCAAGATGAAAACTGCTGTTCTGAGTGTCATAGGTATTCTCATGGGGCTTTTTAGTTTGATGATGTGCCTCGCTTTGCCGATAGGCAGTCTGCTGTTTGATGAAAAGTTCGATTTTGGTTTAATGACAGTGGATTTTATTTTTATTGCAATACTATTAATTTCAATCAGCTTGGTGAAATATGCTGTCCTGCAAAATAAATATAAAAGACGAATATGGATGGTTGGTATAGGATACGCATTGATTGGATTTTTCAGCAACACATCATCTTTAATGCTAATAGAAGATTATGACAAGGCGAACGGATACAGCATAGATACTATCGGTGCATTTGGCGTTATGCTTTTGGGTGTTTTGTTTGGTGTTGTTTTTCTGGTTTTTAGTAAGCGTAATCAGGGCGAAAAATCATTGCTCTTGATAAGAGACGCCGTTCTACCCGATACAGCCGATGCAGATGCAATTTTCCGTTACATGGAGGAAGTATGTAGCCATGACAAACTGTCTATTGATGAGCTCTGCTCTACAGGAAGAGATTACGACGATGACGATGATGAACTTGATTTATTTATGAAGTACAGTGCAGATAAAATGTCAATTCCAATTGACAAAACGTTAACATTCGACGAATTCTTAACAGCTCTTTCAAAAGATATCGCCGACAGTTATGAAAATTCAAACGTGGCAAAATATTACTATTATGATGAATATTAAGTAGAAGATGAAGATGATGAGAAAAAATATATATTCAAATTTCAAGTACGTCAGATTGATGATAGAAAAATACTGAAAATGTTAAACCCTGTGTTTATATGGTTGATTTCCAATTTTGTTTTATTGGCAATAGTCTGCAACGCTCCACAAACAATCGCTATGGCTACTGTTTTGCTGATGATAACAAATTTTGTGATGATTATACCGATATTTATCATCCTCCGTAAAAAATCTGCTGAATATCGAAAAAGTCAATTTAAGACAATAAACGCAGAGTTTGAGGTTAAGGACGATAAAGTCTATTTGAATGGTCGTGAGGCAGTCATTACATTTTTTCATGCTGAGGACGGAATCCAGGTTCTGTCTGTATCCATGCTATTTGATAAATTCAGCGGTTATGCGTTAATGGATACCGAAATTGAAGCTTTTGTGAAATTTGCGGCAGAAAACAGATTCCCGATAAATGTAAAAGGATGTACTTATCCGAAAAATAAATAGTTACGCTTTAACCGCATTCCTTGTCTGTCTGTAAATCTCCAGCCGTGACAGTGATTTCGGACTGTTGTTGGTCTGATTCACTGTGCGGCTGTTGTCGTTTTGATAGTAATTGTTGACCACCGAATTTTCAGAAGTGCCGTTCATCATTGCCCCCGTCATGCCGTCAAGGTTGTAGTTTTGCTCGGAATTGAGCGAAAGTTTCATGGTATCCGCAACGCCCGAAACTGCCTTTGCTACAACCTTTTTGCTTTTGTTGATACCGTCTGCCAAGCCGTTCATGAAGTCAGGCATCCAGCTTTCAAAGTCTGTCAGCGGACCTACATCAGGAACGGAAAAGTGCAGATAACTGCGAATCGTATCGGCAATTCCGGAAACGCTGTCCGCAAGATTGCCGATCATACTTCTCAAGCCGTCAATGATGTTGGAAACAATATCCCGTCCCCAGTTCCACGCATCTGATGCAAGCCCTTTGACATAGTTCACCGCATTGTCAAATCCGCCTTTAATCGTGGAGTAAATGCCGCTGATGACACTTGCAACAGAAGATTTCACATTGTTCCAGATGTTTGTCACAGTCGAATGAATTGTATTCATCACCGATGAAATTGTGGAAGAAATACTGTTCCAGACGGAAGATACGGTATTTCGGATAGCGTTTACCACGCTTGAAACAGCACCGCTGATGGTGTTCCACACACTCGAAATAATAGAATGAATCGTGTTCATTGCACCGGAAATGAAACCTGAAATTGCAGTCCAGACGGTAGAAATCACGCTTGAAATGGTGCTTAAAACCGTTGAAATCGTGATATAAATAGCGTTCCAGACCGTTTCAAAGAACGTTTTGATGCCCTCAAGCAACGGCGTGAGAAAGGCAACGATCGCATTCCAGATGGTCTGTATTTTTTCCGAGATCCAATCCATCACATTGCTGATAATGATGTGGATTGCTTGAAAAATGGTTTCAAACAGATATTTAAACGCCTCTAAAAGAGGAGAAATAAAGCTGTAAATTGCATTCCAGATACTTGAAATCGTGTCATAAATGGTGGTGCAGACAGTTGAAATAACCGTCCATATTGCATTGAAAATAGTGGCAAAAAAGTCGTGAATACTGGTTAGGATTCCTGCAAAGAAATCATATACAGAAGTGAAAATTGTGACTGATGTGGTATAGATCGCAGTCGCTATCGTTGTAAAGAACGCTGATATTGCATTCCAGATGTTTGTGAAAAAGTCAGCAACAGCCTGAAAAGCAGAACAAATGTTGTCCCAGATTCCAACGAAAAAGTCCTTAATTGATGTCCACACTTCATTCCATGATGTTCCGAACCAACCGAGAAATACATCTGCCACACCTGTCAGTGTGTTCAGAATATTGCTGAACTGGTTGACTACAAAGTCCCAGATGCCTGTAAAAATGCCCTTGATACCGTTCCAGCACTGTTCCCAGTTTCCCGAAAACAAACCGATAAATACATCAAGCACGCTCAGAATGGTATCTGTCACAAAAGTAAAAATATCCGAGATATGCTGAAATACGCCCTCAAATACAGGTGCAAGCACACTGCATAATCCATTCCACATCGCTTTCAGCAGTTCACAGAAATTCTGAAAATCAAATCCAAGTGCATTGATTCGGTCAACGATTCCAGATGTCAGACGTTCAAAGGTAGACTTTATCTGTTCCCAAATAGAAAGAATGCTGTTTTTGAAGTTCTCATTGGTGTTCCACAAATGCACAAAGGCAGCGACAAGCGTTGCAATAATCGCAACGACAGCCACCACAGGAGCAGAAATACCGCCAATCGCTGCCCCAAGCGTTGAAAATGCAGTCTTAGCACCTGCGATCATTGTTGGAATTTTTGAAATGAATGTCATCATACTTCCAATAGAAGAAATCGTTTTGCCCACAACAATCAAAAGAGGACCTAAAGCCGCAGCCATCAATCCAATTTTGATAATGGTCTGTTTTGTTGCTGGGTCAAGAGCATTCAATTTGTCTACAAATCCCTGTATTTTGGTGATGATGTCACGAATAACAGGCATCAGAATTTCTCCAAAAGAGATAGCCAGTTCTTCAAGCTGTGATTTCAAAATGGTAAGCTGTCCTGCAAGATTGTCCTGCATGGTTTCCGCCATTTGTAGGGAAGTACCGTCACAGTTCGCAATTGCACCTGATAATTTATCAATATCCGCAGGAGCAGCATTCATCAGAGCAAGAAAGCCTGACATTGCATTTTTACCTACAAGCGACTGTGCAGCACTTGCTTTTTCGGATTCTGACATCTGATCGAATGCCACACGGCAGTCAGCCAAAATGTCAGAAAGGCTACGCATAGAGCCGTCTGAATTGGTAGTTGCAATTTCCATTTCTCCAAAAGCAGATGAACAGAACTTCACGTCGCCTGAAAGTGCTGTCATAATGGAACGCATGGAAGTGCCGGACTGTGTAGACTTGATACCTGCATTTGCCATTAAGCCAAGTGCCTCGGCTGTATCTTCGCATGAAAACCCCAATGCACCTGCGATAGGAGCACAGTATTTGAACGATTCACCAAGCATAGATACATTTGTATTTGCGTTAGAACTTGCAGCCGCAAGCACATCAGCAAAATGACCGCTATCCTGTGCTGTCAGACCGAATGCTGTAAGTGCATCTGTAACAATATCTGATGTTGTAGCAAGATCTTCGCCTGATGCTGCTGCAAGGTTCATAATGCCGTCAATACCAGACAGCATATCATTTGTTTTCCAGCCTGCCATTGCCATATAGTTCATCGCTTCGGCAGCTTCACTTGCTGAAAATTTTGTTTTGCTGCCCATTTCACGTGCTTTATCACGCAAAGCCTGCAAATCATCACCCGTTGCACCGGATACAGCGGCAACCTTTGACATCGCAGAATCAAAGTCGGAGGCGGTTTTCACAGCAGCGGTTCCGAGAGCCGTCACCCCTGCGGTAACAGGCAGAAGTTTTTCTCCTGCACCTGAAATTTTATCGCCTGCATTCTGGAGAACCTGTCCTGCCTCACCGATTTTAGCAAGTTCAGAATTTGCATTTTTGGCTTCTGATTTCAAACGTTTCAGTTCATTTTCTGTTTCGACAATCTCACGCTGTAAGGCATCATACTGCTGTTGTGAGATGTCGCCATTTGCAAGAGCTGTGTTTGCCTGTTCTGCGGCAGTTTTCAGCGTCGCAAGTTTATCCTTTGTGGCAGAAATACTGTCAGCAAGAAGTTTCTGTTTTTGTGAGAGTAATTCTGTATTTTTCGGGTCAAGCTTCAGGAGTTTTTCTACGTCTTTTAGCTGTATTTGAGTGTTTTTGATGTTCTTATTGACACTTTCCAGAGCCTTGGACAGCTTGGTCGTATCACCGCCAATCTCAACGGTGATGCCCTTGATTCTGTTTGCCACTGTGGTTTCACCTCCTGCAAAAGGGCATAAAAAAGCACCTGCTTGTCAGCAAGTGCCTAGTGTATATTAGCTGTTGTTTTTTATAAAAGTAGTATATGGATTTGGATTGCTATTTGTTGCTGCAATAATGTTCATTAAAGCAACAACATCATTATGCATTGAGTCGTAATAATTAGTAGTAAACAAAAGAGGTATTTCATTGCTCAAGTAAGAATCTAAGAAATAGTTGACAACTTTTAGTTCTCCAATACTTCGGTCATTGTAAAAACTAAAAATAGGAGCTGCTTTATTACCATGAAACAATTCACAACGAAGAGAGTAAGCATATTGAAGTATGACAAATACATATGAAGGAAAATTATATAGCTTAGATACATCATCCAATGCCTTATATTTAGGTGGCAACCTATGAACAATACCGTCAGCTTGTAAATCGGATAAACAAAGTTCACATAATTCAGATACTTCATCTTCAGAAAGCCTCTGAAACAATGATGCTAATTGTTGGAAAGCCTCTTTATTACTTGATTTTATATTACTTTCATCGCTGCGTGATGGTTTACGGCAATTATTTTTAATATGATACATCAAGGCACTTATACCATTAGTATCTTTCCCATACATACGTAAATTGGAACTAATATCATTGCGAGTTATTTCCCTACAATCTTTTACAATTCGATTTTCATAGCACAACGCAACATAATTATATAAAGCATTCATAGAAGTCCATAATGAATTAAATCTCTCAATTTGATATGTTTTACTCTTAGCAACCAAATATGAGGCTAATGATACAAACCGAAGTTCTTTTTGATTGTGCTTTATACTATTAACAATAATATAATCTGGAAGAACTTTGAACGCCTCTGTCAAATGTAAGTTATCTTCTGTAAGTAAAGAAAAGACGAATGGAAAATTGTTATTTTTTTCTTTATTAAGTGGTTGGTGTTCTTTTTTATTAATTTGAATTGTAATTTGATTTATTATAAGTGCAGAATTTAATAAAAGTGCATGATATAAATAAGCTTTTGTAAGTGCTTCACGAAAAACAACAGATTTCTCTATTGTATACTCTAATGATTTCGTCTTAGACATTTCATACACAATTTCTATTGCATTTTTTTGAATCTTAAACGAAAAAGGGCGAGGTTGTCCTTGACCTGTTGCACAAGTAATTTCTTTTTCACTAAAGCATTTTTCAACTTTTTTATTGATAATAATATGATATGTAGCTATAGAATTTCACTCCTTATTGCCATAGTTTTGTACACAGCATATTATATCATATTTTGTCAAAAAAGTAAAGACTTAAAACGCATCAAAATCCGCCTGTCCGGCAACCTCATTCCACCCTGTATAATCATCATTTTCCCGTTCGGTAAACATATCATTGATAAGTCCTATCGTCAGCAGATCCAGCTCGGTCATCGAAAGACCGAGCTGTTTGCATCTCAGGAGAAATAAAGGAGTGGTCATCGGGCGGTCAGTTTGGCGATGTTTTTTTTAGACGCAACCTGTGTCGCTGTGTTCAGTCCCCACAATTCGATCAGCTGCGGAAGAATCTCATAGATGCTGAATGTGTTGAACTGTTCCAGAAAGTCGTCAGGGTTATCAGGAACATTCTCCGGATCAGCGTGTTTTGCCATAATGTATGCGATATTTTCAAACACTTCAAGGCTTTCAATGCCAATCTCACTTTTGCTTTCATCGCCCTCGGTGACCTCCGTTTTCAGGGCTGAAAAGTCCTTGTAAATATCACGTCTGAATTTCAGACGATACAGCCTTGGAACTGCCGCACTTGCCTTGAAAGGAACTTCAATACCATCGATTGTAATATTCTTTTTAATAGCCATGCTGTACCTCCTTAAGATGTTTTGGCGGAAGATTTCACGACCGTATCAGGATTATACGGCATCTTGAACCAGTTGTTGTAAACCGCTTCTGTGGTGCTTTCCGTTGTCTTGGACTTTACAAGACCTGTCGGCAAAGGGGTAGCTTTCAGCGACAGCTTTTCCGTCTTGACTTCCGTGCTTTCCTCCGTTGTTGCAGATTCTGTTGCAGGACGGGAAGCACTGCAGCAATACATCACATGACGGATATGGTGCTTATCGCCTAAGAACTCAAACATCAGTGCAAACTGGGCAAGTTCTGTGTCGTTCTTTTCCACCAGAACGCCGTTGTTATCAAGGATTTCACCCAGAATTTCAGTTGCAAATTCTGTGGTGATGAGGGCAATTTCCAGGTCACCTGTATATCCTGCATTGTTGTTGATGACATAGTAAACACCGTTATCCGCATAAAAATTTTCACTCTCACCATTTGCGTCAATAGAAAGCGACACTGCACCGGGGAGGTGCTTTGACGGACCATATGCAGGAACAGTTTTGTTGCCGTCAGGGTCTTCGCCCCATTCATTGATTTTTGCCCAGTAGACGTTCTGCAAACCGAATTTAACCTTGTTCTTCTTGTTCGTTGCCATAGGTTATACCTCCGTTTCGTAAAGCACTTCGTAGAGTTTTTCTGACTCTATCCATACTTCTGATTTTGTGTAATAGATTTTGTGACGTTTCAGAACCTGTTCAACTTGCTTTTCCAGTTCAGGATTCTTCACATCTGTATAGAGTTCAATATCCAGCATTTTAAAGCTGAAATACATGGAGTTATCCGCCGAAAATGTATTTTCTCCGGGGGATAAAAACAGCAGAAAAGGCGGTTCAGGACTTTCGCCTTCGGCAAAATGATGGTAGGCGAAAGGCAGCCCCATCTCCTGCATCATCTCATTGATTTGTTCGTAAGTCATGACAACGCCTCCACGATCAAATGTTCTAACAACTGCACACCGTTTTCTTCTGCAGGAGCAATATGCGGTTTTCCAGATACACGACCTCCGCCACGCTTGGCATATCCCTTTTCCAACAAATGTGCCAGCTGATACCTGTTTTTAGAATGCACAGTCATTTCGAGAGAATGGCTGTTTTCCTTGGTTTTCTTTGCCGACCAGCTTTTAGAATATGCACCTGTTCGCTTTGGAGCATTGGCGGAGATCTCGTTTTTTACAGATTTTGCAGTCTTTTTCACCGCCTTTTTCATGCCTTCTTCTGCAAGGTCTGCATATTCTGTCAGCCCCTTCATAATTTCGGCTGCAAGATTATCAACGGAAGTCATCAGAAACACCCGCCTTTCTGATTTCACTTTCAATTTTCAGATAATTGTTGTGGTCGTAAAGCGGAATCAGTCCTGTGATGTTGTAGATGCTGTTTCGGAAAAGAATGCGAAAATTGGTGCTGTTGATGTTCAGCGATGCAGGACTCTGTCGAACCAGAAACTCCAGTTTTTGCACCTCTTTGGTTATCCCTGCATCCGTGGTTTCCGTTGCCGTCTTTACAGTTACCTTTGCCCATAGGGAGAATATTTCTTCCCATTTTGTAGTATGGTTGCCGATCTCATCAACAACCGTTCGATGTTCAAGTATTGTGATTCTCTGATTCAGGTTTCCAATTTCCATTACATCACACCCTCTCTCTGTGCAAACAAAATTGAACGAAGATTTAGGGTCAGTTTCTGATAATCCGGAGAACTTCTGTTTTCATAAAGATACCCCAGTGCGAAAAGCATTGCTGTCCGCACGGTATCTTCATTTTCAGCAAGTTCCGATTCGTCCATTCTGCCAACGTCCATAACCAGATTCTTTGCCGTAAAAAGAAGATTCTGAATCAGTTTATCATCTTCTTCGTAATCTACCCTGAGATAGTTTTTTGCCTCTTTCAGCGTGATCATAATATCACGCCTTTTTGATGGTAAGTGTCTTGACGGCTTCCGGAAGAATGAGCTTGCCGTCTACACGCTGGGAGGCAAGGAAACCGACCTGTCCGTTCATGGCAAAGAGTTCATTCAAACGCTTCAGGCTTCTGCCCTGACGGTCGGCGATCCAATAATAGGAGAGGTCGCCAAATGCGATCGGCTTTGCACCTGCCGCAGAAACAGGAGCATATACAGAAGTCACATATGGACGATTGAGAATGGTATCAGGAAGTCCGCTGCTGACGGCGGGCTGCCAGATATAGTTTCCTGTGTTGTCCTTCAATTTGCGGAGTACCTTTACTGTCTGTTCATTCAGCACCCATACTGCTTTCTTTCGGTAAGGCGACTTGACAGAGTAGAAAAGTTCGATCATATCGTCAAAAGAAATGTTTGCAGTAGAGGTCGTTGCACCATCTTCCGCACCGCCGACAGAAGCAAAAATACCGGTCGGCTTACCTTTACCGTCGCCAATCAGAAACGCTTCTTCTTCCTTAGAACCGATTCTTCTTGCAAATTCTTTTGCAATATAGGATGGCAGATCAAAAACGCTGTCGTTGAGGAGTTCTTCCGAGATCTTGATTGCTGTACCTACCTTGTAAGCGGAAAGTGCGATCTGACCAAAGGCATCGTCGGAGAGAGAATATGCCTCTTCTTCCTCCATCCACGATGCCTCACCCTTCTGCGTGATTACAGGAATCTTTCTGTCACCGCTGGATGTCTGGATTTTGGTAGCAAGAGGACGGAATACGTTTTCTTCTTCCAGTGCAGAAATGAGCTTCTTTTCGTACTCGTCTGGCACAAGATAGCCGCCCTCTGTATCTGTGCCAACCTGTAAATCATTACGGACATCGATATAATTTCTGTTTCTGACGCTGTTCCAGAATGCTGTTTTATAGGCATCGCTGGCTGTGCCTGTCTTTTCAGTAACAGTCGGTGCTGCAGGCTTACCGAGAACAGGGTCAGAAGTTGCCTTGTTCATCTCAGCCTCAATTTCAGCCTGTCGTTCCAGACGCTGAATTTCCTTGCCAAGGTCAACAATGGTCTTTTCCATTGCATCATAAGCAGCGGAATCCTCTTCAGAAAGGACACCGCTTTCAGTACGCTTGGAATCCAGAAAATTTCTTGCTTCGTTCCAAGCCTTGTTTCTCTTTTCTCTCAGTTCCTGAATTGTCATTGTCATAATAAAATCCTCCTTAGTATTTCAAAAGTGCCAGTCTTTTTTCAAGCTGATTGATCGGTACACCTGTTGGCGTTGCTGCAGATATTTTCTGCAGCAAAGATGCATTGGTCGCTGATGTGGAATATAGCATAGATTCCGGTGCTTTTTTCGGTTTCTGCTTCTCATCAGGCTCTTCTTCCGGTTCATCTTTGTCAGGTTCTTTTTCCTCTGTTTCTTTTTTGGAAAACAGAATTCCGTCTACAAAACCAAGCTGTTTTGCCTTTTTCGCATTGATCCATGTTTCCTCGTCCATCATCTTTGCAATTTTACTTCTGCTGAGATGTGTTTTCTCCTCATAGGCGTTGATGATGCCTTCCTTGATCTCGTCCAGCAAGGCAATGGCTTTTTCCATATCTGCCTTATTTCCGGAAGCACAAGTCATAGGATTATGGATCATCAGATATCCGGTGGGACTGATCCATGTTTCATCACCTGCCATTGCTACCACGGAAGCAGCAGAGGCAGCAATGCCGTCAATTTTTACGGTAACTTTGCTTTTATGATTTTTCAGCATGGTATAGATCTGACTTGCTGAGATGCAATCCCCACCGGGGCTGTTGATCCAGACAGTCAGATCACCGCTGACCTTTGCCAGTTCATCACGGAACAAGGCAGGTGTGATCTCATCACCCAGCCAGCTTTCTGTGGAAATGGGGCCTTCAAAGTATAATTCGGTTTCTTCTGTCTCTTCATTTTTGATAAAGTTCCAGAATTTATCCATTTTCTGATTCCTCCTTTTTATCTGCATACGCAATTCCTGCATCACAAAGGCGGCTCATCGAACCGTTACACAAGTACAGATTCCCTCCTTCTTCATCAGGAATCATATTCATATCTTCCAATTCACGAATATCATTGGCGGACATCCAGCCGTTCTGTCTTGCTGTTGCATATCCCTGCATTCTTGATGCATAATCGCCACGAAGTAATCCGTCCACATTGAATTTGATGAAATACTTGCCTTTCTCTGAATCGGAAAGCAATGCCTTTTGTAGTCCCTGTTCCCAGCGAACAATCCATGGGTCAAGGCTGTATTTCACGAAATCCAAAGAGAGATGTTCCACATTGGAAAATGTAGCATGGTCTAAGTCACCGATCATATGGAGCGGCACTCTGTACATTCTTGCAATTTCTTCGATCTGAAATTTACGGGTTTCCAGAAACTGAGCCTCATTGTTCGGAATTGAGATCGGCGTAAACTTTACGCCTTCTTCCAGAACAGCAACTTTATGTGCATTTCTGCCACCATAGGCTCTGTGCCATGCATCTCTTAATTTATCGGGATTTTTGATTACTCCCGGATGTTCTAACACACCGCTTGGATTTGCGTTGTTTCCGAAAAACGATGCCCCATAATCCTCACAGGCGATAGAAATACCGATTGCATTTTTCGCAAGTGCAATCGGCGAATATCCCACCAGACCATCATATCCAAGTCCCGGAATAT
>OGZL01000223.1_pt1 | contig 39813 bp, 45 predicted proteins | sample 1576761 | NCBI WGS metagenome assembly OGZL01 (sample SAMEA3541595, study PRJEB24748) | human gut metagenome | biome: human gut; feature: human-associated habitat; material: faeces | place: China | collected 2012
AAGAACTCGGTGTGGACAGGCTTTTTATTGACGAGAGTCATTATTACAAGAACCTGTACCTTTACACAAAAATGCGCAATGTAGGCGGTATCGCACAGACAGAAGCACAGAAATCTTCCGACCTATTTATGAAGTGTCGCTATCTTGACGAGATTACAGGTGGTCGAGGAACGGTATTTGCAACCGGTACTCCAATCTCTAACAGTATGGTGGAACTTTATACCATTCAGCGATACTTGCAATACAACACCCTTGTAAAAAACAACTTACAGCACTTCGACGCTTGGGCTTCCACATTCGGAGAAACTGTAACAGCCGTTGAACTTACCCCGGAAGGTACGGGATACAGAGCCAAAACACGATTTGCAAAGTTCTATAACTTACCTGAACTTATGGCAATGTTCAAAGAGGTTGCAGACATTAAAACGGCAGATATGTTGGCATTGCCTGTACCCGAAGCGCACTTCCACAATGTAGCGGTCAAGCCGTCGGAAATGCAGAAGGAAATGGTTGCCTCTCTTGCAGAGCGAGCCGAGAAAGTTCGCAGCGGCGGTGTGGATTCAAGCGTTGACAATATGCTTAAAATCACAAACGACGGCAGAAAGTTAGCACTTGACCAGCGTATGCTCAATGATATGTTACCCGATTACGAGAGCAGCAAAATCAATGCCTGCGTTGACAACATCTATCGCATTTGGGAAGAAACAACCGACAAGAAATCGGCGCAGCTTGTGTTCTGCGACCTATCAACGCCAAAGAACGACGGTACTTTTTCGGTGTATAACGACATCAGAAAGAAGTTGATTGAGCGTGGTATTCCCGAAAGTGAAGTCCGCTTTATCCACGAAGCGGACACCGATGTTAAGAAAAAGGAGTTATTCCAAAAGACACGCAAAGGCGAAGTCAGAGTGCTACTCGGTTCTACTCAAAAGATGGGAGCCGGCACGAATGTTCAAGACAGACTTATCGCACTTCACGATGTTGATTGTCCGTGGAGACCGGCAGATTTGGAGCAACGCAGCGGTCGAATTATCCGTCAAGGCAACTCAAACCCGGAAGTAGATATTTACCGCTATGTTACGGAACAGACCTTTGACGCATATCTCTATCAGCTCGTAGAGGGCAAGCAGAAGTTTGCAAGTCAGATTATGACAAGCAAATCTCCGGTCAGAAGTGCGGAAGATATTGACGAAACCGCACTGTCTTATGCCGAGATTAAAATGCTTGCAACCGGCAATCCGTATATCAAAGAGAAGATGGATTTAGACATTCAGGTACAAAAGTTGAAACTGTTAAAATCCAATTTTCTTTCTGAAAAATATGCTTTGGAAGATAAGATAATTAAATATTACCCGCAGCGCATCACTTCTCTTGAAAACCGCATTAACGGCTTAAAAGCAGATGTGGAAACTGCAAAACAGCACCCTAAACCAACAGATGACCGCTTTATCGGTATGGAGGTTAAGGGTGTTTTTTATTCCGAAAAAGGAGAAGCCGGCAAAGCAGTCATTGAAGCCTGCAAGCAGATGAGCAGCCCTGACCCTATTACTCTCGGCAAGTACAGAGGGTTTGAAATAGAACTTCTTTTCAACACCACAGAGCGAAGTTATGAGGTTAGGATTAAAGGTGCGACAAGCAAAAACATTACGCTCGGCGATGACGCACACGGCAACATCACTCGTATTGACAACGGTATTGAGAAGTTTGCGGAGAGTTTAACCTTTGCCGAAAGCGAACTTGAAAACACCAAAGCTCAATTTGAAACCGCAAAGAAAGAAGTTCAAAAGCCGTTTATCCAAGAGGATGAATTGAAGTCCAAACTTGCAAGGCTTGATGAACTCAATATCCTGCTCAATATGGACAAAACAGAAAATGAAATTGTCGGCGGCGAGCCTGATGAGGGCGAAGTGCCGACTGCACGAAAGGAGAAAACTTATGAAAGATAATATGAAAGAAAAGGATTTGACGGTAGATTTCTTTTTCGGAAACGAGGAAATCAATCCGTTTGACGCACCACAGATGTGCGTTGTTCGCAGATTAAGCAATGCTTATCACGAATTGGAAAACGAAAAACTTCCGGCTAATAAGGCGGAAATCAATCTCAGAATTGCTAAACTCAGTTTCTATGAAGAACTCATTGACATCAGTATTCAAGCTGATTTTTCACAGGCTGACATTATCGCTCTTTATGAGGAAGAAGACCTTGCGGAAATTGCTTGGCTTTTCTGGAATGATGTTAAGTGTCCGGTCGCCGATGTTCTTTTGCTGATTGCGAAGCTCGCTTATTGCGATGAGGTAAGCGATAAGGTAATCGACTTCCTTGTGTAAAGCGAGGTGGTTTATATGCCATATATCGCACCGGAGGTCATAACCGAAGCCAAGCGAATGGACTTATTGACATATCTCAGAGAGTATGAACCGAACGAGCTTGTGAAGTATTCAAATAACACCTACACCACAAGAACCCACGACAGCTTGAAAATTTCAAATGGAAAATGGATGTGGTGGTCAAGAGGTATCGGGGGCAAATCTGCCCTCGACTACCTTATTAAAGTTCGTGGAATGGACTTCGTTGAAGCGGTTCAGACCATTATGGGAAACGGTTCGGTAAGATCTCCGACACCCGAAAACGCAAAAGGCTATGTTAATCAGCCGTTGCTACTCCCCGAAAGAAGTCCGACTACCGATGTGGTATTTGAATATCTTTTCGGGCGTGGCATTGATTATGAAATCATCAATTACTGTTTGGAAAAGGGACTGGTAATTGAATCGCTACCGTATCACAATGTTGTTTTTATCGGCTACGACGAAAGCAATAAACCAAAGTATGCAGCTTACAGAGCCACAAATCAATCAAGACTTATGGGCGACTGCACCGGCAGTAAAAAGCAATATTCTTTCCGTCTGACAGCCGAAAGCACCGGCGAGGTTCATCTTTTTGAATGTGCCATTGACCTACTCTCCTATGCAACTTTGATGAAGTTGGAGGGAAAGAATTGGCGACAGTTTAATCTCGTTTCTCTTGCCGGAGTGTACTCGCCAAAGCAAAATATCGGGGACTCGAAAGTGCCTGTTACGGTTAGAAATTTGCTTGAAAAAGACAAGTCAATTAAGCGTATCATTCTCCATTTGGACAATGATATTGCCGGAAGAAAAGCAACCAAGGCGTTGCAAACTATTCTTTCGGATAAGTATGAAGTCGTTGGTGATCCGCCCAAGTGCGGAAAAGATGTCAACGACTTTCTTTGTATTAAGTTAGGAATATCCAAGAAACACGAAAGGAGTTTTGAAAGATGAATGTTGAAAAAATCAGAGAAATGTACCCGGAGGGAACGCAAATCATTCTCCAAGAAATGCGTGGCGAGAGTCAAATGCCTTGTGGCTTGAAAGGAATGGTTAAGTTCGTTGACGACGCAGGACAAATTCATATGAGTTGGGAAAACGGTAGCTCGCTTGCACTCAATATTGATGAGGATACCTTTGAAAAAGTCGAGGGTTCTGAAAAAATTTCTGTCATTCTCATTGAACCGGACAAGTATCCAAAGGTCATTGAAATCGAGGATACGCTTGAAGCAATGCAGGCTATTGTTGAGGGCGATATTGAGGAGTATATGCCCTTTGCGGACGATGTAGCCATTATCTGCAACGAGGAAGGCAAGATGAACGGTATGCAGTTAAACAGAGCAATCTACTCCGAACCTGAAAATGTTGAGATGAGTTATCAGCAGTTAAAGGCTCATTTGCGACAGGCAGAAAAAGAAAGAAATCATACTGTCGGATATGTTGTTTTTACTGCTGACAGCTTCGACAAACCTTACACCGAGGAAGAACGAACCTATGTTGTCGGCAGTAATAATAAGGCTTTCATCGAGGGTATGGGTGGATATTCTATCTACGCTTCTTCCCTTGACGGTTCAGATAAAAATGTGCGACTGGAAGCGTATATGGCTGATGAATACGGCGGAAAGGACGGTTGGAAGATTGAAAAGTGCTATGTGAAAGACGAGAGCAATCGTGAAATTCTCGATATTATTGCCGGCAAGTTTTTCATTGCCTATGCTCCGATTGAGTCGGAGAAACTTCTCAGTATGCCAAAGGATTTAATGAAAAAGTACGAGGATAAATTCAAGTATCCGGAGCGTTTTTATCAGACAGATAACGGCATTGTAGCGAAAGCATATAAGCCGGTATCAAAGGATATGGAGAGATAAAGAGACAATCTCTGGGGCAACCCTACGAGTCTGCACAAACTTAGCGAGCAGACCATTTGGATAACCACAGGTTTCCAAACGGTAAAACTCGTTAGGGGTTGCCCCTAATACCCCAAAGAGAAAGGATATAAATTTTGCGAGAGATAGTATTGGTAGTCGCCGGTTTAATCATCGGCGGCTTTTTCGGAGTTACTTTTATGTGCCTGTTTCAGATAAATAAGGACAGGCACTATTTTATTTCAAGAAAGGATGACACAGGAAATGAGAAAAAGAAACATTCAGAAGATTGTTAGGCTCAGCCGTGACGAAGCACAGGACTTGCAGAAAAAAGCAAAGAAGGCTTGCCTTAGTGAAGCCGGACTTATCCGTTTGCTTCTCCGTGGTTATGAGCCGAGAGAAAAGCCCGATGAAAGATTTTACGATGTTATGCGTGAGCTTTCCGCAATCGGTAACAACATCAACCAGCTTGCCGCAAAAGCAAATACGCTCGGATTTGCAGACGCAACGCAGCTTAAAAAAGAAGCGGAGCGTTGGCATAAGTTTCAGGCAGATGTTGAACGAGTTTTCCTCAGACCCAATGAGAGCGATATGAAATGGCAGTAAGTAAGTTGTGGGCAGTCACTTCGAGGCTCGGTCAGGTTATTGATTATGCAGCCAATCCCGCAAAGACGGCGGCGGATAATTACACCGAGGAACAGTATCAAGCACTCCGTGATGTGTTGGCTTATGCAAAGGACGAAGAAAAAACCGAGTGTGAATTTTTCGTCGAAGGCATCAACTGCAATCCGCTTACAGCCCGTGACCAATTTGTATCGGTTAAACAGGCATACGGTAAAGAGGAAGGCATACAAGCCTACCACGGATACCTAAGTTTTAAGGAACAAGATATTTCGCCGGAGCTTGCGCAGAAAATCGGAATGGAGTTTGCCAAAGAAGTGTGGGGCAACAGGTTTCAAGCGGTAGTAACTACGCATTTGAACACAAAACATTTGCATTGCCACTATGTAATTAACTCTGTTTCTTTCGTGGATGGCAAGCGATTATGGGGCGATGAAAAAGCGTGGTTCAAGTTTCGCTTGGTTGCAGATAAAATTTGCGAGAAGTACGGACTTTATTACAATCCAAATCCAAATCGCAGTAAACAGTCATCCTACTACTACAAACAGGAACAAGCCGGAATGCCTACACGATATTCTATGACTCGTCAAGCCATAGACGAAGCGATTGCTCACAGCACGAACCTTAAAAGTCTTGACTATGCGCTGACCCAAATGGGTTATGAGCATTGTTTGAGTGAATGCCGTAAGTATTGGACGATTGTGCCGAAAGGATACAAAAAACCGATAAGGCTTAAAAATCTCGGTGAAGATTACACCGAAGAAGCAATCAAGCGTAGGCTTACTGAAAATCAAGGCGTACGCTTAATGCCGTTTACAAATCAGACGGTAGTCATCAGACAGTACCGACTGCCTACAAGAGAACACAAAATCAAAAAGGTCGGAGGTCTGTATGGACTGTATCTGCATTACTGCTATAAGCTCGGTTATCTGCCGAAGTACAAAAAGCAGAATACCGCAAGGCTTCATTACCTTCTCAAAGAAGATTTATTGAAGCTTGATAAAATCACACAGGAGACAAGGCTGCTCGGACGAGAAAATATTTCTACGGACGAACAGCTTTTCTCATATAAAGAGTCGGTGTTGTTGCAAATCGAAACCTTGACTGACGACAGAACGCACCTGCGAAAACAGTTAAGAAGAAATTTGAGCGACGATGAGCTGTCAAAGGTCAAAGAACAGATTTCGACAATCACCGGCAAATTGTGGACTCTCCGTAAAGAGGTTGGTCTTTGTGATGACATTGCCGAGAGGTCAAAGGTCATTGAAGCCAATCTTGAAACGGTAAGAGCCTACGAAGAAAAACAAGAAAGAAAGGAGCAAAACCGAAATGACAAATTCAGGTGACGCAGCAGAACAGGTCGTAAGATTATCTCTTGAAGGCTTTGAAGTTGCTGCCAAACTAACCGGTTCGGCTGCAAAGAATATTGCTATTCTTCTCGCTTCCGTGTTAAAGCAGGAAGCAACGCAGGCGAACAAGACAAGAGGTAAAGCCCGTCTTACCAATATGATTAAATCGGGCAAAGAGTTGAAAGTGTTTTCTATTCCTAATAAGGACTTGAAGAAATTTACCGAACAGGCAAAACGCTACGGCGTTCTTTACTGCGTGTTAAGAGATAAAAACACAAAGGGCGATAATGTACCGATTGACATTATTGCTCGTGCAGAGGACGCTTCCAAAATTCAGCGTATCGTTGAGAGATTTGAACTCGGTAAGGTTGATAAGGCTGCTATCGTTACGGAGTCGCAGAAGGCGGTTGAAAAACGAGAAGCTTTGGAAAAAGATAAGCCGACTAAATCCAAAAACGAAATCATTACCGAGGAAGCAACCCGAAAGCCAATTCAGAAAGACGGGTACTCGCAATCAAACCCCACAGTCGCCAAGACGGACAAAAACCCTCCGTCAAGGCAAAACTCAGAGCCGGCAGATATGCAAACTGACAAGGGTGCTGTAAGCGACGGACAGAAAAAGCCATCGGTCAAAGAAAAGCTCGACCGATACAAGGCTCAGTCCAAGCAACAGAAAGAAGCAGAACGCAAAGAGCCGGAAGTCGATAAGGCAAAGAGTAACTCTGCGCCAAAGCAGACGGTACACAAACAGCCGAAAAATAAACCTAAGAAATCGAAAGAGAGGTAATTACAATGACAAACAATTTTACTCCTGCAAAGGCAGGCGGTCAGCGACCGAGACTTTCCAAAGAGGAATATGCCGAGAAAATGAAAGCGGAAAAGGAAGCAGTATATCAGATGGCTGACGACGCCGCAAAAGCGATTGTTTCCGACCCGGAAAAGTTCAAAGCGTTTCTTGATACACAGAGCCGTCTTGACAGATACTCTGCGGTCAACGCTCTCCTCATTTTTAAGCAACTCCCAGAAGCGAGTCAGCTTAAAAACTTTGACGATTGGAGCAAAGACAACATCAAAATCACGAAAGGTGCTAAGAGCATTTCCATTCTTGAACCTGTTGAATATGCAAAGCGTGACGGTACAACCGGAATTTCCTACAATGTAAAAAAGGTCTTTGATGTATCTCAGACCAATGGCAAACGACCGCCTGCGCCGACAGTCAACCGTGACCCGAAAGCACTCATTACCACAATGCTTGATTCTTCTCCGGTCAATGTGGAGGCGGCAGACGACCTGCCGTACCCGAATATGGCGGCGTTCTATAACAACGATGAACAGACCTTGTATGTTAAGCGTGATGTAGGCGACAGCGTAGCGGTTGCACAGTGCGTAGCACAGGAACTTGGCCACGCACAGCTTTCTATCAACAGCGACAGTTACAGCCGTTCCGATATGGGCTTTCAGGCGGTATGTATCGGATATATGCTTTGCAAAAAGTACGGTATTGATACGCAGAATTTTGCCATCAACCGTATTCCGGATAAGCTCGCTAACAAAGAGCCAAAGGATATTCGCTATGAACTTTCCAAAACGAGAAATGCGATGGCGGATATTCATTCCCGTGTTTCCGATGAGCTTTACAAGAAAAAGCAGGCTCGCTCAAAAGATTATGAAAGATAAGAGGTTAGATTATGGCGAAAGAAGAAATGTATCATATAGCGTTGGACGATTACGAACACGGCATTATTATCCGTTCTCTCAATGATGAAAAAACGGACTTGATGAACGAGGGTAAATCCACCGACGCTGTTGACGACCTTATCATTAAGGTCGGAACTGCCCCAAAGAAAAAGTTCAAAGTTATCGAAAAGGAACGCTCTTGTGAATCGAGATAACGAAAGGCAGACTGCTGTTATTCTTTCAGTCATCGGTATTATCCCGGTCGTATGGCTGGCACTTTTGATTGCACCCTCTGTAAAGGGAGGATTGCCGGAAATTCTGCCGAGCCTTTTATCGGCTTTTAACGAACCGTTCCATATTGAAGTTTGCGAGGACAGCCTAAAAACTGTCCTCGTTTTGCTTCTATGCTACGGACTCGGTCTTGGAATTTACTTCTCAACACAGAGAAATTACCGAAGGCGTGAAGAACACGGCTCTGCTAAATGGGGCAACGCAAGAGCCGTAAATAAGAAATACAGACAGTCGCCGGATTCCGCAAACAAGCTGATGACGCAAAATGTTTGTATCGGGCTTAATGCAAAGAAACATCGAAGAAATCTAAACACACTTGTATGCGGTGGTTCAGGTGCAGGTAAGACAAGATTTTACTGTAAACCGAACCTTATGCAATGTAACACATCGTTTGTTATTCTTGACCCGAAAGGCGAAATTCTGAGGGACACAGGAAAACTGCTTGAAAGCAAAGGCTATGAAGTCCGTGTACTCGATTTGATTTCAATGGAGAAAAGCCATTGCTACAACCCATTCGTCTATTTGCAAAATGACAATGATGTGCAAAAGCTCGTGACGAACCTTTTCAAGAGTACCACTCCAAAGGGCAGTCAGTCCCAAGACCCGTTTTGGGATACTTCGGCTTCAATGTTGCTTTTGGCATTGGTGTTTTATCTACACTACGAGGCACCGGAAGAAGAACAGAACTTTGCAATGGTTATGGAAATGCTCAGAGCCGGTTCAATCGAGGACGAGGAAGATACAAGACCTTCTCCCCTTGACGAATTGTTTGCCGAGCTTGAAATGAAAAATCCTGACCATATTGCTCTTAAATATTACCGTTCTTATCATTCGGGTGCGGCGAAAACATTAAAGTCCATACAGATAACTCTTGCGGCGAGACTGGAAAAGTTCAACCTTGAAAGCCTTGCTTCTTTAACTACAACAGACGAACTTGACCTTCCCTCATTGGGAGAGAAAAAGGTCGCCCTGTTTGCGTTAATACCGGATAACGACTCCAGCTTTAACTTCTTGGTATCTATTCTTTATACGCAACTGTTTCAGCAGTTGTTTTACGCTGCCGACCACATTCACGGCGGCTCGCTTCCCGTTCCTGTTCATTTTCTTATGGACGAGTTTGCCAATGTGAGCCTGCCTGATGATTTCGACAAGATATTGTCGGTTATGCGTTCCCGTGGAGTTTCTGTAAGTATCATCTTGCAGAACTTGGCACAGCTAAAAGCCTTGTTCGAAAAGCAATGGGAAAGCATTGTAGGCAACTGCGACGAGTTTCTGTATCTCGGCGGTAACGAGCAAAGCACACACAAATATGTGTCGGAACTGCTCGGCAAGGAAACAATTGATACCAACACATACGGTAAGAGTTCAGGTCGAAGCGGAAACTACTCCACTAACTATCAGATTAGTGGTCGAGAACTGCTTACTCCCGATGAGGTGCGTATGCTCGATAACCAATATGCTATTTTGTTTATTCGTGGAGAACGCCCGGTAATGGACTTCAAGTATGACATCTTAAAGCACCCGAATGTGGTGCTTACAACCGACGGTAAGGCTTCGGCTTACAAACACGGAGAAGTTACCGTCAAGCATTCGTCTATCTCTGTTCTTTCTCTTGACCCGAAAGAGTTACCGGAGGAAAACTACGGAGAAACCACTTACGAACTTCTGTCTGATGAGGACTTTGAAGTAAATAAAAACATATATTAACGGAGGAATTTACAATGACTAATTTCAATAAGAACAATGAAAAGAAAACTACTCAGAGATTGCCTATGACCGGAAAGGTTAAGAAAGGCTTTCATACTTACTGCGCCGTTGTTACAGCAGTAACCCTTGTTTTCGGTATGAGCGTTACCGCTTTTGCCGCTAACGACCCGATTACCGTGGTAAATAACCTGTCTGACTTCATCTTCGGACTCATTCGTGCAATCGGTATGATTTTGCTCGGCTTTGGTATCGTTCAGGTCGGACTTTCTTTGAAGTCTCACGACCCGTCTCAGCGTGCCAACGGCTTCTTGACCCTTGCAGGCGGTATTATCATTACCTTTGCAAAGGAAATTCTTAATCTCATTGCCGGTTAAAAGAACACAGTTATCAAAGGGGCATATCCGATTTTGGGTATGCCCCTTAATCTTTAAGGAGGTGCAAACAGATGAGTGATAACTGGGTAGTTCAAAACCTACAAAATGCCCTCGACACTTGGAACAGCAAGTTATCGGAAATATGGCAACTGCTTACCACTTCACCGCAGGACTTCAAAGGCGGAAGCATTTGGAATGTGATGGTGACAATTAACGGTGCGGTTCAGGCTATCGGACTTGCTTTGCTTGTTTTATTCTTTGTTGTCGGTGTAGTTCGCACTTGCGGAAGTTTTACCGAAGTGAAGAAACCGGAACACGCATTAAAACTGTTTATCCGCTTTGCCATTGCCAAAGGCGTTATAACTTACGGCTTGGAGCTAATGCTCGCTTTATTTAACATCGTGCAAGGTACGATTTCAACCATTATGACATCTGCCGGATTTGGCACACCAAATCAAACAACCCTGCCTTCCGAAATGATAACAACTATCGAGGAGTGCGGATTTTTTGAGAGTATCCCGCTATGGGCTGTAACACTTATCGGCGGACTGTTTATCACAGTTCTCTCTTTCATTATGATAATGACGGTGTACGGACGATTTTTCAAACTGTATATGTACACGGCTCTCGCTCCTATACCGCTTTCAACCTTTGCCGGAGAACCGTCGCAGAATGTTGGTAAGAGCTTCATTAAAAGCTATTGTGCCGTACTGCTTGAAGGTGCGGTAATTGTACTTGCTTGTATCATCTTCTCTTTATTTGCTTCTACACCGCCGGTGGTTGACACAAACGCAGCAGCCGTTACTCAGGTGTGGGCATATATCGGAGAACTTGTATTTAATATGCTTGTACTTGTCGGTGCGGTTAAAATGAGCGACCGTATTATCCGTGAAATGATGGGCTTGTAATCGGAGGTTTTGACTGAATGAAAAACAAAAACAGAACAGGTCGGCAGAAGTATATTCCGTCTGACCGCAAATGCAAAAACTGCGTATATAACGGCGGTAAAAGAAAAGGCGAACGAGTTTGTCTTGCAGATACCTGTATCTATACTGACGATAATCGCAGAGAAAGGAAAGTTTAATGGAAGTTAAGATTAACAGAGAAATACGAAATTACACAGAATCAATGTTCTTTGGACTGTCGCTCAGGCAGTTCATTTTTTCTGTTCTTGCTTGCGGTGTGGCAGTAGGATTGTATTTTTTGCTTAAACCGCATTTCGGAACAGAAACGGTATCGTGGGTTTGTATTTTGGGAGCAGCACCTTTTGCGGCTCTCGGCTTTGTGAAATACAACGGAATGACTGCTGAGAAGTTTATATGGGCTTGGGTTAAGTCCGAATTTCTTATGCCAAAGAAGTTGGTGTTTCACTCAACGAATACTTACTACGAACTTATGAAACCGACAATCGAACAAAAACAAAAGGAGGCATACAAGAACAATGATTAAAACCCTTACAAACCTGCTAAAGCAGGATAAAGAAAAGTTTGTAGTTCCAAAGGGCGTACAGGACTGTATCCCTATTACCGCTATTTATGATGATGGCATTTTCCGTGTTGGAAAGGACAAATATTCAAAGTCTTTTAAGTTCACGGATATTAACTATTCCGTTGCAAGTCGTGAAGATAAGGAAGCGATGTTCCTTGAGTATTCGGAACTTCTTAACTCTCTTGATAGCGGTGCAACTACAAAACTGACAATCAACAACAGACGGCTTAACCGTTTGGATTTTGAAAAAACAATCCTTATTCCCGAAACCGGAGATGACCTTGATGTTTACAGAGAAGAATATAACAAAATGCTTCTTGATAAGGCAACCGGTGCAAACGCAATCGTTCAGGATAAGTATGTAACTATCTCTATCAATAAAAAGAGTGTTGAGGACGCAAGAACATATTTTGCCCGTGTGGGTGCGGATTTGATTGCTCACTTTTCAAGGCTCGGAAGCAAATGCGTGGAGCTTGAAACAGATGAGCGACTTCGTATTGTTCACGACTTCTTCCGTGTGGGAGAAGAAACCGCTTATCACTTCGATATTAAGGAAACCCGAAAGAAGGGACACGATTTCAAGGACTATGTTTGCCCCGACACAATGGAATTTGAAAAGGACTATTTCAAGATGGGCGACCGTTACGGACGAGTGCTTTTTCTTCGTGAGTACGCTTCGTATATCAAGGATAGTATGGTAACTGACCTTACCGATTTGAACCGTAACCTTATGATGTCCATTGATATTGTACCTGTGCCAACAGATGAAGCGGTGCGTGAAGCCGAAAGCAGACTTCTCGGTGTAGAAACCAATATCACCAACTGGCAGAGAAAGCAAAATCAAAACAACAACTTTTCCGCTACCGTTCCCTATGATATGGAACAGCAGAAAAAGGAAATGAAAGAGTTCCTTGATGACCTCACCACTCGTGATCAGCGAATGATGTTCGCTGTACTCACGCTGGTTCATACTGCGGACAGTAAAAAGCAGCTTGATGATGACACCGAAGCGTTGCTTACGGTAGCAAGACAGAACTTGTGTCAGTTTGCCGTTTTGAAATATCAGCAGCCGGACGGACTGAATACCGCAATGCCGTTTGGCACACGCAAGATTGACGCATTCAGAACGCTTACAACCGAAAGCCTCGCAGTCTTTATTCCATTCAAGGTTCAGGATATTTACCACGAAAACGGTATTTACTACGGTCAGAATGTAATCAGCAAAAATATGATAATTGCCGACCGCAGGCAGCTACTCAACGGTAATTCCTTTATCCTCGGCGTATCCGGTGGCGGTAAGTCATTTGCGGCAAAGGGAGAGATTGAAAACATTATTCTTTCTTCCGACGCCGATGTAATAATTATCGACCCGGAGCGAGAATATTCACAGCTCGTAAAGGCTCTCGGCGGTGAAATTATCAATATTTCCGCTACTTCTCCGAGCCACATTAACGCTATGGATATGAACAAGGAATACGGCGACGGTGCAAATCCGGTTATCTTGAAATCTGAGTTCATTATGTCCCTTTGTGAACAGCTTATCGGCGGTACAAATCTCGGTGCAAAGCAGAAGTCAATCATTGACCGTTGTACCGCAAGTGTGTACCGAGATTATCAGCAGAGAGGTTATACCGGTACTGTTCCTACTTTGCAGGACTTCCGAGCAGAACTTCTCAAACAGGACGAGCCGGAAGCAAAAGAGATTGCTCTTGCTATTGAGTTGTTTACCAACGGCTCACTCAACACTTTTGCAAAGCCGACCAATGTGGATACGCACAATCGCCTTATCTGCTATGATATTCTTGACCTCGGCAAGCAGCTTATGCCTATCGGTATGCTTGTCGTCCTCGACAGCATTTTGAACCGCATTACGCAGAACAGAGCAAAAGGTAAACAGACCTTTATCTTCATTGATGAGATTTATCTTCTGTTCCAACACGAGTATTCCGCTAACTTCCTTTTCACTTTGTGGAAGCGAGTAAGAAAGTACGGTGCTTACGCAACGGGTATTACGCAGAATGTTGACGACCTTTTACAGAGCCACACCGCAAGAACAATGCTTGCAAACAGCGAGTTCTTGATTATGCTCAATCAGGCTTCTACCGACCGTTTGGAACTTGCAAAGTTGCTTAATATCTCCGACCGTCAGCTTTCGTATATCACTAATGTTGACGCAGGACACGGACTTATTAAGGTGGGCAGTTCGCTTGTGCCGTTTGCAAACAGGTTCCCGAAGAATACGAAGCTTTACAAGTTAATGACAACCAAACCGGGCGAGGGTGTATAATTTTTTTCAAAAAACTATTGACTCTTACGCAGCGTAATAGTTTATGCTATAATTACCACGAGGAGATGATAGAGATGATGACTGTTAATAAGGTTAGCAAACTTACCGGCGTCAGTATCCGAACCTTGCAGTATTATGACAAGATTGGATTGCTGCATCCGGCGGAACACACAGAAGCTGGTTACCGATTGTATGACGATACAGCTTTGGAACGCTTGCAACAAATTCTACTGTTTCGAGAACTTGAATTTTCGCTCAAGGAGATTCAAGCAATTCTGCAAAGTCCGGACTTTGACAGAGATAAGGCATTGGAACAGCAAATTGAGTTGCTATCCTTGAAAAAAGAACATTTAGAGAACCTTATCACCTTCACTCGTGGATTAAAACAAGTTGGAGGAACAAATATGGATTTCAGCGCATTTAACACAAAAAAGATGGAAGAATACGCCACAAAAGCAAAGGAACAATGGCAGCACACCGACGCCTATCAGGAATTTTCAGAAAATAGCAAAGGGCGTTCTAAAGAAGCGGAGGAAGCACTTGCCCGTGGAATGATGACGATTTTTGCGGATTTTGGCAAGCATAAGAATAATGACCCCGCTTCTGAAGAAGTACAAGCTTTAGTTAAGCGCCTGCAAGCATATATCTCGGAAAACTATTATCACTGCACTTCCGAGATTCTGAATGCTTTGGGTGCGATGTACGGTGCCGGTGGCGAGTTCACTGAGAATATTGATAAAGCCGGTGGCAAAGGAACTGCTGAGTTTGCCGAGCGTGCAATCTCCATCTACTGCAAATAAACAATAACGGTAATTAACTTATCATCAATACCAAACTGGGCGAGGGTGCATAACCCTTGCCCCATTTTTATTCAAGAAAGGAAACGCTTATGAAAAATAAAATCTATATTGCTTTAATCTGTGCTTTCAGCATTTTGCTTGCCGTCAGTTCCGGATTTCTTATCAAGCACTATATTGACTCCGAAAAACAGGCGGAGATGTACGATAATTTGATTGAAACCGTTGAGAAAACAGATACCGAAAAGGATACAATGACATATTCGCAGGATAAGTCTTTCTTGTCGGACTATCAGGACTTGTACCTGCAAAACAATGATATGGTGGGTTGGATAAAGATTGAGGACACCAAAATAAATTATCCTGTTATGCAGTCAAAGAATAATCCGAATTTTTATTTGAAACACGGTTTTGACAAGGCATACACCGATTATGGTTGCCCCTATGTTCAGGAAAACTGCGATGTTGATATTCCGTCGGACAACCTCATTATCTACGGTCATAATATGAAGGACAGTTCGATGTTTTCGGGGCTTATGAAGTACACAGATAAATCTTTTGGGGAAAGCCATAAGATTATTCGTTTCGATACTTTAACCGAGAAATGCGACTATGAAGTTATCGCTGCATTTAAGACGGTGGTATATACCGACAGCCCCGAAAGTTTCAAATACTATAAGTTCGTCAATGCAGATACGGCAGATGAATTTAATGCGTATATTGCCAAGTGCAAAGAACTTGCCTTGTATGATACGGGAGTAACCGCAGAATACGGCGACAAATTGATTACGCTTTCCACCTGTGAGTATTCCCGAAACAACGGAAGATTGGTTGTTGTTGCAAAGAAAATAGCCGAATAAGGAGGAATGAACCTTGTATGATTAGTTTCATAAATTTAGCGGTATTGTTTGCGGCTAAGGTTGCGGACAACGCCCTAAGTACAACAAAAACAATATTGGTACAGAGAAGTCGGTGGATACTTGCAGGCATTGCGGTTATCATATCCGACTTCATTTATTTTTGGATAACAAAAAGAGTTGTCTCTGCAAACAACGAGATTGCAATGCTTGTTGTTGCCGTTGCGGGCGGTATCGGTTGTTCTCTTGCCTGCTTTATTAACGAGAAAATGTCAAAGGACAGAACCTATGTGAATGTGATTATGTCCGACGACCTTGAAGAAATGAAGCGTTTGCGAGATTTTCTTGCAAAGCACCACATCACGAATGTTGCAAGTGACAGCTACACCCTTGACTGGAATGCAAAGACAATCTCTATAACCGCTTATCCCGAAACAAAAGCAGAAAGCCGATTGATTAACGAGTTTATTGCCGACAGCTCGACAAAATTCAAAAGAGTTATTCAACCGGCTTAGAAAGGAGGTTCAGCGTGGCTGATATAAAGACAAGAGATACCGTCAAAGGCACGATAAAGACCTTGGATAAAGCAACGGTCGCCGGTCAGAAAATGAAAGAGGCATATATCGCCACAAAAGAGAAAGCGGAACGCTCTGTCAATGCCAATGAAAACACGGCAGAAGAATATGCTGCCGACAAAGTGCAATCCGGTATTGATGAAATCTCCCACGATGCTGTTTATGCCTTTGATAAAGCCGGTCGAAAAGGAGTCAGAGAAACCAAACGGAATATTCAATCCGCCAAAGACGGCTTTCAGCGTTTTAAACAGCAGCGAGCCGAACAGTCATTGAGAAAACAGACTGCACAGAATACTAATTCTGCGATTAAGACTGTTGATACGACTGAAAAGACGATTAAGCAATCGGCAACTTCTTCGGGCAAGAAAACAATTAAATTTGCCGGGAAAGAAGCCGCAAAAACAACGCAGAAATCCGTTAAGACCGCCGAGAAGACTGCAAAAGCTGCGATAAAGACAAGCCAACAGACAGCGAAAGCCGCACAGAAAACAGCACAAGCCACGGTTAAGACTTCGCAGAAAGCGGCACAGGCGGCTAAGGCAACCGCCAAAGCAACGGCAACTGCTGTAAAAGCAGCAGCCAAAGCTACCGTTGCCGCAGTAAAGGCGATTATAGCGGCAGTAAAAAGTCTTGTTGCTGCAATAGCAGCCGGAGGTTGGGTTGCCGTTGTTGTGATTATAATCTTATGCCTTGTGGGGCTAATTGCCAGTTCTGTTTACGGCATTTTCTTTTCAGGGGAAGATTCCGGTACGGGAATGTCAATGCAGACTGTTGTGCAAGAAATCAATCAAGAATACGATGACCGATTAGAACAAGAAAAGAACTCTGTAAGTTATGATGTTCTGGAAATGAGCGGAAGCAGAGCTGTATGGAAAGAAGTTCTTGCGGTCTATTCCGTTAAAGTGAATACAAACACCGATAATCCGATGGAGGTTGCTACGGTTGACGAAACCAAGAAGCAACTGCTGTCGGATATTTTTTGGGAGATGAACAGTATTTCTTCCCGAACCGAAACGAAATCCCATACCGAAATTGAAGAAAGCGATGACGGACACGGAAATATCGTTGAAACTGAGAAAACCGTAACCGAGACATTCCTATATATTACGGTATCCCATAAGACCGTGGATGAAATGGCGACTGCCTACGGCTTTAATCAAGAACAGAAAGATTATCTTGCCGAGCTTTTGAAAGATGAAAACAATCAGCTTTGGTCGCAAGTTCTTTACGGTATCGGTTACAGCGATGACCAAATCGTATCGGTTGCCTTGTCGCAAGTTGGAAATGTCGGAGGTCAGCCTTACTGGTCTTGGTATGGATTTGACTCTCGTGTGGAATGGTGTGCTTGCTTTGTTTCTTGGTGTGCTAATGAGTGCGGATATATTGACGCCGGTATTATCCCGAAATATGCCGGTTGTGTAAACGGCGCTCAATGGTTCAAAGACCGAGGACAATGGGCTGACCGTAATTATGAGCCTGCGCCCGGAACAATCATTTTCTTTGACTGGGAGGGCGATGGAGAAACCGACCACACAGGCATTGTGCAAAAATGCGAGAGCGGAATTGTTTATACCGTTGAGGGTAATTCCGGTGATGCTTGCAGACAAAGACAATACGCAGTCGGTAGCAGCAGTATCTACGGATACGGTATCCCGGCGTATTAAAAAAGATGGCTGCTCGTTTGAGTAGCCATCGAGTACATATTAACTTTCAAAATCATAATTTCCAAAATTGATGATGTTTAAGCCTTTTTTCTTCGCTCTTTCATAAGTCTTTGCGGCTCCGCCCCATCCGTGATTAACATAGCATATAGCGTAGTTTGCGTTATCCACCATAAATTTGTTTCTTGCAGGAATGGCGGCTTTGAAGTAATATTTTTCAAAGCCATCGGGATATATTATCGAATCGAACAACTCTTGATTATATACATTGAAAGACAGGTAAGGGATAACGAGATAGTTATTTATGTTAGGATATTGCTTTTTGACTTCATAAACACAACGACCACATAAACGGTCAAATCCGCCTTGTCCTCCACTTAAAAAATCAGTAACGCCTTTATCTATAAGTGAAACAATGGCTTCTTTAATCTGTTCACTTGTTACTCCGTAGCATTCATTATGCCCTATAAATACAGCAGTATTTTCTTTACTCATACTATACCATCACCCCGTGTTTAATACAGTATAGCATAAAAAAGTTAAAAATCATTACTAATAGTTATTATGACTTCCGTTTAGTGTGTGTATGTTTAGGGAAACGCAATCTATACTATTAGTGATAGAAACACACCAAGGGGGGTGATGAGATGAAACTCGCTACAATCGGTAAAAATATCAGAAAATATCGACTGATGAAAAAATTACGCCAAGAAGATTTAGCGGAGAAAGCAGGGTTGACTACTAACTATATTGGTATGGTAGAAAGAGGCGAGAAAATCCCGTCCCTTGAAACTTTTATAAATATACTCAACGCATTGGGCGTATCGGCTGATATGGTTTTGAGTGAGGTTTTGGACACCGGATACACAGTCAAGAATTCAATGCTGAATGAGAAACTTGAAAAGCTCACTCCCGAAGATAGAAACAGAATATATGAAGTGTTAGATACGCTCATAAAACAATCAAAGCAAATACTTCCGTAAATTACAAGGCTCGCCGTTATCAGCGGGCTTTTTTGTTTTTGCTTACGCTGATGAAGGGTGATAAGGTTGTCAAGTTTGGCAAAAAACGAGGATAACTGTTCCCGTTCTTCTGCTTGTGTTGGTATCTGAATTACAATGTCTGCCATTACATTATTCATCAGTTTTGGATTGCCAACATAAGACACATATCCCTTTGCTACACTGTTCAAGGCTTCAGCTATCATCTGATTAGCCTTTACTTCATTTGAGAGCAAAACCCCACAAACATTGGTACAATAAAACTTTCCGGCTCTATAATTAACTGTTCCGGCGTTTGCGCCATCAGTTGTCCAAGTAATTGCATCTTCATAAAGATAGTCTTTGTAGTATCCCATCAACCCTTTATCTTTGGTCTGTGAAGAATAGACCGGATAAGGCTTTTCGTCTATTTTCGTCGTTTCTGTTTGTGTCGCCGCAAGAACATACCCACGGGTAACTCTAAACAGTTCTGAAACCTTACGCTGTTCCCAAGTAATAGACCGTTGACTTTGGACAGCGTAAAATTCGGATTTTACATTTACGCTGATGAAGGGTGATAAGGTTGTCTATGCTACGAAATATTGCGCCAATCTTTTGTGCTTCGCTCTCATCCGATGGTGCAGCCACCTCAATCTCAGCCAAATCATTCGCATTTATTGCAGGATAACTTGTTCCTGTGCAGTTATCCAAAACAACCTTTACGAAGCGTTCGCTCTGAACAAGGCTGAGCAGAAAATACCCGTCAACATAGGGACGCATTTGTGCGTATCCAGTCGAAAAAACATAGTTATTATCGGGCTTTTCAAAAAGATAATTGTTCTTTTGATATGGACGCACAGTCTGATAGAATAGATCCCCGGTGTTAGCAAGTCGCTGTGCTCTTGATGGAGCAGATGACTTTACCTCAGTCCTATGCGACAACATCTCTGTGCCAACAACAGACTCCAAATCGACATATTCAAATGTTTGAGGCAGCTCATCTTTAGGATTGAATAACGCAAGTTCTCCGAGCTTACGCTGTTCCCAAGAAAGTCCGAAAAGATGCTATTTCAAATTAGGTTTCAACAAGGCTCAAAAGTTTGAAAAAGCAAACTTAAATTTGATTTGCTGACCTTATATTGAAAAATTCGGATTTATATGATATAATAAAATCACTTACACTTTGACAGAAAAAGAGGTGCAACAAAATGGCTGTTAGTTATAAAAAATTATGGCATATTCTTGTTGACAGGGATATGAAGAAAAAAGATTTAGAAGCCTTAGCAGGATTAAGCCATTATACAATGAGCAAAATGAGCAGAGATGAAAATGTAACTACCGAGGTGCTTGGCAAAGTATGTGCTGCTCTTGATTGTAAGGTTGAAGATATTATAGATTTTATTCCGGATGATAATGTCTGAGCCCGTTTTATGGGGCAGCCATCAGATTATACTTTATTGTAGGGCAAATATCAGATAAGATTAAAATAACTAAAAAACAATACGGAGGTTTGCTATGAATAAGCAACAATTAGCCGCAAAAATTTGGGAGTCTGCAAATAAAATGCGTTCCAAAATAGAAGCAAATGAATATAAAGACTATATTTTAGGCTTTATTTTCTATAAATTCCTTTCTGAAAAAGAAGTTAAATATCTGAAAGCAAACGATTGGACTGACGAGTATCTTCCTGAATTGACAGAAGAAGATACAGACACGGTTGTAAGTATTCAGAAAAACTTGGGATACTTTATTTCTTATGATAACTTATTTTCAACTTGGCTTGCAAAAGGCAGTGATTTCAGCGTGCAAGATGTTCGTGATGCTCTTTCTGCATTTAGCCGTTTGATAAATCCGACACACAAGAAAGTGTTTGAGGGTGTATTCGATACTCTGCAAACCGGTCTTTCTAAATTGGGAGATAGTGCAGCTTCGCAGTCAAAGTCTATCAGTGAGCTTATTCAGCTTATAAAAGATATTCCTATGGACGGCAAGCAGGGCTATGATGTACTTGGTTTTATTTATGAATATTTGATTGAGAAGTTTGCAGCAAATGCAGGCAAAAAAGCAGGCGAGTTTTATACTCCGCACGAAGTATCTTTGCTTATGTCCGAGATAGTTGCAAATCACTTAAAAGACAGGGATAAAATCGAAATATTTGACCCTACAAGTGGTTCGGGTTCATTACTTATCAATATCGGTAAAAGCGCATCAAAGTACATTGAAGGCGAAAACAAGGTGAAATATTATGCTCAGGAACTGAAGCAGAATACATACAACCTTACTCGAATGAATTTGGTTATGCGTGGTATTGAAGCAGATAATATAGTTACAAGAAACGGAGACACCTTGGAAGATGACTGGCCGTATTTCGATGAAAACGACCCGACAGGAACATACAATCCGCTTTATGTTGACGCAGTAGTTTCCAACCCCCCGTATTCGCAGGCTTGGAATCCGGCAGATAAAGATACCGACCCTCGCTATGCCGGTTACGGACTTGCACCGAAAGGAAAGGCTGATTATGCCTTCTTGCTTCACGACCTTTATCACATTAAGCCTGACGGCATTATGACTATTGTACTTCCTCACGGTGTTTTGTTCCGTGGCGGTGAAGAAGGCGAAATTCGTAAAAATTTAATTGAAAAGAATAAGATTGACACAATTATAGGTTTGCCTGCAAACATCTTTTACGGCACAGGCATTCCGACAATCATTATGGTGTTGAAGCAAAAAAGAACGAATACAGATATTCTTATTGTGGATGCCTCAAAGGGATTTATTAAAGAGGGTAAGAACAATAAGTTGAGAGCTTCCGACATTAAACGAATTGTCGATGTTGTAACACGGAGAGAAAGTGTGGACAAGTTCTCACGAGTTGTCAGCCGTGATGAAATCAGAGAAAATGATTATAACCTTAATATTCCGAGATATGTGGACTCCTCCGAAGCGGCAGAGTCTTGGGATATATTTGCGTCAATGTTCGGCGGACTTCCAATATCTGAAATTGATGAACTCAAAGAATATTGGGCTGCTTTCCCGGCGCTTCGTTCAGATTTGTTTGAAAACACCTCTGCCGAGTATTGCAAATTAGTCGCAGATGATGTAAAAAAGGCGATTAAAGAGCATAACGATGTAAAGAATTTTGAAAACAAGTTCAAAACTGCATTTGCCGATTTTGACTCGTATTTATATGACGAGTTGATTGAAAAAATGGAAAGCCTTAGCATATCTAAGACTGAGGAATTTTTATCAAAAAATATTTTTTCTCGAATGACTGATATTCCTTTGGTTGACAGGTATGAAGCATATCAACTTCTTGATGATGATTGGTCTAAAATTGCTGTTGATTTGGAAATTATCCAAACAGAAGGTTTCAAAGCAACTAAAATTGTTGACCCTAATATGGTGGTTAAGAAAAAAGGCAATACCGAGCAGGAAGTACAAGAAGGTTGGAAAGGTCATATTATACCATTTGACCTTATTCAAAACACATTACTCGCTTCTGATAAACAATCTTTGGCTGAGAAAGAAAACAGACTTTCTGAAATTGCTTCTGAATATGAAGAAATTCTCGACACTCTTTCTGAGGAAGAAAAGGAAGAAGATTTCGTAAATGAGGACAGTTGGGTATTTGCAGAAGTCAAAAAGTCTATTAAATCCGATAGCTTTGAGGCTGAAACAAAAGATAAACTCAAAGCTGTTTTGGAACTTAACACAGAGGAAAAGGATTTGAAGGCTTCAATTAAGCGTGATAGTGCATTGCTTGAAGAAAAGACAAAAGACACTATTGAAGGTTTGTCGGATGAAGAAGTTATTGAACTTCTCAAAGACAAGTGGATAAAACCGCTTATTGATAATCTTATGCAGTTGCCTAACACTATCGTAAGCAAATTGGTTGCCAAAATTGAAGCACTTGCAAAGAAATATGAAACTACCTTTGCAGAGGTTGAAAATCAAATTGAAGAAACCGAACAATCACTTTCATCAATGATAAATGACCTTGAAGGCAGTGAATTTGATATGCTTGGATTGGCAGAACTGAAAAAATTGCTTGGAGGTAGTGCAAAATGACGAAAAAAACAGACACTCCGGCAATCAGATTTAAGGGGTTTAGTGACACTTGGGAACAGCGTAAGGTTGGAGAAGTGAGCGAATCCTACTCTGGTGGAACGCCTTCGGTAGGTGTCAAAGAGTATTACGGAGGACAAATACCATTCATTCGTTCTGCAGAAATCAATAGCGAAATAACTGAACTCTTTCTAACCGAAGAAGGCTTGAAAAACTCCTCAGCACGACTTGTGGCTGTGGGCGATATTCTGTACGCTTTATATGGTGCAACAAGTGGCGAAGTGGGGCGAGCAAGGCTTAAAGGTGCTATAAATCAAGCCATTTTAGCAATAAAACCTCATACGGATTACGACTCGGAATACCTTGCTCAATGGCTACGAAAAAGCAAGCATAGCATTATAGAAACATACCTGCAAGGTGGGCAAGGAAACCTATCCGGAACTATTGTCAAAGAACTATCGGTGGATTTTCCGTCACTGAAAGAACAGAAGGCAATCGGTGACTTCTTTCGCCAACTTGACAACCTTATCACCCTTCATCAGCGTAAGTATGAAAAGTTGCACAATATCAAAAAATCTATGCTTGAAAAAATGTTCCCGAAAAATGGCTCAAATGTACCCGAAATTCGTTTTAAGGGATTTACTGAAGCTTGGGAACAGCGTAAGCTCGGTGATGTCGTACAAATAACTATGGGGCAATCGCCGGATGGTAGTACCTATTCGGATGAGCCAAGCGATTATATCCTTGTTCAAGGTAATGCCGATTTGCAAAACGGCTTGGTTTGCCCTCGCATTTGGACAACTCAAATTACCAAGAAAGCAGATGCAGGTGACTTAATAATGAGTGTCCGTGCTCCGGCTGGAGCAATGGGAAAAACCGCTTATAATGCGGTAATCGGGCGTGGTGTTGCTGCAATTAAAGGAAATGAATTTATTTATCAACTGCTCGTAAAAATGGATGCAGACGGTTTTTGGAAAACACTTTCCTGCGGCTCAACATTTGAATCTCTTAACTCAGACAATATTAAAAATGCTGAGGTCAAAATACCGACAACAGCCGAGCAGATAAAAATAGGCGGTTATTTTCAGCAGCTCGACAACCTTATCACCCTTCATCAGCGTGAGTTAGAAAAGCTTCAAAATATCAAGAAATCTATGCTCGAAAAGATGTTTGTTTAGGAGGAAAAGAGAAAATGAAAAAAATAACTTTATATCACGGTACTCCTGACAAAATTGTAGTGCCTACATTCGGCAAAGGCGAGGAAAAACACGACTACGGACGAGGATTTTATCTTACTGAAAGCATAGACCTTGCAAAAGAATGGGCAGTATGCCGTCCAAATGAGTTAAATGGATATGTTCATCAATATGAACTTGATACAGAAGGACTTGAAATTTTGGATTTTCAAGAAAAAGGTGTCCTTGCGTGGCTTGCAGAACTTATGAAACACAGAGACGCAGCCGACTCAAAGCGTTACCGTATGCTTGCAAAGAAATTTATTGCAAAATACGGTGTAGATACCGACAAGTACGATGTTATCAAAGGTTGGAGAGCAAACGCCTCATATTTCTATATCGCAAAGGAATTTGTAAGAGACAATATCGATATGGATATTCTTGAGGAATTACTTTCTCTCGGCGGTTTAGGTATTCAGTATTGTATAAAGTCTGAACTTGCTTATTCCAAACTGTACGAAGTGGCAGACGGCTTACAAACTGTTGAATACACAGAGTTTAACGAAAAGTACAATCAGCGAGACATTACCGCAAGGCAGAAAATGCGTGAACTTGTTGATTCCGACGCCAATCGAGTAACAAAAGTATTTAGCACACTTTTTGAGGAGTGATGATTATGAGAGCCTATTCACAGGATTATTTGAATGATGTGGTAGAAAATCAGGGTAAGCTCTTTGACTTTGTTGCTCAAACTTATCCCGATAAAGATACCGAGGATTTTATCAAGACTTATATGACAAGCAAAACACGAAAAAGTATTGACGAGGCAAAGGCCTATGTCAATACAATGGACGCCAAAGAATTGTGGAAATACTTTACCGAAACAGAAAAGTATTCCTTGAAGTCCGGCAAGGCTCTTGACGGCTTTATGCCTGACTGGATTGGCGAGTTTTATGCTTACTATCAATGGTATTACAACATTCCGAGTACCGAGGTGCTGAAAAAGATACCGCTTGATTTCATAAAAAAAGCATACTACGGTTTGCACGACTTGGAACTTGATTTGGCAGTGCAAAAAGTCGGTGAAGTGTAATGAATATTGTTTGCTTTCACAATCCCGATGAAGATAACGGCTATTTGAGCAATTGGTATCCGTCATCTTTTACGGTGGACGGTGTAGCGTTTTCTTCGATGGAACAATTTATGATGTATCGCAAAGCAATCTGCTTTGGAGATGAAGCGGTAGCAGCTCAAATCTTATCAACAAGTGATGTTGCCAAAATCAAATCACTTGGCAGGCAGGTATCAAACTACGATGAGAGTATGTGGAACGGCATTCGTCAAATTGTGGTTTACGAGGGGCTTTTGGCAAAGTTCTCACAAAACGAGGAGCTAAAAGCAAAACTTAAAGTAACAGGAAATGCTGTTTTGGCAGAGTGTGCCGTAAAAGACCGTATTTGGGGCATCGGTTTGTCAATGAAAGACCCTGATAGACTAAATAAAGCTAAATGGAATGGTCAAAATCTGCTTGGATATGCCCTTATGATGGTGCGTGAACGCTTGCAATAGGATTATTCTTGGGAACAGCGTAAGTTGACTGAGTTTGTCGAGTTCTTTTCAGGATTAACTTATACGCCTAATGATGTTCAAGAAAATGGAACTCTTGTGCTTCGTTCATCTAATGTAAGCAACGGTGAAGTTGTCGATGCAGATAATGTCTATGTAAATCCGCAAGTTGTTAATTCTGAGAATGTTAAAGTCGGCGATATAGTTGTTGTTGTTCGTAATGGCTCTCGTTCACTCATCGGAAAACACGCACAAATTAAGGCTTTTATGCCCAACACGGTAATCGGAGCGTTTATGACTGGTATTCGTTCGGAATGTCCAGAGTTTACAAATGCTTTACTTAATACTTCAAGATTTGAAGAAGAAATCGCAATGAATATGGGAGCAACAATCAACCAAATCACGGGATATATGTTTTCCAAAATGGAATTCAAAGTGCCGTGTTTGGACGAACAAAAGAAAATAGGCGAATATTTTGAAAAGCTTGATAACCTTATCACCCTTCATCAGCGTGAGTTATATAAATATTTAAGATACCGAATTTTGAAAGTTAGGAGGAAATCGTAATGATTTTTAATAAAGAGTCAGATTTTGAAGAGGCTTTAATTAAAATTCTGTCCGAAAAAGGATGGGAAAAAGAAGTTCTTAAAAACTACTCTGAACAAGATTTGCTGCGAAATTGGGCTAATATTCTTTTTGAAAATAACAGAGATATTGACAGACTGAATGATTATCCTCTGACTGATAGCGAAATGCAGCAAATCTTAGAGCAAATAGAAGCTCTCAGAACACCGTTAAAATTAAATGGCTTTATTAACGGCAAAAGTGTGTCTATTGTCAGAGATAATCCTGATGATAAACTACATCTTGGAAAGGAAGTAAGTCTCAAAATTTATGACCGCAGAGAAATTGCCGCCGGTCAAAGCAGATACCAGATTGTTCAGCAACCCAAGTTTCCTACAAAGTCAAAACTGTTAAATGACCGTCGAGGAGATTTGATGTTGCTTATTAACGGTATGCCAGTTATTCACATAGAACTCAAAAAAAGCGGCATTCCGGTGAGTCAGGCTTATAACCAAATTGAAAAATATTCTCACGAGGGTATATTCAGCGGATTATTTTCTTTGGTTCAAATTTTTGTCGCAATGGAACCAAACGAGGCTGTTTACTTTGCAAATCCGGGACCGGACGGTAAATTTAACCCGGATTATTATTTCCATTGGGCAGATTTTAATAATGAGCCTATTAACGAGTGGGATAAAGTGGCTTCTACTCTTTTGTCTATACCTATGGCACATCAGCTTATCGGATTTTATACAGTCGCCGACGATTCTGACGGTGTACTTAAAGTAATGCGTAGCTATCAGTATTTTGCGGCAAGTGCAATTTCCGATAAAGTTGCAAAAGCAAAATGGGAGGGCAATAATCAGCTTGGCGGATATGTTTGGCATACAACCGGTTCCGGTAAAACAATGACAAGTTTTAAGTCCGCTCAGTTGATTGCAAGCTCGAAGGATGCCGATAAGGTTATATTCCTTATGGACAGAATTGAACTTGGCACTCAGTCACTTAAAGAGTATCGTGGCTTTGCAGACGAAAATGAGTCTGTACAAGCAACTGAAAACACCAATGTGCTTATAACTAAACTTAAAAGTAGCAATCCGGCAGACACACTTATCGTTACTTCCATTCAGAAAATGAGTAATATTAAAGATGAAGCTGGTGGATTGAATGCTCGTGATATTGAACTTATCAGCGATAAACGCATTGTTTTTATTGTGGATGAAGCTCATCGCTCAACTTTCGGCGATATGTTGCTTACAATAAAAAATACTTTCCCGAAAGCAATGTTCTTTGGGTTTACAGGTACACCAATTCAAGATGAAAACCAAAAGAAAAAGAATACTACAAGCACAGTATTCGGCAATGAGTTGCACCGATACAGCATTGCAGACGGAATTAGAGACAAGAATGTTCTTGGCTTTGACCCGTATAAAGTATTAACTTTCAAAGATAAAGATGTGCGAAAAGTTGTTGCTTTGGAAAAAGCCAAAGCTCAAACTGAGGAAGAAGCGATTTCCGACCCGGTTAAAAGTAAGATATTCTACAAATATATGGACGCAAATCAAGTCGGAATGGTTGGACATTTTGACGCAAAAGGCGATTATATAAAGGGTATCGAAGATTATATTCCGAATGTTCAATACACAACAGACGAACATACTACAATAGTGGTTAAGGATATTCTTGAAAATTGGGTAACATTAAGTCACAACAGCAAGTTCCACGCTATTTTTGCTACAAGTAGCATTCCGGAAGCAATTGACTATTATAGATTGTTCAAAGAAATGAAGCCGCACCTCAAGGTTACGGCATTGTTTGACCCAAGTATTGATAATAACGGCGGAGTTCAGTTCAAAGAGGACGGACTTGTGGAAATTATCTCTGATTATAACGAACAGTATGGTCAAGAATTTTCTATTCCCACATTTGCAAAAATGAAAAAGGATATTGCCGCCCGACTTGCCCATAAGAAACCTTATGAGCGAATAGCAAATGAACCTGCAAAGCAAATCGATTTGCTTATTGTTGTTGACCAAATGCTTACGGGTTTTGACTCAAAGTGGATTAACACTTTATATATGGACAAGGTGCTTCAATATGAGAATATAATTCAGGCATTTTCTCGCACGAACCGCCTGTTCGGACCCGATAAGCCGTTTGGAACCATTCGCTATTATCGCAAACCTCATACAATGGAGCGTAACATCAATGCTGCTGTGAAATTGTACTCAGGTGACCGACCGCTTGGATTATTTGTTCAGCACCTTATAGACAACTTAAAGCAGATGAATGAGCTTTTTGAAAGCATTACTGATTTGTTTGCTGACTCCGGAATTGAAAATTTTGAAAAATTGCCGGATGATACATCGGCTTGCAGAAAGTTTGCAAAGGATTTCAATGAATTTAACAGCTATTTGGAAGCAGCTAAAATCCAAGGCTTCAAATGGAATGTCCTTTCGTATGTGGACGAAGAAACCGGCGAGGTTATCGATGTTACCATAGATGAGAATACATATTTGATTTTGGTTTTAAGGTATAAAGAATTAACCGGAGGCGGCGGTGACACCGGAGGCGATGATGTTCCTTATGACCTTGCGGGATATATAACGGAGATTGATACCGGCTTAATCGACGCTGACTATATGAACTCAAAATTTGATAAGTATATTAAGTTGTTGAGTGTCGAAGGAACAACTAAAGAAGCTATTGAACAAGCTGAAACGGAGTTGCATAAAACATTTGCTACACTTTCTCAAGAAGAACAGAAGTACGCAAACATCTTTTTGCACGATATTCAAAGAGGTGATGTTAAAGTTGCCGAAGGTAAATCGTTAAGAGATTATATTAACGAGTATTTGTCAAAAGCGAGAAACGACCAAATTCACAGAATTTCCGTTGCCATTGGTGTTGATGAGAATATGCTTAGAAATGTTATGGGATTGAAACTTAACGAAAACAACCTCAACGAATTTGGCAGATATGACGAGTTGAAAAAAACAGTCGATAAGGCAAAGGCAAAGGAATATTTTGAAAAAGTCGAAGGAACTAAAATAATTCCGCCCAAGGTTAATGTTAAAGTTGACAAATTACTTCGAGATTTTATTATCAATGGTGGTTATGAAATCCAAATGCCAACAGAAGATGAATAATTAAACATTATTTTAGGAGTCAAGGGCTTTCCCTTGGCTCCTATTTTATATTACTTGGGAACAGCGTAAGTTGGGAGAAGTGATGAATGTTACTTCTGTAAAGCGAATTCATCAATCGGACTGGACAGACTATGGAATACGCTTTTTGCGAGCAAGAGATATTGTATCCGCTTATAAAAATGAAGAGCCTGACGACTACCTATACATATCCAAAGAGAAGTACGATGAGTACAGTTCAATATCGGGAAAAGTTAGCATTGGAGATATGCTCGTAACAGGTGTCGGTACAATCGGAGTGCCGTATTTAGTGGAAAATTCCGAACCTTTATACTTCAAAGATGGAAACATAATATGGTTTCAAAACGAAGATAAGGTCTTTGGAAAATTCTTGTTTTACTCTTTTGCTGGTAAGTCAATTCAAGATTTTATAACAGAGTCGGCAGGTATTGGGACGGTAGGTACATATACTATTGAAAGTGGCAAAAAGACGCCTATATCACTGCCCAACAAGGAAGAACAAGAGCGTATCGGTTTATTCTTTGCAAACCTTGACCACCTTATCACCCTTCATCAGCGTAAGCCTAATATTTATACAGGAGGATATTATGCTGAATAATATAAACAAAACAGACTTATTTTACGATTATTATACTCAATGGATTACGGTCTATAAGGAAGGGGCGATAAGGAAGGTTACAATGGATAAATATCTGCTTACGCAGTCTTGGATTAAACAATTGGCACCGGATTTGAAAGTATGCGAACTTTCAAGGATAACATACCAAAAGCTCTTGAACGATTACGCCAAGTTGCACGAGAGACAGACCACAATGGACTTTCATCATCAACTTAAAGGTGCAATTTTAGATGCGGTAGATGAGGGACTTATTGAACGAGACCCGACAAGAAAAGCTATCATTAAAGGGAAAAAACCGAGACATAAGAAGATTAAGTATCTCAATCAATTTGAGTTGCACAAATTATTGTCAGTACTGGAGCTTAACCAAGAACTTAATTGGGATTGGCTTATTTTATTAGTGGCGAAAACAGGAATGAGATTTTCGGAAGCATTAGCAATAACACCAAATGATTTCGATTTTTCGAAGCAGTCGTTATCAATTAACAAAACTTGGGATTATAAGGGCAACGGAGGCTTTATGCCAACTAAAAACCAATCTTCTGTTAGAAGAATACAGATAGATTGGCAACTGATAATTCAGTTTTCGACATTAGTTAAAGACCTGCCGCAAGATGAACCGATTTTTATTTCGGGAAAAGTATATAATTCTACCGTGAATGATATTCTTACGAGACATTGTAAGAAAGCCGGAATTCCAATAATATCAATTCACGGTTTGAGGCATACACACGCTTCACTGCTTTTGTTTGCTGGAGTATCAATAGCAAGTGTTGCACAAAGATTAGGACATTCAAGTATGACAACAACGCAAAAAACTTATCTTCATATTATTCAAGAACTTGAAAACAAGGATGTAGATTTGGTGATGCGTTCGTTATCAAGTTTGAATTGACGACAACCGCTTACGCTGATGAAGGGTGATAAGGTTGTCAAGTTGCTCCAAGTAAGCGCCCAAAACTCGCTGTTCGGTTATACTTGGAATAGTTACATATGTGTTTCCCACAAGTTCTTTATTAAGATTATTTACTGTGCTACCAGCAGCAAGTGACCTATACTGGCTAAGCATTTGTGGTGTACCAAGTAGATGACAAAGGAAAGTTAAGTCAAAGACCCCATAGGTATTTCTTATGAGCAACCAACCGTCGTGAATACAGCCATCAATGCCCATTATATAGGGCTTTCCGAAACTCATAGAGTTGGAAAGAATTAAGTCACCCGGATGAACTTCTCTCGTTTTAGACAGCCCTTCGGGTCGAATTTTCTCAGCGGTTTTGGTTATGTAATTTCCTTGTGTTGGAGCATCACCAATCTTAACCCAGTTCAACCCATTTGGTGCATCCGTTATGAAATCGTCAATTGGTCTTGGTGAACCGCCTCGTTCTATTTGAACCAATTCTGAGAACTTACGCTGTTCCCAAGAAAGAGCGGAATTTAAGGACATAAAAATGACCGTCAGATCTCATTCGAGACTTGACGGTCTTATATTTTATGATTGTATTTAAGAAAGTCGTTTCGGTGGTCTTGCTTCCGAAGTTGGTAGCCTTGCGCTATGAGCGTATCTACTTTCAAAGCAATCAGGTTGATGTCAGAACTCATTGCTCGTGCAATTTGCTGAATGTCGTAGCCGTTTTCAATGTACTCCAAAATGGTGTCATCAGGCAGCGAAGCCTGAGAAGCAAAGATATTTGCTTCATACTCCATACGGTTTTCTCGCATATCGAATATATTAAATTCTTTGAAACCACCTGCCGCAACAGCTTCTTGTCTATGAAGAATATCGTGACCGATTTCGTGCCACAATACTATCTGTTCCACGACAGGGTGCATACCGTTTTTGAGAAAGATGAAGCGGTTCTTTAATATGACCTTATATGCTCCACGCTGTTTGTCGAAGTTCCGATAGATGATATTTATGCCAAGCTCTTTTGCCACCCGGTAAGGGTTGCGAGTGCCACAGCGGTCAATGAGCCTGTTTACGATTTTTACAATCTCAGCCGTAGTGTAATATCCCAATTCGGCTCACCTCCTTGTAGGATAATTGTACCTGATATTTACCCTATAATAAAGTATAAACTAAATACTGTCCCATAAAGCGGACTTAGTTTCACTTCGAGGATTGCTCGTCTTTGCGATATTTCTTCGGGGTGTATTTTTTATTGTTCTTTTTGGCAATAAGATATGCTTCCTGAATAGCGTCAACCATCTCACGCATATCTTCGTCAGCCAATTCGCCGCCGGCAAACAGACCGGTTACTTCTGCAAGTAATTCCTGAGCCTGCTTTGCCCCTCTGCGTCCATATTTATCTTCAACCTCAGCGATAAATGCGTCATCTTCCGAAAGCAGATAGTTTACATTTTCACCGAGAGCTTCTGCCAATGCTTTATATCTTTCCATTCCTCTCGGACGAGATTTATCTTTTTCATAAGAACAGATTACACGAACGGTAACGCCTATTTTATTAGCCAACTCTTCCTGAGTAAGACCGAGTTTAGTCCTTCCGGCTTTGACTTTTTCACCGAATGTCATCTTTGTGTCCACTCCTTAATTAAGAATTTGTAGTTTAACTTCTTGTTTCCTCTTGACATTTGTACTTGAACTGCGTATAATAAGAAACAGGAAGTTGAACTACATATAGTTTACATTAAACTTCCTAAAAAGTCAAGGGGGTTCTGAAATAATGCGAAACATACTTCATTGCGATATGAATAATTTTTATGCCAGCGTTGAATGTATGCTCGACCCCACATTAAAGAAGTATCCTATTGCTGTTTGCGGTTCGGTCGAAGAACGACACGGTATTGTGCTTGCGAAGAATTACAAGGCAAAAGCATTTGATGTCAAAACGGGCGATGCAGTATGGCAAGCCAAACAGAAGTGCAAAGATTTGGTAGTAGTACCGCCACATTATGAGGAGTACATAAAATACTCAAAGCTCGCAAGAAGCGTATATGAGCGATATACAGACCAAGTTGAACCATATGGTATGGATGAGTGTTGGTTGGATATTAGTGGGACAGAGAAGATTTTCGGCTCGCCGGAAAAGGTGGCAAATGAAATTCGTGAGACAATGAAGTTCGAACTCGGATTAACGATTTCTGTTGGTGTTTCCTTTAATAAGATATTTGCGAAGCTCGGTTCGGATATGAAAAAGCCGGACGCAGTTACTGTAATATCAAAGGATACATTCAGAGAACAAATTTGGAAACTTCCTGCCGCTGATTTGCTCGGTGTAGGACGGGCAACGCAGCGTGTGCTTGACAGCTACTATATACGAACTATCGGGGATTTGGCTAATACCGACCCTGAATTCTTACGCCAAAGGTTAGGAAAAAACGGAGTCGCATTATGGAATTATGCTAACGGCAACGACCTTTCCCTTGTTGCAAAGAAAGACTTTGTTTCTCCGATTAAAAGTGTAGGACACGGTATAACTACGGTAGCAGACTTAGAGAAACCGGAGCAGGTGTGGCCCGTGTTTCTCGAATTGACCCAAGACATCGGACACAAACTCCGTGTTCACGGATTGAGTGCGGAAGGTGTCGCAATTCATATTAGAGACAATACACTTGATACAAGGCAATGGCAAACGAAGATAGCACTTCCTACACAGTCTCCGATGGTTATTGCAAAGACTGCTTTTCAACTCTTTGAAAAGAGATATGGGTGGCTTCACCCTATCCGTTCTGTAACGGTACAAGCCATAAATCTAATTCCACAGGACACGCCCCGTCAAATAGATATGTTTATGGATGCCGCAAAGCAGGACAAATTAGAGCGAATGGAAAAGTGTGTTGAAGAAATCAGAAGGCGTTTCGGAAAGGACAGCATAAGGAATGGAGTTCTGTGTCAGAACTTGCGGCTACCACCGGAAAAAGCCGAAATCACTATGCCGACAGGTATGGTGGGTTAAGGAGGTCTTAATGTGATTGATGAAAATGAGGTTATGGCTTATGTAAGAATGCCCGCTTGTTTTATGCAGGGGTGCAGTGAAGATATTGTTATCTTTCGTGCGGACGGCGGAAACCATTTTACCGATTACGGAATATATGAAGGAATGTTTCTTTTCTTTGACAGAAAAAAGCGTTTTAGGAAAGGGAGCCTTTCCTGTTACATCAATACTGCCGGAGATGAACGACCTAAGTACAAGGTTTCGGACAAGAGCATTACAGGATACCGGCACTTTGGAAGATTGGTTTTGACTTTGAGAAATTATGAGGTATAAAAATGGAATCCGAAAGACGAAAAGTATATGTTGAAGTAAATGTTACACACAGACCTGATGGAACGGCTCGTCCTTGTTTCATCAAGTTTGAAAATGATGAAAAATATGAAATAGACCGTGTTATTCAAAAATGCAGAGCCGCTTCTACCAAAGTAGGCGGAACCGGCATTCGCTACACGGTGCAGATTTGCGGCAAGCCCACATTTCTGTTTGATGAAGAAAACGGGAAGTGGTTTGTTGAAGCAAAAACCTGATGATAGGAGGTTTTGTGATTTGAAGCACTTATCGAGATTTGACATCGAAGCCATAGCTGACAAATATGTTAAAGCATATATGGAACTTCCCGATGTCCGTAACACAAAAATATATAGGATTGACCCGGAATTGCTGTTAGAAAAGGTTCTCGGACTTACGGTCGAGTATCAACATTTATCTTACGACGGCAGTATTCTCGGAATGACTTCCTTTACAGAGCTTGGAGTACAAGTTCTTGAAGATGACGATAACGAAGCTTTTTTCTTCTTAGACGGTAAGACCGTCCTTGTCGAAAAAGACTTGGCTTTTGATAACAAGCTGAGAGGAAGGAAAAACTTTACCCTTATGCACGAGGGTAGTCATCAGATTTTCAAAATGCTTTTTCCGAACGATTACGGAGTAACGCAGAAATCTTCGGGAGTACATTACTACAAGGCAAACTCCGAAAGAAACAAGCCTATATCGGATTGGGAAGAATGGCAGGCAAATACGCTTGGAGCAGCCATTTTATTACCGGAAAACCTTATTAAGCAAGGAATGTTTCTTTTCAATCTCGGAGATAAAATCGAATGTCTGAATAAGATTTACTCGCCGGAAGTATATAAGAGATTTGAAGCACTTGCCGATTTTTTAGGTTGCTCCAAAAAAGCATTGGCAATCCGAATGAAACAACTTGGATTGCTCAAAAAGGAATACCTCGATAATCCTTTTGACATTATCAATATTTACCCGGAGGGATGTAGCGTATGAATAACTTAGAGCAAAAGATAATCGTAAGGTGCAAGCACTGCGGTTGGCGTATCTTTGATAAGGTTACTATGACCACCGGAGTAATTGAACTGAAATGCCCAAACTGCCACAGAGTAGTAGAAGTTGACCTTTCTCTGCGCCGGGGCAATGTAAAGTACAGATTAGTAAGAGTAAAATAATCGAGCGAACAATTAAATAGCGGACAGATGTACCGAGCCACGAGTCCTTGAGCGAAAGCTCTTGAGTCATCAAATTGCCGGACACTGAGAATTGAAGGATAGAAATATCCTAAGTTCTTGGTGTCCGGCTTTTTTGTCGCTCCGAAAGGAGCAAAACCGTGACATATAAGTGGCTGGCGTATATCGCCAAATACCCGTAATCTCCGAATTTTTGATTTCAAACCAAATTCAAAAATTCAAGGAGATTACGACAATGACAAAACTTACATTAACCGAACAGGAAGAATTATTTGCAAAGGACTGCAAGCTCATTAACTTGCGCTATGAGTACACCAATTATACAGGCAAAGAAAAATGGGCTGTTGTTACCGAACTTACCGAAAAAGAACTTCGGAAAAAGTATCCCGACATCATCAAGAGATACACGCCTTTTATTTTGCTTTCTATGGCTCAGGGCGAAGTGATTAACGAAGCAGATAGGAACGATGATAAATACGAAAAGCGAGCAAAAAGAACGCTTGATGTTTACGGCTATGAAGATGATATTTCAGAACAGTTCCACCGGGAACTGATTACGCCTTTCGTTGACCCTTTTGAACAGGCGGAAGAAGAACGGCTTGAAATAGAAAGAGAGCAGCTCCGCCGAATGGAAATAGAAAAAGTCAGAAAAGTCTTGGCGATGATGAAACCTATTCAAAAGGAAAGGCTCTGCAAGGTTGTTCTGTTGGGGCTGAGTTCAAGAAAAATCGCACAAGAAGAAGGCATAAATTACAATGCCGTAGATAAGTCTATCAAAGCTGCAAAGAAAAATTTCAAAAAATATTATGAAAACCTCTGATTTTGGGTGTGCATTTCGACCCCCTTTGTCCAAATGAGTGAAGGGGTTATTTAATTCCGGACACGAATGAACTTCAAGATTAAGAAATGAGAGGTTTTACATATGAAAGAAAGAACAATTTGCCGTGGAGATTTATTCTACTACGATTTCGGAAACAGAACCGGCTCGATTCAAAGCGGAGAAAGACCGGTGCTTGTAATACAGGCAGATGATTACAACAAGAACGCACCGACAATTATCGTGGCAGCCGTTACAAGTGTTATCAAGAAAAGGTATCTTCCGTCGCACATTCAGCTTGGTGAAGATTTCGGATTGAAGAAGCCGTCAATGGTGCTATTGGAACAGGTTCAGACGGTCAACAAAGAAGATTTGAAAGACTATATAGGAACAGTAGATGATGAGCAGCTTATCAGACGGATAAATACAATGCTCAAAAAGACTTTTGGACTTTGGATTTATAAAAAGGAAAAGGAAGAAAATATCCGTTGCCTCTGCCCTAAGTGCCTGAGCGATTATATTGACAACCCTAATTATATCGTGCGTCGCCTTGACCCGTTCGCAAAGGAAAAAGACCGTTGCGACAAATGCGATAAATCTGGTTGGGACTATGTCGTGACCGAAAGATATTCCGTTCGTAAGGGTAAGAGTGGCAGCTATGAATAACAAGATTAGCATTCCGATATGGAAAAAGACAAATCTTACGATTGACGAAGCAGCAGCCTATTGCGGTATCGGAGTAAAGAAGTTAAGGAAGATGACCGAATCCGAGGATTGTCCGTTTGTTCTTTGGAACGGAACAAAGCGTTTAATAAAAAGGCAGCAGCTCGATGAGTACCTTGAAAGTATGAGTTCCATATAGTCTGATTGTCAAGTGTGCGATAGGTCTATTCGCATAATAGGCTTATCGCCAACTTTGAATTATGATATGAACATCAAAAACAAGGAGGTGCGTCAGAAATGGCAGATATAAAATTTGATGTGCCGATATGGCATAAAACAAACCTGACGGTAGAAGAAGCCGCAGCTTATAGCGGTATCGGCTCACAGAAATTAAGGGAAATGTCCGACTCCGAATACTGTCCGTTTGTTCTTTGGAATGGAGCAAAACGACTAATCAAGCGTGAAAAATTGGATAAGTATCTCGCTGAAGTGTATTCGATATAACTGTAAGGAGGTGCTTGAAAAATGGACGATACAAGAAAGACAGTCGGTCAGGGTTTCGATGTTCCGATACGGTATAAAGCAAACCTGACGATAGATGAAGCTGTTGAGTATTCAGGTATAAGCAGAGCAGGACTTTTGAAAATGACAAATCAATATGATTGTCCGTTCGTTCTTCGTTTAGGACATCGCAGACTGATAAAAAGGAGGGCTTTTGATGAATACATTACAAAACTTGTTTTTGTCGAATGAGGATGAAACATTGAATCGTGAAGTAAAGGCATATCAAGAGAAGCTTACTTCAAAAACAAACGAAATCCCAATATGGGAAAGACAATGGTTGACGATTGAGGAAGCTTCAGAGTATTCCGGCATTGCACGAAGAAAACTTCGAGAGCTATCAAACACATCGGGTTGTCCTTTTGCAATATGGATGGGAAACAAAATTCACATCATAAGAGAAAAACTTGATAGATACACGGAAACACACAATAGAATTTAGGAGGGATGAAATTATGGCTGAAAAGCGAAAAGACAAAGCAAGAACCGTCTTAAAAACCGGAGAGGTTCAGAGAAAAAACGGTACTTATCAGTATAGTTGGATGGATGGACAGTTAAAAAGGCGTTTTATATATGCCAAAACCTTAGCTGACCTGCGTGAAAAAGAGAAGAATATCTTGAAAGATAAATGCGACGGCATAAAGACCGAAGCTCGATACACCACAGTTAATGATTTGTTTGACCTTTGGCTCAATTTGAAAAGGGGGTTGAAAAACAATACCTTTGAGAATTACAAGTATCTTTACAACACCTTTGTACGACCAGTCATTGGAAACAAACGAGTATCTACTTTAAGAAAGTCGGATATTAAGAAGTATTACAACTACCTTGCCGATGAGAGAAACCTGAAAGTTTCCACGATTGACAGTATCCATACTGTCCTACATCAAATATTGCAGATAGCGGTTGATGATGACTATATCAGAAACAATCCTTCGGACAATGTGTTGAGAGAACTGAAAAAGTCTCACGCTTTTCAGTCAGAGAAGCGCCGAGCGTTGACAAGACCTGAACAGGATTTATTCCTTGATTACCTTAAAACACATCCGGTTTACGAGCATTGGTATCCCGTTTTTGCGGTTATGATAGGAACGGGATTGCGTGTCGGCGAGGTAACAGGCTTGAGATGGTGCGATATTGATATGGAAAGCGGAATGATTGATGTAAATCACACGCTTGTATATTACGACCATCGTACCGAAGGAAGCAAAAAAGGCTGCTATTTCAATGTGAATACGACTAAGACTCCTGCAAGTATGAGACAAGTACCAATGCTCGATTTCGTCAAAGAAGCATTTGAACTTGAAAAGCAGAAACAGAAAGACTTGGATATTCATTGCGAGGTTACAATAGATGGTTACACCGACTTTATCTTTATCAATCGCTTTGGACAGGCGCAGCACCAAGCAACCTTGAATAAAGCAATCCGCCGTATTATTCGTGACTGCAACGATGAGCAATTTGAAAAGTCCGAAGAACCCGAAGTGCTTTTACCCCATTTTAGCTGTCATTCACTCAGACATACATTCACAACGAGAATGTGCGAAGCCGGAGTAAATATAAAGGTCATTCAGGACGCACTCGGACATACGGATATTTCAACCACGCTGAATATCTACACCGATGTTACCAAAGAATTGAAAACATCAGAGTTCAAAGGACTTGATAATTATTTCAAGGCACAGTAACAATCGAATAGACAGAGAGCATACAATCCGTTTCGGAAAGTATGCTCTCTTTATTTATATACATTTATAATGGGATTTGGGTTGCAGGTTGACTTTTAGGCAGCAGATGAATATAATAAATGTTAGTGGAGATTTGCCGGGTTTCATAGTTCGACTTACATCATTTACATCAAAATATACATCATTTGAGTGCCAAATTGCCGAAAATGAGTCCGAAAAAGTTGTTTTTAAGCCATTCAAAACGGCTTTAATGCCCGTTAAAGCAACTTAATGCCGTAAATGAGAGAACCGCAACAAAAATCCCGACGATGAAACCCATCGACTAAAAAGCATTGATTCCACGCCTTTTATCAACCCGGTTTGGCTGATTTGACACCACATTGACACCAAACTTGCAGAAAAGGCTTTACAAAAATAGCAGAGAGTTATCCTCTTACGGGGATGGCTCTCTGCTTTTTAGTCCAGTTGTGCATTTCTATACATAGTATGGAGAAAGTTCTATCTCCCTCTGTTAAATTCCCCCATAAATTGACGCAGGCGGCTTATCGGTGGTATAATTTACAATAATTATAAAGGCAACACCGCACAATTCCCGCCTGACGGCTTAAGCACCGCTCCGGCGGCT
>OGZL01000246.1_pt1 | contig 38601 bp, 29 predicted proteins | sample 1576761 | NCBI WGS metagenome assembly OGZL01 (sample SAMEA3541595, study PRJEB24748) | human gut metagenome | biome: human gut; feature: human-associated habitat; material: faeces | place: China | collected 2012
TCTGCAAGATTTTTTGCGATGATATTCTTCTGCCTGCCGACTTCAATTGAGGAAACATACTCCCTTATCGCCTTGGCTATAAATTCTGAACGTGAGTGCGAAGTTTTCTCCGCATACTCATCACAAAGTTCCAAAGTTTCATTGTCTAAGCTTATTCCTATTTTCTTTGCCATAATTACCTCCGTTTCCTGCGGTATTACCTTTTGGTGCACACTCCAAAGGGCGATATTTCCGCATTTTTATTGATTTTTTACTTGCTGCGACACCTCCGTTTCATACTTTTGCAAATTAAGACTCCTTTTACTCGAGAGCCGAAAACCTCCGTAATTTCGGCAAAATATTGCGGTCAGCTTTGCTGTCCGCTGTGAGTGCGACACCGTCGCTTTAACTTGCAAATTATTAGTTATGCTTACTTTAACCTCTGCATATCCGGTATTTGTGCAGATTGACAATCGCCTTTTATTATCAGAATTAAAACCTCTCCCACATATCGCCCACAGCGGCTCACAAATAGCCTGTGTCGGCTTTTAAGCTGTTTCTGCTAGACTTACCCGACAAAAATTCAAGCCACGCAAATCGGCTTACGTTGCCTTTCTTTGCGTTTCAAACGGCGGAATTTCAATCCCCTTATTCGCAAGCTGACTTCTTATTTTATTAGCAGACATATGCAGTACTTCATCAAGGCTCATTAACTCGATTTCATAAACTTCATTAGCGGCAGGGTCAGTAACGTCATCAACAGGGTCGGCAGAATCACAAACAGTGACAGCGGATTTTTCTGCCTCAACTTCGTACTCATCAATCGCAAGCAACGTATTTAAAGGCTTTTCAAGCATTTCACTGTTACCGCAAGTGACAGCAGGGTCAGCGTTTTCACACTCCTTCGGCATAAGATTTCTGCCGTCACTGCTGTCACTTTTCATATCGTAATTCAGAATAATTATTCGCTGTCCGTTGCTGCGTTTGGATTCAAACGTTACTCCGTAATCCAGCAATTCATAAGCGTGTTGAATTAAATCTTTTTTGACACGATTTGAAAACATTTCTTTGTCCAGCAGAGCAGATAACTTTTCAGCAAGTTCAGTAGCAGAGCCTTTAAACTTTTTCTGAGTTACCATAAAGTCGTGAACAGCAAAGGGGAAATAGTCGGGTTCGATATTTTTAATCTCATCAGACACTTTCCATCTGCTGCTTTCAAACACAACATTGATCTCTTGATTTTCAATATCACGACCTACGCAATACAGTTTAGCTTTTCGACTTCCACGCTTGCTTTCAATCAGAACCATACTTCCGTCAACGCAACCGCTCAAACCTGTACTGCCTGAAATCATATTGAACGGATCGCCGTCGGAACACTTTCGTGTGTGATGAACCAGAACTATAGCTATACCAAGCTTGTCCGCAAGACTTTTTAGAACGGATAGTTCTTTGTAATCTGAACTGTAGCTTGACTCCGATTCGTTACGTACCTTTTGCAAAGTATCTATCACAACAATTTTCAAATCGTCAAACCGCTTCCTGCAGTATTCAATTTGTTCAGGCAGACCATTTGAAATTGATTCCGCCATAATTGCAAAGTTAAGATTGTCGGACGGCTCGTCTGTCAGTTCGTACAACCTGTTTTGCAGACGTATCAGGCTGTCCTCTAAACTAAGATATACCGCATGACCGCATAACGTTTCTTTTCCAAGCACCTTTTCTCCTTTTGCAATGGACAGGCACATATCGAGAGCCAGCCACGATTTACCGACTTTCGGTGCTCCTGCGAGAACGAACAATCCTTGCGAGATCAAACCGTCAACACAATATTCGATCGGTTTCATCGGAGTATTCATAATATACTCGCTGCTGTACATTTTTAATTCTTTCATTTTATCGACCTCCTTTTAATATGCAAAGCCGCTGACCTCGGTTCTGCAAACAAAAAACGCCGCAGATTTAGTTTTCTGCGGCGCGTTTTTAACTCTCTGATATTATTATATGCGGAAATCCGGAAAATGAATAAAATCACGTAACATTTAATTTTCACTCAACACGACATTTTCTGTTGCATATTACGACAAAATATGATATACTTAATTTGGAAACTGTAAAAACGACAGCCTTGAGGTGTAATTATGTTTAACGATATTTGTTTTTATGTCAAAGGAAATATGATCAAGGTCAACGGTCAGGACTTTTTATTGGGCGAGCTTTCGGCATCATGTATGAATATACCTCCTTCCGAATTCGAAGAGATATATGATAAGTATAGATCGGCGGAATACATAATGAACCATGAAATCAATGCTGAAAAGGATAATTCCGTTGAATATATACCGCCCTTAAAAAAGGAGTGGGGCAGGCTGAACAGCATGATGGTCGAAATAGATACGGCTTTGAAAAAACATAAAATATTTCAGGTTCTTGATACTCAGAATGCTGTCGAATTTTTCAAAGGATTTACTGATATGGACGGCACAATTATGAATTCCGAAAACTGGGAACTTTATTACAAGACCGCAAGTCTTTACAAGCCTATGATCGATGATATTTTTAATTTCAATAAGACTATGTATTACTTTGTAAACGACTTTCTGTCACATCTAAAAAAGCTTGATCCCGAAAATTTTGCCGCCGCTTACTACGACTTTCTTACAAATCCTATGGCGTACAAGATGACCGCAAATCCTATCATGAATGAATATATGTCGTATACAAGCGCTGATTTTCTTGAAATGAATATGATCCCCAAAGAAATAACCGATGGCTGCGGAGAGTATGTAATTGCGGAATACTACCATGTTGAGAGATTGCAGAGCTTTTTAAAGGTCGATTTTCTAAAAGGTCTTATGGCAGGACATCATATACGCAGATGCAAGCACTGCGGACGATTTTTTCTTATGACCAAAGGCTACAAAACAAGATACTGCGATAAGCCTGCACCTGAAAATCCGAGATTTACCTGTAATCAGATGGCTTACAGAACGGTCAGAATTAAGGAAGAAAACGCAGATAATCCGAAATATCAGTCATATCGGCGCTGTCTTAACAGGGTTATGCGGAGCTATCAGAGAAAAGTTATTGATGGAAAACAAAAATCAGTTCTTCTGCGACAAGCAGAAGAACTGTACCATAGAGCAATGACCTCTCCCGAATTCAGCAATGAGGAATTTGAACAGCAAATGCAGTCTGAAAATCTTTACAAATTATGCGGTTTTGACGTTCCGAAGAGAGGTAGACCAAAGGCGGTTAAGAATGACAAATGAGGAACTGATATCGAAATATTATGACGGTAATATGCAAGCTTTATATGATCTGTACGAGCAGAATGTCGGGTTTATACATAGCGTTGCTGCTGCGGTCGCAAAAGACTACAAAAATTATTTGCGTTTCAGCGATACCTTTGAAGACCTTGTTCAGGTTGGCTGTCTTACGTTCTTTGAAAAGTTGAAAGCAAAAAAATATGACGCAAGCAAGGGCAGTCTGCTGACATATCTTACTCCCCGACTTCGATATGCAATGCAGGAGTTTATTGAAAATTTCAGTTCTCCGGCAGGACTTTCACATTCCGATTTCTCAAAAATACAAAGATGCCGCAAGCTGCATAATGAAGGTATGTCAAATTCGGATATAGCCAAGGAGCTTGGCATGGACAGGAAAACCGTTCAAAGCTGTCTGTCATTCTCTTTTAAAACGGAAACGCTGATGATACGGGCGGAAACAGAGAACGGAATTGAGTACTTTGAAAATCCTGAGCTTGTCGTTAACGATCCGCATCCCGATAAAAAGGTTTACATTGAAGTTAGCCTTGAGTTTTTCAAGGAGTTGTTTGAAAGCTTATCGGCGAGAGAAAGAGAAATTCTTGGCAGAAAATATGGCGCATTCGGGTATGAAGAGACCTCTGTTAACGACATTGCGGATTATATGCTGATCTCCAGAAGCGCTGTAAACAAGGCTGTTAATTCTGCAACAGAGATTCTTCGCAAGGAATACCATAACGGCAGCAGACTGAAATGGTGGCGGTTGTGTAACCAGGCGGTTAAGGATGCCTTGGAAGGCAGGACAGCACAGGAATCCGTTGAAATATCTGACGAGTTTAAGGCGAAATTACGGGTGTTGGCGGATTATTTGGTTTTGCTGTATGAGATGGATAAACAAAAATAAATGGGGGGCATTATGCTTGCAATATACTTAACCTTAATTGATAACGAAGACGATAAGAAATCATTTGAGGATTTATATAATCAAAATAGGTCTAAGGCTTATGCGATTGCGTTTAATATTTTGAAAAATAAAGCGTTAGCCGAAGAAGCTTGTTCAGAGGCTTTTTTTAGTCTCGCAAAAAGTTTTCAAAAAATTAAAAATTTAGAATCTCACAAATTGGACTATTATATTGTCATTACTGTTAGAAACGTGTCTTTGAATTTACTGAAAAAAGAAAAGGAACACATTAAAGCTATGAATTTAAGCGAAGATATTCCCGAATTAACAGACGAGACGCTTTGTGACAGAAATTACGATAATATAGTTGATTGTATCAAGCGGCTTTCATATACCGATCAGGAAATTCTTTACCTGAGAATCACTCTTGGCATGAGGTACAGTGAGATTTCGTTAGCACTGCATATTTCCAATGCGGCGTCACGACAGCGTTTTCAGCACGCAAAGGATAGTCTTGCAAAGCTGCTTGAAAAGGAGGGCATTTATAATGGATAACTATTCAATATTATCAAGAGCTATAGGCGAGGCTTTTGAACCTAAGCTTGATGAATTTATTGACTCTGTAAATTTTGATGTTAATGCCGAGTTCTCAGAAAAGTTCGAACGTAAGATGGACAAACTTATACGAAGAAGGAATAAACCGTATTTTAATTTGATATGTACCGGAGGAAGACGAGCGGCGTGTATAGCGGCTGTTGTAATAATTTTATCGGCATCCTCGCTGAGCGTTGAAGCGGTGCGTGAGGCGGTTCATGATTTCTTTATGAGTATTTTCGAAGATCACACTGCCGTTTCGGTAAACAGCGATACTGAAAAAGATTATCAGGCGACTATTGAAGAAGAATATGCGATCTCAAATCTGCCCGACGGTTTTGAATTATCTGATTATAACCGGGACAGCGGAACAATATTCGCCGCTTATTTTAATGGTGATAAATATATCTTTTTCGAGCAATTCGTTCATGATAGTTACTCAGGTTATTTTGATAACGAACACTCTGAACTTGAATACTACACTGATGAATCAGGACAGGAATATCTTATTCAAAGTACCAACCATGATTTCTGTATTATGTGGGATAATGGTAGGTATATCTTACAAATAAAAAGCAATATGAACAAAGACGATGTGCTCGAATTGTGCAAGTCTACAAAATTGAAATAAATTTTGAAAAACAGCTCACAAAGCCGAATATTTTGTTGTCATTAAGAGTGTAAGAGGAAAAATTTCTCTTGCACTCATTTTTTGTAGGAGGAGATATTATGAAAAAAATTGTACCCATTTTTATGGCTTGCCTTGTTTTCTGCTCAGTTGGAGGAGCTACAGTGTCGGCTGCTGTTCCGCCTGATAATGGTAGTGTTGTTTCTCCCTGTTATTTGTATACGGATAGTGTCAATTGTAATTTGACTATTTCCGGCGGTGTAGCATCTTGTAAAAGCACAGTTTACGGAATATCGGGAACAACAACTAAAATCGTTGTAACTCAGACCTTGCAGGTAAAAGACGGAATGTCATGGCGCAAAATAACCGACTGGAGCAAAACTTTTAACAGCTGGTATTGCAGTTATCCTAACTCATTCTCGCCGATTGGCAGCGGAACCTACCGTGTTAAAACAGTTGCAAAGGTCTACAAGGTCACATCTTACGAAACGGTCACTGTTTACAGTGCGGAGGTTTTGTATTAATTTACAGTTTATGCTTTAGGCAGAGAGGTTTGGTGATTCCAATGAACTAAGATATGTGAATTATTGGTTTTTCTGACGTAGAACCAATACTGAACAATCACAATACGGACTGATAATATGCAGTATTTCGAATATATAGAGTTGAATATATATTTGCGTATTGCGGAAATGGAGGAGAAGTTATGAAACTTAAAAGCAACTTCAAACGAATACTTTCCGGCGTAATGAGTGTAGCTATGGCGGCAACTCTTTTACCGAGTTTGCCGGCAGTAGCAGAGGAGGCAGCAGAAAAGTATCCCTACACAATGTTTGCCGCTTCTGATACAGAGGGGTCTATCACCATTAATGCTAACAATTTCTGTGTGAATGGAAATATAGCGACAAACGGCACAATAGTTTCAAATGGGAATTTGAACGTTAATGGTACGAAAACTGAGAATGCAGGCAAAGAAATGATATATATCTTTGATAAGATCGATTCAGCCTATTTTTCAGGCAATAATATTGATGAATATTCACAGGATTACACTCTTGAAGAAATAAACATAAACATCAATGATCCGCTGTAGGTTGAGGGTAATGCTACTCTTACAGGCAACATAAATATCAACACGGCGCTTAAAGCCTTTGAAGATGTTACCCTTAACGGCGAGGTAAAAAACACAAACAATTCTGTCATCTTTTCAAAGTATGGAGATATTGTGATTGACAGCCAGAACGTTAATCTTAATGGTCTGGTATATGCTCCTTTCGGCAACGTTGAGATAATGGCTCAGAATCTGAATCTCAATAATGTTGTCATTATTGCGGATACAATAACTTTCAACTGTCCAAGCGTAAACGCTAACTATAGTGGCAATGCTGGCGAATTGGTTGGCACTGTTTCAGAGCCTTTGGATATACCTGTCGATGAATGGCAGTATATGAAGGATGAAAACGAGAATGGCTTACCTGATTTCTTTGAAGATATGAATAATTGGGAGCTTCTCAAAGATACCGATGGAGATAAGCTTCCCGACTGCGTTGAGCAGTATCTTGGAAGTGATAGCACGTTGGTAGATACCGATGGTGATCTTCTTGATGACTATTATGAGGTGTTTGTTACCAGAACTGACCCGACTTTGATTGATACAGATGAAAACGGAATTACAGACGGTGATGAGGATTTTGATGAAGACGGATTAACAAATTTTCAGGAGTATGAACTTGGTACAGAGCCTTATAATGATGATACGGACGGCGACGGACTTAAAGATGGAGAAGAAATCAATACTTATAATACTGATCCGCTAAAGAAAGACACCGATGACGATGGTTTGGAGGACAGTGATGAAATATATCTTGGAACTGATCCTACAAATCCCGATACAAACGAAAATGGTATTCTTGACGGGGATGAGAAATTTTATCAGACCTTTACGCATATAGTAGAGAATGAGGACTGCGCCGTTGAAGAAGTTATTGTTTCAATGGAAGGTACGGGGAATCTTCAAAAAACTACTTCTGTAGAAAGTATGATGAATAAGGATATACTGTCTTCGGATGTAGTAGGTCTTGTTGGAGAACCATTTGAGATTAATTCTACATCACAATTCGATAAAGCCACAATTACCTTTAAAGTTGATAAATCTAAGCTTGGAAACACTTCATTTGACAATCTGCTGTTTTTATGGTATGATGAAGAAAATGACAATTTTGTTGAGTTGGACACTGTGCTTGATGAGGAGAACTCTACTGTAAGTGTGGAGACTACACACTTCAGTAAGTATATGATAGTTAATAGGGAAGAATGGTACAAAGCATGGTCTACTGAATTATATCCGAGTTATTATGATTATGCTCCAAGTGGATTAAGCACAGTTTTGGTCATTGATTGTTCTGGTAGTATGCAATACAACGATCCATATGAAGCAGGCAGAAAAAAGGCAGCTGAATCGTTTATTAATGTTCTAAGGAATAAAGATAATGTAGCTATTTTGGCTGAAGACAGCAGGCCTCAGATACTTTGTAATTTTACTTCTGTGGGTCAGAAAAACATATTGTTAAACTCGTTGAATAATATCTACTCTACCGGGGGTAATAATTTTGATGCGTCGATAAATCAAGCAATTCAACTACTAAAAACACAGACAGGTGCTCCCAAAAAAATGATTGTATTTATGTCTGATGGTGGATGTAATATTTCTGATTCATATTTAAAAGCAGCGGATAGTTTAGATATTTCGATCTACACTATTGGGTTTGGCTTAGGTTCTGATGATAAAACACTTGAACATATGGCAAAGATGACTCATGGTGAATTCTACAAAGCCATTACAACTAATGATTTAGCCGATATTTATTCCCAAATTGCATTGGATACTTTCTTTGATACAAAAGATACAGACGGTGATGGTTTGTATGATGTTTTTGAATTAGCTGGTATACGAGTGCAGAACGGACAGATAGTTAACACTAGATATGATTTGCCTGACACTGACAAAGACGGATTAAAAGATGGTGTTGAAATTGAACCTGTACCGATTTATAAGACTATTATAATGGATCACAAAGAACAGGAAGTAACTGCTGGTTATTATTTTATAATGAATTCTAACCCTGAAAGTAATGACGATTCAGATGGTGATGGATATTCGGATATTGAAGATCCTTATCCTTTGGATAAACCTGACGTTTTAGGCGATAAATATGATTTTCTTGATGGAGAGACATATTATCTTGCTAAAATGGTAGGTATTTATCCAGAATACTATATGGATGTAAAAGACAACTCCACTAACGCAGGGGCGCCTTTGATAATGTATAATTATACAGGTAACAATAATCAGAAATTTAAGTTTGAATGGTGCGATGCCGGATATAAAATTCATGCCTTGAATAATGAAAAATTGGTATTGACCCTAAACTTAAATGATGACGGAAGTTATTCTGTATTTATGGGCAATGACTTAAACTTGCAGGGACAAATATGGGAAGTACTACCTTATAATAACGGTGCTAAAGGATTGCTTGGCGAAAATGGTCTGGTGATACGCTCAAAAGTTTTGTATTATGAAAACAACGATACTATAGGTAAACCTTTATACTTAAGCTATAAAAACAATCAAATTTCAGTATCAACAGATAGAATAAATAATGCAAGATTTATGACTTGTGCTATTGCTGATTGGACGAGGTTTGGCGATGCTTATATGCAGTATGTTGGCTGGACTTATACTTCTAATGATAAAATCAATAGAGCCATGAAAAATTACACGAATAATACCAAAATTGGTCTTAAAAAATATGGCGATGATAAAAATATATATTTTTATAACGAAAAGATGCTAGTTATTAATCAATCCAACGGAAATTTTTCAGATGATGGTGGATTAATGTTTGCAGATGTGCCTATGCATGGAGTAATATGCGAATTAATGGCAGCCTTTAATGCAGCAACATTAGCTGGTGAAAATGTTAACTTTTTCAAAACCGCAGCAGAGTTTGAATATAATGCTTTAGTTTTAGATATAGTTACTGGTGGATTATTTTCCAATAAAACCGATTATTTAAAAGATGGTTTTTATGGTAGTAACCCGGATAAAGTATCGGATTGGCTAGACTCTCTCAACCTAACATATAAAACTTACAAGAACCCTAAAATTGGTGATTTAGAATATGCATTTGATTTTGGCAATGCTTTAGCTCAAGAAATGGATAGCGAGTTTACAAATGGTAATGTTGCTTATTTTTCATATAAGTACGAAAGTTCAATTGAGTTAGGAGCATTCGCAAAAGTTGTCACATATCAAAAACAGCATTCTGTTGCTGGAATAAAAGATGATAACTCAGGTATGATAGCGACATTTAATAGATACAGCAACTATACTGAAGCACAACACAATGATGGAAATACGACCTACTTTAATTCTATTGATGAAATCGCGAATAAAGAGGGTTGTATTTTTGATGTGGGTTATTTAATACAGAAAAAATAAGGTTTTATTTCAGCGTTTCAATATGATAATTTAGCAGGCTGATTTACATTAACATTTTGCCAATCAGCCTGTTTTATTTCATTAATAGGTGCTTTTGTGAAATCAGAAATTTGAGGATTATTATGAGAAAAAAATATAGAAAAAATATGATTGCGTTTCCGCTAATATTTATAATTATCGGCTTACTTATTTTAAGACATTTATTCACAAATCAGGGCGATATTAGTATCCATGTTAAAGATAATTATTCTCATGCTTGTCATGTTAATGATTTAATTGTTTATCTTGACTCTGATGGAATCTATTGTAAAAATTCAAAAGGAAATATAGATAAAATATGTAATATCTCTATTGCAAAAACTTCTACTGTAACAGCCGACGAGGAATTTATATTCTTTTCTCCCTCAGTTGATTCTAAAAAAATATTTCAGCTCGACTATTTTGGTAATGTTATTAAAATACATAACATATCACATAGTATTTACGATATGTATTTCGTCGATGACATATTATATGTTCTTAATTATTCCGATATTAATATGCGTTATGACATAAAAGCATATAGTAGTGTTGATGATATGAAAATAATTGATTTAGATAAATGCCCATATGACTATAATATAACTGTTGAAAAAAAATTTTTTTCTGCCAATATACAAATTATCAATAACCGCAATCATTGTTACTTGAAAATAACTGATAAAAATGAAAAAACAGTTTTTTGCAATGTATATAATAAGAAGAATGCAAAACAGATTTTTTTATCTAAAACTGATATGACAGCATCTTTATATGATAATAAATTGATATTGTTTCCGCTAAAATCAGGGAAATTAAACAACTATTATATAATAAATATAGATAATGGTAAAGTCGTAGAATCCGGGACAACTTTTAATATTGATTATTCATATCAGCCGATTAAACAATCTGATAAATATTTAATTATCATAGCACAGTATTCACATTACGCAAAAGGATTTACAGATAATGTATCTGAACAAATTGACGGTGACAGAATTATTTTATGGAATTATGAAACATCACATTTTGAAGAAAAGAAAACTAAAAATCACGAAAGAATCATTTATGCCAACTCCCAAAAAGCAATAACCTATTATAAAGGTAAATATCTGACATATTCGCTTGAGGATTGGAGTCTTATTAAAAAGCAGTCAGTTGATGAGATCAAAGAAGGCGGTTCGTACACTTTTGAATCCTGCGGTGACTACATTTTTGTGTTCGATAATAATTCCGGTGAATTGCTGAATACTATCAACATTGCTTAATTTGATTTGCTCTGTAAACTCATATGTTTGCAGAGCAATCTTATTCTTCAATTTAATATAAACAGCAAAACAACCGACCGTTTCTTAGACAGTCGATTGTTTTAACTATTAATTAACATAACTAAACCTATTGCTGATAACTTCTTCTTTCTCAATCGGTTTTTTACGTTCCTTATTGCAGCCCCGATTTTTCGGGCTTTTTTTGGCGGAGAGTTAGGGATTCGAACCCTAGGTTCCTTTTGGGAACACAGCATTTCGAGTGCTGCACCTTCGACCACTCGGACAACTCTCCGTGTATGTAATTCCGCATTTCTTCCAAAAACTTTTGGAAAGAACTGACGGAAAGAACAACAAAATATTCAATTTTCGAACCGGAGAAAACCCCTGATTTTACGGGCTTTTTAAGCGGAGCAAACAGCCAACTCTACAAAAAAATTTCGAGTGCGGACCCTTCAGCCACTTGGGTACATCTCCTTGTGTCAACTATATTATTATACAAGTAATCACAAAAAAAGTCAAGCCCTTTGTGCAAATTTAAGCACAAAGAGCTTGTCCATTATCTATTGCTGAGCACGCCTCTGCATCTCCTTAACATATGCAAGCGTTTCAGGAGTGTAACCTACCATTGCGTTGGGACAACATTGGGAAAGCAATTGCATAAGCCCCATGGCGGTGTTCTTGCCCTTGGCATATACGTTAAAACGCAGTATATTCTTCTTGTGCTTCGTGCAGACGATTATCTCGTTGGTGTAGCTGATGAAATTCATACTCGCTGTGTGCTGGTAAATGCCGTAGGCTTCCTCTCGCCAGCACATCTGAAATGGCGCTTTCTTGTTGGCAAGCACCCTGTCGGATACGATAATATGATCGTCCTGATATTGTATGTTGGCGTAAAGCTCGTCAGCCTGCTGTAAAAGATCGGGATTGGCTTTGAATATGCCGCTCTTTTCAGGGTGCATCCTCCGTGACGTACCAAATATAAGAAAAATAACACCAGGCGTAAGAGCAAAAAGTCCAAGTATCAATACGCCGTATTCACCGGCTACTACCGCCGCAAATGAGATAAATCCACCCATTAGCGTGAGTATCACACCGCCAGCTATCATTGCTATCATTCTTTTTCGTATGTTGGCAAATACTACTTCTCGTCCCATTTTCGTTACCCCTCTTTACTTTTTATCCGTGATTCTGCTTTGCCACAAGGCTCTCTCCGCAGTATATCTTCCTGAGCTTTGGCTTCTCTATCTTGCCCGTCGGGTTTCTCGGTATGTCTGCAAAAATTATCTTGTGCGGACGCTTGTATCTCGGAAGCTTCTGGCAGAACGCCATTATCTCTTCCTCTGTGCATGGGTGGTCTGGCTTTAGCTCGATTATTGCCGCCGCTATCTCGCCCAAACGCTGGTCAGGCAATCCAATTACTGCCACGTCCCTGATAGCGTCGTGACTTCTCAAAAAGTCTTCTATCTGTACAGGGTAAAGATTTTCTCCACCACTTATAATAACGTCCTTTTTGCGGTCAACAAGGTAAATAAATCCGTCCTCGTCCTCCTGAGCCATGTCGCCCGTGAAAAGCCAGCCGTCTTTGAGAGTTTCAGCCGTCGCCTTTGGATCTCTGTAGTAACAGGTCATAACGCCAGGACCTTTTACGCAAAGCTCGCCCACTTCGCCACGCTTTACAGTGTTGCCCTTATCATCAACTATCTTGACCTTCCAGCCAAAGCCTGCCTTGCCTATTGCGCCTACCTTGTCAATGTTATCCACACCAAGGTGTACACAGCCGGGACCTATAGATTCGCTAAGACCATAGTTAGTGTCATATTTGTGGTTAGGGAAAACCTTTTTCCAGCGTGCAATAAGTGACGGCGGAACAGGCTGTGCGCCTATGTGCATAAGCCTCCACTGTGAAAGCTCATACTTTGAAAGTGTCACCTCGCCGCTGTCGATAGCGTCAAGGATATCCTGCGCCCATGGCACAAGAAGCCATACGATAGTACACTTTTCCCTTGATACAGTATCAAGTATAAATTCGGGCTTCACGCCCTTGAGAAGCACCGCCTTGCCCCCTGAGATAAGGCTTCCGAACCAGTGCATCTTCGCACCTGTGTGATAAAGCGGAGGGATACAAAGGAAAACGTCCTCCTTTGTCTGACCGTGATGATTCTGCTCAACTCTTGCGGCGTGCATAAGGCTCTCGTGATTGTGCAGGATAGCCTTCGGGAAACCAGTTGTGCCTGACGAGAAGTAGATAGCCGCATCGTCCTCGTCAGTAAGCTCTATGTACGGAGTAGTGCTTGCACAGTTTGCAGTGAGCCTGTCATAATGCTCTGCAAATGACGGACAGTTCTCGCCAACATAGAAAAGAAGTCTGTTCTTGCTTATCTCATCAGCTATCTCCTCAACTCTGCCGATAAATTCAGGACCAAATACAAGAATATCCACCTCGGCAAGGTCAAGACAGTATTTTATTTCCTCTGGAGTGTATCTGAAATTCAGCGGCACTGCAAGCGCACCCGTCTTGAGGATACCAAAATAAATAGGCAGCCATTCAAGACAGTTCATAAGCAGGATACCCACCTTGTCACCCTTTTTTACCCCACGGGATAAAAGCAGGTTCGCAAAACGGTTTGCCTTTTCGTTGAAAACGCTCCAGGTTATCTCACGGCGATAATGACAGACAGGGTTAGGCTCGATAAGCTCATATTCCTTCCAAGTCACACGTCTGGTTTCTCTGATCTCAGGATTGACCTCTACCAGAGCAACATCGTTTCCGAACTCTCTTGCGTTACGCTCCAGTATCTCGGTTATAGGCATACAAAAACTTCCTTTCATAATTAAAAGCTTGAAAGCTAGAAAACTTAAAAGCTTAAAAGTATTCACAAACATATATGTTATTATTTTATCATATGATGACAAAAAAGTAAAGAGATTTAAAACAGAATAAGTGACAAAGTGAAAGATAAATAATTGTGGAGTTTTTACAGAAGAAAAGTGTTTGCCCCTACCTGAATTTGAGCGAATACCGTCAAAAAGATAACCAACAAAAAAGACAGCCCCACATGGGAGCTGCCCCTTAACTTAAAAAGTGTACCGTTTCAGATCTTATTCCTCTGCCTTTTCTTCCTCTTTGCTCGCCTCAGCCGCCTGCTGTGCCTTGAGAAGATCCCTGATCTCTGTAAGAAGCACTATGTCCACCGGTGGCTCTGCAGGCTTTTCAGGCTCTTCATGCTTGCCAAGTGACGCAAGCTTGTTTATGACCTTCATTATTACAAAAATAACGAACGCCATGATTATGAAGTTGATCACTGCCGTCAGAAATGCGCCGTAGTTTATGTACTGATTTCCAAGCAAATGTATCTTGCCCTCTACGTCAGCACCGCCTATACAGCCTATTATCGGGTTGATAAAATTCTCCGTAAATGACGTCACGATATTCTGAAACGCAGCGCCTATGATAACGCCCACTGCCAAGTCCATGACGTTTCCTTTGAGAGCAAACGCCTTGAACTCATTTACAAACTTCTTGATAAAACCTTTTTTCTTCTCTTCCATAACGGTTACGACCTTTCGTTTTTTGTTCCGAGCCACGCTCTTATGGTCATTTTATCACATATTTTGACCATTTTCAATAGTTTTTCTACAGCATCCTACGGTTTTACGTCGTTTTGCCCATATATGTTAATACACTGTAAATGCTTTGTAAACAAATATGAAAAGGTATTGCATTTCCCGAAATGGTGTGCTATAATGATTAAGCTGTTTGAGTGAGGGACATGACGATGGGATATAGCCAAGAGGTAAGGCAGCGGACTTTGACTCCGTCATTCCGATGGTTCGAATCCATCTATCCCAACCAAAAACAAGCTAAATCGAACAAACATTGGGGTGTCGCCAAGTGGTAAGGCAACGGACTCTGACTCCGTCATTCCGAAGGTTCGAATCCTTCCACCCCAGCCACAAAAGACCGTAGATTTTTTCTGCGGTCTTTGTTTTTTTATACATTCTTTCAGCAACCAAAAGAGAGGTTTTGCAACTGAGTATAAGTAAACATAAAAAACAAAATGTGAACAAAAATAATTTGGGATTGCGTGTTTACAAACTGGTAAAAATGTGTTATACTTAAAGTGCAAAAGAATTTCATCAAAGGAGGTCTGAAAATGAAAAAGATAATAAACAGAAAAAATGCAGCGGCAGTGGCTTGTGCCGCTATGATGATATGTGCGGCAGGTGCTGTGCCTGACAGCGTGCTAAGTGTGAGTATGCCTGTGCAGGCGGCTGAAGCTGCGGTGCAGACAAGTCTGCCTCAGGTCACAGGGCTGACATCTAAAACCCCTGATATAAGCTCCATAAGACTTAGCTGGAACGCCGTGAATGGTGCGGACGGCTATTCTGTTGGAATGCGTTCAAAGGGTCAGTATCTTGAGATAGCAGACGTTACGGACACTACATATCTTGTTACAGGTCTGCCTGCGGCAACGAGGGAGAACTTCAAGGTAAGAGCCTATAAGATAGTGAACGGTCAAAAGGTCTATGGCGACTATTCAGTGAACTATAATTCCGCCACAAATCCTCGCCCTATAAGCGGTCTTAAAGCTCAGACGGGCAATGGTTCTGTCAGCCTTTCATGGAAAAAAGTGGGTTGTTCAAACTATCGTGTCTTTATGCTGAAAAACGGCAAGTGGAAACAGATAGCGCAGACGGGTACAAACAGCTACACTGTCAAAGGACTTGACGCAGGAAGCTATACATTTAAAGTAAGAGCCTGCAAGCGTGACGATAAGGGTGCAAATCACTACGGCAAATATTCGCAGGAGATAACAGCTCAGGCTGTCAAGGTGGACAAGGTCACCGGTCTGACCTCCAAGACACCTAACACAAGCTCTATAAAGCTTAGCTGGAACGCTGTGAGCGGTGCGGACGGCTATTCTGTGGGAATGCGTTCAAAGGGTAAATATCCAGAGATAGCTGACGTGAAAGGCACGACCTACACTGTCAAGGGTCTGCCTGCGGCAACAAGGGAAAATTTCAAGGTAAGAGCATATAAGATAGTAGACGGAGTTAAGATATACAGCGACTATTGTGAAAACTACAATTCCGCCACAAATCCAAGGAAGGTAACAGGAGTAAAAGCTTCTGACATCACCGCTTCTACACTTGACCTTAACTGGAAGTCTGTAGGCTGCACAAGCTACAAGGTGTTTATATACACAAACGGCAAGTGGAAGAACATAGCTTCATCTACGGTAAATTCCTGCGCAATAAACGGACTTTACGCAAAGACTACATACAGATTCAAGGTAAGAGCCTGCAAGACGGACGATAAAGGTTCAAATCACTATGGCGCATATTCCGAGGAGATAACTGTCAAGACCCCGGATCACACTGTCGAGGTCATAAACGGCATGAGCTATGTTGACGGAGTGCTTTTGGCGAACAAAACATATTCTCTCCCTGCAAGCTACGACCCAAAGGGTCTGACCAAAGAAACGTCAGCGGCATTCAAAAAGATGCAGACCGCTGCATATAAAGACGGCATAAGCCTGTGGGTATGCTCAGGCTACCGCTCTTATTATGATCAGAGGTACCTTTATAATATGTACTGCAACCGTGACGGCAAGGCTGCGGCAGACAAATACTCCGCAAGACCCGGCTACAGCGACCATCAGACGGGCATGGCAATAGACGTAAACAACGCCAGCGACTCATTTGGCGGCACAAGAGAAGCCAAGTGGCTTGCAAACAACTGTGCGAAATATGGTTTTATAATTCGTTATCCAAAGGGCAAGGAGGCTTACACCGGTTATCAGTATGAGCCTTGGCATATAAGATATGTAGGCACGCCTTTAGCACAAAACATAACCAACAGCGGACTTTCTCTTGAAGAATACTTCGGGATAACTTCGCAATACAAGGATTGACATATGGTTCAGACCGCTGTTCACGGGCATCTGTGGGCAGCGGTTTTCTGTTATTTTCCATGCTCACTTATCACTTGAAATCTTGCATTTCAACATGATCTGTGTTATACTATATTTAAGGCAATACCGCACAAAGATTGTGCGTCAGATGCGTAGTCAGATTTTTTGTCAGATCGCATAAAAATTCCGCAGGCAGATGGCGTGCAAAGCCGTCAGGCGGGCTTTGTGCGGTGTTGCCTTGTATATTTCACTAAGGAGGTCATCTCTATGCTTCTTTCAGGTAAGACGGTCGTTCTCGGCGTAAGCGGCAGTATTGCGGCTTACAAGATCCCAACTTTAGCAAGACTGCTTAAAAAGCAAGGCTGCAATGTTCAGGTACTCATGACACAGAACGCCACTCAATTTATAAACCCTATCACTTTTGAATCCCTTACAGGCAACAAGTGCCTTATAGATACTTTTGACAGAAATTTTCAATACAGCGTTGAACACGTTGCTCTTGCAAAGCAGGCTGACCTTGTTATGGTCGCTCCTGCTTCCGCTAATGTTATCGGAAAGATAGCATACGGCATTGCTGACGATATGCTCACCACCACTGTCATGGCTTGCCCCTGCAAGAAAATGATATCCCCTGCCATGAACCACAATATGTATCACAATCCTATTGTGCAGGACAATATCCGGAAGCTTGAGCGTTTCGGCTACGAAATCATCGCTCCTGACAGAGGTATGCTTGCAAACGGTGATGACGGCGACGGCAGAATGCCTGAGCCTGAGGTGTTGTTTGAATACATTCTTCGGGAGCTTGCCTGTGAAAAAGATCTTGCAGGCAAAAATGTGCTTGTTACGGCTGGTGCGACCATGGAGGCTATCGACCCTGTGAGATACATCACAAATCATTCAAGCGGAAAAATGGGCTGTGCGGTGGCTAAAGTGGCTATGCAAAGAGGTGCAAAGGTGACGTTGGTGGCAGGTCACATGGAGGTTTTGCCGCCTATGTTCGTGGACGTTGTGAACGTAAAGTCTGCGGCGGATATGTTTGAAGCTGTCACAAAGCTTGCTCCTGAGCAGGATATTATCGTAAAGGCGGCGGCTGTGGCTGACTACACGCCTGTTGAGGTGGCTGACAACAAGATAAAGAAGTCTGACGACGACATGAAGATAGAGCTAAAACGCACGAAGGATATTCTTGGCTATCTAGGTCAGCACAAACGTGACGGTCAGGTCATATGCGGTTTTTCCATGGAAACGCAGGACGTTATCAAGAACTCTGAGAAAAAGCTCACCAACAAAAACTGCGATATGATATGCGCAAACTCACTAAAGACCGCTGGCGCAGGCTTCAAGACGGACACTAATGTTATCACCCTTATCACTGAGGGCGGTGCTGTGGAGCTGCCTATTATGACCAAAGAGCAAGCCGCTCACAGGATACTTGACGAGCTTGCGGCAATGATATAGTTGTACAATAATATGTACAGATAAATAGATCACGAAGGGAAATATGCCAATATGAAACGTATCGAGATATATGAAAACGGCATTAATATAGTATTTGAGATAACAGACGAGAACGAGGCGAAGCTTCTGCACTTCTCTGCTCTGCCTTTTGATGAAGCCAAGACGGCATCATACATGGGGCTTAAAACTTTCAGACCTGTAGGGATACAGGCGAGCGGTATCGACCGTCCTGACGAGCGTCACGGCAACAAATATATCGTGACCGCTCCGGGTTGGAGAATGAAGTTCAAGGACTTCCGTGATGTGAACAACGACCATGGCAGAAAGCTTGAGCTTGTGACCTTTGATGAGGGCACAGGTCTTGAAGCTGTATCCCACTATCAGTTTTACACCGGCACGTCTGTTGTACGCTGCTGGACTACCCTTACAAACAAGGGCAGCGAGGTACAGACCATTGAATATATGTCCTCATTTGCGCTGACGGGCATAGAAAAAGAGGGGCTTAAAAAGCCTGAGGACAAGATGAAGATATGGGTATGCCACAACTCATGGCAGCGTGAATTGCAGTGGCAGGACTACACTCTTGAACAAGTGGGGCTTGCTTCATCTGCTAAGCCTACGGAACAGCGTTCATCAAAGGTATTTGCCTGCACGAACGTTGGAAACTGGTCGGCAAAGGAATACATACCAATGGGTGTGCTTGAAAACACAGAAGCAGGCTCGGTGCTGTTTTGGCAGATAGAGCAAAACGGCTCTTGGCACTGGGAGCTTTCGGACGTGGGAGGACACTTCTATTTACAGCTTTCTGGTCCGTCGGAGATAGAGTCCCACTGGTATAAAAACCTTGCGCCTAATGAGAGCATAGAAAGCGTGAAATGTGCAGTAGGCTCAGTGGCAGGAAGCTTTGACAAGGCTATGGGCGAGCTGACGAAATACCGCAGAAAAATACGCCGCCGCAACAAGGACAATCAGAGGCTTGCGGTAATATTCAACGACTACATGAACTGTCTGTGGGGCGACCCTACGGCTGAAAAGGAGTTTCCCCTTGTGGACGCTGCGGCAGAAGCAGGCTGTGAATATTTCTGCATTGACGCAGGCTGGTATGCTGACGGCTTTTGGTGGGACGAGGTCGGCGAATGGAAAGAGAGCAGAAAGCGTTTTCCTAACGGCGTAAAGGAAGTTGCCGACTATATCCGCAAAAAGGGCATGATACCTGGGCTTTGGCTTGAAATAGAGGTCATGGGAATAAAGTGTCCGCTTGTGGACAGCGTTTGCGATGACAGTTGGTTCTTCACACGTCACGGCAAGAGGGTCTATGACAGAAGCCGTTATCAGCTTGATTTCAGAAACCCGAAAGTCCGTGCTCACGCTGACGAGGTAATAGACAGGCTCGTTTCTGAATACGGCATAGGCTACATAAAAATGGATTATAATATCGAGCCGGGTATCGGCACTGAACAGAACTGCGACAGTGTCGGCGAGGGTCTGTGGGGTCATGAAAAGGCTTACCTTGAATGGCTTGACGGTGTTTTTGCTCGTCACCCTGACCTTATTATAGAAAACTGCTCCAGCGGTGGACTCAGAATGGACTATGCGATGCTTTCAAGATACTCCATTCAGTCCACATCAGATCAGGACGATTACAAAAAATACTGCACCATTGCGGCGAACTCCCCTACTGCCCTTTGCCCTGAGCAATCGGCTATCTGGGCTTACCCTATCACATCAGGTGACAGAGAAGAAGTTGTTTTCAACATGATTAACGCAATGCTTTTGAGAATACATCAGAGCGGTCACCTTGGCAACATCGACCCTGAGCGCAAGGCGCTTGTCAAGGAAGCTATCAGCGTTTACAAGAAGATAAGGGCGGACATAAAGGAAGCAGTGCCGTTCTGGAGCTTGGGACTGTCCAAATTTTCGGACGACTGGGTATCTCTCGGTCTGAGAAACGGCAACAAGGCTTATCTTGCCGTATGGAGGAGAGAGGGCAAGAGCGACACCTGCGCTCTGCCTATCGACTTCCTCAAGGGTGTTGACGCAATGGTGAAGTGCATTTATCCTGATTTCAGCGAAACCCCTGTGGAGTTTTCAAAGGCGACAGGCAATGTTTCCGTTAAGTTTGACAGACCTTATATGGCTAGACTTTTTGAGATAGAGTGGTAAAAAAAGTTACCTGCCAATAAGAGTAACTTTTCCCCACACCGCACCTTTTGCCTTGTCCGATTTTACGGACAGTTGCTCACCTGTGGGAGATATTATCGCTGATATTCCGCAGTTTCCTGCACGGAGGACATATCTTCTGTTCTCAACGGCTCGCATTATGCAGTGGCGGTAATGCTGTTCACGGGCGGAGCTTTTGCCAAACCACGAATCGTTGGTGGAAACGCAAATTATCTGTGCGCCCTGCTCTTTCTGTCGGCTCACAAGGCTTGGGAAAATGGACTCTATGCAGATAACAGAGCCTATGGTCATGCCGTCGGAGGCGAGGGGCTTGGTGTGTCTTTCGTCTGCACATTCGCTCATAGTGTCAAGGTGGAAAATACCTGCGAAAGGTGTTTTTTCACCGAAAGGAACAAGCACTTGTTTCAGGTAGGGCGAAGACGCAATGCCGTTTTTATCATAGGTGAAAAGGGCGTTGTAATCCTTGCCGTTTTCAAGATAGAACGAGCCTGTCACAAGGGTACACCCATGGGTGGCGGCAAAGTCTGATATAAGGGAAAATTCTTTCAGCTGTTCGTCATAGTCTTTCGGCACGGCAGTTTCAGGAAGCAAAACAAGGTCGGTACCCCACCGCCAACAGCTTTCCATTATAGAAAGATAGGAGCGTGCTGAGTCAAGGGCTTTACGGTGTGATTTTTCCCTGCCCTCCAGACTATCCTGTGCGCAGATAACGTCTATCTGAGGGTAGATGTTATCAAGCTTTTTGTCGAGATTTATGGAATAAAGTCCGTAGCTTAAATTCGCCCCCTGCAAAAGCAGTGCAAAGGCGGTGTAGGCAAAACGCTTTTTGCTTGTATATATCTCCCCATGCAGACCGTTGAGCAGGAAAATTATAAAGCTTGTAAGGCGGCAGCTTATGAGCGTTGCGGATTGCAAAAGCAGTGGCGAACTTGTTACAGCTAGCCATGCCGCAGACCACGGAAACGCCAAAATCGGAACTTTCTCCTGAAGCCACTCCCCTGCTGTCAAAAGCAGGCAGAGCAAAACTATCTCAGACAAACGGTGTTTGAGATGCGGTCGCAGGGGCAGGAAAAGGCTCAGTGGAAGATACATAAGGATACACTCCCACAAGGTCAGACCTAACCACGCTAAAGTGGCAAGAGGTATAGAGGCAAAGGACGGCAGAGGACATATTTTCCATATGGTGAGCATAAAAGTGAGCTGAAAAAGATAATATGGTACAAAAAAGCACAGAAAATCAAGCCTGAAAGCCCTTTTTTCATGGCAGACTGACAGGCAATGCACCATTGGCGCAAAGATAAAAAACGCAAGCCACGGCAAATTCAAGATAGATTGCATAAGTGCGCTCACTATACCCGTGAGGGCGAGGAACGCTCTCCGTGAGATTTTGGGGTCAATTATTTTCGAGATATTCATGTAAATATTATGACCCGAAAGTCCCACATAATTCACAAAACTATAAAGGGAGGCAGTAAATTGGAGATCTTTATTCCGCAGTTTGTCAGGACAGCTCTTGACAGGCTGAATGAGTGCGGCTATGAGGGTTATATAGTCGGTGGCTGTGTAAGAGATAGTTTGCTTGGCAAAAAGCCTCATGATTACGATGTCTGCACAAACTGCACCCCTGACAAAATGCTTGAAGTTTTCGCAAATTTCCGCACTATTGAAACCGGGCTGAAGCATGGCACGCTCACTGTTTTGATAGAGGGCGAGCCGGTGGAGATAACCTGTTATCGCAGTGACGGAGAGTATATAGGGCATAGAAAGCCTGCTCAGGTGACATTTGAAAGCTCGCTGGAGGAGGACTTAAAACGTCGTGACTTTACTGTGAACGCTATGGCATACTCACCAAAAGAGGGGCTTATTGACCTTTACGGTGGACAAGGCGACCTTGAAAAGGGCATTATAAAATGCGTTGGCGAGCCTGAAAAGCGTTTTGACGAGGACGCTTTGAGAATATTAAGAGGGCTGAGATTTTCTTCATGCCTTGGGTTTGAGATCGAGGAAAAGACCTCAAAGGCTATACTTGAACAGCGTGAGCTTTTAAAAAGCATTTCTGCCGAACGTATTGCGTCGGAGCTTAAAAAGCTTCTCTGCGGAAAGGGTGCAAGGAAGATATTGCTTGACTATCGTGAGGTCATAGCGGTGTTCATACCTGAGCTTCGGGAAAGCTTTGATTTCAGGCAGAACAATCCTCACCATTTTCTTGATGTTTACGGTCACATTTGTTTGAGCGTTGAGAACGTCAGACCACAGTGGCAGATGAGGCTTACTATGCTTCTTCACGATATTGGCAAGCCGAGAATGCACACTGTTGACGAGAACGGCATTTCGCACTTTAAAAAGCACCAGTTCCAGGGGGCTTACATGGCGGAGAAGATATTAAAAAGGCTCAGGATAGACAACGCTTCGGCGAAATATATTTATGAGCTTATATGGGAGCATGACAACAGGATACCTGCCACGAAAAAATCGGTTCGGAGATTTATGGCTCAGCATGACTTTGACTTTGTTATGGATTATCTGGAGGTGCGCAGGGCTGACACATATGCCCAGTCGGACTACAAACGGCAGGAAAAGCTTGCAGAACTTGACCATATCGCAGAGCTTGCAATAGAGATAAAAGAGGACAACGAGTGTATCCACATTTGCGACCTTGACATAAACGGCAAGGATCTTATACAAATGGGCTTTAGCGGAAAGGATGTCGGCATTGGGCTGGAACTCGCATTGAATGGTGTTATAGACGAAAAGGTGGAAAACAAAAAAGAGGAGCTGAAAGGCTACATTGAAAGCAACTTCAAAAGGCAGGATAAAGATAATACTTAAAGGGTTGGCACTTGTGCTGTGGTGCGTGGTGATATTCATGTTCTCGGCAAACAATGCTGACGAGTCCAACAAGCAATCAAATGCGGTGTTTAACACAGTGATAGAATTTGTCAATCCTGTATATGACAGCCTTGACACTACAGCGCAGGCGGAATACAAGGACACCGCCACGTTCATCATAAGAAAGCTTGCGCATTTCAGCGAATACGCCTTGCTTGGAATACTGGCGTTCATCAATTTTTCAAAGGTGAAAAAGCTTGGATACAGAGGGCTTTTTTCGGCAGTTTTTTCTTGCATCTACGCTTCAAGCGATGAGATACATCAGCTTTTCGTGCCGGGACGTGCAGGGCAGGTGCGTGATGTTCTTATCGACACAAGCGGTGCAGTGGCAGGAATTTTACTTGCCATACTAATACGAAAAATATGGCTCAAAAGCCGTGAGAAAAAATCGTGATAACAAAAAATATCCGTGGGGGCATTTCGCTCTCACGGATATTTTATTCTAGCAAAACCTATTGCAAATCATATCGTGACCCATTGGTATCGCCTCATTCAAAGCCTTGGCTTTACTTAAATCACTTTATCTCAAGTCTTTTGGTTTCAGGCTTTACCTCCTGCATCTTTGGCAGGTCAAGGGTCAGGATACCATTCTTGTACTCTGCGGAGATATTGCCCGTATCAATGCCTGTAAGGTCAAAGCTTCTCTGGTAAGAACCGTATGTCCTCTCACGGCGGATATACTTGTCTTTCTTATCCTCTGTCTCTGCCTTATGCTCAGCGGTAAGAACAAGATCGTTGCCTGAGATGTCAAGCTTGATATCGTCCTTATCAAAGCCCGGAAGCTCTGCTTCCATTACATATTTATCGCCCTCGTCCTTGATATCGGTCTTGAAACTCTGGAGTGCATTTTCTCCAAAGAAATCATTCTCAAAATCATGGAATGCGTTAAACAGGTCGTAGCTCTTTCTTTCAAATGGTGTAAGTCCAAACATATAAATTCCTCCTTGATGTGTTATATCTTAATTTATCTTGTAAGCTTTTATAATTTATTCTGCTCTTCCATTGGTATCATTTCCTTTCTTCATTGTCTTTATGATACCCCCGCTATATGTTCATTGTGTGAAGATATTGTGAACATTAGCTGAATTTTAGCACTATCATTACGCGAGTGCTAGCATATTAACTTTATGAGTGCTAAAGCAAGATAAACGGAGCAATGACAGGCGGGCGACCTCAGGTCGCCCCTACGAAAAACGGCGTATCTATGCTGTTTGTAGGTGGTGACGCAAGATTTTCTTCGCCGACACTCGACAAGTAGGGGAGCGGCGCAATTTCTGCTTTGCAGAAATACGACGTCCCGCTGATTAGAATTACTGACATTCACAAGTGATAATAACATCAAGGCTTATCAAAGCAGTCTTTAAGAAGCTTCAAAGCTTTCTTTTCTATCCTTGAAACATAGGAACGTGAGATACCAAGGCGTTTTGCGACTTCTCGCTGCGGCAGTTGCGGCTGACCGAAAAGACCATAGCGGAGGGTGACTATCTGTCTTTCACGCTCATCAAGAGCGCTTTCGATATAGCGGTAAAGCTGTCCACAGCGAATGGAAAGCTCTATTTTGTCGGCAACGTCCTCCCCGTCTGCGATTATGTCGATAAGGCAAAGCTGATTGCCGTCCTTATCGGAGTCAACAGGCTCGTCAAAGTGGATATCGTTGGCAGACTTTTTCTGGGAGCGGAAGTGCATTAGTATCTCGTTCTCCACGCACCTGCTCCCATAGGTAGCGAAGCGGCAGCCTTTCTTGTGGTCAAATGTTGACACAGCTTTTATTAGACCGATAGTGCCGATAGAGATAAGATCCTCCTGATCTGTGGAATTTGAATAATACTTTTTTATAATGTGTGCCACAAGACGGAGATTGTGTTCGATAAGCTTATCCTTTGCCGCCTTGTCACCCTGCGCCATTCTCTCAAAACACTCACGCTCCTCCTTCGCCGAAAGCGGTTTTGGAAACACACTGCGGCTGTCAAAATGCAGTGCGAAAAATAGAAAATTTCCCGTAAGCAGTTCAAACAGTGCTGAAAACATATTTGTCCCTCCTTATATAAAGTATCGCTCATACGCTTTTTAATCATATGATTTTTAGGGATTGTACTATTCTGATTTTGACATAAGGTCGCAAAATGTTTCTGATTTGTTAAATTTGCTGAAATATTGATTGCCTTGTTTGCTAAAATCACGAATATTGTTAATAATCTGTAAACAGACGGCATTTTACTTTTATCGTTAATCAAATGGTGATATAATTATATCAGATAGGTATGTTTTTTGGGGGTGAGCGCTCATGGTAAGCATAAAAGGACGGTCGGTATTCGGAAGCATTGCAAGAGGAAAGCTGACCTTTTATCATCGTGACGAATTTATCATCAACAAGATAAAAGTGTCCGACCCTGAACTTGAATACAAAAAATATGTCAAAGCTAAAAACGCTGCTCTTGTGGAGCTTGGGGAGCTTTATGACCGTGCAAGGCTAAGCGTTGGGGAAGGCGACGCTCAAATATTTGTGATACACCAAATGCTTATCACCGACGAGCAATACGACAGCAGTATTCGCACAAAGATACTTGACGAGCATTTCAATGCCGATTATGCGGTCGCAAGCACTTCAAGAAGCTTTGCGGAGATGCTGGCACAAATGGACAGCGAATATATGCAAAGCAGAGCGGCTGACGTCAAGGACGTTTCAAACAGACTTTTAAGACACATTTTAAACTGTGCCGACAAGCTTCCCATACTCAGAGAGAACGCCATTATCTGCACCGGTGACCTTATGCCCTCAGAAACCCTGCTCATGGACAAGACGAAGATAAAGGGCTTCTGCACAAGGTCCGGTTCTGTGAACTCTCATACTGCGATACTTGCAAAAAATCTTGGCATACCTGCCATTGTGAACGTTGGAACGGAGCTTTCTGACGAATACGAGGGCAAGGAAGCCGTCCTTGACGGCTACAGCGGAACGCTTTACATAGAGCCTGACGAGCATACTCTCAGACAGCTTGAATACAAGGAAGCCGTTGAGGGCAGGAAAAAGGAACTTCTCACAAGGCTCAAAGGAAGAAAAAACATCACTCGTGACGGACATGAGATAAAGATATATGCGAATATACTCAACTCTGAGGAGCTTGAATCGGCGGTAAAAAACGACGCAGGTGGGATAGGTCTTTTCAGAACGGAGTTTATGTGCTTTGACAGACCTGCTTTTCCTGACGAGGATTTTCAGTTTTACACCTACCGCAAGGCATTGGAGGCAATGGAGGGTAAAGAGGTCATAATAGGCACTTATGATATTGGTGCAGACAAGATACCTGATTGCGCAGACATGAGTGCTGAGAGAAATCCCTCTATGGGCTGTAGAGGCATACGATTTTGTCTTGAAAGAGAAAGCATATTCAAAACACAGCTAAGGGCGTTATACAGAGCGTCTGTTTACGGACAGCTTTCAATACTTCTGCCAATGGTCATAGACGTGAGCGAGATACTGAGGGTGAAAGAGCTTATCGTGCAGGTCAAGGCAGAGCTTATAAAAGAGGGCAGGAAATTTGCCGACAATGTTAAGCTCGGGGCAATGATAGAGACCCCTGCGGCGGTGATGACAAGCGATATCATAGCCAAGGAGGCGGACTTTTTCAACATCGGCACCAACGACCTTGAACAGTTCACCTTTGCACTTGACAGGCAGAACCCATGCTATGACAGAGTGTCCCCGAAAAATCACAGGGCACTGCTTAGAATGATAAAAATGGTGTGCGACAACGCCCATGCAAACGGCATAAAAGCAGGCATTTGTGGTGAAATAGCAGGCGACCCAACGCTCACAGAGATATTTCTGGAGCTTGATGTGGATATGCTGTCGGTAGTTCCGTCAAGGGTACTGCCACTGAGAAAGGCGGTAAGGAGCATAAGTCTTAAAGACCCGAAAAAGGCAGAGAATGACCTGAAGCTGTTTTTATAAAAAGGATAATTTTCCTCATTCCATATAGGCGGTGGGATACGTTATCGTGCGTGTTCCACCGCCTTTTTGTTTTGCTTGCAAATACGCTAATAAGGAGAGCAAACTGTTCGCCACTACAGATATTTAAACAAAGAACGTATTTTATCTTATGGTCTGTATGGTTGTCTTATGAAAATCTTAAGCGTTTCTTAAAGCGGTTGACAGTTGGAAAGGGCTATGATAAACTTATATACGACACCAATAATACGTCTGAAAAAGGTAAAACACAAGGAGGAGAAACAGTGAAACTAAGAAACATAAACAGAGGTCTGGTTCTTGGCGGTGTGCTTGCGCTGGGCGTTGTATGCTACTCAGTGTATGATAACAACCAGTTCAAGACTTCAAAGCCTGAGATAGAACAGACCATGAGGGATTATATCGCAGACTTGACAAGTGCAAACGTCGGAAGCAGTGATAAGTTAAAAAGTCAGCTGACAGATTTCGTGAATAAGCATTATGCTGACTACACCATATCGGACAATGAGTACGCTTCGTCAAAGTCTGGACTTCTGGAGGAAATAAACCAAGCTGAAGTTGCAGCGCAGGGAGGAGATATCACCTCGGCTGAGTATGACATAAAAGAGATGTCAATAAACAAGAGTGGAGCCGACGGAGCAAAGGTCATTATGATATACAATGTGTGCTATGACGTATCAAAGGGCGACCCAACTTTTCTCACAACCAGCGGCATAAACACCATGACAAGCGGCAATTACACAAACGCCGACAACTATAAGCCCAGCACATCTTCATACAAGGCGATTTTCAGTTATGAATATGCTGAATTTTATCTTTTGCGTACCTCTGACGGCTGGAAGATAGCAACGTCCAGCGACTACGGATATGGCGAGGATTACAGCTTTGATGATAACAACAGTGACAGCGTGGCTGATGAAAGCAAGGCTGAGTCTGAGATAGTTCCGGACAGCAGTGCAGAAAATACCGACAGCGAGGGGGCAGACAGCGTTGAGTGATACTATTCTAAAGATAAAGGGGCTTAACAAGACCCTTGGCAAAAAGCAGATACTTCACAGCATAGATATGGAGTGTTACAGTGGCGAGGTCTACGGCTTTCTCGGTCCTAACGGTGCAGGAAAGACCACAACTATAAAGATAGCAGTGGGACTTTTACAGCTTGACGAGGGGGAGATATCCATTGACGGAAAGGATATCAGAAAAGACTTTGAGGGCGCAATGGCGAACGTTGGAGGCATTGTTGAAAACCCTGAGATGTACAAGTATCTTTCTGGAATGGAAAATCTCCGTCAGTATGCAAGAATGAGAGAGGGAGTAACTGAGGAGCGTATCAAAGAGGTGGTAGAGCTTGTAAGGCTTTCAAACCGCATTAATGACAAGGTGTCAAAATACTCTCTGGGTATGCGTCAGCGTCTTGGCGTTGCGCAGGCTATCCTCCACAGACCAAAGCTTCTTATACTTGACGAGCCTACAAACGGTCTTGACCCGCAGGGTATAAAAGAACTTCGTGACATACTCAAAGAGCTTGCTCACAAGGAAGGCACTTGCGTTGTGGTATCGTCACATCTCATGAGCGAAATGGAAATGATGTGCGACAGAGTGGGTATTATCGCAAACGGAAAAATGATAGGCTCATACACAATGGATGAGCTTATCTCACAGTCTGACAGCTCAATTGCTGAATATGTACTTGAAGTTGACGACCCGCAAAAGGCTATGGGTCTTATAAAGCTCGCAGACGAGGGCAAGCGTATCGACAAGGAAACAGGTGCAGTTGTCCTTTCTATCCCTGTGGAGATAGAGAAGAAAAAGATAGCCTCGGTGAACAAGACGCTTATCGAGGGCGGAGTTTCACTTTACACTGTTCACCGCAGAGAGAACAAGAAGCTTGAAGACGTATTCATCGAGCTTACAGGAGGAAAGGAAGGGGGCGTACAGATTGGCTAGATTTTTCAGACTTGTGAAAAACGAGTACATAAAGGTTTTCAAAAAGTTATCCACAAAAATAATGATCGTGCTTATAATAATATGTGCGCTTGGACTTTCAGGCATTGCACTTTTTGCAAAGCACAACATGGAGAGCAATAACTATTCAAGCAATGACGCAACTGGTGATTATCAGCAAACCATAGATTGGCTCAAAGACACAAACGGCGACCCTAACGAGATCGCAATGTGGCAGTATCTAATCGACAACGATATCGACAGCGATGATTGGAGATATGATGTACTGTCAGCCATATTCGCAGACGGCACCGGTGATATGTCAGGGATAAAGAAGTATCTTGACGACAACGATTGGCGTGGCTTCTGTCAATACAGGCTGGATAATGACATACTCACAGAGGGCGAAAAGTGGGAATATCAATACAGGTTGGACAAGGATATTTCCTTTGACAAGTCAAACGAGAAGAAAAACGATCTTATCATGACAGTTGCAAACGCAAAAAACGCCATTGCGACCATGGGCGACGCAAAGTCTGACGGACAGAACAGCAGAGCAAAGCTGGAGGATAATATAAAACTTGCACTCTATCAGCTTGACAATGATAAGCTCGACAACACGGCAAACCAGATGTCGCTGTTTGAAACAAGCGAGCCTGAGCAGATAACATTCTGGACAGTGTTCCTCACAAGCACTTCCCTTGTGACAGTAGTCGCACTGCTTGCTATCGTTATCGCAGGCGGCATTGTATCCTCTGAATTTTCACAGGGAACTGTCAAGTTCCTGCTTATAAACCCTGTGAAACGCTGGAAGATACTGATGGCAAAATACTTCACTGTCATCACAGTGGGTTACATAATGCTTTGCATACTTTTCGTTGTGATGATACCTATTACAGGGCTTATGCTCGGCTTTGACGGCTTCTCAACGCCTTATATCTATGTAAGCGGCGGCGAGGTAAAGGAAATGCCTACACTGCTTTATGCGGCAGAGCAATATCTGATGAAAAGCGTTGAAATGGTGGTAATGTCAACACTGGCGTTCGCTATCTCGTCACTGGTAAGAAGCACGGCCCTTGCTATCGGCGTCAGCGTATTCACAATGTGCATAGGCTCAACGGTCACACAGCTTTTGGGTCAGCTTGGACAGGATTGGGCAAGATTTCTTGTGTTCGCAAACACAGACCTTGCTTCTATCTCAAAGGGCTACTCGATATTTGCTCAGCACAGCGTGACATTTGCCGTAGGCGTTCTTATTGCACACATGGTGGTGTTCCTGCTCACCGCATGGGACGGCTTTACAAAGCGTTCTGTATAAAACAGAATAAAAACATCAAACGGGCGGAGAAATTTCGCTCGTTTTTTTGTTGCTGAAAAGGGTAAACAAATGAACAGATTATCATATAAACATAAGATTGACAAGGCTGAATAAATATTGTATAATAGTCGAGTTGACATAAAGACCGTTTTAAAACCATAGATAATTTACAGGAGATAGATATATGTTTGAAACTTTAGTTGACGTTTTTCTTGACGCATTAATAGACAGCCTTAAGATCCTGCCTTTTCTGTTCGGTGTTTATCTGCTTATAGAGTATATAGAGCATCGTTCTGCCGACAAGCTTGGAAAGGCTCTTAGAAAAATGGGACCTTTTGGTGCGATAGGAGGAAGCATACTTGGAGCAGTGCCCCAGTGCGGATTTTCCGTTGTGGCTTCCAACCTTTACTCAGGCAGGCTCATCACAATGGGAACTCTCATTTCGGTATACCTTGCCACAAGCGACGAGGCAATACCAATGATGATAGCAAACCCTGCATTTGCCGGCAAGCTTTGGCAGCTTATTCTTATAAAGGTAGCGGTGGCTATAATAGCAGGTGTGCTTGTTGACCTTATCTTAAAGCTTATGGGCAAAAAACAGGACGAAGAGCCTTTCAAGGAGATTTGTGAGGACTGCGACTGTGAACACCACAGTATTTTGCACTCGGCACTTCACCACACTGTAAGCATAATACTTTTTATATTTGCGGTAAACCTTATTCTCGGTGCAGTAATGGAGTTTGCAGGAGAGGACACAGTAAAGACCCTGCTTATGTCTGACAGCATAGTTCAGCCGTTCATAGCAGGAATAATAGGCTTTATCCCGAACTGTGCTGCTTCTGTTGTTCTCACTCAGCTTTATATCGAGGGCGTTGTGAGCTTCGGCTCGCTTATCGCAGGACTTTGCACAGGGGCAGGAGTAGGACTTCTGGTGCTTTTCAAGACCAACAAGCACAACATGAAAGAGAATTTCGCCATAATGGGAATACTTTATGTTTTCGGTGTGGCAGCAGGCTTTGTGGCAAGTCTGTTCTAAAATATGACAGACAGATAAAAGGAGCAATTCGCAATGAACTGCTCCTTTTTGTTTGCAAAAAATCTTCGTATGTATAACGGGCTGAGATAGGCGGACGACCAAAGGTTGCCACTACACTACATCATATCCTCAATAAGATAAGGCAGGCTTATGCGGAAGCAAACGCCGCCTTTTTTCATATCGTTTTCTACCTCTATGCTTCCCTCGGAAAGCTCGATTATCCTTTTTACAAGTGCAAGTCCAAGACCGTTGCCCTCTGTTGCACGGGAGCGGTCGCCCTGATAGAACTTATCAAATATCTTCGCCTTTACGTCAGGGGCTATAGACGGACCGTTGTCCCATATCTCCGCCGAAATATTCTTCTCGCTGCGGAAAAGCTTCACGCTTATCTTTCCGCCCTCCGGGGTGAACTTGATAGCGTTGTTGATGATATTCTGCCATATCTGCGCCATAAGCTCCTCACTGCCCACATACATGATATCCTCAAGGTCGATATCAAGGTCGATTTTTTTCTTCGACCACTCAGGTTCAAGCACAAGAAGTATTTTTCTTATCTGTTCGTCAAGAGAAAATCTTGTCTTTTTGCCCACTGTTTTCTGATTTTCAAGCTTTGTGAGCCTCAAAATATTTGACGAAAGCTTTGAAAGCCGTGACGTTTCGTCGATTATTATCTGCGTGTATTCCTCACGCTCCTGCTCGGTTATATCGTCAGATTGCAGAAGCTTTGCAAAGCCCTGTATGGAAGCCAGGGGCGTTTTGAACTCGTGGGAAACGTTTGAGATAAAGTCACCTCTCAGCGTTTCCGTGCCTGCAAGCTCCTCAGCCATTTTGTTAAAGTTCTGCGCAAGTATGCTGTATTCAGGATCAGACGGCTCTCTTACTCTTACCTTAAAATTGCCCTTTGCTATCTCAGCCGCCGCCGCACTAAGATCTCGTATAGGCTGTATAATGCTTCGACTCATGAACGCTGTTATAATAGTACCGATAACGATACAGACCATAAAAGCTATGATGACAACAAGGTTTACTACCCAGTAAACGCTGTCGCTTGAAAAGCTGTCTATGATAACGAACTTATCATAAACCTGGGAGATTATAGTTGCGTTAGGCACAACACCCTCTGAGGACACATAATATCCCTTATGCACGATATCTGCAAAATGGTCGTGTACTCTTGAATCGTTTTTATCCACCACTGACAGACTATAGGCTGAATTGTTCACAATGGAAACTATCTCGTCCACAGTGAAGCCGCCCTTTTCTTCAAGCTGATCCATTGCCATGGAAAGCTCCACCAACTGCTGTTCGGCATTGCTTTTCATTACAGGACTGCACACCATTACAAGCACTGACACCGATATAGAAGCCGACACCAGCATCACAAAGAAAAACATAAGAGTCAGCTTGAACTGCAAACTTGTTTTATTTTTGGTCTTTTTCTTATCCAAACCCCTCACCCCTCAAGCTTATCCCTCACTGCTTTTTCACAGCTTTATAGCCAAGTCCACGAACCGTGACAATATCAAATGACTCACAGCTTCCGTAACGCTCTCTAAGCCTTTTAACGTGAACGTCAACAGTACGCTCGTCAACGTCCTTATCCATGCCCCAAAGCTCGTCAAGGAGCTGACGGCGTGTGAATATCTTGTCAGGGTAGCTGAGCAATTTAAAAAGCAGTTTGAACTCCATTTGCGGTATAGTTTCCGCCGCACCGCCGTCAACCGCCACGCTCATAGCGTCATAATCAAGCACGCAGTTTCCCACAGTAAGAGAATGTTCCGACGCCATTTTTGAACGCCTTAAAAGCGCACCCACACGGAGTATCATCTCATTTATATCGATAGGCTTTACCATATAATCGTCTGTGCCGGCAGAAAAGCCCTCCTGCTTGTCCTCGAAGGTCTCCTTTGCGGTGACCATAAGTATAGGCAGATTGAAATCAGCCTTTCTGAGCTGTCTTGTAAGCTCATAGCCGTCCATATTCGGCATCATTATATCTGAAATTATAAGGTCTATATTCGTTTTTTCAAGAACGTCCAAAGCCTCCAGACCGTCATTTGCAAGAAAAGTCACATAGCCATGCTGTTTAAGTGCGGCAGACATGAGCTTTCTAAGGCTTGCGTCGTCCTCCACCACAAGTATCTGAAACATAAAATATCCTCCCTCGTAAAAAAGAATTCCCCAATAATGACATTATAGCTTATAATTGTGAACTGGTGATTAACATTTATTTTTTTCAAAAAACTCTCCGAAATCTCCTGAAAATTCATATTCGGTTCACACAGAACTGGTATTATATAATCACAGCAGAAGATACAAAAAAGCTTTGGTAATTGGTAAAACTTAAAGTCAGGTTTTTATCTTCTTTCCCTCTGCGATTCCCCAAGTCGCTGATACATTTCCTCGTCTTTAGGTTTTACCAAATACCAAAGAATCCCTTTCATAATTCTATAAAAATTAATGCTCATTTCAGCCGATGGAAGTGGGTATTAATTTTTTTATTGCTCTTTTAAGACAAGATACGACAAAAAAACCGCAGAAGCCATATAAAATGACCTCTGCGGATATTTTTTTGCCTTTATTAGCCGTCAGCTGCAAAGCTTTTCACGAAGCTCAGCCGCCTTTCCAAGAAGCGCACAGATGTAGCTGTCCACATCAGGCTTTGCAAAGCCGCCAAGCGCTGAACCTTTAAGCTTTCGCTGACCTGTTTCTCCGGGAATAACAAAGTTATCACCGTTCTTTTTCTTTTCGATAGCCGACTCCAGCATATAGATCTCGCTTGTTATGGTGTCGATATATTTTAATGTATCAAGCTTATCATAGCCGCCAAAAAAACACGTTTTCAGACTATCCATTATTCTTCCCCCTGCCTTACCGCTGTTTTGTACAGCAATTGTTATCAAAGCCTACAATCTTTATTTGATTTAATTATATCACAAATACTTAGCTTTGTCAATAGGTTTGAAAATGAATGTTCACATTTAAGTAATTTTATATGAATTTTTGTGGCATTTTATGTTAAATAATTATAGATATAAAAAACGCAGCCCTTGCAGACTGCGTTTTTACGTTATATAAGTCTTTTTATTATAGTGATGTTGTTGTATCTTGAAAAATACTCAACATTTGAAATAACGATACCAGTGGCAGTGTTCTGGGCGTGTACCATTTTGCCGTCGCCGATATAGATAGCAACATGGTAAATACTTGAGATCGACGCTCCGCCAAAGAAGATAACGTCGCCCTTCTTCATGTTGTTATATGAAACTGTAGTGCCGTATAAAGCCTGCGAAGCCGCATAGTGCGGAAGATTTATTCCCACTTGTGCGAACGAGAGCATCACAAGACCCGAACAATCCGTTGCACCAAACTGTGAACCGCCCCATACATACGCTCCGCCCACCATGCTTTTGGCATATGAAACAACAGTGTCTATTTTAGAACTGCTTGAATAATCAGGCTTAGGTGCAGGCGCTGCTGTTGTTGTGGTAGTGGTCTTTTTGCTTGTTTCAGGCTTTGGCTTAGCTGTTTCCTGCGGAGTTGTGGTAGTCTGAACCGTAGTTTCGTCAGGCTTTTCCGTCTGAGCCGGCTTCTTCGTGGTGGTGGTCTTTTCACCGCTGTTGCCACTCTTTTTGGTGGTGGTAGTCTTTTTCTTGGTGGTGGTCGTAGTCGTGGTATTCGCCTTTGAGGACACCTCCGAATACTTATTGTCCACCTGCTGTGACTTATTTTCAAGGTCGCTCTTATCGTTCTTTATCTGCTCGATAAGCTTACCCGACTCCTGCTCCATTTTCAGAAGCTCCGCCTGCTCGCCCGCCAGCGACTTCTGCTCCTTGGCATATTCCTCAGCCTTTGCTTTGAGCTGTTTTATCTGCTCGTCAAGCTCCGCTTTGGTCTTTTCAAGCTTTTTATACTGATCCAAAAGCTCGTTAAGCTCGTCATTATCGTGCTTTGCAACTCTCGTCACAAGCTCTATCCTCATAAGAACGTCATAAAAATCAGATGAATTTATCAGCACGTTCGTGTACGAATCTGCTCCTCCTGCAACATACATTGCACGAATACGCTCCATAAAATCGTCCTTGCCCTCGTTTATTGCAGTTTCCTGCAAGTCAAGGCTGTGCTGAGTGTCAAGCTGTTTGCCGTCAAGCTCTGCCATTTGATCTTCAAGCTCAGAGGAATATTTCTCTGAATTTGCTATCTTTTTCTGTATGGACTTATATTTTTTCTTTATAGCCTCAAGGTTGTCCTGCTCGTCGGCAAGCTTTTTGTCAGCGTCAGCTATCTGCTTATCAAGCTCCTGCTGTTGCTTTTTTAGTTCTTCAAGCTGACTGCTGTATGTATCGTTATCCGCCATTACGACATCTTTCACACTGTTGTCAGAAAAACCAAAGGCGGCAAAAGCTATGCACAGCGCCATACAGCCTGCGGCTATTCTTTTCATGGGGTAAATTTTTTTCATAATATCAGTTCTCCAAAATATAAGCGTATTATATATTTCTCACGCTGTAACGTTTATGTAGTCCTTTTTATTATAACGCAAAACCCCGTTCTTGTCAAGAAACCAACCGCTAGAAGCCGTATTTTCGGCATTTTAAGACAATTCGCAACACATATTTTGTGCGTTATTGCACCTATTCTCCTCCGAACATCTCACCCAAGGTCTTTCCTATAAGCTCGCCTGTATACTGTGCCTGAGTGATAGAATTGCCGTGACTTCCCACCTCTATAAGAAGCGAGCCGGTGGTCAAGTCCTGATTATAGTGGCGATAGTCAAACAGAATAGGACGTGTAAGCCCCTGCCAGTCGCTTTCCAGTGCCGACTGCAAGGCACAAGCGAAGTGAAAATTCTTCATATAGTCAGGCATACCCATAGTGCCGTCATCACACCCTGATATTATCATAAGCTGAGCCGCTTCCCTGCCCTCTATCTCCGCCACAGGTGCGAGCCTTGTGCCGTCCTCACGCTCTATGCCGTCACGGTGAACGTCAAGGCACACCTTTATAGAGGGGTACTCCTCCAATATCTGCTGTACCGCCATACGGCTTGAATCGTAAGAGCCGTCATAGCTGGGATAATCATGCACAAGTGTATCGTGGATATACGCAACGCCTGCTTTGTCAAGCTGTTCGCATATCTTGTCCCCTACCGACAGCATATTCATTTCAGGGTCGGTGGTCTTACAGGAAAAGGAGCTGTCATAGTGGTCTTTGTCTGTGGGCTCAAAGCTTTCCGTGGCGTGGGTATGATAAATAAGTATCTGCGGCTCAAAGGAATTTCCGTCTATTTGAAAATCATATGGCTTTGAGCTTTCCTCGTAAAGCTCATCATTTGAAAGCTCAGTGCAGTTTCTCACCTGACCGCCGCCGTCAAGGTCGAAATACTGCTCGCCGTCATATCTGCCGTAGGTGTATTTTTCTATAACACCGTCATTCCCCTCCATGTTTGCAGGATATGGTATCTTGTCCGTCACGTCCTGAGCAGGCAAAGGACTTGGCACTTCTGAGCTTTTTGAGGGCGTTTGCTTCTCCTGTGGTGCCATATCCATATCCCATATGCTGTGCTTTGACACCACCGCCGCTTCAAGCTTGTTTGATACCACAGGCTTTGATGCCGTGTCCGTTTCACTTTCCATAGCGAAATAAGGCTTGTATTCTCCCATAGCCACCCCTGCCGCCACAGCCGCCACCCTGCCGAACCTGCTTGCAGATCTTGCATAAAGCCATATCCCCGTGGGCATAACGAACGCCACAATTATAACTGCAACACAACGCAGGCAGACTTTCTTTATATCCAATGCTGTCACTCCCATATACATCTTAGTATTATAATGTATATGCAGGACGAGCCGTCATATTACCTGCCCAGCTTCACCTTAACAGGCCTGCCCACTGTCATAGAGTCATGGGTCACGTTGCAGTCATAGCATAGTATCTTCACGCCCTTTCGGGAAGCTTTCTCCAAAGCCTCTCCGAACTCAGGGTGAGTGTCATAATTTGGAGTGAAATATTTCACATTGCTCATCTGAACGAGTATCATTATATAAGACTCATACCCCTCGTCAAGGCAGTGAGAAAGCTCCTCTATATGCTTCACCCCACGGAGAGTGGGTGCGTCCGGAAAAAGCACAACGCCGTCTTTCTCCAGCGTACAGCCCTTGACCTCCATGAAGATCTTCCTATCCTGCGACTCTAAGTAAAAGTCAAAGCGTGAATTGCCGTATTTCTTTTCGGGATAGACCGAGAAGCCCTCGCCGAAAGGCATTTTTTCTCTCAGCCACTCCCCTACCGCCTTATTCGGGGCTTGGCTGTCCATGTTTATGAGCCTGTCACCTTTTTCCACAGCCACAAGGTCAAAAGCGGTCTTTCTCGATTCGCTGTCTGAATGCTCAAGCCAAACAGTACACCCCTCCACCAAAAGCTCTTTGCATCTGCCCGTATTTTTCACATGGCAGACCTCGGCTTTGCCGTCTATCTCAACGTTGGCGATAAACCTGTTCGGCCTTGATAGAAATTTGCCTTTATGTATATTATCGTATCTCATAATTCGCTCCTTTTATTCTTACTATTTACATTATACCACAAATATGTTTGATTATAAATACCTAAATCATGCTTTCTTAGCTTTGCTGATTTGTGGTTCAATACGAAAAGGGAAAAATATTTCACAAAATCTACCCTGGCCCACGCCTTCGGCGCCGTGGCGGACAATCCCGACCTGATCGCCGCCTG
>OGZL01000247.1_pt1 | contig 38582 bp, 33 predicted proteins | sample 1576761 | NCBI WGS metagenome assembly OGZL01 (sample SAMEA3541595, study PRJEB24748) | human gut metagenome | biome: human gut; feature: human-associated habitat; material: faeces | place: China | collected 2012
TCGTGCAGCAGAAATCGTAAAGGCAGAATTGATCTACACGTTTGAAAGGCGGTGAACAGCAGATGATCGGAACCTATTACCGACTTTCCCTTGCGGACGAGGATGTGGGTGCTGATAAAGCCGAAAGCAACAGCATTCAGAGTCAGCGCGGACTGGTAGAGGGGTATATCATGGCCCGCCCCGAACTGGCAACAGAGCCGCGTCAGGAGTACGTGGACGATGGCTATTCCGGCACATCCACAAGCCGTCCTGCGTTCCAGAGGCTGATTCAGGACGCACAGGATGGCAAGATAAAAACAATCATCGTAAAGGACTTTTCCCGGTTTGCCCGTGACTACATCGAGGCAGGCGATTATATTGAGCGCATCTTCCCATTGCTGGGCGTTCGCTTTATCTCTGTTAACGATGGGTATGACAGTGGGATGCAGGCCGGAAACGATGTGCGAGGACTAGAAGTGGCCATCAAGAACATCATCAACGCATCCTACAGCCGGGACCTCTCCGCTAAAATCGCAGCAGCCGACCATGTGATGCAGAAAAAAGGAATGTATCTCGGAGGATACCGTCCGTTTGGATTCCTGCCGGATCCGAATGACTGCCATAAGTTGATCCTCGACCCGGTAGCCAGCCAGTATGTGCGCCTGATCTTTGAACTGGCATTGCAGGGCAACAGGACGGGCACTATCGCCAAAATCCTGAACGAAAAGCAGATTCCAACCCCGGCAGTGTATCATGTGGCGGAAAATCATGTGTACAGTGAGCAGAAAGCATGGGACTTGCAGCGTAGCCAGTGGACAAGCGGAACAGTTTACCATATTTTGAAAAATGAGAAGTACAAGGGGACCTATGTGGGCGCGAAATTCATTATGCCTGTTCCGTGCAAACATCGGGTCCTGCGCGCTCCGCTGGAACAGCAGATACGAATCGAGGACAGCCATGCCGCTATTGTGACCCCGGAGGAATTTGAACAGGCACAAAAGGTCATTATGCTGCAGCATGGGAATCATCAGGCCGGGAACTACACAAAACACCAGTATCCGCTGAAGGGAAAGGTCTACTGCGGCTACTGCCAGAAACTGATGAAATATCGTGTTCTCAAGAAGCTTGGTCCCTCTTTTAACTGCAGATTCTCAGCGGCAGCGGTGGACAGCCCCTGCAAGCGAATCCCAATCTCTGAGGAGCTGCTGGAACATATCGTCCGAAATGCACTGACAGCGCAGATAAAACAGGCGGAGCATATACTGGAAGTTCTGCACGAACGGGAACGCAAAGCCTTGATTTGCTTCTCTGCACTGGAACGGCAGGAAGAAAAGCTGAGCGCAGAAAAGGCAGAGATCGTAAAACAGCGCGTTGCACTGTATGAGCAGTATGCCGACGGAAATATAAGCAAGGAAGAATTCATCCGGCAGAGAGATGCCTACAGAGTGCAGGAAGATGAAAGAATGGAGCAGATTCAAAGGCTGCGTACTGAGAAAAATCAAATTTTCCAGCCTGTGAAGAAGGATGCTGATAATTTGCAAGCCGTGATGAATACGGTGAGAGAAGCAGGCGATGTGATGCACTTATCACAGAATGTGGTGGAAACCTTCATTGACCGCATTGAGGTTTTCAACGATGAACGCGTGAAAATTCGTTTTACATTTGAAGATGTGCTGAAAAGTTACGAAGCAGAGTGAGAAATGATATTTGCGTTTTTGAAAAGTTCATGCTACAATAACTATAGAAGGGAGTGTGGAGGAAATGGTTCTCCAGTACTATGTGGTAGAAAACGAGACCGGGAAACAAATTGAGATTGATATTGAATCGGCAACCAACGAAGACCTGACCTCTACAAAGGAAAAGTGGCAATCTGATTGGACGAGTGAATTTATCCGCGATCCAAAGCTGGAAAAGTATGCGGCGAAAACAGATGCTGGCGAAATTGTAGCATTGGGTGCATATCGAGAAGATGATCACGGAATATCTGTTTTTATCGCTAATATTGAAGCGCATCCTGAGAGTAATCCGACAATTAGCACAGTGCGGAAATATGCAGGCATTGGCCGAATGATGATTGCCTATGGTATTCAATTGTCAATTGATAGTGGGCATGGCGGCATTGTTACTTTTGAAGCAAAAACAGATGAACTGTATGATCACTACATCAAAGATTTTCATGCAGTTCCGATTTTTCAGCCACATTCGGGAGGCCCAAAGCTGCTTATGCTAGCTGATGAAGGCGCACAAGAAATTTTCAGTACCTACTTATCTTAAAGATTGGAGGGCTCAGTATGAAAGATCAAGAACTTGAACTGCAGGTTGCGCCTATGAGCAATGATACAATGGAATATTTGAATGTTTTATTTGGCGTATGCAAACGCTTTAAAACAGATTATTACCATGCAACACCGAAGAAGCGTGAATTTATTGATGCAGTGGCTACGCACGAGTACCAGCTGATGAAAGCCCATGAGAAAGGACTGAGCCGTGCTTCTGTTCCTCCTTTTATGGGAATGAAGCGGAGTGAACGTAGTAACAATATGCCTGCTTGATAGTAAGAGAATAAGCTAACATAATAACTGCTCGCATAAACCACAGGCAGCACCCAAGATGATTCGAGGGTGCGTCTGCGGCTTATGCGGGCCTTTTTATTTTGTGATTTTAATACGGATGGATGTTAAATTCCAAGGCTGACAAGAGTGGCCTTTAACTCCCTCGCCGTGCGGATAATGATTTCCTGCTCAGTTTCGTTGCAGTCCAATAACAGACGATGCAATTCGGTGTTGGAAGTTAAAACGGAATAGTGAAGACTGTCTATCAACAAATTATCAACGGAAATGCAGAGGGCGTCGGCAATATCGACCAGAGTGGCAACGCTGGGGTGTTCTGTGCCTTTTTCAATTTTGGCCAGAAATTCACGACTGCGATTGATTTTAGAGGCTAAGGTTTCCTGGGTGATATTACCACACTGCATTCTGAAATAACCAATACGTTTTCCCAAAGCAACATAATTGACGGACATAAGTAAATCTTCTTTTCGAATGCCCGCATAAGAGTACTTTTATTATCTGGCCTATGGAAAAACGAATCAAGAAGAACGAAAAGAGCAGCCAACATAGAAGTCAGAATTTTCGTTTTTCCCCTCTAGCGGAGATGGCTTCTGAGGCCAAAATGTGACCCAGTAGGTCACATTTTAAGGAACAAGTGACCTGCTGGGTCACAGAAAAATTATCTGACAGGTGTATAATAAAACCATAAAATTGAACAGCACGATAATGTGAGTGAGAACGAAGTGAAAAAGTTACTGACGCTGTACAGCGGGGTTCAGTTAACGGATGGAAGCACTTCAAATGCTGATCGGAGGATTTGTGATTTTTATGATTCCGCAGGTGGTTGGCAGCGTGGCTGTGTTTTTGGAACTGGTGGCAGCAACGATTCGGCAAGTATGGTACATATAAGGAAAGGTGAAACCTAGAATATGAAATTAGCAGCGATTCATCATGTGGCAATCATCGTTTCAGATTATGAGAAATCGAAAGACTTCTATGTGAATAAGCTGGGATTTGCGATTGTACGAGAAAACTTCCGTAAAGAACGGAATGACTGGAAACTGGATTTGCGTGTTGGTGAGGGTGCTGATGCGATTGAACTGGAGATCTTCGCAGAGCCGAACCCGCCTAAGCGCGTGAATCGACCGGAAGCCTGCGGACTGCGGCATCTAGCATTCCAGGTGGAGGATGTGGAAGCCACTGTAGCAGAACTGGAACAGATGGGGATAGGATGCGAACCGATTCGATTGGACAGCTACACCCAAAAGAAGATGACATTTTTCTTTGATCCAGATGGTTTGCCATTGGAACTGCATGAATAAAAAACAACGCCCTCATAGTTGAGAGGATTCGTAAATCTTCTCTGCTATGAGGGTGTTTCATTCCATAGGAATGGGAAGGTTATAGATTGAGCGTTTCTACCCATGCGAATAAATCTGCTTTGGTGGAGTTGGAGTTAAACACTTTTTCATGCCTCGTATCTGATAATTTCCATAATTAGAAAATACTGAGTCTAATAAAATAAAAGTTTCCGAAATGGGAAAATAATTTGATATTCTGCGTACAATATGCTATACTGAGAAAAAAGGAGGAATGCAGATATGGTTGAACGAAAAGAATATCTTGACCAGCTTTGGGCATGGAAAGATGAGCAGCAGATCAAGGTCGTGACCGGAATCCGTCGCTGTGGAAAATCTGTACTTCTGGAACAGTATCAGCAGAGACTCTTGGCGAATGGAGTCGCACCAGAACAGATTATTTCTATCAACTTTGAAAATCTGGATTACGAACCCTTAAAAGATTATATGAGGCTGTACAACTATCTCAAAGAACGTTTGTGTGTTGATAAGATGACATACATCTTTTTGGACGAGGTTCAGGAAGTTCCTTCATTCGAGAAAGTGGTTGACAGCCTTTATATCAGAGATCATGTGGATGTTTATATCACAGGCTCCAATGCATATATGCTGTCAAGTGAGCTTGCAACGCTTTTGTCAGGAAGGTACACAGAGATCAAGATGCTGCCGTTTTCTTTCCGCGAGTATATGGCGGTGACAGGTATGGCAAAAGAGGAAGCTTTTGCAGAGTTTATGAAAACTGGCGGAATTCCGTATGTGGCAGTAATGAACCGTACGGATGAAAAAATAGATCAGTATTTGGAAGGAATCTACAACACCGTCATTGTAAAAGATATTGAGCAGCGGCAGACAAGAAGAGAAAAAGAGAGTGGAAAACGAAAAATCACAGACATTGCGTTACTGAAGACAATTGCCAGGTACCTGGCAAGCGTTATCGGCAGCCCGGTGTCTATGAAAAGTATAACCGACTATCTGACCTCAGCTGGCAGAAAAATATCCCAAAACACAGTCAGCGATTATGTTGAAGCCCTGACAGAGTCTTTTGTTTTTTATCCTGTGGAGCGATTTGACATTGTAGGAAAGCAGCTCTTAAAGGTCAACAATAAGTTTTACATGGTAGATATGGGAATCAGAAACCACATTCTTCCAAGAAAACGATACGATCTTGGATTTACCATTGAGAACATTGTGTATCTTGAACTTTCACGAAGGGGCAGCAAAGTCAATATCGGAAAATATGGTTCTACAGAAGTTGACTTTGTGACACAGAAGGAAGGCGTGCTTACCTATTATCAGGTGACCGCTGATATGACGGCGGAAGAAACCTTTGAGAGAGAGATGAGACCGCTGCGGAGCATTCAGGATAATTATGAAAAGATTGTCCTGACACTGGATCGTTTTTCACTCGGAAATTACGACGGCATAAAAGTTGTGAATGTCATCGACTGGCTTTTGGGATGAGGAATCTGCATCTGGGTTTGTACACACCCAACCAAGGAACTCAAAAACACTTTGATTCGTTATTCCACTCGACCAGAGCAGTCACAGAGAAAAAGAAAAATCTTGAATAAGAATTTGGCGTTGCAATGAACGAAGAACTGGAAAGAGAGGTGCTTGTTATGTGCAACCTTAGTCAGGGCGTAAAGGCCGAAGGCATTAGCATTGGTGAAATCTAGAGAATATTGCGCCTTATAGCGATACATCTTCCTCTCATATGCGGCTTCCGCGCGTTCAGATGCTCGAATCGTTTCTAGCACATCCTCTGTTACATTCACAAAAAAGTCCGTTGTATAAGCATCAGGATAAAGCTCCCGCAGGTTGATCTTCTTCATTATGTATCTCCATTCGATTCACAGGTGATTGACGGGCAAATCGAATGGAGGTGGAGAGCGGCACCGGTAGACAACCGAATTATTTCCGAAAGAACGGCAACAAAAAACGCCAGATTTCCGTAATGGAAAACTGGCGCACCAAGGGTGGCTATTATTATGCTGAATTACATGGAACGGTAATGCCGATTTCGGGTCGTGCTTACCTGTGAAAGAAACAAGACTTTTTTTGGCAGATGTAGATTATGTAAGCATTGGAAATGCAAACAGAGCACGGACAATTACTCCTTCAACGGTTGCCGTGTTCCTGCAAATCAACCTATGGATTGTACAAGCAAAAAGCGACGGCTCCGAAAAGCCGCCGCTTAAAATAGGCGTGTCAAATTGTCTGCTGTACGACGGCTTTTTTCTTTTGCCGTCGTGCGGCAGATTAAATTATATTTGAATGTTGTAAGGGCAATACTGCATAATTCTAAGTGCCGATACGGCGAGCGAGGTGCGGCAGCAGCTAAGCCAAAAGCGCAGGCAATACTTTGTGTATTGACGAGCATTTTGGCAACGCAGATGCTGTGCCGCAGCCACCGGAGCGGTGCTTAAGCCGTCAGGCGGGAATTGTGCGGCTTCCGCAGGCAGTCAGGAAAACAGCAATCCCCAAAACATAGCACAAGAGGGTTGCGGCTCTTATAATTTTTTGTTTCATTTGTTTTCTTTCTCATTTCTCTGAACTTTGCAAATGCCATAGCATTTATACCTGCATGACTTCGTTAAGCCTTGTGACAGAACAGCCCTTGCTTTTATAATACGCAAGCATCTCCGGCAGCTTCCTTTTATCGTAGCTGGTGATGCAGTCCGACAGCACATGAACGGTGTAGCCGCTTTTCGTCATGTTGTAGCAGGTGGATTTGATGCAGGCTGCGACATCCGCTCCAACAACATAAAAATCTGTAATGCTATGCTACTGAATAAAAGCGGCAAATGCCTCGCTGGTCAGGGCGTTGCTCCAACGGTGTACCGGAAATTTGCGCAATATCCGCAAAACTCAAAACCAGCGTTTCTTCATTACGCCCTTGTATGTATGCCCAAAGCGCATCATATTTGCTCATGTGTCCGTTCCCCTTATCGGTTTCTGAAATTCAATGCTGCCACGAAACAGCCGAATGCGCCCTTTACGCTTCAGCATATTCGCTCGGCGTTTTCCCATAAAAATCTTTGAATTTTCGCGAGAAAAAGTAGGGGTCATCAAAACCTACGGCGGCAGCTACTTCCTTGATATAGACCTGCTTATTACTGCGGATCATCTCACCGGCGCGTTTCATGCGCACCTCGTTGATGTACTGGAACAGGCCGGTGCCGGTTTCTTTGGAGAACAGGCGGCTCAGATATTCCCGGTTCAGCCCTACATAGTCGGCAATGCCGTCCAGCGTCAGTTTGTCCATATAATGCGCGTTTACATAGATGATGACGGCCTGCACCTCTTTTTTGAATTTGCTCAAGGCAATTTTGCTAAGTCCCATGCGTTCCTGCAAAATCAAGCAGAGCAGTTGTTCAAGAGCCTCCGCGGTGGGGGCTTTTTCTATTTCCTTAAAGGTTTGCTCCAGTGTCTCCTGCGGAATCATATTCTCGCCGGGACGCTCCAGCAACAGATGGCAGGCTTCACGGACGCGCTGCGGCGGCATACAGAGCGCCGCGCAGTTCTGAAAGAAGGTGTGAACGGCAATCTGCATTTGCAACTCATCGGCATTTTGTGCTGCGACCGCGGTGGCCTTGGACAGTTCTGCCTGAGAGACATGGAAGGGTTGGGCGGTAACTGTGTGTGCCGTTGCCCTTAGGGGAGCGCTGCGCCCTACATAAAAGGCGAGTGCCTTAGAATCCTCACACAGTTGGTAGCCCTGGCGGAGTTCAGCCAGTGAAATGGGCTTAGCGTGGTAGATAATGACCGGAGCATCCAGAAAATATGTTGTGATTTGGCGCTGCAAACGGGCCAGCTTTTTATCGAGGGTGCGCCCGGAGGCAACAAGGCTTTCATTGCTGATCAACCCGCAGATTTCATCCTCATGGGTGTGCAGAAATACTTTGCCGCCGATTTCATCGAAAACCTCGGTAATTAAGTCGGTCACAGCATCCAGTGCGGGCATAGGATGAGTTTTTGCGGGAATTAAAGTGACGGTAAACAGCCGGACGGGAAAGATCAGCGGTTCCGGCAGCATGGAGAACGGATTGGAAGCAGGGGAGGACCCAGCAGTGGATGTTATCCATTGAGCGCAGTGAATCAGGGCATTCTCCTTTTTCTGCGCTTCAATGGCAAAGGATCGGTGGTCCTCCTCCGTCTGGCGCTGCTGCTGGACACGAAGCAAATCGGCCATCTTTTCCAGATGCTCACCGATGCTTTCCCCGTTCATATTGATTTTCAGGAAGTAGTCATAAGCGCCATCCGTCAGGGCCGTGCGCACGGAATCGAAATCGGAATAGTTGCTCAATACCAGAATCGGGCCGGTAAAGCTGCGCTTTTTCAGTTCATGAATGAGCGCAAGCCCATCCATGCCTGGCATTTTCAAGTCCGTGATAACCGCATCAATGTGCTGTGTCTCTACAATGTGCAGCGCTTCCTGCCCATTACTGGCTGTTGCCGCCAGCAGGAATCCGTTCTTGCCCCACTCCACGGCGGACTGGAAAGCAACCTTAATCAGTGGCTCGTCGTCTACAAGCAATAAATTATACATTGTGTTACCTCAACGAATGGCTTCATTTGGAATACAGAGAATACATTGTGTGCCGATGCCGGGGGCACTTTCGATCGTAAGGCCGTATTCATTTCCGTAGTGTAGACGCATACGTTCATCTACGTTGCTTAATCCGATGCCGGAGAAGCGCTCAGAATTTTTCTCCTTGATGGCACTGGGGTCAAAACCGCAGCCGGTATCGGAGATATGAATGGTAAGCAAATTCTCGCTCACGGTGGCACGGACGGTGATGGTGACAAAATCATCTTCATCCGCCGTGCCGTGCAGGATGGAGTTCTCTACAAGCGGCTGCAAAATAAAGCGCGGCACAGTCCAGTATCCGGCAGCATCTTCAATTTGATATTCCATCTCAAAGCGCCCTGCGTAACGCAGCTGCTGGATGTCGCAGTAGTTCTTCAGGTTGCGCAGCTCATCATCAAACGGAATCAATTCATCCTTTTTAATAAGGGTGCTTTGCAGCAGGGAAGAGAGGGCATCAATACCATGGCTAACCGGGGTAACATGATTGAGTGTGGCAATCCACTTTAAGGTGTTCAGGGTATTGAACAGGAAGTGCGGGTTGATTTGATATTGCAGAGTCTGCAATTCCAACTCGCGCATTTTGCGCTGATCATCGCTCCAGCGCTGCGCCAGCAGACCAATTTCGTTGACCATGTTGTCGATGGTGCGCGCCAGAAATCCGAGTTCGTCGGGGCTGGGATCATTGATTTTCAGCCCGATTTCCTCATCGCTTTTCGCATTGCAGGCGGCAACCATATTATCAATGGGGTGCATGACGCTGCGGTAGACAAGCAGTGTCAGGAACACACTGACAACGACCAGCACTGCGGCCAGCGCAATAAGCATCATATTGATGGTTCTTGTGCCGTTGGTAATGTAGGTCTGCGGAATCGTGGCCGCCAGATACACATTATAGGTTGTGTTGTATTTGAAAATTGTCAGTGTATCTACGCCGTTCAGCTCACATAAAAAGTTGTTTTCACCCGCCTGCCGATGCGCCGTGATCTGCTGGAAAATCGGGTCATCGGCCAAATCTTCTCCCAGCAGTTCCGCGTTCTGAGAAGATACCACATTGCCGGCGGCATCAATCAGCAGGAAGTTGGATCCCTCGCCAAAGGAAACATCGGTAAATATGTAGCGGCTTAGCTGGGATTCGTCAATGTACAGCATGATATACCCCAGCGGCGTGCTGGTGTGGTGCATATCATAGATTTTACGGCCAATGACAATTTTATCGTTGGCGCGGTAAGTGTGGATGTATTGCAGACTATCCTGTGGAGAGGCGGCCTCAATATTATCCAACAATTCATTAAAACGCTGAGGTGTAATATCGTCATAGCCCAAATCGTAGATGACTGTGCGATCATTGGAAACGACGCGGATGTTTTTAAGGTGTGTGCTCTGAAAAGGAATTGTGACGATCATTTTACTAATACCGCTTACAATATCGCTTGTAAGGGGGTGCCCCTTATTGACAGATGCGACACCATTCTGTACAGTATCAGATACGGAGATGGAACCTATGTAGTCGCTATAAATGCCAAGCAGGGTAGACATATTATTGTTGAGTAGTTCGATAGATTGTAAGGCAGCCTGTTTGACCTTTTCGTTCATGGATTGGGTGTATGCATGGTAAGAAAAAATACCAATCGTGATGACGGGAACAAGAGAAATAATCAAAAATGTCACAAACAGACGGGTGCGAAGTTTGATTCGCCGCAACACATTGGGGGAAAACTCACGCGTTTTTTGTGCATTTAGTGACATATATAGGCCTCCGTTTGTGCAAAGTGACTACAATCTATCCATACATTACCTGAATTATAAGGGTAACGACAGAAAAAGTCAATAAAATCCATCTTTAAGTAAAGGGAATACATTTATCAAATCCGGCTTGCCCGATATAATAAGAGTGCAATCAGGGAACGACAGATGAGCTGCATCCCAAACAAAGAAGGAATAATTTTTAGGAGGAAAACCATGAAAAAAGCAATCAGCATGATGCTTGCCACTGCAATGGCAGCTACCTGTCTGGCAGGCTGCGGCAGCGCAGCATCTTCCAGCGCAGCAGCATCCAGTGAGGCCGCTTCTTCCGAAGCAACGTCCGCCGCTACCAGCGAAGCCTCTACCGGTGAGAAGACCTTTGAGAACAATGAACTGAACATCGCGGTGTTCGAGGGCGGCTACGGTTCCGCGTACTGGGACGAAATCATCAAACGCTTCGAGGATGCCTATCCCGGCGTCACTGTCAATATGCAGATCAGCCCGAAGATTGGCGACATCATCCGCCCGCAAATCGTGGCAGGTAATGTGCCCGACTTCATCTCAATGAACGACAACGACTCCACCGGCCTGATTTCCTCCATGGTTAAGGAGCATGCGCTGATGGATCTGTCTGATGTCTTTGAGGAGGGCGGCATTGATGATGACACCCCGCTGAAGGATCAGGTCATCGATGGCCTGCTGGATTCCGCCAAGTGCTCTCCTTACGGCGACGGCAAGATCTACATTGCCCCGTTTGATGCCAGCCCGATGGGTCTGGTTTACAACAAGACCCTGTTCGAAGAGAATGGCTGGGAAACGCCTGTGACCTGGGATGACTTCTTTGAACTGGGCGACAAGGCCAAGGAAAAAGGTATCGCGCTGTTTACCTATCAGGGCATCTACCCCGGCTACCTCGAAAGCATGCTGTGGCCCGCGCTGGCTTCTGCCACCGGCATCGACAACATGAAGGCAATCTCCTCCTACACGCCCGGCTCCCTCAGCTCTGATGAGGCCCTCAAGGTCTTCCAGAACATGGCAAAGATCGGCACCGATGGCTACCTGATGGATGGCACCGTTGCTCTGAACCATACCCAGAGCCAGACTGACATGATGATGAACAAGGCTCTGTTCATCCCCAACGGCAACTGGATGGAAGGCGAAATGGCCGATGCTCCCCGTGCTGACGGCTTTGAGTTTGGTCTGACCTGCGCACCCGTTCTGGATGACGGCGAGGCCCGCTATGTTATGAGCTCCGTTGAGCAGTTTGAGATTCCTGCCAACGCCAAGAACCCCGAACTGGCAAAAGAGTTCCTGCGCTTCCTGTACACTGAGGATTCCGTTAAGCTGTTCGCAGAAAAAGCCAACGGCATCTACGCTCTGAAGAAGGCCAACGAGATGGTCAAGGGCATCGTTACCGATGGTGTCTACAACATGAATGACATCTATCAGGAAGGCACGTTCATGGTCTTCGGTTGGGATGCAATGCCCGACACCAGCAAGGTCGTTATCGCTGATTCCGTCTTCAATGTTGCCAGTGACGTTATGAATGGTGACATGACTGCCGAGCAGTGGCGTGACGGCATCGAGGCTGCTTTCGAGGAGATTGCTGCTTCCAAGTAAGCTGAATTGCTGAATTTCCACTGACCAAAATAAGATTGGCCCTGCCGAGTAAACGCCATGCGAACTTGGCAGGGTTCTTTTTAAGGGGGAAACTTGTTTGAAAAACCGCCAACATCGCCAAAAAAAGGCGCAGCCACTTCCCGTACTGTTTATCTGCATCAGCGTTCTGCCTGCCGTGATCCTAACTCTTATGTTCACGATCTGGCCTACGGTGCAGGCATTATATCTTTCTTTTACCAATGCGACCTCTCTGGGGCTTAACAACAAATTTGTGTGGCTGGATAACTATATCTATATGTTCCACGACAAATCTTTCATTCAAGCGCTTAAAAACACAGCAAAGCTGATGGCGGTTGTTCCCGTTATCACAATTTTCTGTAGTCTGGTGCTGGCATTCGTTTTGAACCAGTGCAAGCTGAAAGAAAGGGTCTTGTATCGCACGATTTTCTATTTCCCGAACATCGTTTCTCTGACCGTTGTAGGTATTATATGGAGTTTTGTGTTCCACCCGAATGTGGGCATCATCAATAAGATTCTCGGTGCTGTCGGGCTGGAGAGCTTGCAGCGTTCCTGGCTGGGCGATAGCAAGACCGCACTTTGGTGTATCGCGTTCACGCTGCTGTGGCAGGCTGCCGGCTATTACATGGTCATGCATATCGCGGCGATGGACGGCATTTCGCCGGAAATCTATGAGTCCGCAACGCTGGACGGTGCCAGTGCATGGCGCAAGCTCGTCAGCATTACGATGCCTCTGATGAAAGATATTATCGGCATCACCTTTGTTCTGGCACTTTCCGGCACCATCAACCTGAGTTTTGTGCTTTCGCAGGTCATGACTGGCGGCGGTCCTAACGGTGCATCCAGCGTTCTGCTGCAATATATGTACACGCAGGGCTTTGTCAACGGCAACTTTGGCTATGCCATGGCTATCACGGTCTTTACGCTCGCCATCTCCGTGGCGCTGTCCATGCTGTCCCGCAAATTGACCGATGCTTCCGAAGGAGGTCAGTAATATGACACAAAATGAAAAAAGCAAAATCAGAGCAAAGGTCATCAAGTGGGTGACGCGCCTGTTCCTGATTTTGGTTGCCATTATCATGCTGTACCCTCTGGCGTGGAACGTCGTTTCTTCGTTCAAAACCAGTACAGAGTTTCTGACGGACCCCTTTGCATGGCCGCAGGGACTTGCATGGGATAACTACGTCCGCGCTTATGAAAAATCTAACCTTGCTGCCAACATCGGCAACTCGATTTATGTCGTGCTGGAAACACTGGTCATTATTGTGATCTGCGTTGTGCCGTGTTCTTACTGCCTTGTGCGGTATAAGTTCCCCGGCGCGAAGCTGATTTTGAACATCTACATGGCGGCCATCTTCATTCAGGCCACTTATATTATGATTCCGCTGTTCTTGCAGATGAACAAGCTGAACCTGCTCAACAGCCTGACGGCGCTGGGTGTACTGTATGCAACGATGCAGTTCCCGTTTGCTATCTTCCTGCTGACCGGCTTCCTGCGCAGCATCCCGCGCGATTACGAGGAAGCTGCCATGATTGATGGCTGCGGTCCGTTCCGCATTCTGACGAGCATTATCATTCCCATGTGCAAGCCCGGTATCGTGACGGTCTGCATGATCTCCGCTATGGCAGCATGGAACGAGTACCCGGTGGCTCTCGTTATGGTTACCGATCCGACCAAGGCTACGCTGCCTGTCGGCCTTGCCAACCTGTATGAGATCCAGCGCTACGCTACCGACTGGGGCGCGCTGTTCGCAGCCCTCGTGCTGGCACTGATTCCCACTGTCATCCTCTTCATCGTCGGCCAGAAGCAGCTCGTGCAGGGCTTGAGCGTCGGCGGCGTTAAGGGCTAAACAAAATCGAATAGGTTAGGAGAACCGATATGCTGCCCCCGAAACATTGCAACATCAATTTGACCGGCCCAATACCCCGCTGGGATGAAGCAATTCCACTGGGGAACGGCATACTCGGTTCTCTTTTTTGGGGGCCGATGGAGCACCTACGCATTTCCGTGGACATTGCCGGACTGTGGCTGCGTCGCCGCCCGGAGGAAAAACTCGATAAAGAATTTACTTATGCAAAACTGGTAGAGCTTGCACGGAAAGGCGATGTGGCAGAAACACGCCGTATCTTTGATACGCCCTATGCCCGCCCGACACCTACAAAAATCCCCGCAGGACACTTGTTTTTGGATGGACTGCCGCGGGGCAGCTATCAGGCAAGCCTTGATTTGGGCACGGCGGTGGCATCCTTTTCGCAAAAGGGTACAACCATGCTGCGCGCCTTCCTCTGTATGGGGCGGCCTGTTGGGGTACTGATGCTGCCGGAGGCGTACCGGGATGCAACGCTCACGGTGGAGCGCCCCTCTTTCGGGAATGGCACGCAGGCAGCCGAAGCGGGCAACAGCGTGTCTCCCGGCAGCTTGCAGCAGCTCGCCCTGCCGGATGCCAACCTCGAAACAGAGGATGGCATGATTGGCTTTTCCCAAAAGGTCGATGATCGGACTGCCTATTCGCTACTCTGTAAAAAATGCGGTGCAACGTTGTATTATACCGCTGTGCAGGCAGAGAGCGTAGAAAAGGCAAGCCGACTGGCGAAGCTGGAACTATGTGCAGCAAAAGATATGGGCGCCGAGAAGTTGCTGCAACAGCATAAACGCTGGTGGCAGCAATACTGGGGCAAAAGCAGTTTGCAGCTGCCGGATGAAACACTCGAACAGCTTTGGTACCGTGCCAATTACTTTTTGGCAGCGGGTTCCGAGCCGGGCAATGCCCCGATGCCGCTGCAAGGGGTATGGTGCGCGGATGACGACCGGCTCCCACCGTGGAAAGGTGATTACCACAACGACCTCAACACTCAATTCACCTACTGTCACTATCTGACTGCCAACCACCCGGAGCAGGGAAAGGTATTTCTCGACTATCTCTGGTCGCTGCGCCCGCAGGCGGCAAAGTTTGCCCGTGAATTTTATGGCACAGCAGGGGAGTGCCTGCCCAGTGTTATGGACATTGACGGCGGAGCGCTCGGCGGCTGGCCGATGTATTCCCTGTCACCGACCAATCAAATCTGGCTCTGCCAGATGTTTTATGAATACTACCGCCTGACGGGGGATAAAGAGTTTCTGCGCACCCGTGTGGAGCCTTACTTTACCGCCACGGCAGCCTGCCTGGAAGAACTTCTCCAAGAAGGCCCGGACGGAAAGCTGGTTTTACAGGTCTCGTCCTCACCGGAAATTCACGATGATGAGGCAGCCTCATGGCTGACTCCTAACAGCAACTACGATCTAGCGCTGCTGCACTATCTGTTCCACACTCTGGTACAGATCGAGTACCAGCTTGGCAACCCCCGCGGCTATTGGCATGCAATGGAGGCCAAACTTGCTCCGCTGAGCGTAGATACAGAAACCGGGCTGATGCTTTCGCCCAATGAAACCTTGCAGGAAACGCACCGCCATTTTTCCCACGCGATGGCAATCGAGCCGCTGTGTATGCTGCGCTATGAAAATCCGCAGGACCGCAGCGTAATAGATGCAACGGTAGATCACCTTGTACACCTCGGTAGTGGGCAGTGGGTAGGGTTTTCCTTCGGTTGGATGGCACTTTTGCAGATTGCCCGCAGCAATGGAAATGGTGCTTTGTATGAGCTGCACCGCTTCGCAGAGCATTTCCTGAGCCGGAACGGATTTCATTTGAACGGCGACTACAAAAACAGCGGTGTCTGTGATTTCCACTATCGCCCCTTTACGCTGGAAGCGGATTTTCTGGCGGCACACGCAGTACAGAAAATGCTGTTGCGTTCCGAAAAGAATCATATCGAGGTTTTACCGGCCTGCCCGCAGGGCTGGAAAAATGAACCTGTTGCATTTCAGAATTTGCGGGCAGAAAATGGTCTGCTGATTTCTTATCAGCGGACAGCAGACGGCAAGCACAGCCTTACCGTAAAAGCAACACAGGACGGAAGCTGGTATCTTTGCAACACGCATTGCTGGGTCACCTTGCAGGCCGGACAAACTCAATCTTACCAATGGACGGAGGAAAACAAGAAATGAATACCAAAGGTCGTGTAACGATTCCCACCGATATGGACGCAGTACCCGAAACCCTTGACCTGCTCAAGCGCTGGGGCGCGGATGCCATCCGCGACTGCGACGGCACCGAGTTCCCGCAGGAGCTGAAGGACACCGGCGCCAAGATCTACGCCACCTACTACACCACCCGCAAGGACAACGCTTGGGCTAAGGCGAACCCCGATGAAACCCAGCAGTGCTACATTATGACCCCGTTCTATACCGCCGAGGACAGCGCGCTGACCATCCCCCTGATGACGGGCATCAGCCGTGAGCTGATGAAGGTCAACGACCGCGACGACATCACCCGCTGGTGGGAGGTCATCGACCGCACAACGGGCGAGCCGTTGGATGCCGCCGCGTGGCATTATGACGCAGCAACCGAGAGCGTTGTCATCGACGCTCCCGCCGCCTACCACGAGTACACGGTCAGCTTTTTGGCATACCTGATTTGGGACCCCGTCCACATGTACAACTCGGTCATCAACGACTGGAAGGATGTCGAACATCAAATTCCGTTCGATGTACGTCAGCCCAAGACCCACGCCTACACAATGCGCCGCCTGCGCGAGTATCTCGAAAGCCACCCCTATGTCAATGTCGTGCGCTTTACGACCTTCTTCCACCTGTTCACGCTGGTGTTTGACGAGCTGCGCCGCGAGAAGTATGTGGACTGGTACGGCTATTCTGCCTCCGTTTCTCCCTATATTCTGGAACAGTTTGAAAAGGAGATCGGCTATAAGTTTCGCCCCGAGTTTATCATCGATCAGGGCTACTACAACAACCAGTACCGTGTGCCCACCAAGGAGTACAAGGATTTCCAGGCATTCCAGCGCCGCGAGGTCGCCGGTCTGATGAAGGAAATGACCGACATCGTCCACGCCTACGGCAAGGAAGCGATGATGTTCTTGGGCGACCACTGGATCGGCTGCGAGCCGTTCATGCCCGAGTTCCAGCAGTCCGGCGTGGATGCCATTGTCGGCAGTGTCGGCAACGGCAGCACCCTGCGCCTGATTTCCGACATCCCCGGCGTCAAGTACACTGAGGGACGATTCCTGCCCTACTTCTTCCCCGATACCTTCCACGAGGGCGGCGACCCTGTGCGCGAAGCCAAGGAAAACTGGGTCACCGCACGCCGCGCCATCCTGCGCAAGCCCATTGACCGCATCGGCTACGGCGGCTATCTGAAACTGGCCTGCGAGTTCCCGGAGTTCCTCGACTATGTCGAGAGCGTCTGCAACGAGTTCCGCGAACTGTACGAGAACATCAAGGGTACCACGCCCTACTGCGTCAAGACCGTGGCTGTGCTGAACAGCTGGGGGCAACAGCGCGCGTGGGGCTGCCACATGGTTCACCATGCGCTGTACCAGAAGCAGAACTACAGCTATGCGGGTGTGATTGAAGCCCTGTCCGGCGCACCGTTTGACGTGAAGTTTATCAGCTTTGACGACATCAAGGCTGACCCGAGGGTGCTGGACGGCATGGATGTCCTTATCAACGTCGGTGACGGCGACACCGCTCACACCGGCGGCAAGGTCTGGGAGGATCCTGATATTTCCGCTGCCGTCAAGGGCTTTGTCCACCGCGGCGGCGGTCTGATCGGTGTCGGCGAACCGGGCGGTCACCAGTATCAGGGGCGCTATTTGCAGCTGTCCGCGCCGCTCGGCGTGGAGAAGGAAACAGGCTTCACCCTGAATTACGACAAGTACAACTGGGATGAACACCGCGACCACTTCATTCTGGCCGACTGCCCCGACCATGACGTGGACTTTGGCGAGGGCAAGAAGAGCATCTTTGCATGGGAAGGCACAGAAATTCTCATTCAGCGTGACAAGGAAGTCCAGATGGCTGCGCATGAGTACGGCAAGGGGCGCGGTGTGTATATCAGCGGTCTGCCGTACAGCTTTGTGAACAACCGCGTGCTGTACCGCGCCATCCTGTGGGCTGCCCACGATGAAGCCGACCTGCACAAATGGTTCAGCACGAACTACAATGTGGAAGTCCATGCCTACGTTAAGAACGGCAAGTACTGCGTGGTCAACAACACCTACGAACCGCAGGACACGACCGTTTACACCGGCGACGGCAGCTGCTTCGATCTGCATCTGGATACCAATGAGATCAAGTGGTACAGCATTGAGGGGTAATAGAATGAGAACACCCGAAGAACAGATCCGCTATGCGGCCTCTATCACGCCCAGCCCGCGCCAGCTGGCATGGCAGCAGCTTGAATTTTACGCCTTTACCCATTTCGGCATGAATACCTTCACGAACCGCGAGTGGGGCGACGGCACCGAAGACCCGGCGCTGTTCAACCCCGATGCGCTGGATGCCGACCAATGGGTCGCCGCAGTCAAAAGTGCCGGTATGAAGGCGCTGATTCTGACCTGCAAGCACCATGACGGCTTCTGCCTGTGGCCGAGCGCCTACACCGAGCACAGCGTCAAGAACAGCCCATGGAAGAACGGACAGGGCGATGTTGTGCGCGAGGTATCGGATGCCTGCCGGCGCGGCGGTATCAAGTTTGGTGTCTATCTCTCCCCGTGGGATCGTCACGATGCACGCTATGGGCAGGGGAAACCGTATGATGATTATTTCGTTTCCCAGCTGACTGAGCTTGCAACAAACTACGGAGATATTTTCTGCTTCTGGTTTGACGGTGCCTGTGGTGAGGGCAAAAACGGCAAAAAGCAAATTTACGATTGGGAACGCTACTATGCAGTACTGCGCAAATTGCAGCCGAATGCGGTTTTGAATGTCTGCGGTCCCGATGTGCGCTGGTGCGGCAACGAGGCCGGGCATTGCCGGAAAGCAGAGTGGAGCGTGGTTCCCGCAGAGCTGCGGGATGCAGAACGCACGGCATCGAAATCGCAGCAGGCGGATGACGGAGAATTCTCCCGCAAAATTGACTCTCAGGACGAGGACATCGGCAGCAGAGCGGTTATCCGCAATGCAAAAGAACTTGTCTGGTATCCGTCCGAGGTGGATACCTCCATCCGAACAGGTTGGTTTTACCACCCGGAGGAGGACACTGACGTTCGCACGGCAGGCGAATTGCTGGACATCTATCTGGATGCCGTTGGTGCGAATGCAAGTCTGCTGCTGAACATTCCACCCGATACGCATGGCCGTATTGCCGCACCGGACTGCGCCAGCCTTGCGGAGCTGGGTGCTAAAATCCGCCAGATTTTTGCCAGCAACGTAACAGAAAAGGCGGCAATCACAGCTGATTCTGCGATTGCGCAGCATCCCATCACACAGGCTGTGGACGGTATGGCAAATACCTATTGGCAGGCTGCCTACGGACAAGAATCCGATACGATTACTTTGAAGTTCCCGAAGCCGCAGAAGGTTTCCTGTGTTGTTCTGGGGGAGCATCTTCCGACAGGGCAGCGCATCGAAAGAGGTGAGATTTGGGCAGATGGAAGCAAGGTTTCTGAATTTACGGTAGTTGGACATAAACGTATCTGCCGCTTCGCCCCTGTGGAAGTGCTGACGCTTACCATAAAGATTACAGCTTCTCGCACAGAACCAACTCTACGGCTGCTGGCAGTCTATCAGTGAGGATGTATGTGATGAAAGAAATTTTGACCGCGTGGCAATGGGATGGCCCAGTGTCAGAACCGATTCCCTACGGAGAGGGTCATATTAACCAGACGTATGCCATCACGGTAACGTCAGAGCAGGGGGCAAAACGCTACATCCTGCAAAAAATCAATACCGATACATTCAAAGACCCGGCAGGTCTTATGGAAAACATCTGCGGTGTGACGGATTTTCTGCGCGAAAAAGCCAAGCAGCGCGGGGCTGACCCGGCGCGTGCCACGCTCCATGTGGTGCCTACCAAAGAGGGAAGGCCTTATTACCAAGCTGCCGATGGCGGCTGCTGGCGTGTCTATGACTTTGTGGAGGATACTGTCTGCTTGCAGCAGGTGCAGTCCGCCGAGGATTTTTACCAGAGCGCCGTTGCATTTGGCAATTTCCAGCATCAGCTGGCTGAATATCCGGCTCATACCCTGCACGAGACAATCCCGCACTTCCACGACACGCCTAAGCGCTTCGCTGACTTCCAGCGCGCCGTGGCTGAGGACCGCATGGGTCGTGCCGCACAGGTGCAGCGCGAAATTGAGTTTGTCCGCGCCCGCGAAGCAGAGTATCACGTTATGGTAGATCTGCTGGCGGCGGGCAAGCTGCCGCTGCGCGTCACCCACAACGACACCAAACTGAACAACATTCTGTTCGACAAAACGACCGGCGAGGGTCTTTGCGTCATCGACCTTGACACCGTCATGCCGGGGCTTGCTGCCAATGATTTTGGGGATTCAATCCGCTTCGGTGCCAACCACTGCGCCGAGGACGAAGCTGACCTCTCGAAAGTCAATTTCAGCATGGAACTGTTTGAAATTTACACCAAGGGCTTCTTGCAGGCAGCAGGAGAAGCGTTCACCCCGCTGGAAAAGCAGACCCTGCCTTGGGGTGCCAAGTTGATGACGATGGAGTGCGGTATGCGCTTCCTCGCTGATTATCTTGAGGGGGACCACTACTTCCACATCAACTACGAAACCCAAAACCTCAACCGCGCCCGCACCCAGTTCAAGTTGACTGCCGATATGGAACGGAACTGGGATGCCATGCAAAAAGTAATTGAAAAATACTGCTGATACCACTAATCTGCTTTTTCATTTTGCGGTTTGCGTTTTGCAGTAGAGTGCATCATGCAAACTCGTGTTTTCTCCTTCCTAAACTCCCGCGCCTAACAAGCGCGGGAGTTTTCTGTGATACAGCAAGTTGTATGTCCGCAGTGAGGCTAATAAGGTCGTGTGTTGCAATTGGTTTTATGATGTTGGAAACTCAGAACGGTTGATACTAAATGCGGATTGTTGACTAAAAAGCGCGCCGACAATGCACTGTCGGCGCACTTTTTATATGCTATGCAGTTTTCGATATTTGCCCGGAGCTTCAGCCTTATAGCGGCGGAACATCCGGTTAAAGTAGCTGGAATCACTAAAGCCGCAGCTATATGCAATCTCCGTGATGGAATCTTCGGTGGAGCATAATAGCTCAGCGGCGCATTCTACCCGGTAGTAATTCAAGTAATCAATAGGGGAGCGCCCGGTTATGCTGTGAAAGACCCTGCAAAAGTGTTCAGGGGTCATTTCTGCTGTGGAGGCGAGATCTTCCAAGGTGATGCGGCTGGCGTAATTCTTTCGGATGCGCTCTAAGGCCGCTTTCATTTGGGCTGTGCTGCGGTCATTTCGTTTATTTCCGGGAGAGGATACTGTGTACGAATGCTGCAAAAGGATTTGACCGAACAACTGCCACATCAGACCAATCGTCACAAATTCATATCCCTCCGGCTCTTTTTCCATTGCCTCAAAGAGTCTGTCAATCAGTTGGCAGGTTACGGAGCCGGACGGTTGATACGGCTCGATTTGTGCGCCGCGTTCAAAAAGCGCATTGTATTTTGCCTGACATACGGAGCCGCTGCCGAGGAAGCGGTTCATATCAAAGACAACACACTCGTAAACGCAGTCGCTGGGGGTTCCGCCGTGAACGGCCCCGGCTGAAATGATGGCGGCATCCCCCTTGTGTAAAAGGTAAGAGCGTCCATCAATCAGCAGAGAAAACTCCCCGCTTAGAACCAGCATAAGTTCAAATTCCATGTGCCAGTGAAACGGCATTTCATAGCGTGGATGCATTTTATCTACATAATAAAGCTCAATGGGAAAGTCAAAAGTGCCGCGCGTACTGCTTTCATGGAAAGCCAGAAACTTCATGGCAGGCATCTCCTAAAATATCAATATCGTCCAATATAATATCATTATACGCAAAGACGAGGGCAAATTGCAACAGTATAATACAAGTAAAGGACAAAATCCACTTTAGGAGGTACAAACTGTGCAAATCGAAGAAATCAAAGACCAAATCTGCGATGTCTGCCATAAAATGTGGCAGCTTGGCTGGGTCGCTGCCAACGACGGTAATGTTTCGGTTAGGTTGGAGGACGAAACTTTCCTTGCAACGCCTACGGGCATGAGCAAGAGCTTCATCACGCCGGACAAGCTGCTGCGTATTGATGCAAAGGGCAATGTGCTGGAAGGTGCAGAGGGCCTGCGCCCGTCCAGCGAAATCAAGATGCACCTGCGCTGCTACGAAAAGCGCGCCGATGTAAATGCTGTTGTCCATGCCCATCCGCCGGCAGCCACCGGCTTTGCCGTGGCACATCGCCCGATGGATATGTACAACATGATTGAGGATGTGGCAGCCATCGGCGCTGTGCCACTGACTCCGTATGGAACTCCCAGCACGACGGAGGTGCCGGACGCAATCGAGCCGTATCTCAACGACCACGATGTTATGCTGCTGGAAAACCACGGTGCGCTGACGGTGGGCAGCGATGTCATCACCGCCTATTATCGCATGGAAAGTCTGGAACTGTGGGCAAAAATCACAATCAACGCAATCATTCTCGGCGGCAGCTACGATATTGACCGCAAGAATATTGATAAGCTCATCAATCTCCGCTCCTACTACAAAATTACCGGCAAACACCCCGGCTATCGCAAATTTGAGCGACGCGAAAAAGGTGAGCCGACGGACAAATAAGGAGACCCCATATGCTGAAGAACATTCCGCCTATCCTTAGTCCGGAACTTCTGAAAGTCCTCTGCGAGATGGGACATGGCGACGAAATCATTCTCGCAGACGGAAATTTCCCGGCTGAAAGCATCGGCAAAGATGCCATTGTGGTTCGTGCAGACGGCCACGGAACAGTAGAACTGCTGGAGGCCATCCTGCAATTTCTGCCGTTGGATCAATATGTGGAAAAGCCTGTCACGCTGATGAAAGTGGTTGATGGCGATCCGTGCAAGCCGACTATCTGGGATAGCTATAAACAGAAGTTGAACGAGAGCGGCAATGACCCGGCTAAAATTGAAATGGTGGAGCGCTTTGCGTTTTATGAGCGCGCCCGCCATGCCTATGCGATTATCGCCACCGGGGAAAGCGCAATCTATGCCAATGTACTTTTGAAGAAGGGCGTGGTTCAATGAGTAACACAGCAACTGTGCTGGCCTTCGACTTTGGCGCTTCCAGTGGACGTGCGATTCGGGCCGTGTACGATGGCCAAAACCTCACCTACGAGGAAATCCACCGCTTTGAAAATATCCCCATCGAAAAGGACGGCCATCTATGCTGGGATGTGGAAACACTGCTGAAGGAAATTCACACGGCCATCCAAAAGGCGGGTACATTCGACAGCCTTGGATTTGATACATGGGGTGTGGATTTCGGCTTACTGGATGCGGACGGCCATCTGCTGGCAAATCCTGTTCATTACCGCGATGCCCGAACGAATGGCAAACCGGAACAGGCTGCTGCCCGTATGCCTGCAGAAGAATTGTATGCCCATACCGGCAACCAAATCATGGCAATCAATACCTTGTTCCAGTTGCTGGCACTGCAGGAGCAGGAACCGGAACTGCTGCAAAAGGCTGAGCAGGTCCTTTTTATGCCGGATTTGTTTGCGGCGCTGTTGGGAGCCGAGCCGGTCTGCGAGCGTAGCATTGCGTCCACCAGCCAGATGCTGGACCCCCGCACAGGGCAGTGGAGCAGAGAAGTGCTGGCCGCCTACGGCTTGCCGGAAAACCGCTTCACACCCATTGTTGCCAGCGGCACAGTGACAGGTACACTTGCAAACGGTGCGAAAATCATTGCGGTGGCAGGGCATGATACACAATGCGCCTCGGCTGCTATGCCGTGTGCCGAGGAAGATGCCGAACATACGGCATTTCTCTCCTGCGGCACGTGGAGCCTGCTGGGAACGGAATTGGACACCCCGATTCTGACGGCGGACAGCTGCCAAAGCGGGCTGTCCAATGAACTCGGTGCAAACGGGAAAATCAATTATCTGAAAAATATCATCGGTCTTTGGCTGATTCAGGAAAGCCGCCGTGAGTACAAGCGCCGTGGACAGGCATATTCTTTCGCGGAGCTGGAGCAACAGGCACTTGCCGCCGAACCGCTGCGCAGTTTTATTGACCCGGATGCCCCGGAATTTGTTGCCCCCGGCGACCTGCCGGGCAGAATACAGGAATTTTGCCGCAAAACCGGCCAGCCCGTCCCGGAAACGGTGGGAGCCGTAATGCGCTGCATTTATGAGAGCCTTGCTCTGAAATATCGCTATGCGATAGAGCAGCTCTCCGCTGTAACAGGTCGAGCATTTACGACCCTGCACGTTTTGGGCGGCGGCACAAAAGACCGTCTGCTTTGCCAGATGACCGCAGACTGCTGCGACCTTACAGTAAAGGCAGGCCCGGTGGAAGCAACAGCGCTCGGCAACATTATGATTCAGCTGAAAGCCTTGGGAGTGCTGGACTCCATCACACAAGGACGCCGGCTGATTGCGGAGACAGAGGTCATTAAAACATATACCCCAAGCACACAGAACTATGCGGAATGGAACGCCGCTTATGATCGTTTCAAAACCCTATTATAATAAGGAAGGTGCAACTATGCTGTATCCTAAAATTGGTATTCGCCCTGTCATCGATGGACGCTGGGGCGGCGTCCGTGAAAGCCTGGAAAATCAGACGATGCGCATGGCAGAAAATGCCGCCAAGCTGATTTCGGAGAACCTCAAGTACCCCGATGGTACGCCGGTGCAGTGCGTGATCGGCTGTACGACGATTGGCGGTGGTGCCGAGGCGGCCCGCGTGGCAGAGCAGTTCTCTACCCAGAATGTTACGGCAACGCTGTCTGTGACCCCCTGCTGGTGCTACGGTACCGAAACGTTCGATATGGATCCCAACACCATCAAGGCAGTCTGGGGCTTCAATGGCACCGAGCGCCCCGGCGCGGTGTATCTGGCTGCGGTTCTGGCAGCACACGCCCAGCGCGGTCTGCCTGCTTTCTCCATTTATGGCCATGACGTGCAGGAAGCCAACGATGATACGATTCCCGATGACGTGGCCGAGAAAATCCTGCGCTTTGCCCGTGGTGCTGTTGCCGCAGGCTGGATGAAGAACAAAGCCTACGTCAATATTGGCGCTGTGACGATGGGGATTGCCGGCAGCTTCTGCGATGCAGGTGTTCTGCAAAAGTATTTCGGCATCCGCGCCGAATGGGTGGACGAGGTCGAGATCCTGCGCCGCATTTCCATCGGTATCTATGACCACGACGAATATGAAAAGGCTCTGGCATGGGTGCGCGAGAATTGCAAAGAGGGCTTTGATAAGAACCTCGGTAAGAACCTGCCGCCTGTCATCACGAAGTCGAAAATTGTTCCGGCCGACAAGGATTGGGAGTTTATCGTCAAGATGACCCTGATCATCCGCGACATTCTATACGGCAATCCGCGTCTGGACGAGATGGGCTGGCATGAAGAAGCGCTCGGTCGCAACGCTGTGGTCGGCGGCTTCCAGGGCCAGCGCCAGTGGACAGACTGGCTGCCGAACGCTGACTTCACCGAAGCCATCATGGCTTCCACCTTTGACTGGAACGGCCCGAAGGCCCCGACCCCGTTTGCTACCGAGAATGATACCTGCAACGGCATTGCCATGATGCTGGGTAGCCTTGTTTCCGGCTCTGCGCCGTGCTTCCATGACGTGCGCACCTACTGGAGCCCGGAAGCCTGCGAGCGTGTGACCGGGCAGAAGCCTGACGGCGTTGCCGCCAACGGCTTTATTCACCTCATCAATTCCGGCGCAACGGCCCTGGACGGTTCCGGTGCCTGCGTAGATGCCAAGGGCAATCATGTGATGAAACCGTTCTGGGAGATGACCGATACGGACATCAAGGCGTGCCTGAACGCCACCGATTGGTGTCGCGCGGACTATGAGTACTTCCGCGGCGGTGGATATTCCAGCCACTTCCGCTGCAAGGCAGAGATGCCTGTTACGATGCTGCGCTTCAACATTGTGGAGGGCATTGGACCCGTCTTGCAAATTGCCGAGGGCTGGACGGCTGATCTGCCCGACGAGATTCACAACACCATCGACAAACGCACCGACCCGACCTGGCCGACCACATGGTTCTGCCCGCGCCTGACCGGACAGGGAGCGTTCACCGATGTGTACAGCGTTATGGCAAACTGGGGTGCCAACCATGGAGTGACCGTTTACGGCCATGTGGGTGCTGACCTCATTACGCTGGCCAGCATGCTGCGCATCCCGGTCACGATGCACAATGTCCCTGCCGAGAAGGTTTATCGCCCCCACGCATGGGCCAGCTTCGGCACACAGGATCAGCAGGCTGCGGATTATGCTGCGTGCAAGCAGTACGGGCCGCTGTATCGGTAAGTTACCTGTCGTAAATATTTTGCTGAAAAAAATCTGACATAGCCCTTAATACCAGTTAAGGAGAGGTTTTCTTGGAAGCCTCTCCTTATTTTTTTCATCTGGAGGTATACAACAAATTCAAAAGATAAAAGGTACCTTGAGACCTCTTTTCTCAAAGTGCGGTTATAATCCGTTGCCTATAACTTAATAGGCTTTTCCTCTATACGGAGAACCGCATTATGAGTTTGTCGAATGAATAACTCTGGCAATTCCACGCGAAAAACGAAATAGAATTACCGCTGCCATATGCGAATCCTGACGGTATATGCTCCACACAGGTGGACATATACTGAAGAATTTGCGTGTGTCAATTTTCAATTCGACAAGATTCTTTGTCGCTGTCGTTCACCACCAGTATGCGCCGCAATGCACAACTAAAAATCGCCCTCGACCTGTCCATGGGTCGAGAGCGATTTAACTGTCAGGAAAACTGTAAGGTCGCAGGGCGGGAAGTTATGCCCAGGGGTCAGCCACCTGCGGAATACGGATGCCGGTCAAAAGCTGCTGCTCCCACAAAAACCACTGCCCTGTAGATGGTTTGTTGCGCAGCTTTAGCGGGCGCGGGCTGTCAGCGCCGCTGCAAGCCACATATAAGGTCAGGTACCCGTCGACAAACTGCGTCCGGCTGTAAGTGTTTTCCGAAACGGTGACTCGGTACGGCTGCACAGGTGTGTAGTTGTTTTCCGGTGTGGAACCGACAAGGTAGGAACGCATCAGGTATTCCTTGCCGCGAAAACGGTCGCGGATAAACTGTTTGTCGATGCCGTTCAAGGGGCGCGGGCCGCGCAGGAAATCCAGCATTTTCTCGGTCTCGGCAGGGTTTTCCGGGTACAGCGCCAGCGCCGCCACTGTCAGAGCGGCCACTTCCTCCGGCACAGTCAGCGCAGCCTGGGGCATAGCCTTCAGCTCGTCCAAGGTCTTGGGAAGGCTGTTCAACGTGATTTCACTCATCTGGGTACCTCCTGTTCATCATGGCTTTCGGGCTATATATTTTTGCCTGTCACGCCTCGCGTGTCAGGCAAACGACTGCCTCCATATGAAACATAGGTGTAGCGTATGCTTGTCGGTGTTTTCCCAATTAGCAAGATTACTGCGGTAGCTGCTCACTGCACCGATAGCAGCTGTAATTGTTGCACGGCGCAAGTACGAAGGATACTTATGGAACATTTTATCGAATTCCTGATATTTGGCTTCACGGTTTTTATTGCCATGAACCAGCTTTTCGATATAGCGCTGCTGTTCCAAGGCTCCGGTAGTTATGCTTTTTACGGCATCCCAGTTCTCGCTGACAACACCAATCAGGTAGGAGAGCGCTTCCTGATATATACGAACCGTATCGATAAGGTTGACACTGCAGTTGACGATTCTGACTTGATAGCTGGATGTAATATTCAAAGCACTCACCTCCTTTACAATAGCGTTGCTTTATAGTATGATTATACCAAAAAAATATTTAGTTGTAAAGGATATACTATGTGCAAAAATAACCTATATAGGACAAATAGACACTCCTGTTACCTACTAGAATACCATTTAGTTGTAGTAACAAAATATCGTCATCCTGTGCTTAAAGGTGCGATAAAAGTCTACCTGCTTGACCAAACAAAAACAATCTTTGATTCATGGCATTGCACTATTAAAGCTGTCAATACCGACTTGGACCATATCCACATTTTGTTTGAGGCCCCACCACAAGTACAACTATCCAAATTGGCTAACAATTATAAAACTGTTACTTCTCGACTTATTCGTAAAAACTTTAGTGAGCAACTCAAACAGTATTATTGGAAGCCATATTTTTGGAGCGATAGTTACTTTGTGTGTAGCGTTTCGGACAGAACAGAATCGGCTGTAAAATCCTATATTGACTCCCAGTAAGCGAGCTAACCCCGCCTAAACTTTGAAGCTATAGACGGGGTGTGCACTCTTCATTTGTCATCAAGGAAACGGAAGCCTACAACTTTGACGCGGACTGGACAGCCATAAACTTGATTATGCGCCCGCCCTATAATGTTGGGAAAGAGCAATTCAACTACTCGCTCGCCGCATCCCTCTGGCTATTGGATGGAATCCGAGCCAACCATAAGATGGACGAGGCTCTGAAAATTCTGCCTCGTGAGAGGGAAAAGCTCGATTCGGTAAAAATTCCGCAGTGCATATCTTCGATAAGAGTAATCTGTCTTTCGGCATGCGCGTGGCAAACACGAAGCTGATTGTCGAGTTGTTTTTTTTGTGCAGTTCTTCGAAAGGACCATCTGCTGATAGTCGTAGGCAGGGGAAAGGTCCGGCTGGAACATGACATAGTTGAGCAGCTTCTGGCAGGATGCGAACAGAACATTGACCTCCGCACACCGGGAATTATGCTCGGCCTTTAACCGTGTGCTCCACCGGTTTTTTCAGATGAGTTCCTTGCACTGCTTTAGAGCAGATAGACTGTATGTGGCTTTTTCTATGGGTGAACCTCTTTGAGAAAGACCTTGATTTGTGCGAAAACAGGTTGAATTGCAGCGGTGATGCGTCAACCGCTTGCTTCGGGCTACATTCCCGCAAAAATGTCATTGCCATCAAGATAGGTATAAGGCTTTTCCTGCTCCACAAAGCCATTGATGGCGATGAATCCGAGCTGCTTAACGGCCAGTTCCTTGATGTTCGCCACCTGCTGAGCCTCACGGTGAATTTCATCGAGGGTCATAGGTTGGGCATAATACTTTGCCTCATAAATTGCATAGCCGTCTGCCAGCTCCAGAGCAACATCGAACTCACCGTTCTTGCGGTGGACGGGGTCGTCATAGTAATAGCTGCCGATGTTGCGAACACCCTTCAGTTTCCCAGAACGAACCTGTAAACTGAAATAGTCACGGCAAATGCCCTCAAATCGGCGAGAGATGAAGTCTGTCAGAGTAGGGGCTACATACTCATCATAGAAAGCCTCTGCGCCTAGCACTTGCAATGCGCTGGCGTTTTTATAGATAAAGGTAAAGTAGAACCGTAACAAGTTGTCGTTGATTTCAAAGGTAGATTTCTTGCTGTCGTTGAGCTTGTTGATGGGGTAATTGCGGGAGATGATTTCGAGGTCACGCAGAGGTTTCATTTGTTTTGCAAGATTGCCGGTCTTCTTCACATCCAGCTTGTCTTCAATTTCAGAATAGCGCTTCTTACCGTTACCAATGACTGCAAAGATACGCTCTGCGTTGATTTTGACGGAATAGTCCGACAACAGCAACTGACTGGCATACAGGTACACCGCACTCACAGGATTTAGAATTGTACTGACGATGTTTTCTCGCAGCGTGGCAGTAGGACGCAACGCCTGATTCACAAAAGGAGAACCGCCGAATACAGCATAGTGCGCCACCTTGTTGTAGGGAGTTTTGTCAGGATAGAACTTGGCGGTATCCAGATAGTTCAATTCGTTGAGTTTGATAGTGACAGCAAAGCGTCCATACAGAGCATTTTTCTCCTGCAAGAGGTCCTTCATCATTCCGATGTGAGAGCCGGAGAGGATAAGCTCAATGTTTCCAAGCCGGTTATCAATGATGCTCTGAAAAACGGAATCAACTGTTGTGGGCTCATTCATCACCTTCAGATAGGGGTATTCGTCAATGACGACAACCATTTTCTGAGGCAGCGTGTTAAGATAGGTAAAAACATCTTGTAGTGTACTGAAGCTCAGAGCTACTGGCAATATCTTGGCTCGAACCAGCTCATCAACGAGGCTATCAATATTTTCTTGTACTGTGCCTTTCAAACACTCGAAATAGACGGTCTGATAAGGGCAGTTATCAAGGGCTTTCTGAATGAGCGTGGTCTTTCCAACTCGCCGCTTGCCGTAGACCATCACAGCTTTGCCGATGTAGTCTTGCTGCAAGAGCACCAGTTCTTTCTCACGGCCTATAAACATATTTCACCTCCAATAATACTGAATACATTTTCACTGAAATAACTTTCAGCATTATTTTACCACGAGACCGAACAAAAAGCAAGCAAAAAAGAGGACCACCGCGCCGCAAGCGATGGCCCTCTTTTTTATTGGCAGCATAAGTTTCGTGAAAAGCTCACCAGACACCTCAATAGGAGGATTCGGTGGAAGCAGAGTCGGTCGAAAAGATTCATAAGCCATTTCGCCTGACAGATTACTCACGAGTGTACCAGCTCGGTTTGTCATGATTGTTTCCTTTCCTCCGAAAAACGGAAATTGAAATTTCTGAGGCTATTTTAGCATAGAAATTTCAGAAAATCAGCTTATCGTGAAAATACGAAGCGAAAGAAATTTCAGAAAAACGACTTTTTGTGAAATTGCTCAAGCAAAATCACCATAGAAATTTCAAGTTAAGAATTTTATAGTTTAATTTTGCCCTACTTATGTCAAAGAAAGTAGGGCTTTTCTTATGCCCAAAAGGAGGGGTTACGCAAATGGCATCCAGAATGCGACTCTTGCCAAGATCGATGAAGCTGGAGAAAAGCTCCAGAACATCGGATCTTCTGTGGAGAATGTCGGCAAGAAGTTCCTGCCGGTGACTGCCGCTGCTTCTTCCAATGCGAACACCAATGTCTCAATGATGGGCGAGACGTTCAAGTACTGTGCGCCTATCGCCAGTGCGCTGGGGTTCTCGGCAGAGGATCCGTAAGATCGTATCTGCCGTGCAGCAGTTCGTGGATAAACTGAACAGCATGGATTGAATTTCAAAAAGGCGAAGTTGCCCATGATATTACATTGGTGAGTGTGATATAATATGGTCAACTGAGAAAAACTACGATAACTAAAGGCTTTTTTTACGGCTTAAGTTGTTCTTTAAAAGTTTTATTTGTTGAAAAACTGCAAGAAGGCCGTGTGACAATTGAAGAAGCAGCGGAAGATGCTGGAATGACAGTAGAGGAATTCAAGAAAGTGATGGAAAACACCTCTCTGCAGGCGGTCTAAGAAAAAACATATAGAGTAAACTGTTAAGCCCTACAAGGCTCAGATCGGTTCGATACCGACTGAAAGCCTTGTAGGGCTTATTTTTTGCTTTTTTTCAAATTTATTTGTGAAAAATGTTGTCCAAGACTTGACATCGGCCGGCGGCTACTGTCTGCCCAAGGATACCAAGCAGCTGCTGGCTAACTATGCAGATGTGCCGAAGAATCTGATCGAAGCTATTGTCGAGAGCAATAGAACTCGTAAAGAATTCATTGCTGATCGTGTGCTTGAAATTGCTGGCGCTTACGAAGCAAATGATAGCTGGGATGAGAGCAAAGAAAAAGATGTTGTGGTTGGCGTTTATCGCTTGACGATGAAGAGTAACAGCGATAACTTCCGTCAGAGTTCTATTCAGGGTGTTATGAAGCGCATTAAGGCAAAGGGTGCAACAGTTATCATCTATGAGCCAACGCTAAAAAATTGGGACACGTTTTTTGGTAGCCGTGTTGTTAACGACTTGGAAGAGTTTAAGAAACAGAGCCAGGCAATCATTGCAAACCGTTATGACAAGTGTTTGGACGATGTGAAGGATGGAGCCACAAATTTTGAAGATGGAAGACGGTCTGACAATGAAATATACCGTTACCCATAGCCGGAGACGATTGTTTTCATTGTCTAAGAAAGAGCACAATACTTCCGGGGAAGGGGAGAGATAATCGTTCAAAACTCGAACATTCCGGTCTCTTTTTGTAATAAAGGTCTTTTCAACATCCGCGATATACGCCGAATACCGACTTTTACGATGTCTTTCTTCCGCCAATGTACGACGCTTTTGATAGCTTCTTAGCAGAGAAGGCCACAAGAGAGAACCTAATAGCATCCCGCCTGCCATCGTTCCGCTTGCAATGAGAGAGGACAGCTCGCCGCCGCTAATGGCATTTGTTATTGACACACCAATACTTGCCAGCATCACCAATGACATGGTCAGGCTCGGACCGAGAGTAAGAATCACAGGTGTTTCATCCGCTGAAAATGGACTTGGCGGAGCATCGACCTCAATCTCGCCGCTATCCAGTGACTTGAGAATACGAGGCGTGTTGACAAAATACTGTTTGCTTTTATCATCGGCAATCGGCATTTTTGCGTCAAAGAACGGCATTACTGATAAGGAACTCTCGGTCTTTAAGTCTCGTACAGCAATAAAACCGCCCATGTAGATAATGGACAAACCCATAACGAATATCTCATCAAAAGGCTTCAGCTGCTGCGAATGAGTGAGCTGCCCATTTACATAGACGCCAACGCTCCGCTTCAAATCTTCAATAAAAGCAGTCCCATTGCTGTCAATGTGTATCACGGCATGCTTTTCTCTTGAAATAAAATCTGTAAAGTCATAGGAAATGTCGTTGATGGGAGTTCGACCAATAAAAATATTGGTATCTTTTGACACTTGATATTTCTTATAACCCGCCTGAATTTCGAAAGTTGCAATGAGGAGGGCTTTTACAGCTTTTCTTTTATCCTTATGAGTGAAAGAAAAGTAATCTCCACTATGTATGACACAACTGCTGCACGGCTGCCCATTTAGGGTGATGTCGTAATCGCCGCATAAATTTGCTTTGATGGTGTAGATAACAGAACCACGTTTCTCTTCCTGAGAAAAAGGAATTATAAAGTCCGAAGGAAGCCCTAATGTTTCATTGAATAATGCTTGATGCTTGTTTTTTAGAACATCACTCAACAGCTGGGAGAATGCCCTGTTATCAACGAAGAATGTCACTAAGAAATCAGACATCGATTTGCTCTTCTGACGGCTTAAACTAGAAAATCAGTTTGCTCATATTAGAGCGTTTTAGCTCAAAAGAGGAATGAACATAGCGATTGAGAGTGATATTCACACTTGCGTGTCCGAGTATTTCACTCAAGCTCTTAATCTCAAAGCCGACTTTAACACAGCGAGTGGCAAATGTATGCCGAAGCGCATGAAAGTTTGCATCGGAGATGCCGCTCTGCTTTACATACAGCTTGAAATGATTCTGCATCGTGCGAGGCTCAATGTATCGACCGGTTCCAGTCAGAATGTAAGAATCCGGGAACGAAACAAATTTCCACGCTATCTCCATAATAGACGAAGTTAAAGGAATTTCACGTATCGAGGATTTACTCTTTGGTTCGCTTATTACAATTTTGGTTTTAGAAGTAGCATGACTGTCAGTGTTTTGTATGCGCTGTATCGTTTTCCGCACTTTGAGAGTTGCTCGTGCAAAATCGATATCTTTCCATTGCAATGCACAAAGCTCACCGATACGGATACCGGTATACAAAGCCAGAAACACACCGAATTTGAATGAATCCATATCCTCCATAAGAATACCAATCAAAGATTCTCGCTCTAATGGTGTTAGGACACGCATTTCCTTATCTTTTCGCTTTACGCTGAGCCTGGATAGGTTGCAGATAACGGGAAAGCCTTTATATTGTGCATACCCTATTGTGCTTTTTACGATTGCTAACAGATCAATGACAGTTTTAGGAGCTAATCCGCCGGTTCTGTCCAGCTGCCCTTCGACGAGCTGGTTCTCAATGAAGTCCTCTATGATTTCCGTGGAGAGCATCGATAGTTTGTAGTCCCCTAATTGCGGCTTGATATGAGAATTTATCAGGTGAGCATATCGGGCATATGTAGATTCTTTAATGCTGGTTTTTGTTGAATGCAGCCACAAAGCAAGAACCTCACCATATGTTATCTGCTTTTTCTCTGCTGGAACATGCTGTTTTTGCCTGCCACGCTCAATAGCCAACTTCTGTTTAACTTCGGTATAAGTTTTCCCGTAAATGTAAACATATTTGGCCTTATGGTTTTCATCATAGCAGCCAATATACCGACCTTCCCATCGGCCGTCTTTTCTTTTGTAAATGTTCTCACCTTTTCTTGGCATAAATGCGCTCTCCTTCCATATTCGCGGTGTTGACGGAAATCCTGACGGAGAATACTGTCAGAAAAGCTGAAACGAGACGACTTTATATATGGGAAAGTTGCTACTTTTTATCGAAATGTTTTGTATAATTCGACTTTTTCTCCAAATATATTGACAGTTCCGGCAACATCGTGTACAATTATAAACAAATTAAATAGTAAAGTAATGCTCTTCAAGTTATATACTTTACGAAAGTGAAACGTATTTGCAAGAGCCGAGCCTGAATATCTAATAAAATTAAAAACGAAAATTTAAGATAACAATAAATTAAGGAGGCCACAGACTGTGGCCTCCTTTTGCTTTGCAAAATATATGGTATAATACAACAAAAAAAGTATTGCGGAGGAGTTCGCATGGGAAGATACATCACACACGAGGGCTTGCCTTTTTACGGCACTCTCGAAAAAATCAGAATCAGGTCCTGCCGAGCAACGGACCCATCTTTGCCGGGATTCAATGAGGAGCAGCTCTTGGAAATCACGCGCGATGGAGAGGTAAAGCTTACGCAAAAGGCACCATCGGGAACAGAAAAAAACAAAATCCATATTTCACAAGCCGATGCCGATTCTGTCTTTGCTGCATTCTCTGAGACATTCGCAAGCTATCGAAAAGAACGCATTCCTTCAATCAGCGGTCATTGGCGAGTCCGACTTCTAACGGATGACAATGAAGTATACTTCTACCATGGTGCAAACGGACAGGACTACCGCTACCATGACGAGTCTCTCACGGATATTCTTCGGCAAAGAACCGGAATGCCAGGGCTATTCGGTCTCAGTGTTAAGACAGAAACAAAGAGCAAGGTAAAATCTATCGAAATCAGTCTGGAACAAACTGCAACAAATGAGGTAAAAGACAAATATGCCAGCGAGTATGGCATTTGTATACATGATACAAACGAATGGCTGCTTATCAGTTCAGAAGGTACGCTGACCTATAATCGCCGTATCGCAAATATAGGACGCATTTCACTGCAATACGAGCTCAAAGATAAGGTGACCGAATTCCTCAAACTGTATGAGGGCCGAAATGTGTTTTCTCGCCCGAAAGGGCACTCACCAGATACTGTACAGGATGAGATTCGAAAGACCTACAAGATGGTCGTAACTCGTGATGATGGAGATACTTCCGTTCTGGAAGGCTCATTCGACAAAAACGGTCTGCCCGGTGATTGGGCGGACTTTGTTGGCAGGCTAACAGACTTCTTCCAGGACCAGAACCTCGGGATACTTTTCGATTCTCGTTCGTACAACAAGGTGCTGAGAAAGAACGATGAAGTGGCTTTTTGCGGTGTCGATATTGATGGCATGGTTAGAACACGCTATTACCGCTGTGGGGATGAAATCTGTGAGGGCGATACGGTCGTTGTCCCAACGCCGATGAAACACACAATGGCCATTGGACGGGTTGTCGAGGTTCGGCACTATCCTAAAGACCAGGTTCCAAAAGATATGGCCCGAACACAAGAGATTCTTGGACTTACCAAAACAGCAGAATAGGGAAAAGAAAAAAGAGAAGCTTGCAACAGCTCCTCTTTTTGTATTGCACTTATTTACCTAAAACCTCTCCAAGAGAGAACACTGCATTGCGAACACATTCAGGGCAGGGACACAGGACTTTGCCGGTCCCAATCCCTTTCAAGTCTTTGCATATAGTTGCACCGCATCTGTTTTCGAAGCTCTGCACGAGTTCCTTAGAAATGCGGGGCGTGCCTTTGCCGTCGGTGAGAATGCCTGCCACCATGACAGCACCAATCAGGGCCCCGCAAGTGCTTTCCATGCAGCCCATCCCAACAGCGTATCCTGCCGTTAGTTTCATTAGGGTATCTTCGCCAATTGGCAGCTTGTCTTGAAACACCTTCACCACCGCCTGAGTGCAATTATACTTTCCGGTTGCTTTCAATTCGTAAGCGGCTGATGCTCTTTCTTCAATGCTACTGCTCATTTTTCATGCTCCTTTTTCTTTCCAGTATACCACAAGAGGGCAAGTGGTGAGAATAAGCACTTGCGCAAAGTCAACCCTTTCGCCAGTTGTAGTGTATTTGATTGGACTTCCAAATTCTATTTTACACGCACATATTGCAACTTACGGTTGTATTTGCTATACTAATAACAACCCATAACAACCAACATAGAGCAAATAACAACTAATAGGTGTTATAGCGAACAAGGGAAGCTAATCATGGCGAGCGAAAGAGTGATACTTCACTGTGATATGAATTGCTTTTATGCAAGCTGCGAGATGGCCTACAATCCAAAGCTGCAAGACAAGCCGATTGCCGTGTGTGGTGACCCGGAGCGGCGTAATGGCATTGTGTTGACTGCCTCGTATCCGGCCAAACGGATGGGCGTGAAAACTGGGATGCCCTTGTGGGAAGCTCAGCAGCACTGCCGCGACATAATCTTCGTTCATGCGAACTATGAGCTCTACACCAGGTTCAGTGAATACATCAGAGAAATCTTCCTGCGCTTCACGGACCAGGTCGAACCGTTTGGCTTGGATGAAGCGTGGCTTGATTGTACCGCAAGCCAGTCTCTTTTTGGAACAGGGGAAGAGATAGCAAAGCAAATCTCAGATACCGTGAAGGATGAACTCGGCATCACCTGTTCGGTCGGAGTCAGTTGGAATAAAGTCTTTGCGAAATTGGGGTCCGACTATAAAAAGCCGGATGCCATCACCGTCATATCAAAGTCTAACTGGAAAGATATCGTGTTCCCGCTGCCTGCCACGGACCTTTTGTATGTCGGGTCCAGAACGGGGAAAAAGCTGGCAAACTACTGTGTCCATACAATCGGCGACTTGGCGACTGCCAATCCAAACTTTCTGAAAGAGAAGCTTGGAAAAATTGGCCCCATGCTATGGGGATTTGCCAATGGCCTTGATACGGGAGCAGTAGCGAAATACGAGGGCAGAGAAGCCCAAGCGCCCATCAAGAGCATCGGCAACAGCTGGACAACGCCAAGAGACTTGCTTACGAATGGCAGACATGTTGGTTTCCCTGAAAGCTGCACATCCCCGTATTCGTATCATTGAGGTTTTGCCTTTTGAGGGATACCGTTCCAAATGGAGCTTAGAACAGCAACGGCACGCAGAGAAGATTGACAAACAGGTAGATAAGGTGGTCTACATAACAAAAGAGCCCAGCAGAGGAGTATATCTTCAAAGAAACCGGCATTTATAGCAATTTTCAAAAATAAGGCGAATAGCCGCAGGAATGGAACCAGCCTGAGCAGTCAGAAGGCGAAACTGTCTGAAAAGCACATTGTATCGCATTTGGAAGAGCATCCAGCGTCCTCGCCTTGAATTTACGAAGGAAAGCCTTCACCTTCGACCAGAGCTTTTCAATAGGATTCAGATCAGGACTATATGGTGGAAGATAAATGTATCGAACACCGGTTATCCATTATGAGAACAGAATTTCCGTTCAGATGAGGCAGCAAATCAGTTTCCAGATACCGCTTAAACCTCTCCACAGTCGTTCCGCCTGAAAAAGTCGTATAGCGTAGTGTCCCATCCAACTGAATCGATGACAGAATGGTCGTGTTCTTGGGCTTGGAAAGTGGTGCGGAATCAACAGCTCTGCTTCCTCCAAGCGAATAGGCATACCGCCTTGTCATATCCGTATTGCATCCGCTTTCATCCAGAAACACAAGGTCACTTGCCTTGAATCCAGATATAAGGCCGTTCCAGTCTTTTCTCTTCTGCGCCACATCGGGGACGCTCCTGTTCACTGGCATGAAGAGACTTTTTCTTCCGGCGGTATCCTGCTTTCTGAAGAAAACGCCAGACAGTATCAATACTGACAGGCAAATCCAACGTTTCAATGATTTCCAGACATGTGATATCCGGCTGTTTTTCCAGAAGCGAAAGGATGTGCTGATGATCTGCATCGGACAATTTTGGCTTCTTTCCACGGAGATTCGTTTGAGTTTCGTAGCTGCCCGTTTCGTTCCGACGCTTCAGTAAACGATATATCGAACAGGTGTTTACAGAAAAGCACTTTGCCAGTTCTTTTACGCTAACGCCTTTGTCGTATGCTTCCAGAATCAATTTTCGAGCTTCATTGTGCAGCATAGTTCTCACCTTCTTTGACTCTGTTATATCACTTTTTCTCAAAAGTTAAAGTGCTCTCTCTGCTGTATTATTGAAAATTGCTATAATATAGATAGCAGAATTGTTGCAGATTGTATATGGGGAAAGTTATAGATTGAGCGTTTCTACCCATGCGAATGCACTTCCTTTGATTGATTTTCGTGGTTTAAGTATAGCACGTTGAATAGGGAGCATCAAGTAAGTCTGAGTGGACGAATGTGCTAATATTGCAAAAGAAATAAGCACAAAAGAAAGCTTGCGTTGACTTTCGTGCTTATTTGGAATACAATATAAGCACAAAGGTGAGGTGACGCTTATGATGAACATGAACAATTTGGCTCAAACACATGAGAT
>OGZL01000265.1_pt1 | contig 37892 bp, 50 predicted proteins | sample 1576761 | NCBI WGS metagenome assembly OGZL01 (sample SAMEA3541595, study PRJEB24748) | human gut metagenome | biome: human gut; feature: human-associated habitat; material: faeces | place: China | collected 2012
GGCATGCCGGGCGACACAGCTCGTGCTTTTCCGTGTTCCACAGGAAATCCAGCAGTAGAAGGTGGTCTTTTCCCTCTGCCAGCCGTGTACCACGTCCCACCATCTGACAGTACAGGGCACGGACTTTCGTCGAACGCAGCACCACCACGCAGTCTACCTCCGGACAGTCCCAACCCTCGGTGAGCAGCATACTGTTACACAGCACGTTGTATCTGCCGCCGGCGAAGTCCTGTAGAATCTGTTCCCGGTCTTCGGATTCACCGTTGACCTCTGCCGCACGGAAACCGTGCTGACAGAGCATGTCCCGGAATTTTTGGGATGTCTTGACCAGCGGCAGGAATACCACTGTTTTGCGATTGGCGCAGTGCTTTGCCATTTCTGCTGCAATCTGATCCAAATAGGGATCCAGCGCTGTGGCGATGTCACCGGGTTTGTAATCTCCGGCAGCTGTCCCCACATGGGTGAAATCAATCTGCACCGGCACAGTCAGTGCCCGGATGGGCGTTAAGTATCCCTCGTGAATGGCCTGTGGCAGCGTGTATTCATATGCCAGACTGTCAAACACCTTGCCCAGATTCTGCTTGTCGCCCCGGTCAGGCGTTGCTGTCACACCCAGCACATTGGCATCGGAAAAGTGATCCAGAATTACCTGATAACTACCGGAAATGGCGTGGTGTGCTTCGTCAATGATGATAGTCTGGAAGTAATCGGGGTGGAACTGGTCAAGGCGTTTCTGCCGCATAAGGGTCTGCACGCTGCCTACCACTACCCGATACCATTCCCCCAGGCAGGTTTGCTCTGCCTTTTCCACAGCACATTTCAAACCGCTGGTACGTTCCAGCTTGTCCGCAGCCTGTTGGAGCAGCTCACCCCGATGTGCCAGAATCAATACTTTTCCGCCGCTGCGCACTTCATCTTCTGCAATCTTTGCAAAAACAATGGTTTTTCCACAACCGGTCGGCAGTACCAGCAGCGTGCGCTTCCTGCCTTCGTCCCACTCCTTGTGCACGGCTTCTCTTGCCGCTTGCTGATAAGGTCGCATTTGCATGGCATATCACTCCTTAAAACTGACCATTGTTCCAGCTGCTTTGTGGTGCGCTCTGCTGCGGCTGCCAGGTTTGTGGGCTGCTTTGCGGATACGAAGGTTGCGGAGCGCTGCAGGGCTGCTGTGCGGGATTCTGAGCAAGCTGCGGCTGATCGTAAGATGGATACAGCTTTTCAATTCGATTGCTCTTGCCTTTTCCGCTGCCGTCCCTCTTATCGTATTCCCGGATGATCACATGGCATATGCCGCTTTTCCCGTTGACTTCCTGCCAATTCATTCGGGCAGCCTGCCCTTTCTGTTTCATGCCGATGCTGGCAAAAAATTCGGACAGCTTCCATTCCATCATGGTATGTAAAAACAAATTTTCCTGCAGCAGCACACTGCTCCCATCCGTCCCGAATACCCGAATAAAAACAATGGCTTTGTTGCAAGGCGGAATCTTTTTACTGCCATCATGCCGGGCACGGTCAAACTTTTCTACCGTAAAGCGATAGTCTCCCTCCGGAAGCAGGATGTAGCTGCTTTCCTGTTGGATTTCGTCCTCCCAGCCTAATTCTCGTCCCTGTGCGGATGTGTTAAAATCGTTCATCGTTTTCCTCCTATTCCTTAAATGTTATTTGGTTCGGTTTGCCTGAATCATGCCCATGATGTTCTGCCACCACGGAATGCACCAGCCCTCCACAAAGTCCTGCGGATAGTTCTGTACGGGCATATCTGCCGGAAAATAGCCCTTGCTGCCTACCACTGCCTGCAGCTCAGCAGGCTGCACGTGGCTGGATGCCATCAGCTGCGCCAGCTGGGGAGCGATCCCATCCAGAATATGCTGTGTTTGCTGTTCCTCCGGTGTGACAGGCTGATCCCATGGCTCTGGCGCTGCGGATGCGGCAGACGGCGTGTAAAGTTCTACCGATTCCTGCAAGTCTTGCTGTGTGGGAATCCCTTCCGTCCGTGCCTTTTGCAGCAGCCGTTCTGCCGGAGACGGAGCTGCAAAAAGTGAGGCAATGGATGCAAATTCCAACGGCAATTCCGGCGGAAGTCCAAAGCGATTCTTTGCGTCCCACCATGCCGTTTTGGTGGTGTACATAACCCGTTTGCAGGCGGTTGCCTTGTGCTTTTTTCCTTTGTCATCCGTTGCAATGACGTGTGTTTGAAATGCCAAGAACAGGGTGATGTCAGACCATTCTTTCAGCAGCGGCGCAATCTTATTGGTGGTTTTATTGCCGAGTTTCAGTTCCCAATGGTCAAACTCTGCATCTACTTCTGGAAGGGATGCTTTCCGGGTGATGGCGTGGCAAAGCAGCACCACGTTGACCCCCACCTGAATGAGCCGTTCGGTACGATCCAGAAACCGTCCGATTTCCTCCGCTTCGTATTCCCAGCCTTTGCCGTAGCTAAAGCCTTCGATGCCGGTAACCTGATGCTTGCTGCACAATTCTGCAATGGCAAGGCGTTCCGCCCAGTCGAAGGTGTCGATGATCACAGTCTGATACTGCCGTTGTGTGTGGGATTCCAGCACGAAGTCTAGTTCCTGCTGCAACATCTCCCAGCTGGAGGGCTTGGGCAGCCGGCGAACGTTCATTTTTGAGGTGCTTCCTTCGCAGTCCAGGAAGACTGCTCCCGGCAGCTGCGCCGCCAGAGAAGTTTTGCCTACGCCTTCTTGCCCATAGATGACCAGTTTTATACCGGCACCGGTCTGAATGCCGTTTGTTTCTTCAAAATTCATGTTGCTTTTTCCTCACTTTCGTCTGCCATTCTTCAAATTCTCTGAGTTCTTTTTCGGTAGGTTCATCATTTTCTAAGCCGTATATACATCCGCTTTCAAGGGTACAGTCGTGCAAGTCGCCACGTGTTTTTACCCAATCCGAATATCTGACCCAACCATACTGACACCCTTGACAATACTTCATAACAGGATCTATGCAACGAGTTGGTTTATCCATTTGTGCCACCACTATTCTTAAAATTTACCCGCTGTCCATGTAGGTGCAGCAGAAAACGGTTGTTCTTCCTGATTGTGATTGTTTACAGAATAGCCGTCCTCAATGATGACGCTACACTCGTCCCCGGTAGAAACACGGGTAGCAATCGCCTGCAAGCCTTCCTGTTCCAGCCACTGTCCGAATTCCTGCAATGTGACATTGTCCATCTGTTCCAGCTTGTCCAGCAGCACAAAGCCGCAGTCCGGGTTCAATTTGCGAACAATGGCAGCTGCCACACGAAGCTGCTCGGAGCCGCTCATGCTGTCCCATTGCTTGCCATGGTACTGTAGTGTTCCGTTTTCTACTGTCAGCCCTTCCAGCGGTAGGTTAGCGGATTGCAGCAAGTCTTGTTTTTCTTGCCGGAGTGCGGAAATCTGCTCCGTCAGTGCCTCGTAGTCCTGTCGGTAGGTCTTTGCTTCTTCCTCGGCGTGTTCCTTGTTCAGGTTGTCCCGAATCTTCATGTTGATGGCATCGATCTCTGCAATGCTCTTTTCCAGTTCGGCGGTGGATTCGTCCTGCAAATCTCGTGCAGACATCTGTGCAGTCACTGCGTTCTGCTCTGCTAGTTCCAGATGCTTTTTGGCGGCGTCATAGGCAGCCTGTGCGGCGGTAAGTTCCTGCGCATACCGGGCGGCGTTTTCTCGTTTCCGTTGGTTCTCTCCGTTTCGTGCCAGAATCTCCTGCTGCCGTGCGATCAGCTCTGATGCAGAGACTGGTGTGTTCGGCACGTTCTCCCAGCACTTCAGCTCTGAGGCGTACTTCTGCTTCTGGTTAGCAATTCTGCCAATGGCGGTGCGTTGGTTGTACAGCCGGCTTTCCTCAGATTCGATCTGTGCCAGCTGCTCCCCGACACCAATAATTTGCAACAGAATTTCCGCCTTCTCCTTGTTCGATGCGTTCATGAACTTGGGCAGATCCAGTGCCAGTGCGGACAGGAAGGAGTTCAGCAGCTGCTGTCCGGACTTGTTGCCGTTGGGGTCGATGACTTTCAGGCTGCTGTTCTTGCCTTTCCGTTCCACAATCAGACCGTTGGACAGTTCCACGTGTAGAATGGGATCGGTGTATGCCCCATCCCTTGCCGCAGCCGTAGGCTTGTACTTGTCGCCGCCCAGTGCCCATGCAATGGCATCCAGTACAGAGGTTTTTCCCTGATTGTTGTTGCCGCCAATGATGGTCAGACCGTTGGCGGACGGTTCCAACTTTACCGCCTTGATCCGCTTGACATTTTCGATTTCCAGGCTGTTGATCTTCACGCTCATGCTTCTTCCTCCTCATACAGTTCAATGTGGTCATAGGCAAACTGGATCATTTCGCCCAGTACCTGCGTTTTGGTACGTCCGGTTTCAATGGCAATCTCTTCCACCAGGGCTGCATGTTCCAACCGCAGGTTGACACTGGTAAACAGCCGGCGCTCGCCGTTCTTCTTACTGGACGGTTCTTTTTTCTGCATTCTCAGTTTATCCATGATGTTCCTCCTCCGCCGGTCGTTCCGGCTTGTCCGATGGCAGCAGCAAGCCGATGTGATCGGCACAGTGCAGGTGTCCATCCAGTCCTAAGTACAAGGGTACGCTCTTGATGCCGCAGTTGACACAGCGGTTTTTCTCGTTCTGGTTATCCACGCTTGCACGCCTCCTCGAACACAGCCTTGTCTTGTTCTGCATCCCGTGCCTGTTCGTAGCCTCTGAAAATATCTCGCATCATCAAGAACCAATTTTCATCGGAAACCGCATCATCTCTGCGGATACTCAGCGCCTGCATCTTCTTTACTTCACTTTTTTTCATTTGACAAATTCCTTTCTATGTGATACAATATGGTTGGTTATGTATTCATTTGTTTTTCTGCTGCCAGTTGCTGCTGGCAGCGTTTTTTTATCACAATGGTAATTTCCAGGGCGGTTTCGGTTCGCTTGCGGAACACGAATTCTTCAATGGGCAGTACCAGCTTCAGCTTCTCGCCGACAGCCAGCAGTTCAGCGTTTGTGAATGGTTTCACGTCTCTTGGCTCCTTTCTTATACTGATCGCTTAGATACATCAGATCTAGGATTCCTAAAACCACGGCAATGCCGATGGCTAATAGGTCCTGCAATGGGGTTGTGGGTAGCATGTTAGTCCTCCTCTTCGTTTTCATATGCTTCTGTCCCGAGCGCAAGAATGTCCATCGCCATTGCGCCGAGGACTTCGCTTATAGTGGCATTACTACGCTGTGCGATTGCTTCGGCAATGTATTGCGCAGCGGTAACATAGCCTTCGGCAAGATCTTTGGTAGATACCCTTTTTGCATGTAGTTCTACGCATGTACCGTCTCCATCCATCTCAATGCGGATCTCAATGTGTTTCTTCTTTTCTTCCATGATTGGTTTCCTCCTTGTCATCTTCCCGCAGGAAGTCATATTTTCCGGTGGTATCGTTTCGCACTTCTTCCGCAAAGGCGTGTACCCCCTTGCCGAACAGCATCCGGCACAGGTCATCGGTGGTGAACTGCATCTCCGGATTCACCCGGACTTCTCGTATGTTCGGGGTCATGTTATGCTCCTTTCTTGTGTACGGGCAGTGTTCTGTTCGCCGATCTGCATGCCAGCAAATACCAGATACTGAATACGATCACGCAGGAAGATGATAAGATGCTCAAAATCAATCTAACTATTTCCATTCTTCTTCCTCCGAATTTATTTCTAGCATACGTTTGAGTTCATATGCTCTCTGGTCACCGCACTGTGATTGGAATTTGATATAACTCAGCACTTCCTCTTTTACAGAGATATTAGCCAAAAGCGCCTTTAGTTCAATTAACCGCAGAAAATCATGCAATAATGATGCGGAATACCCCAAATGGGTCTCGTTCACAGCATGATTGAACTGTGTTTCTGCGCTTTCAACAGCTCCTTCTCCAATTACCGTGCAAAGTTGTTTTTTCAAAAGGTTATATTCCTCTTTGGTGTCCATGCTTTATCACTCCTTTCTCTTGCAAAGCGAATCCGACTCAGCCAAAAATGTTCCGTCCTTACTGCGGTACTCCGTAATTAATCGAAGCGGATTGATGGTGGAATTCTCTTCTCCTCCGAGATAAACCACTTTGACCACTTCAACAACCTTCACTTCTTTTATGATTCTGATATTGCCCATAATTTACGACCTCTTTTCATCGCACTGCTTAATCAAGATATTGAGACCCGATTTGAAACCAAACCGACCCAATTACACGTAAACACAAAGCGACAGTTTTAGATCCTTGGCTTATTTCGGTGCGTATCCAAGCTGTAATAAATATTAGGGACGCCCCACCTAGTACGAGAATTATAGCTAGTAATCGCGTTTTCGTCACCTCTTTCGTCTTATGTTCTCATCTCAGCCTTTTCGAATCTCAAACAAATCGTTTGGCTTTGCCCCAAGAGCGACACAAATTGGATTGATAAAGTCTATGTTTATTCGCTTACGATTGCAGAGCATATTGCTGAACTCCTGCTCACTGAATCCAGAGCGTTCTGCAACGTACTTCTGTTTCAGGCCTTTTTCTTCCATGATGCGTCTGATGTTATACACTACAATGTCCATGGTGTTCACCTCGCTTCTATGATATATAACGATTGATTTTTACCAACTTGTATCCGATTTTATTTGGAGTGTTTCGTTTTTCCCTATAGCCGGATACTGTTTCAATCAATTTTCTTGATTGCAATTTTATTATATAACAAGATTCTTGATCTGTCAAGACTTTTCAATCAACTTTTTTGATACAAAAATACACAAATTATCAAGTTACTTTTTGTACACAAAGTATAATATCAAGTTGCTTGTATATTTATATTGACTTTCTGCGTTTTTCGTGGTATAATGTATATATTAAACTTGATAGGCGGTGACCAAATGAGTATCGGAGAAAGAATCAAGAAAAGACGTGAAGAACTAGGTATGTCCCAGCTGGAGCTTGCCAAAAGAATCGGCGTAACGCAGGGATCAATCGGAAATTATGAAACCGGTGTCAGCAATCCCAAAATGGAGTTAATGCCTAAGATTTTCGATGCACTGAAAACAGATGCAAACTATATTTTTCACGAAGCTGTTGAAATGCAGCAAATTGATTTTACATATCCAGAAATCGTAATGGTAAAAAAATACCGTGGTCTTGATAGCCACGGAAAAAAGATTGTAGATTATGTGTTGAATGAAGAATCGGAACGCTGCACGATTCCTGAACCCATTAGCCCCTCACAGCACACATGGACGATCTGTTACAGCGAATACAAGGCATCTGCCGGAACAGGCGTGATGCTGGATTCCTATGAACGTATGGAACGGCTAGACGTACTGGACACTCCAGCTGCACGCCGTGCAGACTACGGATTGATGATCTCCGGTAACAGCATGGAGCCGGCATACCAAGACGGAGATATTGTACTGGTGGAACAAGCAGATTCTGTAGAAGTCGGGGAGATCGGCATTTTCGTAGTAGACGGCGACGGGTATATCAAAAAATTTGGTGGCGACTGTCTGATTTCCCTGAATGAGGACTACGCTCCGATTCCATTGCACGAGTATAACCATGTAAAATGCTGCGGTAAGGTGATCGGTGTAGCACAGATGGCAGAGTGAGGTGAAAAATCGTGGGGATTTTCGAAAAAAAGAAAGCGGTGATGCGACAGCTGCAAAATGCAGTTGCTTTACAAAACGCACAAATTGCACAGCTGCAAGAAAATAACGAGCATCTTAAACAAGAACTTGAAAGCCTTCGTTCTTCCATTCCAAAAGAGCAGAAGGATTTCGAAATACTCGCTGAAAAGAGTAAAGCTTTAAAAGAGCAGATTGCTGATTCAGAAAAGAAACTGAATCAAACCAACGAACAAATCGCTCAAAAAGCGGATAAGTTAGATTCTACAGCATCAGAACTGCATACCCTATACAAAAGTCTGGAAGAAAAAGCAGGACAGCTGCAGGCGTGTGTAGCGAAAATTCAAAAAGCTGAAGTGCTGTATTCAGCGTATAAATCGGCAAACCGTGCGTATATCAGGAGCAATGATACCGTACTGGAAGAAGTATATACTCCTGCCGATTTGATGCCGATCGTAGAAATCGAATTGAACTGCATGGGCGTAAAAGACCTGCGGAAGCTTTACAATCACTATCAGAGCAGCATTCGGAAAGCCTTCCAACACTATGAAGGCAGATACACTACAAAATCGAACATTGCGATATATCGGCTTATGGTGATTGCGATGGAAGCCGAACTGCAAAACATTCTTCATGCGATTTCTTACGGAAAATTGGAAAGCTCCATTGAACGTGTAAAATCTATTATCAACCGCTATTATGAAATAGCAGTCGAAGGAAATCAGAGTATTGCACCGACAATGAAAAAATTCATTGCCGAAATCGAAGATCTGTTTATCGGGGCGGTAAAAGTGGAATACGAGTACTACGTCAAAAAAGAACAGATCAAGGAAGAACAACGGGCTTTGCGGGAACAGATGAAGCAAGAAGAAGAAGAACGAAAAGCACTGGAAGCGGAAAAGAAAAAAGTAGAAAAAGAAGAATCCAAATATGCAAATGAAATACAGCAGCTTAAAGAACGTGTACAAGATACAGCAGACGATTCTCAAACTAAAATCTTGCTGGAAAGAATCCAACAGCTACAAGAGCAGCTGTCAGAAGTGCAAAAGAAAAAAGAAGATATTGTCAATCTGCAAAACGGAAAAGCCGGTTATGTATATGTTATCAGTAATCTTGGCGCATTCGGCAATGATGTCTTTAAAGTCGGTATGACCAGGCGATTAGAGCCGATGGACAGAATTAAGGAACTCAGCAATGCAAGCGTCCCGTTTTCCTTCGATGTCCACAGTTTCATCTTCTCGGATGATGCCGTTGGACTGGAAAAAATGCTCCATCAGGAACTGAATGACAAGCGCGTCAACAAGATCAATCTGCGAAAAGAATTTTTCCGTACATCTATTGACGAATTGGAACAGCTTGTACTAAAGCATTATCCATCAGCGGAATTCAAGAGAACAATGCTGGCAGAACAGTATTATCAAAGTCAGTCTATGGATGAGCCTTTGGAACAAGCAGATTTTGAAGAAGTATAAATAAAAAACCGCCCCACGGCGGCAACCGTGAGACGGCAAGAGGAAAAACTATTGCGATAATAGCCCTCCAGACAAGGTCTATTATAGCATATTTCCTCTGAAATTGCAAGTACAAGGAGGAAATTTATCATGCAGGCAGCAGCATATGCACGATACAGCACAGAGCATCAAACCGACAGCAGCATCGCCTACCAGATGCGAAAAATTGAGGAGTACTGCGCAGAAAATGGAATTACTATTTCTGCCCGCTACGCCGATGAGGCAATGAGCGGCACCAATACCCAGCGACCGGCGTTCCAGTCCCTCTGCCGAGATGCTGCACAGCGGAAATTCGATGCCGTTGTGATCTACGACATCAGCCGTGGCAGCCGTGACGTTGCCGATTGGTTTGGATTCCGGAAACAAATGGCGGTTTTAGGCATTCAGGTCATTTCCGTAGAGGATCACATCGGCGACATTCTCAACCCTGCCGACTATCTGACGGAGCTGATCACCGTAGGACTGGGACAGCATCACGTCCTCACCAGCCGCCAGAAATCCATGGACAGCATCGCCACCAAGGCAAAGACCGGACAGTTTCTGGGCGGTACGCCTAATTTTGGCTACGATATCGTGGGCGGTAAATATGTCATCAATCCGGCAGAATCAAAAATCGTGCAGACAATTTTTCAAATGTATGCAGCTGGAAAAAGCTACGGTGAAATTCTGGGCGAAATCGGCGAAGTGCGTGGGAAACGTGGTAAAATTATGGGCAAAAACAGCCTATACTACATTCTGCGGAACGAGCGCTATGCCGGTGTGTATAGCTGGTGCAAATATCACAGTAAAATCATGGGAAAGTATGCAGGCAGAACACCAAATGAAAATGCCGTCCGTATTGAGGACAGCATTCCGGCGATTATTGATAAGAAAACATGGGAGGATGTACAGATGCGCATGAATGATAAAAAGCATAACGCCAGTAATAAAGCAAAACGGGACTATTTACTGTCTGGACTGATCGAATGCACAGCATGTGGTGCTAGCTATGTAGGGCACACATCAACGAATAAACGTGGATATTCTACCCGGTATTATTGCTGTGGCAACAAATATCGCAATCACACCTGCCAATCTAAAAATATCAACGCAAATGATCTGGAAGAATTTGTAATTAAAAATCTGAAATTATATTTAGAAAAATTGGATTTTGGTCAGATGGCGCAGCAGATTGCCGACGAGATCAACGGTGCTACGGCTGATCTGAAGGCGGAGCGGAAGGAGTTGGCAGACATCATCTTCCAGCTGAACAATGGTACCAAGGCGATTCTAAAGGGCATTGACTACCCAGAATTGCAGGAGGAGATGTTCAAATTACGTGTGCGGAAGTCAGAGCTGGAGGATATTATCAGTCGTGGAGAAAAGAAGAAGCCGGTTGATGTAGAAAAAATAGAAAAATTTTTACGTGAATCACTGGATCAAATTGACGAAAATGCAAAACAAGTATGCAAGTCCCTGGTAAAAGTATACGCCCACCCCAATGGCAATTTTGACATTGAAGTAGGCGTACATATGGATGGTTGCGGGAGCCAGATTTGAACTGACGACCTTCGGGTTATGAGCCCGACGAGCTACCGAGCTGCTCCATCCCGCGATTCATATTGTTTTTCGTCTTATCCCTGACGACTTATTTATTATAGCACAATGCAACCGATCTGTCAAGCATGTTTCTTTATTTTTAAAAATAGAAAGAATTTAGAATAATATCAGAAATAAACAAAGTGCTTAATATCGTTAATCAATTAAGCATAACGCATTTGCTTTCTTATAAAAAGAAAAATAATAGTTATAGCTCTCAGAATAAGAAATTTCACACCACATATACAGTTTTTCCATTGATTTTCCAAACAATTGGATGTATAATCTAACCTAGTTAGACAATGAAAGGAGGACGAAAATGGCAACAAAAGAACAAGTAGAGGCAATGTTAGAAAAAATGAAAGCCACACGTCCATACCACTTTTTCCAGCGATTGGATGAAACACAAGCTGGCACAGGAGCTGTTTTATTTTTGCTTTATGATGCAAATGGCACCGTATCTGCCGGTCAGATTAGCGATTCTTTAAAAATCAGTACTGCAAGAGTCGCAGCCTTACTGAAAAAAATGGAGACAAAAGGGATGATTACAAGAGAACATGGCATTCTAGATGCCCGTGTAACCATTGTAAAACTAACCGATCTTGGATCACAAATGATACAAAATATGCAAGCAGCTATGTATCAACAAATGGAACGCATCCTCGACAAAATTGGAGAGGAACGTTTGCTGGAATTTTTTGAAATTGCCCGTGAAATTCACAGTATTGCAACGCCGCCAAAATTGGACTGCGATTGCAACAAATAATTTTTTACGTAAAAATCTAACTACGTTAGAAATCTGTTAGCAAATTAAGGAGTGAATCTATTTATGCTAAAATTATTGAAATTACTCAAGAAAAAGCAATGGGCATTGGCAGCCGTCTCTGTCTTTTTTGTTGTCACACAGGTATGGCTGGAATTGACCATGCCCGACTACATGGCGGATATTACCAGGCTTGTGCAAACAGATGGCAGCACCATGCAGGAAATTCTCACCGCAGGCGGAAAAATGCTTGCCTGTGCACTGGGCAGCCTGATCGCTTCTATTCTTACAGCCATCTGTGCCACTCGGATTGCCGCAACCTTTAGTGCAGCACTTCGAGAAAAACTCTTTCGAAAAGTCATGTCCTTCTCCATGGAGGAAATCGGACACTTTTCAACTGCAAGTCTCATCACCCGTTCTACCAATGACGTTACGCAAATTCAAATGCTAATCGCAATCGGATTGCAGCTACTGGTAAAGGCTCCCATTATGGCAGTATGGGCCATTTGCAAAATTGCAAATAAACAATGGGAATGGACTTTTAGCACTGGTGTTGCTGTAATTGTCCTGCTGGCTGTTGTAGGACTTTGCCTGTTGCTTGTAACACCAAAGTTCAAGAAAATTCAGACCTTGACCGACGATTTGAACCGGGTTACTCGTGAAAATCTCACCGGTCTCCGTGTAGTTCGGGCATACAATGCAGAACGCTACCAGGAAACAAAATTTGAGCACGCCAATCAAGCGCTGACCAGCACCAACCTTTTCGCACAGCGAACATTATCCTTTATGATGCCAAGTATTCAACTGGTGATGAGTGGATTGTCTTTGGCGATTTATTGGATCGGCGCCGTTTTAATCAACAATGCTCGAATTGGTGGGAAACTCAATTTGTTTACTGACATGATGGTTTTCTCACAATATGCCATTCAAGTTGTCATGTCCTTCATGATGTTGGTCATGATCTTCATGCTGCTACCTCGTGCCAGTGTTTCTGCCAAACGAATCCAGGCGGTATTGGATACCGATCCTTCTATTATAGATGGCACTGAAACAGACAGCAATTGTAATGCATCTGGAACAATTGAATTTAAAAATGTATCTTTCCATTATCCAGATGAAGAAGAATGTGTCCTAAAAAACATTACCTTCACGGCCAAGAAAGGTGAAACGGTTGCACTGATCGGTTCCACCGGATGCGGAAAAAGTACGGTCATCAACTTAATTCCCCGTTTTTATGATGCCAGCGAAGGACAAGTTCTGGTAGATGGCATAGATGTCCGCAAGTATCCGCAAAAGGAACTGCGCAATAAGATTGGCTACGTCTCACAGAAGGCAACGCTCTTTACTGGAACCATTCGTTCCAATGTGGCATATGGTGACAATGGACATCCATCTGCCTCACAGGAAGATGTGAAAAACGCCATTGCAACCGCACAGGCAACCGATTTTGTAGAAAATCTGGGTGATCAGTATGATGCCTATGTGGCACAGGGCGGTTCCAATTTTTCTGGTGGACAGAAGCAACGTATTTCCATTGCACGTGCCATTGCCAGACATCCGGAAATTCTTATTTTTGATGATTCCTTTTCTGCACTGGACTATAAGACCGACCGCATTTTACGGAAGACATTAGAAGGAACCTGCAAGGATACCACTCGTATCATTGTGGCACAGCGAATTGGAACCATCCGGGATGCAGATCAAATCATTGTACTGGATGAAGGCAAGATTGCCGGAATTGGTCGACATGAAGAGCTGATGCAAACCTGTGATGTTTACCAACAAATTGCACTTTCCCAGCTTTCAAAGGAGGAATTGGTATAATGGAACAAAAAGCATACCAACCAGGACAGGCACAAAATCGGCCAAGACGTCCAGCTGGCCCTATGGGCAGACCTTCCAGCGGTGAAAAAGCAAAAGATTTGGTAGGAACTTGGAAAAAATTGCTTCGATACTGCCGTAAATACATTGCCATTTTAATTACCGCTGTCGTCTGTGCGGCAGTTGGTGTAATCCTGACGCTGGCCGGCCCGGATCAGCTGTCAAATATGACAGACACGATTACAAAAGGGATTGCTCCTAACACTGAAAAATTAGAAACCATCACCACTACACTCTCGGACTCGATTTCCAGCAATATGGAAACCCTGATGCAGGAGATCACCGCTCCCCTATCCGACGAAACGATCATGCAACAAAAAACAGCTGCTATTTTGGAGGATTCCAATTGTTCTGCTGCTGACAAACAGGCTTTTCAGGATTTTCTAAATGCAGCATCTGATCCGGACAGCATGCAGGAACAGCTTTTAACCTTGCCGAATTCCGTGCAATCCATTCTGTTTTCTGATATAGAAAATCAAGGTGTCACCATCTCCGTGGAAGATCAGATTCAAACGCTACAATTGCTCGGTACCCTGCACGAAGAGGATGCAGAAGCCCTGCAACAAGCATTGGGACAACTTCCAGAATCGGTTACTACTGTATTATATACGGACTTACAGATCGACGGCGTTACCATTACCGGTGCAGATCAATCTGCTATGATGACACTTCTTTCTGGTATGGATTCGGATGATACTGATGCAATATTAGCGGCACTCGATCAGCTGCCAGATTCTGTTTATGGATTGATCAAACCAACCATTGACATGGAGCGCATTCTTCAAATCGGACTGCTTCTCGTTACCTTCTATTTGCTCAGCTATATTCTTTCTACCACGCAGGGATTTTTAATGGCAACTGTAACTCAGCGTGTTTCCAAGCAGATGCGTTCTGATATTTCCAGAAAAATCAATCGCCTGCCCATGTGGTTTTATAACCGTACCACAACTGGTGATGTGCTGTCCCGTGTCACCAATGACGTCGATACCATTGGACAATCTCTGAACCAAAGCATTGGCACATTGGTTTCCGCCGTTGTCCTTTTCCTGGGAAGTCTCATCATGATGCTGGTTACAAACGTCTGGATGACTGTAACAGCAGTTCTTGCAAGTGTCCTGGGATTTTCTATCATGCTTGCTATCACAAGCAGAAGCCAAAAGTATTTCATTCGGCAGCAGCAGCACCTTGGGGATCTGAACGGACACATTGAAGAAATCTATACCGGTCATACCGTTGTAAAAGCATACAACGGCGAAGCGGAAGCAGAACAGACATTCGATCAGATGAATCAAAAACTTTGCGAAAGCAACTTTAAAGCACAGTGCCTCTCCGGTATGATGATGCCGGTTATGAATTTCATCGGGAATCTAGGTTACGTTGCTGTTTGTGTAGTTGGCGGTGCCATGGCTTTAAACGGAAAAATTACATTTGGTGTTATTGTCGCATTTATGATGTATGTTCGTTATTTCACGCAGCCGCTTTCTCAAATTGCACAAGCAGTACAATCCTTACAGTCCGCTGGCGCTGCCGGTGAACGGGTATTTGAATTTTTGGAAGCAGAAGAAATGGAAGATGAAACCGGAAAGATCGAACAACTTTCTAATGTCAAGGGGGAAGTAACCTTTGAGCATGTAAAATTTGGCTATGAAGATTCTGATACTACCATTATTCATGACTTCTCTGCTGTGGCAAAACCCGGACAGAAGGTTGCCATTGTCGGCCCAACCGGAGCCGGAAAAACCACAATGGTGAATCTGCTGATGCGGTTCCATGAAATACAGGGTGGAAAAATCTGCATTGATGGAACACCAACCAATACCATGAAACGAGAAGCCGTACATGCACAATTTTGTATGGTGTTGCAGGATACCTGGTTGTTTGAAGGAACAGTTCGGGAAAACCTCATCTATTGTGAAAAAGGAATCCGTGAAGAAAAAATGCGGGCAGCCTGCAAAGCAGTTGGGCTAGATCATTTTATTCGTACGCTGCCCAATGGATATGATACGGTATTAGATGACCAAGTTAACTTATCGCAGGGACAAAAACAGCAGCTTACCATTGCCCGGGCAATGATCGCTGACAAGCCAATGTTGATTCTGGACGAAGCAACCTCTTCGATTGATACTCGAACTGAACGGCAAATCCAAACGGCAATGGATCAGCTCATGGAAGGCAGAACTTCTTTCGTCATTGCACACCGACTCTCTACCATTAAGAATGCAGATTTAATTCTCGTACTCAAAGATGGCGACATCATCGAAAGTGGTACCCATGAGGAACTGATTGCCAAGAATGGGTTCTATGCAGATCTCTATAACAGTCAATTTGAACAGGTTTCTTAATGATTTGCTTCTTTTGTAAGAATCCGCTTACATGAAAGAAACAGAATAAAAATTGGAAAAATGCCGGATATATGGATAGGAGCTGACTCCAAAAGTTAGAAAAAACTTTTGGAGTCAGCTCCATTTTTTAGATCGCTTCCAATTTAATGGGAATAACAATTTTAGTTGCTTCCATAGGTAAGTAAATTACAATTATAATAATTCCAATGGTCGTCTTCATTATCTACCGAGAAAAGTTCCCCATCATATGCCATGAAGTTATCCCAAACAGTAGCAGAACAATCCCACGCATTTAAAAAGTACATTTTCTTACCCCAAGTATTGATTGCAGTATCCATATAAACTTTGTTGCCATATACCGAAGCGTTCTGTCCCCAGCCCTCTACGACATCATTTTGTTCAAATGCACGCTGAATTGCAGTGCATCCGTTTCTGTAGCCAATGTTATTTCGGATGACACAGTCATTGCCTTTGATATTGATAAAGCTCTTGGCTGAATTTTCACCGCTCATTCCAGTTCCATCAAATGTACAATTTTCTACCGTTGTTCCAATGGTGTACTCTTTGATGTCAACGTGTTCAGCCGCAACATTCGGGCCAAGTTTGCAGTTCTTTATGGTATTGTAGTGACATTCATGACCATATTCTGTTGTACTTTTTGCACTGCCAACGTAAACAGCTTCTCCATATCCCGGAGAAACAACACCAGTATCGTGAATCGTGCAATTTTCAATCAGGCAATAGGAACTATCGTCTCTCAAATGAATACCCTCTGACCCAATGTTATACACTTCACAGTTTCTGATTTTTGTATGATTGGAATTGTCGATCATGATTCCCTTCTGTGCATTTGTGATTTTTAAATCTTTGATTTCCCACCAATCTCCGGAAATGGATAAGGCATAATTTTCAGCGGTGGAAGAACCAGATAGAATAGCAGGCTTTTCTGGATTTTCAGAACGAAGGATAATTGGATTTTCTTCTGTTCCGTCCGCTGAACTGGTGAACATGTATCCCTTTGGCGTAGCACCACTATAGACATACTCCCCTTCAGCAAGTATGATTTCATCCCCTGCTTTTGCATGCTCAAGGGCATTTTTTAGTTCTTCTGTATTTTTCACATAGACTTGATTGGTTGGAAATTCTCCAGAAGTCAATTTTCGCTTCATCGCACAAAGATCAAACCCATTCCATATGCCGTCCTCACAGAAATCAGCTGCTTTCCAATCAGCTAATTTCGTATCCGGAACAGCAAGAAGCCACTTCTGAAAAAGAACAACATCTGCAAGATCGAACGTTCCATCCGCATTGACATCGCCTTGCAATGAAGTATCGTGGGAGATATCTTCAAGGCTACCCCAGCCATCCTCTGGATAGGTTTCCTGTTGTTCGGTATCACCGCTTTCATGAAATGGTGTAATTTTCACATAATCGATTTCAAAATCGGAAGTTTCAAAATCCGGCGTTCCCGCCCAGCTATTCGGGAACCATAGTCCGAGCCACACTCTGCTTGCATTGGTCGGAATATATTCTTTTGTAGTATAAGTCAGTACATCGTCAAAGTAAAATTCAACCCTTGCTTCCTCATTTTCATCGCCGGTATGCCAATCAAACCGATACTTATGAAATGCTCCATCTGCTTGGTTGGCTCCAATATCCGTATATCCGGTTCGATATTCTCCTTCATTTTCGCCAATCCAAGTATTACACAATGCATACTGATAGCTTTGATCTTTCTTTTCAGAATTCGGTCTGCCAGGCATTTCAATGTCAATTTCATGGTTCGTAATTTCACCGGTATCCCAATCCTCTTCATATTCAAACGTCCAGATTGCGGAGCAGGCACCAAGTTCCGGGGAAACCTTTGCCATTACTTCATAACTTCCAGATGCATAGTATGCTTTCGTTGCAATTGCTGCACCAGTTCTTTTTCCGTCCGTTCGCTGGGAACCATCTTTGTTGATACCTTTTAAATCACCTTGATAGAAATTTCCGTTTCCGGTTAAAATCAGTTTTCCATTTTGAATAGAAACATTCTGTGGAATTACGCCGCCATTATAATCGACATTCACCCCATTCTCCGTAACTTTTCCGCCCCAGTTCTTATATGCAACCAGCCACTTGTCTGGATCCAGCGTCCCACTTGAAAAATCATCATAGAACCCATCTGTTGCTTGTTCTGCTGCAATAGTGGAACCTTCATCGACCGCTGCCAAATGAAAAGCAGCAGATGTACATGCAATCACCAATGCTGATAGAATCGATAGAAACTTTTTCATTCATTCATCTCCTACTTATTTTTAGTGACATCTGTTATCCCCAAAACGCTCTGACCTTACAGGATATTTTTAGCACTATAAAGTATAATTAATTATGATTATATCACAATCCATCAAAAAATTCAATCAGCTGAATGGATCTTTTGGTAAAAAAGTCAATTTTAAAGCACGCCATTTGGTTATCCAGTATCATTCTCCCGATTCAGACACCCGATCAAAGCTTTTCCGTTCTTAATTGAATGTACAATGTACGCAAAAGGAGCATTTCAGTCCTAAGAACTGATATGCTCCTTTTGTTGCTTTATATTAAAAAGTCACGCAATTTCTTAGAATTTTCCAGCTTTTGCAGCTTCTTCTACAGAAACAGCAACTGCAACAGTTGCACCAACCATAGGATTGTTACCCATCTCCGTTATGCAAATTCGCATTAACCTATTTGAACCATAGAAGCAATTGAAAATCACCTAAAATACGTTGCTTTTCCGGATTGTGAAATGCAATTTATGTTCTTTTAATCCATATTGTTTTCACGTAATTTGAAAAGTAACGTGGTCAAAATGTGGTCAATGTATCTTGAAATTTATTTGTAAGTATGATATAATAAAAATGTATATAAAAACAGAATCGGTTTTAAATGGGGCGGCGTTGCGACGGTGCCCCAGATTTTTTGTTTTAAATTTTTTTCGTGTAGTCCAGGCAAATCCACCCAGCTTTCGATTTTAAAAATCCCCATTTATTACAGGTATCGATAATGGTATAGACACCACGATCCTTAATGCAGCCTACAACAGGATACTGTGTTCCGGCACCTTTGCGGATGTTCAGTGCATCAGTTGTAATTTTTACACGGTACGGCTTAGACGCTGCTTTGTTGCTTGCTGCATTCGGCTGTTTTGCCGGCTGCGTTTTCCCATCCAGTTTATTTTTCACACCCCACAGGAACTGCGCCCAGTGTTCGCAGTTTTCTGTGTCGCTGCCGCCCCTGGATTTTGGGACGAACCACTTCGGGCAATTTTTTCCAGTAACATCAAAATGCCGAATTACACCACGATTCATTGGATTTAATCCGTATTTTTTACACAGTCTGGCAGTCAGCTCCACCAGGCTATTGTATGTAGCTGTATTAAATTCGCCCGTCCAGTCGGGGTGACAATTTTCAATGCTGACCGTATAAGCATTTGCCTGATTCGTACACCAAGCAACTTCCGCATCTGGAATGCAGCAGATCACTTCGCCTTGCAGCCCAATCACATAATTCGCTGATACCTCTACGTCCGTATTCTGAAAATAATTGCGATTCTGCATAGCGGAAGAACCCGGGTTTGCCACCCAATGAATGGCAATGGCGGTTGTTTTGGATCGTTTAGTATACGGGCGGTTGTGTGTTAAAAATGCGTTTTTGATATTCATAGTTTATTCCTCCAAAATTCCGGTTATAGCAAAATTTTCAAATTTTTTGTACGCATCCACATATGCTTCGTTCTTATCACCGTTGTAGGTGATTTCGTAGTACATGCCATCTGGTAGCGTTGTGCTCAATAGTGCCTTATTGTTTTGCAGCGTCTTGCAGCTCCAAACTACATACACATCATCTTCTGCTATTTGCATGTTGTCTGTTTTGTCGATGTGCTTGTTCGCATAGTCAACTACAATCTGTTTGCACAGGATTAAAAACGTATCATTTCCCATTATCTATACCTCCTTTACTCTACTTCTGGCAGTCCGGCAATACTAGTCAACACGGACAATACACCAGCCAGCAGCGCTGTACTGCCAACGATTACCCAACTGACATCCTGCATGGTCATTGCCACGCCAATGGTTGCAACAGCCGTCTGCGCCATTGTTTTAATCGCTCTGATTGCCGCCGCCTTTGCCCATAGCTTCCAATTTCTCATAGTAAATTCCTCCTAGAATAAAATTTTCTGGATTCCGTAAACCAGAATTCCAACAATGGTAGTAGCCAGTAGCCCACACAGTCCATACAGGACCCGTGTCAGACCGCTGATTTTTTCACACAGGTTATCCAATTTTACCCGTGTTTCTGCTGCGTCTTGTTCCAGCTTGTCCAACCGCCTACTGTGATCATTCAGCCTGTCTTCATGCTTGGTCAAAATATGCTGTTCTAGTTCTTCGTTCATGTTTTACGCACCTCCTTACACCTTTGCGCCATTGATGAAGATTACACCACCGGATTCTATTTTTGTGCCCTTTATGGTGCACCCTGTTAATTTGGATTCTCCAGTGGTGCTGGCGCATACAAGCCCTGTAATTTTGCAGTACCCCAACCCGGTTACAGAACCGCCACTACTACGAACTGCGATCACAGACGACACTTCGGACGCATCATCAGTTGTTACTGTGATAGTAGCACCATCCAAATAGCACTGGCTGGATGTTGTGATAAACAAACACGGATCCGTATATTGTGCCGTTCCAGATGCAACGGAAATATTTGCATGGTACCCATAAACATGGGAACCAGTCGATGCAGAAATTGCACCCTTCGTACCGTATCCAGATGCGGAAATGGTTAAGTTGGCCATCGATAATGTACAGCTGACAACATCTATATGCCCGTTTAAAATGGTTGTTGATGCATCTGCGCCAACCAAAGCAATTCTTTTGTTTTCGGCGGTAATTGTACCGATGTCATAGGTCCCGGCAGCCAATTGTATTCTGATGTTGCTGTAAAATGGGTACTTATTAAACGCTGCCGCAACTGTTTTCAGGGGCGCGCTCACTGATGTTCCGGCGTTGCTATCATCTCCTGTTTCCGCATTGATATAAAACGTCAGCCGCCCCATTGCGCCAGTCAAAATGTCAAAATAGGCTTTGGTTTCTGCCTGTACACCGCTGATTTTACCCGACATATCAGAATAGAGCTGCTTTTGGGTGTCTGTGAACGCTTCATCTATTTCACTTTTTGTATATCCAGGTACGTATAGCCCGCTTTGTGATGTTTTTAGCAGATTGTCCGTTGATGGGTCTAAAATAGCATTCCAAGCAAGCTCTGTGCCTGTTTCAGTAGCTTTAGCGGTAATCTTCCCACCAATCCCGACTGTAGTTTTAGGCTTTGATTGCGTCCATTGTGTAACCAGCTTTGACGAAATGCCATCCAATACGTTTTTGTTTGCGTGCGTATGGGCATTCTCCTGCAACTTTAAAACGCTTCGTGACAGTTCATCCGGCACCTTTGTATAAAGCACAGCTCCTTTGTAGATTTGCTGCGTATCCTCCAAAAAATATAACGTTCCGGAATCTGGTTCCTGTAAGCTCTTGTACTGTGATTCTGTACAGGAAACAAAATGTATTTTTTTCTTTGCAGCCATCGTCTATTACCCCGCATACTCAACCGTACACGAACGCCCCTCAGCCCAGCCAGAACCTTTGGTAATCGCCCTATACTCAGCAACCGTTCCACCATATCGGATGACCGTTTCAAAGGATTGATTTCCTTCCAGTGCAAAGGCATGTTCTCCGATCTCTGTTACACTTTTCGGAATGTAGATTAAATCTAGGTTGCACCCGTAAAATACTCTAGCTCCAATCCTAGTGATTCCACTTGGAATCGTTAAAACGCCTTGCTTACACATATAATGCACCCAGGCTCCGGAAGTTCCCGAAACATCAGAAATTTCGCCAGTACCTGTAACAGTTACTTTGCAATCCTCAACGCCAATGCATGTACACATACTGGTTGGACCACAAAAACCAGCTTTTGTTACAAAACTGGATGCATAAAACAGCAAATCATCGTGTGCGACGGCTCCTTCTTGCAGTTCTTTAATGCATTTATACGTCTGATTCCGAAAATAATTTTCATGCGCTGCTGCAGGGTTGTCACCGCTCACATAGCCGGTTTCTGCGATTTGCTCCGGCTTGATGCAGTTGCGCTCGCCCCAAAACATGGGTTCTGAATAATTTGCCATAATTTTCTCCTTACTCAAAATCGGATCCGCAGGCAAGCCCAAGAGATCCGGATTCGTCAAATCCTGTTCCATTCAATGCCGTGCTTTGTTCTTCCCCTACGCCACAATATTGGAATGTACCGGGGAAATTTTCTGCTACGAGCCCAACTCCACAGGGCAGCATAGATTGAATCAAGTCTCGTAGCTCTGCGGAGGTAACGCCTAGTGTTTTCAACCTGTCCATGGATACCCCGTGCAGCTGTACCATTGCAGATTGCTCCATATCGGAAAGAAAAATAAATCCAAGGTCAACTTGAAGCGCATCTGCAATGCGCTCTAAAACGGTATCCTGGTTCAGATCAGAGAACAGCGTGGACAGCTGGAAAAGGATTTTAGATCGGTAAACCCGATCAGTTGCACCATTTCGCTGTACGTGATACATTGCGCCGATACGGTTTAAACTTTCGCTGCTGCATGCAGAAAGGTTTAAATCATCCAATAGGCTGTTCATGTCGGTTACAGCGCTTTGTACTTGACTAGCACCGATTTGAAACAGCCGATACGTATTCGTAGCAGTTTCAGATTCTTTGCCATTGACAGGCTTTGCATAAGAATCCGGCAAATCATACACTGTATTCATACCGCATCTCCTGTTCGTTTCACCGTTCCATCTTCTCCAATGGCATAGATGCCCTCTTTCCCGACTTGTACGGATACAGCTGTTTGCTGTATGGATGCAGTCTCTTTTGCCCCAATTGTCAGCTTTTCACCGTACTCGGCTGCTTCTCCGGTTGATTTTTGCAGGACGATGGAAGAAACATCTTCTACCGTTTCAATTGCAGCTACAGGCTGATAAAATGCAGTTGGCGATAACGATTCCCCCATTTTCAAATTGCCTGCCTGCTGTAGAATTGCCTGCACAATTGCCGGAACATCCCTTGCGATTAAAAAACCAGTTTTCTTTTGCACGGTAATACTACAGGATACGGCAACAAATTTACCGTAGGAAAATCCAATGGTATGTGGCTGATTGGCAACATCACGAATGGTAAATGTTTCCATTCCGACCGCTGCAATGCCGACTGGTTTTTTTCGATAGATTGCATTTGCAATTTCACCGCCGGAATTTGTCGCGCCAGACACCACCACTTCAAAAGAATGCGGTGGTACAATGAACCCGGTTCCATCATTCAGATTGCTATTGGTGGCATTCTCGAATAACATGCAGTCTGTTACGCCGCTGACACGCAGAACTTCGCCGATGATTGCCGCTGTTGTGGACGTTCCTGCGCCAGAAATAGATGCTTTCCAGCGTGCACGCAGCGCCATATCGGTTTCAATTCCCGCACCGGCAGAGACCAACTCAGGCTGTGTTAATGTAACATTTGCTACTTGTGTCTGATAGAATTGCAGGGTGGTCGGATTGTTTCCAGCTACCCCAGCAGTATCACATTCTGCTGATAACTGCGCCGACTCGTTTCCGGCAATCGTTACACGTTCCAACGTGTGAAACAGCACACCATCCGCATTTAACAACTTGGTTGCCTGCGGAATCGTAACTGATCGGGTACTGCTGTTTTGTGCCAGCACCCGAATTTCTGATCGTGTTGCTGTGTTGCGCTGTATGCCTGCAAACGGGCATAGGCGGTCTAATTGTACACCGCTTGCTGTATCAATATATCTTGCCTGGTAAACAGCTTCCAGCGATTCTTGCAGCTCTGCATAGTCCGCAGTATTTAACCGAATGTATTTCCCTAAAACACTTGTTTCTGATGTGTCCATATCCGCTCCGAATAATTGCTTTGCACGGTTGATCTGCTGTTCCAGCAATTCTGCATATGTCTGTCGCTGAAACCCTTGATCTGTCATAGGCATCGGGCAAGCACCTCCTTTTCTTTCTATATGTTTGCGGTAAGCGCTGCTACTTCGCCGCTATCTGCTGTTACCTGTACAATAAGCGCCTTGTTTTGAACCGAATAGGAAAAGCTTTGCAGGCGGTAATTGCTGTCTGTTTGCTGCATACCGTCTTGAATCGCTTCCGCCATTCTGGACGGTATCGGTTCTTTTTGATGAAACGCTGCATGATCAATTCCTTCCTCCGGGTCGAATTTCCATTCTCCTTTGTTGGTGGAAAGGATCTGATGCAGGGTTTGTATTTTTTGTTCTGTACCGGAAATCAAATCCAAATCAGCTCCCAAAAGGACAAGATCTCCAGCAGAATTCAATCGAAAATCTTTCAAGTTGTCCCCTCCAATTCTTCCCAGTATGCACCGCTGTCACTTGGCTCTGGATGCAGAGATTCTTCAAACGATTCCCAGTATAGGCTGTCGCTGCCGGGAGATGGATCCGGCAGATCTTCTCCCAATGTCCCGATCAGGATTCCATCCGAAAATGAATGGTGCCGGTCTTCAGCTGGCAGCGCATAGTTGCCTTTTCGTGCTTCTGTAATATCCCGTTCGGCAAACAGTACAATCCCAGTGCTTCCATTTTGTATGGTATTTACAAGATGATCTGCGATTGGTACGTGATCGAGCGCGGCATGGGAACGTACTTCCCCAGCTGCGGTCTTTAAGTACGTCAGCGGCTGTACCTTTGCCGTTCGATCGTTATAAACCAACAGAACCTTACACAGTAGACAGGTATGCAGTGTCATTAGATTTTGCCGGATGATCTGCTGTAAAATTGCGCCGTTTGATTGTGCCATTCTGTTTCACATCCTATCGTTCTACTACCAGAAGTTCCGTAATCATGGAATCTCCGTCATACGAATGCTCCCCTTCCTGCACAAAGTATACGCCCGATGCATTTGGGGAATTTAATTCCACACGTGTTCCAGTTTGCACACGATGATTCAGCAGTGCTTTTAGCTTCCAGCCTCGTATCGTGTCCTCAAACTCACCGTTTTTCTCCTCTTTTTCATATTCATCTGTAGACAGCAGCCCTGTTTCTGCTGACAGGCTGTATGTTTCCGCATTGCTATAGGATAGCGGCTGAATGTAAACACATCCCTTGCAAACATAAGCAGATACGCCACAGATTCCTGCATATTTTTCAATTGCATCCATCAGGCTGCCCTCTACGTGTACCTCTCGTTCAAACACGTAATCTCGTATCGGTGCAAACGATACAATCGGGAAATTAAGTCTTGCACAGAGATCGTAAAGAATTCCCTGTGCGGTATTCCCCTCGCAATATGGAACATCTACTTCCCAGCCGGTCCTTCCTGCGCTGTCTGTCGCAGCAAGTGTAAGAATCCGGTCGGTATCCTCGTTTCGAATTTCCTTTTTAGAGACGGTACCGGAGAAAATGACTCCGATATCATCACCATATCCGGCTTTGATGGTGACTGCTCCGCCCTCCCGAATTTGATTGGTTGTATTATAGGAAAGATTGTATAGGATGATTTCCGCCTCGTTGGCTTCCGTGTTATTGTCAAACGGAACTGTAAATTCGCAGTCTAATACATCGCTGTCAATTGTAACGGTTTCAAATTCAATATAAACGTGCTGCTGATACAGCCCTTTTATGGTTTGATCGACGATTTCCCCACCGATGGGCTTTCCGCACAGCATAGAGCTTACAGGTTGTTTGGTCACCGCTTGAACAATTTGACTCATTCTGATCGCTCCTCATCGTCAATTGTCAGAAATACTGTTTCACCGAAATTCTCCCACGTCACCTCATGTCCTTGCCCGGATTCATCAATTGGTACAATTGTCAAAACCGGGAATGGGCCCTGGTGTGGCAGAAACGAAAACAACGGGTTGCCGTAAATCAACGGTTCACCATAGACAATCGGGCTTCCCTGCGCATCGTATAGAGTGCAGGTGAACCGATCGCTTTTTTTATTATACTGCCATTCCAAGCTGAACTTTTTCCCACCCAAAACAATCTGGAATTGATAGGGGATTTTGTCTTTTTCCACAATAATCTTACTGCGCAATGCCATCCCTCCTATGGAATCCGAATTTGAATGCCGGGAATCAGAATTCGGCCGCCGTTGGAAGAAACATGCCCAGATTCTCTTGCCGCCTGCTCAATCGAATCGCTGTTTGCAGCATACAGGTCTGCGTATTTGCTATCGGTACCGTAATACAGCATTGCCAAACTGTACAAGGTATCCCCGCTGTGAATTGTGTGATAGACTGTATGTGCATCCTTCTGAATTTGCTGTAATCCAGATTTTACAGTTTTTCCAGTTGCAGCGTCTCGATACGCACTTTTTGCAATCCGGATCTCCCGAATATTCATTGTGAACTGAATTCCACCGCTAAGATCTACGGTACGGGATGTTTGAAACGATTCAATGACTGCATTCGACAAAATTTCTTTTCCGATATATTTCACATAGCAGCCTTGTTTTTGCAGCAATTCCAATGCCGTTTTTACTGTTTCCGCATCCGTTCCAACCAATTTCCCTGACAAACTGATTTCCAGCGGCTCTTGTTTAACGTGATCGGTCAGCGCGGTCCCGTCTTCTACTGGATGATCGGATATTGAAACAGACCGGCTCATTTTTTCGCCGTCTTCATCCAGAAATAAATAATATTGATTGATGTATGCCACGTTCCACCACCTTAAATCTGATATACAGGCGGATAGGCACGAATGATTTTAGAAAATGCATCATCTACCGCACCTTGTACCCATTGCTTTACCTTTTTCTGATTGGCATCGGTTGTTCCACCGGATAAATACAACGAAAATTGCGGTGCATAGGAAACCATGTTGCTATAATTCCGCATAGACGTGCCTTCCATTGTGTACCCGCCAGAAAAATCTGCGTACTCTGAAACAGCTCGTACAATTTTTTCGGTCTCCTGTGCCGGAAATACCGTGCTGCCTTGCATGCCAACAATCAACTCTGGTCCTTCTTCACCGGCAAGGAATACGTTTGCGGCATCGGTTGTACCAGACGCATTGGCTTGTACTGCAACTGCACCACTTATACCACCTTCCCCAATTGATAATCCAGCGCCACTAAGGACTGATTGAATTGCATCTACAAAACTTTGTGCCGCTGCTCGTGCAGAGCCAACACGACTGTATATGCCACTGATATATCCATCCATTGTGGAATTGGCGTAGCCTTGTGCTTCTGCACTTAAATCCAGATTAGCAACATCTTTTTGCATTTGACCAATTGTGGTATTCATCGCTTCGTCCAGCCCGGTCTGCCATTCCGCAGTGAGTTCTGCGGCTTGTTGCTGTGCGCTGTCTACCTCTCCGATGGTGTTTGCCAATTGAACGACAGCTTCATCGTTCCCGGATTGCAGATTATACACAATACTAGATGCAAGCCCTGCTGCCTCTTCTGTGCCAGATTGGGCATATGTCATCAATGCATCATAATTTTCTTGCGTAATGCCAAGGCTCTCTGCTGATGTGCTTTTTAACACTTCAAGATTCGAATTGTAAGCGTTCCAGAATTCCAGTTGAGAGTTCATTGCTGCTTGCGCCGCTGAAACAGTGGATTCTGCATCTGCTTGTGCGGTGTCAAATAGCCCAAATTGCCCGGAGAAGCTTTCATAAGCGGATTCATATGCTTCATCATAAGCAGCGCTCAGTTCATACAGATCATCGCCATACTTCGCCAGGATTGCTTGCGCCTCTGCCACACCTTCTGCTTGTGCGTCCATTGCATCTGTTGAGCCATCGGTTGCGTCTGTCAGCAAGTCTGTAGCATCTACTCCGTCCTTCAATGCTTTTGACAATGTTTCATAGGTTCCGCCGGTTTCGTCTACCGTGCCGCATAATTCTCGCAATGAATCATCGGCGGCATTGAAATTATTCGTTGCTTCTGCAAGTATTTTTTCGGATGAATCAAGTTCATCTAAGAAACCCCATCCTGCTAAATTCTCGCCAATATAGTAATCAATATCGGATGCAGATGCCGTTTCCCCTAATACTTTTTTTGCATCAGCACAATATTGTATGTACTCGTCTGTTAGATCTTCATTTTCCGAAATGATATCTCTCAGCGCTTCGTACTGCTGCGTATAGCTGTCTAGAAATTCCGGACTGCTTAAACTTTCGTTTGCGGCTTGTATTTTCTTTTCTTCGGCGGCACTTAGGATGTTCTGTGTAACGATCTGCGGATCAAATCCTGTTAACTCTCCGGTGTCATAATTGACTTCAATGTTGCATTGGAACGTATCATTCAGATAATCCGCATAGGATTGCATCAAATTCAGGTCTTCATTTGTTTTATCTGATTTTTTCCGCAATGCCTCCAACATGGAAACCGCACGATAGCCGGATGTTTCTGTAGCGTCGATATCCTGACACTGTTCTTGGAAGGAAGCTTGCAAATCATGCATCGATTCAGCAGCTTGGTCGGATTTTTCCTGTAGCTCACCGAGATATCCGCCACCTTTTTCATACTGCTTATTCAGCTTGTCCAAATCTGCTTGTAGGCTTTGGACGGTTGCGGAGTTCTCTCCATACCGCTTTTTTGCCTTTTCTAATGCTTCCCCGGTTAAATCAATCTCATTGCGGCACTCTTCCAGCGTTCCGTCATAATCTTCTACTTCATCAGATGCCTTTGATAATCCGGAGGCAATGCCTGTCAGTGCAGCTACGCCGCCAACTACGAGCCCAGCAATTTTCAAAACGCCGCCTGTTGAAATGCTCAGTGCATCACACGAAGCTTTTACAACACGAATCGCACCAGAAACAGCAATTAATCCAGTGGTTAACACACCAGCCGCCACCGTTGCCGCTGTCATGCCAGCGGTTAGTGCTTTGTGCTCTGCCGTAAACGCCCGTAAATCTTCTAACCCACTGGAAAGCCCCTGTGTCAGCCAACTGAGTGCTGGTTCAAGTGTCTCTGTTACCAAGCTGCCGGCACTGCGTTTCAGCGATTCCAAAGAGGATTCAAAGTCGTTATACCGAAGCTCGTTGATGGACTGCATGGCACCTTCCACATCCTGATAAGCAGCACTTGTGTTGTTTAGGGAAGTAATAACCTTCATGGCATTATCTTCACCCAATGCGCTCCAAACATTAGACGCAATGGACAGCGCTTCTTGTTGATTGGTCATTGCAGATAAATCCGCAATGACCGATTGAAATACTTCCTTTTGCGATGCAGTACCGACTTGCCAGCGAACGAACAAATCTTGCGTCCGTTCAGAAAAGCTGTCAATATTTTCCGCAATACGCCCATCCGACAAAGAAATAGAGAATTCCTTCACAAAATCATTGACCTTGTCCAGGTTATATGCGCCGCTGTCCAAACCGTTTTGTAGGACTGTGAACATTTCCTCTGCGGAAAATCCAGCCTGTGCCCATAATTGGGAGTATTCTGCAATGTTGTCTGTTAATTCTCCACTCTTGTCCAGACCATTTTGTGCCCCGGTTACGATATAGTCAAACGCTTCTTCTGCGGTTAGCCCCATATTGGTCATTAAGGCGCTGACACCACGAAGCGTTTCATTGATATCGCCATCGAATGTATCACAGAATACCATGGCATCATTGGCAATCAGCTCCATGGACTCGGTGTCCATTCCTTTAAACTGCTGATTTACCAGTGCGAGGCTGTCAGATACTTCTTCTAAACTCTGCCCCATCCCGTGCGTATAGATTTCTGTTACGCTATCTTTCATTTGCAGCATTTCTGCTGCGCTTTTCCCGGTTTGACTTTGTAGTTTGTTGAATGCTTGCTCTGCCTCATTTACATTGTCAATCAGCTCGTGGATTGCAAACGCGCCTGCAACAGTAGACAGTGTATCTTTTAAAAGGTCTGCGGCATCTGACAGTGCATCCATGCCCTTTCCGCTTGCCTCGAACCCTTTTGCACTGCTCTGTGCGGACTCTCCAACCCCCTTAAATTCATCTCCCAAACCACCTAATTTTGGATCCAGCTCATCTGTTTGATCCGCTATTTTTTTATAGGCAGTTTCGGCTTTCAAAAGCGCCGCTGCGCCGTCAACCTGAAAGCCCAACTTCACGATTGCCTCACGCAACACTGACTTTGCAGACGTATTGCATCACCTCCTACCCATTCGCCGTTTGAGATCTTGCTCTGCTTTTAGCTTTTCTCGATGCCGTTCCTGCGCCTCTTGCTGAAGATCTAGCGCAGCATTGGCTTCTTCAATTTCGTCCCATGTCATGCGGTAAAAAACTGTTTCATAGTCAAATCCAGCATCACTTAGAACCAGCCGCCAGAGCGCCAGATTCTTCTTCACGTTCTCCCGAATTTGACTGTTCTTCCTCGATTTCACGAAATCGGCCGCTCATCACGGACGATGCAAAATTAACGACCGCCCGCAGCTCCTGCACGCTGTCAAAATCTTCAATCTGCAACCCGGGCGGATCTACAATTGCATTACTGAGCAGGTATTCGTAAAATCCAATTTCATTGGACTTATATCGGTCAATTGCTTCGAGCGCCGGCCGTACACCATTAAACTGTGCAGTATACGTAACGCCTTTGATTTCCTTTGTAGCCGTATAAAACTTGTTCTTTTCTCGTTTCATGTTGTTACACACTCCTTAAATCATATCAATATCCATATCTGCAATGCAGATGCTCAGTGAAATATCAGACGCATCGCCTGTAAATCCAGGAATCTTGGAAAACATGGCGTAGTTTCCGCCCGCACGCCGTCCAGTTGACTTGTCCGTGCACCAAATTGGGAATAGCGTATGATTCTTAGCCAATTCCACCAACCGTGCATACTGTGGGCAGGAGATCTTTACCGGCAACGTGCATGTGCCGTTCTTTGCTGCATTTACAGCGAAAACAGACGCACCATCTAATCCTGTGCTGAGGGTGACAGAATCGTTGCTGTAATCAAATGTAATGGGGCTTTCCCCTAGCCCCGTGATATAAACACCATCAATTGTCAATGTGACCTTGGACGGGTCAAATACAACCGGCTGAATTGCATCCATAATCAGTTCCTCCTTTTTTACAGTTCCATGTTTACACTGATGTCTACGGTATCAACAGCGCCCTGCGCAGTAAAGGTTACCGTACCAATCTTATAGGCACGATTCGCTAGATCTTTCGCATCCACCTGAGAAACAGACGGGTAATCGACCGTGTACTGATAGGTGTTAGCTGCCTTTTTAGCAATCATGCCCTTGCTGCAACAGTCTGTCATGACGGATACCGCAGCATTTTCCAAAATTGAAATGCCATCATCATTGAACCGAACGATATCATTATCGTTTAATGCTTTCTGCGTAACAATAGTCAGCTGTTGCACCACATAATCTTCCGTGTCCAAGGTATCCAGATAGCGCTTGTTTGATGCGGATTTTCCGGTTGATGTGACAGTATCGCCGCTGCGCTCTACAACTGTGAAATAGCCATTCTTGTGCAACGTATCCAGTTCCTTTGCAGTCAATGCAACCGGCGCAATTCCGTTAATTACCATATTCCGATAATTAATGGATCCTGCGATTTTGCCTGCAACTGCGCCAACGACAGCTGCATTTACATAGTTGGTAGATGCCTGCGGATGATAAACCGCAACTGTTCTGGTATAATCCGTTAGGGTTAGTTTCTTTTGCTTTTCATCTGCCATTGTAATCGTTGCTGTCATGGTTTCAGATAAATTGCTGTGCAGGAATAGCAGTTTTCGCTGTTCCAACGACTCAATGTATTCCGCCAATTGCAGTTTTGCTTCCGGTTCCACAATGCCTACCAGCACCAGCTGGCGCCATCCCTTATCCAAATATGGGGACAACGCTGCCTCCATGTCACTGAATGTTGTCTTGTTCCCGATGCTGATAATGGCGATCCGATTCGGTGGCTGATTCTGTTGGCAGATCTTATCGGCAGCTCCGTACAAATAGGTGTTCTTTGCCTTTTCTGTTTTTGCGACTCGTTCAGCTCGCGTGTCGGAATCCGTGTAGCCTGCGGTTACATCCACGATCTGATTCAAATTGTAGCATTCCTTGTAGCTGCAAGCAGCGTCCACGGCGCTTCCAGCTGCCAGAATCAATGGGAACCATGTTCCCTCACTGCCGGCAGCGGATGTGATGTTGACGTTAACGGTAACATCTGATAATGCCATAATGATTCATCCTTTCATTTTTTGATGTTCCATTTCCCATTAATGGAAACAGATTCAATGCTTGGTTCTTCAAGTGGAATGGTGTGCATCATACGAAATGTTACATCCATCCCGTTTCGGTATTCAAATTGAATGGTAAGCAGGTTGTCACGACTTGCAAGGTCAGTCTTTCCCGCAACGGCAATTCCGTTTTTCCCGATTTTATCACGTCCTGCACGAGCAAAAAAGTCGTAAAGCAGCATCGACTTCTTGCGGCACAATCTGCTGTCATCAGATTGTACGGTAAAACTCCATGTTTGTTCCATAGGCTGATAGAGAACGCCGCTTTTTTGATCGCAATAGGTTCCGCCAACTGCACGAACAGGCGTAATAATGGTATACGAAATGTACGGATACGGCGGCATAGGTGCAGTCTGATTGGCCAGCACAACGGTACATCCCGTATATTGTGACAGTTCATTTACAATGGTGGATTCATAATCCTGGTCAATCATCGTGCTCCTCCTCTCGGCAAAACGGTTCTACCCATGCCAACCGGTAAACATACACGCCTGTTAATGCAGCATCGCTATGATCCCGGTCAACGACAGGTTTGTACATCTGTCCACGAAATTGCACCTGCACACGCTCCAGCACATGTGGAATTGGCTGGAGCATATATAAGATTTTATCTTCGGCAGCGTAATTTCCGCCGTCATTGCGGAATGCGGACCGATTCTTGGACAAGATTGCACCCTTGCACTTGCAAGGAGTGGTTTCGCCCGACTGATAAATGCCGCTTTTGTAGCTGCCGGGTTCTTGTACCAGCAGCACGATATCTCGGCTATACTTGCGAATCAGTCGCTTAAAGTGGAAGTATGGGCGCTCCATCAGTTCTTTCCCCCTATTTTATAGGTGATGCTGTTAATCATTTCTCCTGTTTGAACCAATGGGTTGCTTTTGCTTCCACCTTCCAGTGCTTTTGTTGCTTCTGATTTCGGCGGGCTCTCCAGATTGATTGCAAATTCTCTGATTGCAGATGCTGCCTTTTCTCCAATGTCCCTCAAAAGCGTATCATATCTGGTGTTTTTTGTAAGGTACGCACCAAGAAGAATATCAATTTGAGATGCTATTTTTTCTTTTTCGCTATCAAACCCTGCACGCAAAAACGAACGTTCTGGAATCACGATTTCTGTTGTGGATTCTTTTAAATGAATCCCGTTGTGATGCAGCCACGCTCGCATTTTGGGCGTAACAGGGATATGGCATCCAAATTCGTGGATGCCAGCTAGATAGGCATGATCCCCAAAAGAACCAATCTCAATGGTTTTTTCGCTGAGTTTCCTTACTTTCGTTCGCATGAGCGGAAGCAGGTCTTTTTCGATGCGAAAGGATGCTCCCATTTTCTGCATCAACTCCTTTCTCAGCTTCGGAAGAAGCTGCTCTGTTTGGAGCCGATGGTACAATCGGTTCCAACGGCCGGACCGCTTCCAATCGTTTGCCTTTAATCATATGTATCCCACCTTTCTGGCTGTTTGTATGCCCATTGCTGCTGCTTCGGAACAAATCGGACTGCTGTAAACCATTTCGGCAGCAGCCCCTGTGCTAATGCAATTAGCGAATTACAGATGCCGTCTGAGGAGAAGCTTTGGGAAAGTCCCTCAATGCTTTCTGATGTGACGTTTCCACCCTGAACCGTATCTCGATATTGCTGCAAGAATAGTTTTGCACCGGCTGGAAGTGCGGATAGTGTGTCACCATCAATAGTCCCAATTGGCAGCGTTGTATAAGCCTTTAGCCACTCTAGACCGGACTCTACCCACATACAGTCCTGTGCATCTGCATCTGGAAGAATACCCGCATCTTTTAATTGCTCCGGCGTCAGCATGTTGTTTCCCCCTCTGGCGGCTTTGCTCGGCTTTTTCGTGGCGGTAGATCATTCTTCTTTGGCTCTGCCGTGTTTGCTGGTTCCGGGACTTCTGCCCCGGCTGGATAAAATACCCCGTTTGCTTTTACAGCGTGATCATATACCATTTACGCCACCTCAATCGCATAGCATTCTTCCATCCGTTCAAAGGACGGCAATACAATTTCAGATGCAGTTGTTTTGGTATTAACTGGGTCTGTAGTTGTTGTTACAGTGACCGCTACGCCAGTATTTACAATCGACAAATCCGCATCCAGTCCAGCAGAATGAGAAGATTGCGCGGCACGTTCCTCCGGCGTTGTGCCATAGTAGGTTGATCCAAGAGACCCGGACGGAAGCAGCATAACAATATTATCTGGATAGAACGCGGCAACTGTTCCATCTTCCTTCTTAAACTTCTTGGTGTATACCACCAATGTAACGGACAGTTCCTCTTCGATGAAAGATTTCACACGTGCAGAGGTATAGTTTACATTCGGCGTGCTGTTCTGCGAAAGAATGCCGTCTCTTACGCGCTTTGACTGCTTCATCAGTTTGAATGTTGCTTTGCTCATCAGCACAATTTCCGGTCTGCTGCCGGTTGCTGTTTCTTGCGCTTCCATCGCATCTTCCAAATCCTGAACCGGGTCGCAGGTTGCAGATGCATCCCATTTGTTCTCTGCCGTTGTAATCTGCATGTAGTGTTCTTTTTTCCAGCTGCCATCCGGATCATAGTTGTACGTATAATCCGTACCGTTTGCCTTGATCTCAATGCCAACCTTTCCGCCAATTGGTGCCAACAGCTGCATAATCATACGTTCCGGAACAACGTTTGCGCCATCAACCAGCGCCTGGGCATCATCGAAAATGCGTTCCAGAACATCTGCTGCATATGGATCGTTGGCATCCTGTACCCGCATGATTTCCTGTTCGTCTTCTTCTGTAATCAGCATAGACTCCCGGAAGAATGCCATCTGTGTTTTGCTGATGGATACGCCAATCCGGTCACGGAATGTGGACTTCGCATCAAATGCAGACGGTGCAAGCGATACGGGAAGCCCCTTGTTGCCACGGATCCACTTTAGATCCAATCCTGCTTTCTTACGTGCCGGAAACAGTCCTGCACCGTAATATGGAATGCTATTCGATGCAGTTTCCGTCCAGTTTGCTGCAATTGCTTCTGCGGTAAAAACATCTCTTAAGTTCATATGTTACCTCCTAGTCTACAAATTGAATCAATTTCAATGCAGCGACAGCCTTAGCATCCGGTACAGCCGGAAGCTTGCTGGATTGAATGAATCCATGTACCACGATGGTGCCGTTTGGATTTTCTGCCAGATTAACCGGCGACAGCAAAACGCCTTTTGCTTTGTCGTCATTGCTTGGAACTACAGTTCCAGCTGGGATTACGTCATTTGTAGCCAACGCTGTCAGAGTCCCACAATTATACGGAACCGCAACATAGTGGTCATTTGCCAAAATGATGGAATTGGTTCCTACTGTAGTTGTTTGAAACTTCATACCTTTTGTCCTCCTGTATAACGTTCTCGGATTTCTCTTGCACGCTTTTGCTCTTCCAGCTGTGCAGTGCGGAATGCCGGTGTGGCAGAACCGCCCTCACTCGTGCCTGACGGTTGCTGCGGCTGCCGCCCTGCATTGCGGTAAAACTTTTCCGTCTGCGCAGTTTCACGCTTTTCCAGAAGCTCCTGCAAAGATTTCACCTTGCTGTCAATGTCGGCTGCATTCTTGCCCAGTACAAATGGCATCAAATCAGTAGAGGTAACACCGTCTGTACACAGCCCCGCAGCTTCCAACGCATGTACAGCATGTAATCGGTTTTCACGGTCTGTCAATGTTGCCTCTCGGTTTGCCAGCTGTGTTTCTCGCTGTGTCAATTCCAATCGTGTCTGTTCTTCCTGCGACAAATACCGCTGCTGGAGTGCTGCTAATTGTGCACGCAGGCTTTCATTGTCTGCTGTCAGCTGCTGGATGGTAGTCCCTTCCTCATTGGAATCTGGCGCTGGATCCGGAGCAGGTGCCCCTGGTTCCCCGTTCGGCTGCCCTTCCGGCTGTGGTGTAGCAGTTCCTGCATCTGGTGCAGCGCCACCATCCCCGCCGGAATCTTCCGCAAAGAATTGAAGCGGAATGTGAAATAAGGGTTTCTTCATATTGCTCTCCTTTCTGATTTTTGGTATAAAAAAAGCACCTGATTGCTCAGATGCTAATTTTCAATAAAAACGCCGTACCCACAGGCTTGCTTGTTTTTGGTTTCCACCCTCCGCCAGTTTATGCCCATGGTCGGGGCGGTGGTTACTCTACAATATGCCAATCCTCTGCAAGCATGTCGGTCTGACTAGCCAACCAACCTATAACGATTGTGTTTTGTGCTGTTTTCATGGCGATGCTGCTTGTTATAGTCGGCTCTCTTTCATACTCGCCGTATCCGTATTTAAGAGCATTCTGGAACTCTGCCCCTTTTATCAGATACAAAAACATTCCTTTGCCGTTCCAGCCGCTTCTTGCAACTTCCTTTCCGGCTTTCAGTGCTTCCAGCGCTTCACCGAAGGTCAGTCTGTTCTTTAAATCTGCCATATTTTTTCTCCTTTCAGGCATAAAAATAACATCTGAATAATCAGATGCTAATTTTCGATTCATTTTATTGTTTGGTCAGGATTGATTTTTGGAGCTGCTGCAAATCGCATTGTACAGGTCTGCCATAGCGCTGCACAATATCGCATAGCCTTGCGGATCGTCAAATGCATCCGGTGTAACTTCCGCCATTTCTTCCAGCTTTTCCAGCAAGATCTCTTTGGCTCTTTCTTCCATGGCTCCTCCTTTCGGGCATGAAAAAAGCGCACCGATTGGTACGCTTTTGCATTTTTCAGTTAATGTGCGAATGGGCAATCCTTTAGCGCTTTATCACGTTGGATTGCAATTTCTTTCAGCCTTTTCCGAATTGCTTCTTTTTCTTTTTCGTCTGTTGCTTTCCTAAGCTTTTGATACAATTCATATTCCTCATCTGTAAGGCGAATTATCATAGATTATCACTCCTTATAGAAAAACCGCTCTGGTTACTTAGACGTTGTTTTGGTGCTTCAATTGCTTTCGTTTATCAGCAGCTTCCTTTTCAAGTCTTTCGATTTCAGCTTTCAGCTGTTCCCTGGTCATTTTCTTTATATCTTCCGGAACAATTACGTTGTCGTCTAAATAGTCCTCCATATTACTTTACCTCCCAATAACTTACGTCATGGTTCTTCATTAATTCATCAAGTGCTTTTAATTGCGATTCATATTCACTGAATCCTTCTGATATAAAAGAGCTTATGTACATATTATACAAATTCTCATTTATATATTTTTTAGAGGTGTAAGCAAAAATCTTCCCATCATGGCAAGCTATTATCCCCAATTTATAAGAATTACGATTGCATGAGTTAAGGTCACCCACACTTGGTGGCATGCTACTTGGATGAGTATGTATAGTTATTAACCGTTCTTTTTTGTAAGAATCGACTATTTTCTTTGTTTTTGAGGAGTATTTTATTTTCCTCTCATAGTTACCTGTAATTTCATCTGCTATAATTTTACCTGTATCAGAATCTATCCAGTACATATCTTCACAAGCAGTTCCGCTTCGATGCTTCAAAGCTTTCTTTGCACAATTATAAAGAGTTTTATTTACTTTTTTATTATCAGTAATGTTATCAAATTTTCTTCGGTATTCTCCACTTCCAATATAAGTTTTATTTACAACAGTATTTTTGTTACGGCCATATCTCTGCTGTTCAAGAGCAGCGTTTCTCTTTTCTTCTATTATACCACCTTGATGAACAGGAGTCAAGCCGCTGTCTGCCTTTTTTATACGGAATGTTCCATCAGACTCGGTTATCAATTGTAATTGCCCTTCTTTTTTCGGGCTCTTTTTCGGGAGTGTTCCGCCCTGCGCAACAAATTCCTCTTCTGACATGATGGAATAAACCAAAATACATCTGCAATTGATGTCCTCCTCTGCAACGCCGAAATGTCCCGGGCAGTCTGCTTTTGCGCCGCTTTTGGATTCAAACTGTTCTAAAGCGTGCAC
>OGZL01000272.1_pt1 | contig 37640 bp, 38 predicted proteins | sample 1576761 | NCBI WGS metagenome assembly OGZL01 (sample SAMEA3541595, study PRJEB24748) | human gut metagenome | biome: human gut; feature: human-associated habitat; material: faeces | place: China | collected 2012
ACGGCATCGCTTTCCAGTTTGCGGCGCGTCAGCTCGGCGTGCTCGGCTTCCAGACGGCTCTTTTCCGCTGCGGTATCACCGGACAGGCGGTCAATGCGTTTGTCCGCGTCCGCAATGAGCGTCAAAATCGCGCCCTTGCGGCGGTCATAGTCCGGCAGGTTCTCCGGCACGACCTCGACCGGCGGCGTGTAGCTGTCAAGGGCAATCTGCGCTTTCTGCACCTCGTTCTGTGCGGATTTCAGCGCGGTTTCGGCACTTGCAAGGCGCTCCTGTGCGGCTGCAATGCCCCGCTTGACAAACTTGCTGTCCTCAAGGAGCGTGTCCTTGCGCTGCTGCTGATGGGCGGCAAAGGCTTCGCGCGCCTCGGCAACCTGCTCTGCCGGTAACGGCTGATGACAGGTCGGGCAGACGGTTTCCGTGAACTCCTCGGCGTCGATGGCACGCCAGCGTGCGCGGTAGTCGTTCAGGCAGTTTTCGCCGGTGGTGATGTAGTCGGTTTCCCGTGCGACAGTGCGCGTCAGGCGGTCGGCTTCGCATTTTGCGCGGTCAAGCGCGGCGGTCAGTACCGGCGTTTCGTCCTCCACCGGCACGCGCTGACTGGCAAGATGCGCGTTGTTTTCTGCTTCCAGCTCTCGGAGCTGGTTTTGCAGGGCACCCAGCTCGTTGCGTGCCTGCGCGACAAGGGTGTTGTTCGCCAGCTTCACAAGCTCGCCCTGCACCCGCTCGCGCTCGGCCTGCAAACGGTCGCTTTCGCTGTGCGCCGCCGCGAAGTCAAGGCTTTCCAGCTCCGTCACCATGCGGCTGCACTCGTCCACGCGAACCGGCAAGGTGTTGAGGTTTGCGTTCATGTCCTTGCGCTGCTTGACGAGCACGGACTTGTATTCATCCACTGTCCGGCGGCCGACTTTCTCGTTCAGTTCCGTAAACTGCGGTGTAGCCGCAAGCAGCTGCTTGTCCTCCGGCAGACCGCAGATCTCAGCGAGCAGCGTGCGGCGGTCTTTCCAGTGCATCTTGCTCGTCACCGCCCAGACATCGGTCAGCAGCTTGAAGCGGTTCTCGTCGATCAGCTCCGCAATACGGCGCTTGTACTCGTTCTCCGCAAGCGGCACATCGTCGATGTAGTAGTCGCGCGTGTCACCGGCGTAGCGCTCGATAGATGAGCCGCGCGGCTTCTCCCACTTCTCGCGGAGCACCTTGCGGAGTTTGATTGGCTCACCGTCCACCTCCAGAATGGCGGTCACCTCGGGCATCGCGCCTGCCGGTGCACCAGTCGGCTTGACGGCCGGGCGGCTGTGGCCTGCGCTGTCCTTGTCGAAAAGCAGCCACGTCAGCGCATCATAAACGCTGGTTTTGCCTGCGGCATTGGCACCGAACAGGCTATTCACGCCCTCGTGAAAGTCGAGGTGCAGCTTGGGAAAGCACTTGAAGTGCACCAAGTCCAAGGATTTCAGTTCAATTTTCATTGACTTCCCGCCTCCTTGCGGGTATTATGTAAGTGTAATCTTTCATATGCCGCTGTTGGAATTGCCGTTCCTCAGCGGCATTTTTCTGTTTCACACCGATTTTGCGTGCTTGCGGCTGCAAAATCGGCTTGATTTCGCATTTTGCTGCATCTGACACGCGAGCGTCCGATGCCATCTGCGACAGAATATCGGATTCTTTCTTCTTCGTCCACATTCAGTCGCCCTCATAGTAGTGCTTGACAGCGCTGCGTACGCTGATAAGCATAACGCCCAACAGCAGTGCCGCCAGAACTGTGTAACCGCCCATCGGCAGCTTGTCCATTTCAGCGTAGCCGCTGGCAGACAGCAGACCGAGGAATGACAGGCCGGCAATAACTCCGTTGATACGATTCATCTTGTAAACACCTCCTGCAGTTCCTCCATGGGGATACGCAGGAACCGAACGATACGGCCCAGCTCCCCGAGTGTCAGCTTTTCAAGGTCCTCCATCCGGCGGTACAGCGTCGGCGCAGACACACAGCCCATCGCAGCCGCAAGTTGTGTGTAGCTCTTGATTTTCGCAATCACCATATACTTGCGGATTAAGCCGATGAGCAGGTTTTTCTTTTTCTCGCTCATGTTCTCACCTCGTTTTCTTGATCTTCGTTGTTCCTCCTCGACCTGTGTGATATACTGGAAGCCGAAAGGAGGGATAGTCTTATGAAAGAAATTGATTTTGAAGCGATTCGTCAAACTGCCTTTGAGAACTGTACAAAGCATTTTGACGATGATGATCTGAGCAAGGCTGTTGTTCTGCAAGCCAAGCTCGCTTCGGTCATCGCAAAAGAAATGCTCATCGAATACCATCGACAGATTTCTGCAAGCGAGTAAGCATTTCTGCTGACACGGCTTCGACAGCCGAAGTATTTTGCCGTTCTTGTACCGCTAATACAAGGGCGGCAATTTCTTTCGCCTCGCCTTCGATGATGATTTTCATCTTTCTCACCTCGTTTTCTTGATCTTCGTTGCTCCTTCTCGGCCTATGTGATATACTGGAAGCCGAAAGGAGCGAAAATAATGGATCATAAAATTAGCGATACCCCGCAACTCCCTAGTGAACATATCGTGGAACAGCTCGCTTCCATTCAAGCCATGTTTAGTCGCGTCGATTGGAACGCTCAATTTTCATCATGGATGTCCTTTATGCAAAGCACATTCAATGCTGACAATCGGTACTCTCAAATTGCGAATATTTCTTACGTCCTGCAAACTCTGCAAGAATCTTTTTCAACATATCAACAGATGCAAGAGAAAATCGCTACTGTTGCTTTGCAAATGCAAAGTCAGTTAGATACCATATTGCAGCAGACTGTCCGATTTATACCGACAGTGCCTACAATAATTACGCAGCTTACCGAACTCCAAAATCGGTTATCGCAACTGACCGATTTAGAATTCCAACACCTTCAAGACGAATTTGAACCGTCCGACGAACTGGTTGAATCGCTGAACAGCACCTTGCAGAAAGCTACGAATATGAGCGATGAAACAGCAGATATGCCTTGTTTATCTCTAAGCAAGTCTTTCATCAAGGAAAATCTTATCGGTATTCTATCGCTTATTCTAACTATCCTCTTCCAACTTGCTCCCAATGCAGAACATCAGAAAATAATCCGTCAAAACGATCAAATCATTGAGCAAAACCAAAAGATTATCGAATTAGACGAAAAACGAAACGAGCTCTTGCAGGATATTGCAAACACTGTCCATCTGCTCTCCGAGGATATGAATCTCCCTATTGACCAAGAGCAGACTGTCGCTATTGAGTCGGATGAGGTTGTACATTCTCCAACTCAAGATCAGGACACTGACTGCCATCAGGAAAATAGTGATTGACTGAAATTTTGCTGTTCGCTCCAACCTTTTAATCCGTTCACCGTCCGACAACGGTGGGCGGATTTTTTTGTTGATGTGCATTGGTTCTCACCTCGCTTTCTTGATCTTCGTTGCCCCTCCCCTGCCGGTATGATATACTGGAAGCCGAAAGGAGCGATACTAATGGATTTTCAGTCAAGTGTTGATTTGCACAATCGTGTCTATGAGCAGCTAACCAATCCACTGGGCGATATTTCGGCTGCTGATCTTTCCGATCCACACATGGCAGATTGGAAATACAAAAAGATCAAGGAACAAATCAAACAGTTTGAAGATGGGTTAGACAACGACCACGAAATCGCTATCTGCCTGGCATCGTTTGGTACGGCTATAAAAATGGCAGTCCATGATATTGGTTTTCAGAATCCGGACATGCTCTATTTTTACGGCAAGGTCAACGATCAGGAAGCGCAGCTCATTCAGCACATGTCACAGCTGAATTTTCTTCTTTTGGCTGTGCCGAGGCCCAATCCGGCTGTGCCGCCGCGCCGTATCGGATTTACCTCTGATCGGGATTAGGTACCGACCATAACTGCCGTGCATCTCTTCCCTGTGCTTTGGCGGTTTCGTACTCATCGCGCATCAGCAAAAATACAGCCGCCTGAATTTCTGGCAACCGTTGAAGTAACGATTCAATGGCTGCCAGTTTTTCTTTGACCTCTTTCAGATCGTCCATTGGTGCTCACCTCCTTCTTGTTTACGCGGTAGCTTCACTACGTCCGAGCAAGTAATCTATGGAACAGCAAAACAAATCCGCCATTTTAACAAGAACGTCCGAAGAAATTGGAGAACCTCCAATGTACTTACTATACGTCTTGGAGCTGATTCCCAATTTCCTCGAAAGCTCTTCTTTGCTCAGACCCAGCCTAGCGCGTTCAGCTTCGATATTCATTCTCACTGTATTCACCTCCTATAATTTGAGATTCTCGAATCTCTGACTATATAATATTCTAATTACTCGAATTTGTCAACCTTTTCGGGGAACAAAAATTCGAGAATATAGAATTTTTGGTATTGACTTGCGTTCTCCTATGGTTTACTATAAAAACAACAGAACGAGGTGAATGATATGAGTACACGAATAGCCGATGCTCGCAAAAATATCGGCATGACTCAAAAGGCACTGGCTGAAAAACTCGGAATTGCAGCCAGCACATTAAACGGTTACGAAAAAGGAAATCACAAGCCAGATTCAGAAATACTCATCGCTGTATCTAACATAACTGGGTGTACAGTGGACTATTTGTTAGGGCGCGTTGATGGATTTAACGAGTTTTTCAAAAAAGAAAACTCCCCTGCTCCAGCCGAAGCTGAAGTAGAGGAGATTGAAAAATGGCTCACCGATTTACTTGTTGATCGCGGTTATATCCGCAGTGGCGAGGACATCAGCAACCGCGATGCCGATTTCCTGATCCACTGGATTGGATTGTTGGACGCATGGTTCGAGAAAGAATGAAAGCGCTACTTTCACTTTTTCCTTATTACGGCAGCGAGCAATGCATTGGGCGACCCGCCGTAGATTATCTGCCATACAGTTTCCTGCCTTTCTTTAGAATACGTTTCAAGAACGCATGTTCGCCTTTTATGCAAATAATAGTAATTCATTTTTTCATATTTGTAAATTGGCAAAATGCATACGCCAATAAAGGCGTATTGACAATTTTCGAACTTTTTTGTGCTCTAAACGCATTGGCAAAATATAGCATCGTTGCTCTGCGCCCATATGTATCCGCAGTGAAAGCCTTGACCCGTATTTTTTCTTTTCGAACTTAAACATTCCAAAAAATTTTTTCAAAAAAATAAAAATCCCGCCCACCGGCGGCAACCGGCGAGCGGGACGGGGTACTGATTAAATCTTCCACAACCCAATCAGTACCCCTATTTTACCATACTTTTTTCATGGTGGAAAGGGGTTTTTCTATTATGGCAACAGCAAAGAAAACGTCGTCGGGCAAATGGCGGTGCCTTGCCTACATCGGCAAGGACGAAAACGGCAAGCGGCAGTACAAATCATTCACGGCCGCCAGCAAGAAAGAGGCCGAGTTTCAGGCGACTTTGTTTCTGACGAACAAGCGGTATGAGGAGAACAGCATGACCATCTCCAAGGCGGTCGCGGAATACATCGCCAGCAAGGAGAACGTGCTGTCACCGTCCACGATTGAAGGCTACCGCAACGTGGAACGCAACCGTCTGAGTGAAATCGCGGACATTGAGATCGCGGACTTCGACACCATCACCGCCCAGAAGTACATCAATGAGATGGCTCGCAGACTCTCCGCAAAGAGCGTAGCGAACGCATGGGGACTTGTCGCCGCAGCAATCAAGCAGCAGGCGCCGGAGAAGGTTCTGACTGTTACTCTCCCCTCGAAGAAAAAGCGTGTCCGTGAGCTGCCGACCGCAGCCGAAGTCATCGCCGCAGTCAAAGGAACCGATGTGGAGCTGCCTGCGCTGCTGGCCATGTGGCTCAGCCTGCGTATGAGCGAGGTGCGCGGTCTGAAATATAAAGATGTCCGTGACGGCGTACTCACCGTGCGGCGCACCATCCTGACCGTTGACGGGGAGCATATCATCCGCGAGCAGAACAAGACCTATGAGAGCACTCGACGGCTCACGCTGTCCCCTTATCTGGAGGAGCTGATCGGCACCGGCGCTCCCGATGACTTTATTATTCCTATGACCGGCGAAACGATCTACAAGCACTTCGTCCGCGCGATCGAGGCCGCAGGGCTGCCGCATATGCGCTTCCACGACCTGCGCCATCTGTCCGCCTCTGTGCTCGTATCACTCGGTATTCCCAACCTGTACAGCCGTGAGCGCGGCGGCTGGTCTACCGATAGTATTCTGGAAAGCGTCTATCAGCATACGTTCTCTGCTGACCGTGCAGCCGTTGATACGAAGGTAAACGACTATTTCGAGGGACTTTTGAGTCTCAAAACGAATAGCAGCTTGAATAAGGGTTTTCAATGATAATGATATATGAAAACATATGAAAGTGGAAGATGGATTTACATATCTGTAAGGCCGTGTTATACTCTGAACAGGCTAAACCCATGCAACACGAAATGCAATACGACCCTTGAAAACGTCAGCTATACCGTCATCGGACAGGGCTTCAACTCCCCTCGGCTCCACCAAACCAACACAAAACCGACGGTTTAGACCGTCGGTTTTGCTTTTATCTGCAGCAAATAATATTTTTGTGAGAATGCGATTTTGCGTTGCAGCAATTTGCAGCCATTGACAGCCGCAAAATTCCATGGCATCGTTAAGCCACAGAGTCGAGAAGCATGGCATATGGCAGCATTACGCAGCGCGGCGACAAGTACCGCGTGTGCTGCTTTGACTACGGCGTTGACCGCGAGGGAAAGCGTGTCCGCAAGTACCGGACGTTCGACACGAAACGTGACGCGACCCGTGCGTTCAACGAGCACAAGGTCAAGAAAGACAGGGGACGCAGGTCATGCTGAGCGAGTACACGTTCGCGCAGTGGCTTGACTACTGGTACAAGGACATCATCCTGCCGCAGATCGAGCAAACGACGGCATACGGTCATCAAGCATCATAACCTGCTGACGAACACGCTGAACGCGGCGGAGCGGCAGGAGTATATCATGAAAAATCCGATGCGTGCGGTCTCGCCGCCGAAAAAGCGACAGCGCGAGGCGAAGTTTTACACGCCTGAGCAGCTTGGTGTTCTGCTCGCCAAGGCTGTCGGAACACGGCTCGAGTTGCCGGTGTATATCTGTGCGTATCTCGGACTGCGCCGCGGCGAGCTGCGCGGTCTGCGGTGGAGCGATGTTGACCTTGAACACAAGACCATCACGATCGAGAATACGCGCACGCTGTACCTGCCGGATACACTGTGCGATATGCTGAAGGCGGCAAAGGAGCATCAGCAGGCGTGCAGGGCAGAATACAAGAACGCCTACGATGATAACGACTATGTGATTGTGATGGAGGACGGCAAGACGTTCTGGCCGAATTATCTGTCCGAGCTGTTCAGCAAGTTCCTCGCGGACAACGACCTGCCGAAAATCGTGCTGCATGAGCTGCGGCACACATTCGCGTCGCTGTCCAATCAGGCGGGCATTCCGGCGTACAATATCAGTAAGGCGCTCGGACATTCCACGCCGGCCACCACGCAGAAGATTTACACGCACCTGCTCGACCGGGCGCGCACGCAGGCGGTTGAAGGCGTGGCCGCTATCGCGGATGAGGCGCGCCGCAAGGCAGGCAAGGAATATCTTTTACAGCTTGTGAAGGCGCTTATTGATGAAATCCGCGTATGGGACCCGATGAAGCTCGGGGCTGCAATGAGTATACGGAGGAAATCCAGTCGATCGGAGGGCGGCTCGAGCCGCATACGGATGCGGCAGCACTCGGCAATATGCTTTACGAGACGTTTCGCGCGTCCTTCGGCACCCGCTCGTTCCGGTGTACGCCCGAGGAGTGCGAAGCGGTAGCGGAGAGGGTGTTTGAGAAGGTGCAGAGGCGAGGAACGCGACAGAGTATATCCTGATAAATAAGGATGTGCCGTATGCGCTGTTCTCCTGCGCGCAGGATGAATTTGGCGAGGAGAGTGCTATTCTTCGTGAGTGGTATACCGACCTGCGGCCAATCGGCCTGCAATCGCTCATGGCGTGGCTTGAGAAGCGCAAAACGCCCAAACGACGCAAACATATGGAGCAGCTTCTCGAGCAGTACGGCTGTGTCGGTTTGGAGGACTTTCTGCGTGTGACGCATGTGCTGTCGCTCAACGATACGTTCTGAGTGAAAGAGGAGTCGGAAACACTCTGCTGAGATGAGGTTTCGCTTTACCGGAACGAGTTCGATGCGCTGATCGCGCAGGCGGCATTCAGCGGGGTGATCAGTGAAGAAGCGCTGTCCTCCACTTCGCCGGAGTTCGGCACAGACGGCTATTACGCGAAATGCTGGGTGCGTGAGGATGACGACATTTATCTATACAAAAGCGACAGTGATACCTATGAGATTGAACCGCTGTCCGAGTGTCTTGCGTGTCAGCTTGCGGAGCAGGTTTATCCGGCGGCGGTTCGATATGATTTGGACTTTTATTACCATAAACTGATTTCTAAATGCCGTCTATTCACGGATGAGGCGCACGGCCTTGCGAAACTCAGTGATTTTCCCGATTATCCGAATATTGTATCGGGATTGATGAAATTCTATGAGAAATTCGGAGCAGAGGATGTGCTTCGGCGCATGTTTGTGCTTGATGCTCTAATTTTGAACACCGATCGCCACCTCGGCAATTTCGGTTTCCTGTTCGACAATCAGACGATAGAAGTCAAGACTGCGGCGCCGATGTTTGACCACAACCGCAGCCTGCTGTTTGACCTCGATGAAGATCAGCTGGCAAAACCGGAGTGGTATATCAGCAAGTGCCGTCCGCGCATCGGCGTGGATTTCATCAAGACGGCAAAGGGCATGCTGACGGACGAAATCCGGCAGGAATTGAAAAATCTGGATGGGTTCCGCTTTGCGCCGACCCAACGATCGAGCTGCCGAAGGGGCGGCTTGAGGCGCTGAATGCTGTCGTGGAACGGCAGAGACGGGCGATTTTAGAGTGAATATGAGCAAGACAGCCGCTGGGCCTCTCACTTGAGAAGTCTGGCGACGTCAAGTAAAGTTCGCAAAAAGGCTCCTGAAAAATGAAGTTAAGCTATGGTGGTCAGTGTGGCCGTAATGGATGCATGGCTTATGTAGGCTCTGGAAACAGACCAGTCCTCGGCGTATTCCATGAGATACGCTGTCACCAGACGAACATAAGAACTTTCATTCGGAAAGATTCCAATCACGCTGGTACGTCTGCGGATTTCACGATTCAATCTCTCAATCATGTTGGAAGATGAGATTTTTCGCGCATCCAGCATTGGGAATGCATAGAAGGCCAGAGAATCTTCCAAGCCGTCTTCAAGGCACTGAACCGCTTTCGGAAAGCGCTTGGCATAGGAGTCCACATCGAGTGGGGGTGCGGTTCTAATGAGAATGCTAACCGTCTAATCCGGCGATGGTTTCCCAAAGGTACTGACTTCTCCAAAGTGACGGCAGCACAGATCGCTGCCTTGCAGGACTGGGTCAATAACTATCCACGCAAGGTTCTCAACTGGTCAACCTCCAATACAGTGTACGAACTGTATATGCAACAGGAATAAACCGTCCAAATCGCATATTTTCTCATTTTAGGAGTAGCGAAAAAAGTCACTCCTTATCAGCGTACTTAAAATACCGAAAAGCGTGATAATACGGTGTATACAAGCCTGAAAAGCGAAGATATTATATGCTTTATATATATTACCTAAATTATGCAATTCAATTTTTGGCAAGTTTACTATTGCAGCTCAGCCATTTCATTTTTCGATGGGTTTCGCAGTCTCCCCTGTTTCTCTGCAACTTCGAAAAGGAGAACGGCAGTCGGGTTACTCTTGCGTTTGTTTCGTGAAATATTCGCAATTCACAGATACCGTACTGCTACACATGCCGGCTGCTCTCCGCAACTCTTTTGTCTGGTGATCATGCACGGCGCCTGCGAATTATATTTATCAACACACTTTACCGTAGGGTGTGACGACTCGTCACACCGTATGTAACTCATCTGCGCCTTGCCTAACCGCAGGGGCGCACCATGTGCGCCCGAGAACACGTTCGATATGGCGTTGCGTGGGAGCACAATGTGCTCCCCTACGATATAACATGTGCCAATCGTTCAATGCGGTGCGCCGAGTCGTCGCACCCTACGATATATGTAATATAAAACATGAAAAAGGGTAAACCATCGTTTCTCTTCACTCTCCGAAAACTCCTAACTCCTGTCTTTCATCTAATCCCCACTCCCGCAAACAAAAAGAGGAAGGCTCAACGCCTTCCCCTTTCAAACTTTCTATATTACTGCTCTCTAAAGTGCACCTCACCGGTCTCAGCGTCCATGCCCTCCACGATGGCGAGCGACTCGAGCTGATAGCCCAGATTGCGGATAATACGGCCGCCCTGCTGGAAACCCTTCTCCACGGCAATGCCGATGCCCTCGACCGTACCGCCGGCCTGTGCCACGATGGAGATCAGGCCCTGCAGCGCACAGCCGTTTGCCAGAAAATCATCGATAACAAGCACATGGTCGTCCGGACCGAGGAACTTCTTAGAAACGATAACCTGATTCTTGCACTTATGCGTAAAGGATTCGACCTCGGCAACATAAACCTCGCCGTCGATGTTGACGCTCTGGGTCTTCTTTGCAAACACGACCGGAACGCCGAAATGACGTGCCACAATGCAGGCAATGCCAATACCGGATGCCTCAATGGTAACGATCTTGTTGATCGGCTTGTCCGCGAAACGGCGCTTGAACTCCTCGCCCATCTGATCAAACAGGTTGATATCCATCTGATGGTTCAGAAAGCTGTCTACCTTCAGAATGTTGCCTTCCTTAACAACGCCATCCTTGACAATTCGTTCCTCTAAAAAGTTCATGCTGCCACTCCCTGTTTTTTGCTTTATTTTCATCAGCTCTGCAATAGCTGCACTTGGTATTTTACCATTGTACTATACTTCGACAGGTTTTTCAATCATTCGTGCGGAAATTATTCCTCAATTTTCTCCACGTACTGCTGAATGATTTCCGCAACCTGCTCATGCGTGCCAACAGCGTTGATAAACTCCAGCAGCGCATTTGCCGTCATGTGCGCAGGCAAATCCAGCGCGTGCAGAACGGCAGCGCGGCGTGCCGTGCTGTCCGATCTGCCGGACAGCCCCCACTCGTAAAAATCCGCCTTGGTGATGACCGGATGCACCGGCGTTTCGCTCTCGTCCTGCTGTGCAAAGGTTGCACCCGCTCGGCGGAGCGCGTCCAGAATCACCTGCGGACGCATGCCCTCCACGCCCAGCTTGCCCTCCTTGGAGCCGTGCCGCTTGCGGCGTTCCTTGCCCGCGATATCGGGCACATACGCCTGCTTGACGCAGCCCTTCGGCAGCGCGCCCTTGAGGTAATTGCGGATGACAAAGCCCGCACCGTCACTGTCGGTCAGCACAATGAGACCGCGCGTTTCCGCGATACGGCGCAGCAGCTTGAGCTGGTCTTTATTGTTAAAAATGCGGAATCCGCCGCTTTCAAGCACCACGGTGTCCACCACCTGCCGGACGGTGTTCACATCATACCGGCCCTCTACCAGAATTGCTTCCCTGATGCGTGTCATTTCTTTTCCCCCTTCAGCTCTGCCGCCATGGTGAGCAGCGTCAGCTCGATCTGCTTCTGCCGGTCTGCTGCGCCGCCCTTGAGTGCGGCATCGGTCTCCGCGCACAGCGACGCCGCCTTTCGCAGCCAGCTGAGCGGCACACGCCGTGCTGCATTCTGAATCTGCCTTGCGTAGTACGGCGATTTCGAGCCGATCATCTCCATCAGCTGTTTTTCGCCGCCGCGGTTCTCCGCACACAGCTTGGCGGCGTACAGCCGCTGGATGTGACGTGTGATGGCGGTGAAGATCATGACCTCGTTGTTCTTCTGCGCGAGCAGCTCCCCGACGAGTGCGACCGCCCGATCGAACCTGCCTGCGGTTACCGCGTCGGTCAGGTCGAACACGACTGCATCCAGCACCGGCGAGCATACCGCATCAATGTTATAGCGCTTGATAACGCCGGTCGTGGTGTGCGCGGCTGCCTTTTCCATCTCACCGGCGAGGTTGGTCATGGAATTGCCGCACAGGAAGATCATATACGACGCATCTCCCGGTTCGATCATGCAGCCGAGCGCCTTTGCACGACGCTCGAGCCACGCCACCAGCTCCTGCTCCTCTGCGTGTGCGAACTCGGCAAAGCAGGCGTGCTTCTCGAGCGTTTTGTACAGCTTGGTGCGCTTGTCCGGCTTGCCGTCCAGCACGTCGTAGTAGAACACGAGGCAGACGTACTCCGGCAGATCGCCAAGTACGCTCGGCAGCACGTCTGCGAAGCCGGCAGGCGGCTTGAACAGGTCGAAGTCCTTGACGATGATGAGCTTTTTATCTGCCATCGCGGGATAGCTGTCAATGGCCTCGGTCAGCATTTCCGGTGTCAGACCCTTGCCCTCAAACTCAATAAGATTGAAATCCGCAAAGGTCTCGTCCACCACCTTCTGCCGCAGCTGCCGCAGATAGTATTCCTTCATGTAGCTTTCCTCGCCCGAAATGATGTACAGCGTGGCAAATTCGCCGTTTTTCAGGTCGCGGATCAGCTGTGATTTTCCGTTTGGTTTGGTTTCTCTTGCCGCCATGTGTTACTCCTTTTTGAACTGCCGTGCAATCTCACCTTCCTTATAGGTGCTCTGCACATCCAGTCCCTTGTGCGACCGCAGTCCCTTCTCCGAACTCGCCGCAATGATGATATGCTGCGCGCCTGCCGCTTCGGCGTACTGTGCCATGCTTTCGCCGCTGCTCAGATGGTTCGCGCTGAGCACCAGCTCCGCTGCGGCAGGCAGCGTATTTTGTTCCAAATAGGCTGAAAGCTGCTTCTCGGTCGGACTGTGCAGGATGAGCACCTCGTCCGCTATGCTTACGGCCAGTTTTCCCTCGGTGATCGGGAAAAGCTCCACCGGCGCGATCGGGTTCGTGAGCGTCACCGGCTCGCTTACCTCCTGCGCCTCATGCTCGTGCACGAAGGAAAGCAAATCGGCATTGGTCTTGCGCTCCTGACAGCCTGCGGGCATGAGCAGTTCCCCAACCTCGACCGTTTCCATCAGCTCCGGCAGGTTGCGCGCATGTCCCTGATCGACCGCGGTCAGCACGACCGTATCCAGCCGCTTCAGACCATTCCAGCGCAGCCACTCGCGTACCTGACGCGCAGCGTTCCGGTAGCTGCCGCAGTCTATGAGCATCGCGTGTTCGGTGTCGCTCAGCAGAATGGCCTGACCGCTGCCGCACGGCAGATACGTCACCGTATACCGGCCGTTCTGGTGCTGCACCTCGGCAATACATAAGCCGGTCAGCACCACAGCGAGACACGGCAGCACGACTTTCCATTTGACGTGCTTTCCGGCAGTCAGCCACACGAGCAGCACCGCGAACACGATGCCGAGCGCCGCCAGACCGAAGGTGTTGTTCGGGTGCAGCGTGCCGAAGCCGAGGTCCGCGATGATATTCGCTGACCAGAGCAGATAGCTTATGAGCGGACGCACCAGTCCGGCGAGCATCGGCACAAGCGCCGGACAGACGGCTGCTGCAACACACAGCACGAACCCGCCCACAAAGCAGAGCGAGGTCACGCCGACCGTCATCAGGTTGCTGATGGGCGACAGCACAGACACCGCACCGAACGAGGTCAGCAGAATCGGTACTGTAAATATCGTAGCGCAAACCGTGCAGCTGAGTGCGCTCGTGATGACCGCAAGCGCCTTGCGCACGAGTTTCGGTGCACCGGCAAACGGCTTTTCGAGTGCATGCTGCAGCTTCCCTGCGAACAGGATAAGACCGAGCGTGGACGCGAATGAAAGCTGCAGGCCCACACTTGCAATCGAGTACGGATTGACAAGCAGCAGAACAGCCAGTGCCATCAGCAGCGCGTTCAATCCGCCTGAGCGGCGCCGCAGAAGAAATCCGCCTGCAGCCGTCAGATACATCAGTGCCGCGCGCAGCACGGACGGCGTGGCTCCCGCGACCGGCACAAACAGCAGCACCAGCGGGATGGACACAACCGTTCCCCACCGTTTGCCGAGCAGCAACGTGCAGAACCCAACGAGAAAGCCGATGTGCAGTCCGGAAACGGCCACCAGATGGCTGAGACCCGCAATGCGGAACGCGGTCTGGTCGGTGTCGCTCAGATTTTTGCTGCCGCCGACCAGCAGTCCGGTCAGCAGTCCGGCTTCGCGTTCTGGAAGAGCACGCTGCACCGCATTTCGGCAGAACCGCGCGATCCTCTGCGGCGCAAAGCGCAGGCTGTCCCGCTTGGAATCTAAGACCTCAAATTTTACCGGATTGTGCTCCTCGTCGGTCGCATACGCGCCCGCGATATAGCAGCCCTCGGACGCCTGATACGCCGCACGGTCAAAACCGCCGAGCGTGTCCGGCACATAAAGTGTGGCCATGACGCGTACCCTGTCTCCTGCCAGCAATGGCGGTTCGGTTTCAGGCAAGTAGCAGCGCAGGCGAAACCGCCTGCCGTCTGCAGTCTCCGCCGAGAGCAGCACGCGCTGGTCGGTGTCGTACACCTCGGTATCCCGCAGGGCGACTGCGGTGATCTCCTGCGTTTCGCCGGCTAAAGCACGAATGGGCACGACCCGCAAATCCCGGAACACGGCAAAGCCGGTCAGCGCAAGAGCGGCAGCCGCCAGCACAGCAAACACATTCAGCAGACACTTGCGGCGGCGCAGAAACACAGCCGCAAGCACCAGAAGAAGCGCGATCGGCGCAATGATATGCAGCTGCACCGGCAGCTCCAGACAGACTGCCGCGTACAGCGCGGCAGCCATCGGCGACACCAGATAAACCAGAGGGCGTTCTCGCATACGGGGTCACTCCCTTGCCTTTTCTACTATTATAGCAAAGACCGGAACGCGCCGCAACCGCAGACCGCCTTACAGCGTACTTCTGCGGAACTGGGTCGGTGTTGCACCGGTTTTCTCGGTGAAGGCTGTAATAAAGTTGACCTCACTGCGGTAGCCGACGCGGAACGCAATTTCCTTGACCGAAAGCGACGTGGACTGCAGCAGGGCCTTGGCCTCGTCGATCCGATGCAGCATGATGTACTCGTGCGGGGAAAATCCGGTCGTGCTGCGGAACAGCCGCGAGAAATGCGACGGACTCAGGCTGACCGCGTCCGCTACCTTCTCCACGGACAACGATTCAAACAGGTGTTCTCCGATATACTTGACCGCCTGTGCAATGACATCGTCTTTCCGGTCGGGTCCCGCCTGCGCCGGAAACAGCAGCGCGCACAGGATTCGGTAGATGCGCTGCGAGCGGTCCAGCTCGGTCATGTCGCCGGTGCGCAAGCCGGAAATGATCTGTGCCAGCTCCTGCTCGATGCGTAAATCCGCCGGCGGCGTAAGCACCTGCCTGCCGCCGCGGAACGCGAGTATCTGCTCGAAAAATGCCGCCGCATTTGCGCCGTCAAAGTGAATCCAGAGCGCTTCCGCGTCGCCCTTGGTATAAAAATGATGCGGTCTGCGGCAGTCCACCAGTCCGATCTGTCCGCGCTCGGCGCAGTAGAGCTGGTCGGTCTCGAAGTACATCGTACCCGAGCGAACGTAGGTCAGAAAGAGATTCTTGTGGCTCTCCAGATGGGCGATGTCGCAGCTGTCGAGAAAATTATACCGCGCATCGTAGTAATAATGTCCCACGCGGGTGACATAGTAAAACAGCCGCCGAGCGGTCGCAGACGGCGTTGAGAAAAATCGTTCCGAGCGCGACAGCACACCCGGCTCACTGAAAACCTTCACGGCATTCCCTCCTCCGCCTTCTATGATAGCACAAAATATGAATAGATTGCAGTATTTTGTTATTGCCAAATCAAAGAAAATTCGGTATGCTGTTAGCAGAAGTAAAAAAGCTGAGCCGGAACGATAGATATTGCGGTTCGTTCCGTCCGATCAGCTTTGAAGGCAAGGGGTTGTTGTAATGATAAAGGAAAAGACGTTTTATAAATCCTTTATGGTGCTGGCACTGTCGCTGGCGCTGCAGAACCTGCTCACCTACGGCGTAAACCTGATGGACACCATGATGCTCGGACGGTACAGTCAGGATGCCATGGGCGGCGTAAGCCTGTGCAATCAGGTGCAGTTTCTGCTGCAGATGCTGGTCGTCGGTGCAGGCGAGGGCGCAGTCGTTATGGGCTCGCAGTACTGGGGCAAAAACAAGCTGGAGCCGATCCCGCACATCATCGGTGTGGCTTTGCGCTTCGGCGGTTCTCTGGCGGTGCTGATGTTCGGCATTGTGCTGTTCTTCCCGCACCAGCTGCTGTCGCTGCTGTCCAACTCACCGACGGTCATCGCGGAAGGTGAAAAGTATTTCCAAATCATCTGCTTTACCTATATTATCTTTACAATAACCAATATTCTGGTCGCGTCTCTCCGCTCGATCGGTGTAGTAAAGATCGGCTACATGATCTCGGGTTCGACGCTCATCATCAACGTGTGCCTGAACTACTGCCTGATCTACGGCCACTTCGGCTGTCCGGAGTTGGGCGTGCGCGGTGCAGCTATCGCAACGCTGGTTTCCCGCTGTGTGGAGCTGCTCATCGTTATTTACTACCTGAAGTTTAAGGAGCACAAGCTGAACCTGAGCCTGCGCAAACTGGTTCACATCGACACCAGCTATGTGCAGGATTACATGCACGTTTCCCTGCCGGTGCTCATCAATCAGGCGCTCTGGGGCATCGCGCAGATGGTACAGACCGGTATCCTCGGCCATCTCGGCGGTGATGCCACGGCTGCCAACGCGATCGCGGTGCAGGTATATCAGGTTCTGTCGGTTGTCTGCTATGGCGCCGCGTCCGCATCCGGCATTGTGGTCGGCCGCACCATCGGCGAGGGCAACCAGCAGCGGCTGCGTCCACTCGTACATACGCTGCAGGTCCTGTTCGTCTCCATCGGACTGTGTTCGGGTCTTTTGATCTTCCTTCTGCGCGTACCGATCCTTGCGCTGCTCGGCGGTACGCTCACCGAAACGGCATACAAGTATTCCCTGCAGTTCATGCTGGTGCTCGCCATCACGACGGTCGGCACCTCGTACCAGATGGCATGCGATAACGGCATCATCCGCGGCGGCGGCGACACCAAGTTCAGCGCCAAGATGAATATCATCAGCATGTGGCTTATCGTTGTGCCGTTCTCGGCAATGGCGGCTTTCTGGTGGAAGTTCCCGCCGGTTGTCGTGTTCTTCCTGCTCAAGTGGGATCAGCTGTATAAGATCATTCCCGTGGCTATCCGCCTGCACAGCTGGAAGTGGGTCAAGAAGGTGACTCGGCCGGATACCGCAGAAGGTTAAAATCGAATTTATCCTCTCTCTTTGGGGCTCGCTGCAAGGCGGGCTCCTTTTTCTGCACCGAGTTTCCGGGGGATACGAACCGCACAGGCGGTTCGCCCTGTCCGGGCGGGGGATTTTCGCTTGCGAAGCGAACGGAACTGCGCTGACGCCGCGCGGGCGCACAAGAGGGTAGACACCTGCGGTTTCCACCCTCTTGTGAAACTCCCCTTTCCCTATTAGCACGGCGAAAATCGGAGAGCGGCGACCGCTGCGAAATAAGGGAACGGCAGTCGGGTTACCACAGCGTGTCTTTCTCCGCCTTTTCGCAGTTCACAGATAGCGTACTGCTACACAGACGGTTTACTTCCAGCATAGCGCGGCATACCCGTGCCGCGCAACTCGTTAGCGCGTTGTTATAGACAGAGCCTGCGAAGATAAATTGTACCAAACGCCTAATCCGTAGGTGCTGTCCATAACCTCCAGACTAACGAATTGCGCAACACGGGTATGTTGCGCCTGCGGAAAGTAACCCATATTTGTAGCAGAACGGTATCTGACACTGCGAATAGGTTGCGAAAGATACGGTAGAAAAAAATCCTCTGTCGTACCCCATTACGGAGCGGTCGCCGCTCTCCGATTTTCGCCAGACTATCTAATAAGGGAAAGGTAGGAGTTCAAAGAGGAAGGGAAACCGCAGGTGTCCCTTCCTCTTTGCCCCCGCCGTGGGTACGGCGTTACCCCGCAGAGCGCAACTTTCCGCGATTTCAGTTGACAACTGCCCGCAAAAGTGGCATAATAGATACGCAATACAGAAAATGCGATGAGGAAACGAGTTTTCCATCCGCCGTTCTTCAGAGAGAGGACATTCGCTGCAAGTCCTTGTCCGGTGCGGAAAACAGCCACTTCCGAGCAGTCTGCAACTGAAACAGACCGTCCGATCCCCGATACCGGATTACCGAGATGGATATGGCATACCCATATTCAAATCAAGGTGGTACCGTGGAAGCATGCTTTCGCCCTTGAAGTCCGGGCGGAGGCTTTTTTCATTTTCTGTTTTATTTCCGTAAATTCTTTTTTGGAGGAATCAATTTATATGCAGTACAGAGGACTCAACGAGCTGCGCGAGATGTACCTCAGTTTCTTTGAAACCAAGGGTCATCTCCGCCTGCCGAGCTTTTCGCTCATCCCGCAGAACGACCCGTCGCTTCTGCTCATCAACTCCGGCATGGCGCCGATGAAGCCGTTCTTCACCGGCGAGCAGGAGCCGCCGCGCCACCGCGTTACCACCTGCCAGAAGTGCATCCGCACCGGCGATATCGAGAACGTTGGCAAGACCGCCCGTCACGGCACCTTCTTCGAGATGCTGGGCAACTTCTCCTTCGGCGACTACTTCAAGCGCGAGGCCATTCACTGGAGCTGGGAATTCCTGACCAGTCCGGAGTGGGTCGGCATTGACCCGGATCGCCTGTATCCGTCCATCTACGTTGACGATGACGAGGCATTCGAGATCTGGAACAAGGAGGTCGGCATTGCACCGGAGCGTATCTTCCGCTTCGGCAAGGAGGACAACTTCTGGGAGCATGGCTCCGGTCCGTGCGGCCCGTGCTCTGAGATCTACTACGACCGCGGCCCCGAGTACGGCTGCGGCAAGCCCGGCTGCACCGTCGGCTGCGACTGTGACCGCTACATGGAGGTATGGAACAACGTATTCTCCCAGTTCGACAACGACGGCCACGGCAACTACTCCGAGCTGAAGCAGAAGAACATCGACACCGGCATGGGTCTGGAGCGTCTGGCGTGCGTGGTACAGGGCGTTGGCTCCCTGTTCGACGTTGACACCGTGCGCAACATCACCAACAAGGTTTCCGAGATCGCCGGCAAGCACTACGGCGAGAGCGACAAGACCGATGTTTCCCTGCGCGTTATCACCGACCACATCCGCTCCACCGTTATGATGATCTGCGACGGCGTTATCCCGTCCAACGAGGGCCGCGGCTACGTTCTGCGCCGCCTGCTGCGCCGCGCCGTTCGTCACGGCAAGCTGCTCGGCATTGACAAGCCGTTTATGTCCGATGTTGCTTCCACCGTTATCAACGAGTCCGGCGGCGCATATCCGGAGCTGGTTGAGAAGCAGAAATATATCCACAAGGTTATCGAAAACGAGGAAGCCAGCTTCAACAAGACCATCGACAGCGGTCTGGCTATCCTGAATGACAAGATCGCGGCTTCTGACGGCAAGGTGCTGTCCGCTGCGGACGCATTCCAGCTGTATGACACCTACGGCTTCCCGATCGACCTGACCCTTGAGGTACTCGAGGAGCAGGGCATGACCACCAGCCGCGAGGAGTTCGACCGCCTGATGAACGAGCAGCGCGAGCGTGCCCGCGAGGACCGCAAGAAGATGGGCGACCTCGGCTGGCAGAGCGAGGATCTGGGTCTGGACAAGTCCATCAAGACCGCATTTGACGGCTACACCACCCTTGAGGAGTCTGCAAAGATCCTGGCTATCGTAAACGAGGGCGAGGTTTCCGGCGCCGCTGCCAAGGGCGAGAAGATCACCGTTGTACTCGACCGCACGCCGTTCTACGCTGAAATGGGCGGCCAGATCGGCGACCACGGCGTTATCACCGGCAAGAACGGCGCTATGACCGTTTCCGACGTGCAGAAGACCAAGGACGGCAAGTATATGCACATCGGCGTTGTTACCGAGGGCGAGCTGTCGGTTGAAGATGAGGTCACCGCTTCCGTTGATGCGGCTTACCGTCAGGCTATCTGCCGTGCACATACCTCCACCCACCTGCTCCAGAAGGCGCTCCGCACCGTGCTCGGCGACCATGTTGAGCAGGCAGGCTCCTACACTGCAAACGATCATATCCGCTTCGACTTCACCCACTTTGCAGCACTGACCGCTGAGGAGCTTGCTAAGGTCGAGGATATGGTTAACGATGCGATTCTGGCCGGCAGCCCGGTCATCACCGAGGAAATGAGCATCGACGATGCCAAGAAGAAGGGCGCTATGGCGCTGTTCGGCGAGAAGTACGGCCAGACCGTCCGCGTGGTACAGGCCGGCGACTCCATCGAGCTTTGCGGCGGTACCCACCTCGACAACACTGCCAAGGCCGGTTCGCTCAAGATCATTGGTGAGGCTTCTGTTGCCGCAGGCGTGCGCCGTATCGAGGCTGTTACCGGCAAGGCTGTTCTCAAGCTGATGAACGACCGTCAGGCGGTTCTCAACGAGGCTGCTGCAGCACTCAAGACCAATCCGAACGAGCTGGCTGCCAAGATCGAGCAGCAGATCAATGATGTTCGTACACTCAACAAAAAGCTCGAAAAGATGGGCGCAAAGGTCGCTGCGATGCAGATGGTTGACCTGTTCAACGTATCCCGCAACATCAAGGGCGTGGACGTTGTTGCCACCAAGCTGGATGATGCATCTCCGGAAATGCTCCGCACCATGGGCGATGACATCAAGGGCAAAAAGGACAACATGGTTGCCGTTCTCTCCGCAGTCAACGGCGACAAGGTAAGCCTGCTTTGTGTCTGCGGCGCCGAAGCTGTCAAGAAGGGCGCACACGCCGGCAAGATCATCAAGGAAGTTGCCAAGATCGTTGGCGGCGGCGGCGGCGGTCGTCCGGACAGCGCAACCGCGGGCGGCAAGAATCCGGCAAAGCTGGAGGAAGCACTCGAGGCTGTCAATAACATCGTTGACGCAATGCTGTAAACCGTAAATCAGGGCAAAACCGCGGGAAATCCTCCCGCGGCACACCCATTCAGAAAGGAGCGATCATCTATGGAGGATTGTCTGTTCTGTAAAATCATCGCGGGCGATATCCCGTCGAGCAAGGTGTACGAGGATGACCTCTGCTACGCCTTCAACGACATTGACCCTCAGGCTCCCACGCATTTTCTCGTGATCCCGAAGCAGCACATCAAGTCTGTGGCCGCCGTTGATGCGTCCAACAGCGCGGTTGTGGCGCACTGCTTTGAGGTCATTGCGAAGATTGCCAAGGAGCGCGGCATGGACAGCTTCCGCGTGGTCTCCAACATCGGAGAACAGGCGGGTCAGAGCGTGTTCCATCTGCATTTCCACGTTCTTTCCGGACGGGATATGACCTGGCCGCCGGGCTAAACCTTCTTCTAAGGGGGACGCTGTCCCCCTTAGATACCCCTCTCGTCCGCACAACGGACGAGGCCGTGCCGCTGCGGCACGGGCAGTGGAGAAAAAGTCCGGCTCTGCCGGACTTTTTCAGGGAATTGAATCGGCGTACTGCGGTACGCCGCTGCCTGCGCTTGCGCGAACGGTAGAAAAAAGGCACACCGTTTGGTGTGCCTTTTTGTATGCGTTGGTTTACATTTTGCTTTTTCCTTAAATAATGATGCCGTTGCAATGGTCGATTTCGTGCTGGATAATCTGTGCGGTCCAGCCGGTGAAGGTTTTCAGTCTCGTCTGGAACTTTTCGTTCTGGTACTGCACCTTGATGGATTGCCAGCGACGCGTTTTGCGCGTGCCGGTCAGCGACAGACAGCCCTCCTCGGCCTCATAGCCGCCGGACTGCTTGACGATTTGCGGGTTGAACATCACCATATACGTTCCCTCGTTATCGAACGCGATGATGCGCTTGTTCACGCCGATCATGTTCGCCGCCATACCGACACAGCCGTCCTTGTGCGCTTCGAGCGTTTCCAGCAGGTCGGTTGCGGTTTGGATATCGTCCGGCGTGGCCTGCTCGGCCTTCTGCGCTAAAAATTTCTCGTCTTTGCAGATTTCCTGAATCATATTGTGCTCCTTATTTATGTTTGCGTTCCCAGTCAGCCATAACGGCCAGCTGCTCCGGTGTGTGGAACCAGTGCTCGCCTTGCGGCACGATGATCAGCTCCGCACCGGATTTTGCCGTGTAAGTGCGGATAGTCGCCAAGTCGGTCATGCTGTCATTTTCGCCGTAGAGAATGTACTGCGGGCAGTACCAGTCCTTTGCCGGATGCGCACGCACCCAGCAAAGGTAGTCCCACGAGAGCATATCCCCTTCCCTTGCGGGATACATGCCGCGCTCGCGCAGGATTTGCTCGGTAATGCCTGCCGCGCATATTCTGTTGCAGATCAAGCGCTCCATATCCACGATGGGCGACACGAACAGCGCTTTTTCCGGTGCGACAAACGCCAGCCGCGCAAAATACGCCCCGATGCTGGTCGCGCGCACGTTTGTCGCGCGCCAGTGTGCTCTTGCGTAAGCCATCACGCGGGTGAGTTCGGGTGCGGCTGTCCATGGTGCAAATTCCTCATCCCGGTTTTGGCGTGTGCCGTGATTCGGCAGGTCGATGGACAAAACCTGTGCGTCCGGAGACACGATTTCGGCAAACGGCAGGGCTTCTTCCTTGCAGCCGAATTGCCCGTGAACGAACAGCCACAGCGTGTCCGACGGCTCTCCGTACAACACCGCCGGTGTGTTTTCGATGAAGAGTTGTTCGGTTTTCATGCGTTACCTTCGTCTGCCAGCCAGTTCAGCGCGCACCATGTGTGCAGTGCTGCGCCGCGCGGCAGGATATCCTCGTTGAACACGACCCTTTCGTTGTGCATCGGCTCACCGAACGCGGGATTTTCCTGCTTGGTGCCTGCACCGATGAGCAGGTATGCGCACGGTAAATCGTAGGTGTAGGACGCGAAATCCTCCGAGCCCATGCCGCCCTCGTCCATCCGATAGATCAGCTTTTCGCCGAACAGTGCACCGGCAAGGTCGGCCATGCGGTTTGTGAGCGCGGTGTCGTTTTTTAGCGGCGGCGCGGACGCGATCTCTTCCGTGACGGCTGTGCCGCGGAACGCCTGTGCGGTGCACCGGGCGATTTCCCCGATACGGGTGAAGATCTGCGCGGACAGGTCGCGGTCAAAGCTGCGGATAGTGCCCTCGAGCACCGCGGTCTGCGGGATAATATTGGGCGCCTCGCCGCCGGTCATACGGCCGATGGTCACGACAGCAGGCGTTTTTGCGCCGATCTCGCGGCTGATGATCTCCTGCAGCGACAGGTAAATGTGGCTTGCGATATTGAGCGGGTCCACGCCCTTTTCCGGCATTGCGCCGTGGCATCCAACGCCGTTTACCGTAATGCGGAACAGCGTGCAGCCCGCCATAAACGTGCCACGTCCGCACAGAATCAGTCCGGACGGCGTGCCCGAATTGACGTGCAGTGCAAAGCCTGCCTGCGGTGCCGGGTCTTTCAGCACGCCCGCCGAAAGCATGGCCTTCGCGCCGGTAAAGCCTTCCTCATCCGGCTGAAACACCAGCTTGACCGTGCCTTGCAGCTGCGTCCGGTACTCCTGCAGCAGCTTTGCCGCACCGAGCAGCATCGCCGCGTGCATGTCGTGGCCGCAGGCGTGCATGCAGCCGTTCGCGGATGCGAAATCCAGTCCGGTCTGCTCGGTCACGCACAGCGCGTCCATGTCGGCGCGCAGGAGCAGACAGCGGCCGGTCTCGGTGCCGGTTATCTCTGCGACGACACCACCCGCCAGCTCACGCGGCTGATAGCCCATCTCAAGCAGGCGTTTTTTGACGCAGGCTACGGTGTTCGGCAGGTCGGTGCCGACCTCGGGTGCAGCGTGCAGTGTCCGCCGGTCGCGGACAATATCCTCTCGGATGCGCTCTGCCGACGCAAGCACCTGCTCCGCCGTTATGGTTAAAGTTTGTGACATGGTTTTACCTCCCTTGTCGGTGTTTCTATGGCAATACCGCATAATTGAACAGAAGCGATTGTGGTATGCCTTAAGTATACCATAAATTGCAGGAAAAAACCGCTCTGTTTTTATTTGGCGCAGCCATTTCCCGTATTTGCCTTGACGAAACGCGCTGTAAATTGTATCATATAGGTATATCATTGTGTCCACATGGCAACTTGGCGGCAGCGTGACAGGCTGAGGAGAAATCCGCCGATGTCATCCAGATGCAACGCAAACAAAGGGAGTATGTAGGTATGAAAAAAATTCTAAACAGCCTGCCGTTCAAGCTGCTGCTTGGCGTTGCGGTGGGCATCGTGCTCGGTCTGGTGGCGAACGAGGCCGTGATGAACGTGGTCGTGACGATCAAGCAGGTGCTCGGTCAGATCATCACGTTCTGTGTGCCGCTGATCGTTATCGGCTTTATTGCGCCGTCCATCACCAAGCTGGGCCACAATGCATCCCGGATGCTGGGCATTGCGCTCATTATCGCATATGTGTCGTCGGTCGGCGCGGCGCTGATGAGCACGGCAGCCGGTTACGCACTCATTCCGCACCTGTCGATCGTATCGCAGGTTGACGGCCTGCGCGAGCTGCCCGAGGTACTGTTCCAGCTGGAGATCCCGGCGATCATGAACGTGATGAGCGCACTGGCGCTGTCGCTGATGGTCGGTCTGGCCATCACCTGGACCAAATCCAAAATGATGGAGTCCCTGCTTGATGAGGTGCAGAACATTGTCCTCGCCATCGTCACCAAGATCATCATCCCGATTCTGCCGTTCTTTATCGCGTCCACCTTCTGCGGTCTGGCGTATGAGGGCACGATCACCAAGCAGTTTCCGGTGTTCATCAAGGTCATCATCATCGTTATGATCGGTCATTATATCTGGATGGCGCTGCTCTATGGAGTTGCGGGCGCATACTCGGGCAAGAACCCGATCGAAGTGGTGAAGCACTACGGTCCGGCGTACATCACTGCGGTCGGCACGATGTCCTCTGCAGCGACTTTGGCAGTTGCTCTGCGCTGCGCAAAGAAATCCACGGTGCTGCGCAAGGACATGGTTAATTTCGGTATTCCGCTGTTCGCCAACATCCATCTGTGCGGCTCGGTGCTGACCGAGGTTTTCTTCGTCATGACAATCTCGCAGATTCTGTACGGCAAGATTCCGTCTGTCGGAACCATGATCCTGTTCTGCGTGCTGCTCGGCATTTTCGCCATCGGCGCACCCGGCGTGCCGGGCGGTACGGTTATGGCTTCGCTCGGTCTGATCACCGGCATCCTGCTGTTTGACGGCACCGGCACCGCGCTTATGCTGACCATCTTTGCCCTGCAGGACAGCTTCGGCACCGCCTGCAACGTCACCGGTGACGGCGCGCTGACGCTTATTCTGACCGGCTACGCGAATAAGCATCATATCGCGGAGGAAAAGCGTGAGGTTGAGGCAGCAGAAGTTCAGTAATCAAATATGGGAAAAGGAGCCTGCTTTTGCGGGCTTCTTTTTTGTATCGAGAGAAATCCGGTGTTCGGATAAGGAAAGCGTATTATGTCGCGTGCGGCTTAGTGTATGAGATGGCATTTCTGGCTGCACTGGCGATGGTCTGGCGCACGGAGGGCATGTTTGCAGCGATTGTGGTCGCTGTGCCGACCGGTTTTCTGCTCTCGCGTTGCGTGACACGCACGCCTGCGTTTCGTCCGGTCAAAGATTCGCTGCTGTGGCTGGGTACGGTTCTGGCAGCGCATTTGCTCGCGGATTGGCTAAGTCTGCCGCTGTACATCGCGCGCCTGTGCGATGTGGAGATTCAGGAATCCGGGGCGCTCTCTGCTGCTGACGGATTGCTCGTCTTGATGGTAATGGCCGTGTTTGCGATGGGTTCTCTCAGCGTGTATGCGGTTTCGCTGGGGTTGACGGTGCGGCGGCGCTCAAAACAAGCAGCATGACGCAAATTTATTGCAGGAATTTTCACAAAACACTTGACTTTTCCCTCCGGATTTGGTATCCTATTTAGGCAAGGTTTGATAAACCGTTGCAAATCCGGGTGTAGCGCAGCTGGTAGCGTGCTTGACTGGGGGTCAAGAGGCCGCAGGTTCAAGTCCTGTCACTCGGACCATGCAAAGCCGTTCTTTCGTTGGAAAGAGCGGCTTTTTTGTAATTTGTTTGACGTTTTCAAAACCCTGAAAACTGCATTAAAATCCAAGCTGAAACAAAACGGATGCCTCTCCAGGTACAGAGAAGCATCCGTTTTTGCAATTTCAATTATTTAACAGAAAACTATAACCGCAGCACACAGCAAATCACGAAGCGACGATCACACGGATTTTTCCGCCGTTTTCCGCTGTTTTATTGGCGTATACGCGGAAGCTCGTGTAGTTGGATTTCGCCGTCTGCAGCGAAACAAACCGGTTCTGCTCCGAGACGTAAACGCCGATATTCTCTGCCAGCTCGTAATAGCCGTCCTTGGTGCGGACACCGGAGGAACCGTCAAATGCAGACGACTTTACCGTGTCGATCAATGTCAGCTTGAGCGTATCCAGCGAGGTATTGACGATGCTTTCATCGGTTGAGTACCCTCTGGGGACTGCAATCGGTACACCGCCCAGACCGCGCGGCAGCGTGAGTACACGGAATGTGCTTTCCTCCTGCTTTGCCCCGTCCCAATGGCGGAGCACAACATATTCCGGAGAATTGCCATTTTCCTCATCCGTCTTATCTCGCTTGCCATAGCCAATACCATAAATCCAGCTTTCTCCGGTCACATCGCCCAGAACAATATTCGTAACCGTACCTGCATTATCCTGCACGGTATACTTAATCTGCGAAGCCGGAACCGAGGTCAGGTCAATATCGCTGACGTTGATCGCGTTCAGCGGTGCGCCGGAGAGCACCTCCTCATACACGCGCACCTTGGAGGAAACGGCGTTACCGCCCAGCTTGCCCTCCGCAACAGACCAGTTTCCGGTGGTCTTTCCGGAGAGCGTGCGGCGAATCAGGTCTGCCCCATCACCGGACTGGCTGACCGTAACCAGACGACCCATCACATCGGTTTTTACGTCCTTGGCGATTGAAATATCGCGCAGCGTCAGACCGTTTGTCAGCGTGACCGTAGCCTTTTCCCCGCCAATTTTGGTTACAATGCCCTGCATCTCCGCGCTGACGTCCTTTTTCGGATACGCAGCCGCAACATTGCCGTCCGCGTCAAACAGCAGCGTGATGTAATCGTTCAGCTTCATATCCTTGAACGTTGCCGCCGCCTCGGAGGAAACCGAGAATTTCTGTTCCAGAATCTTCACCTGAGAGGGATGGCTGTACGTTGTCGAGTCGGTCTGATATTTTCCGCTCAGCCTGGTATCCGAAACGATCGCCTGACGGTTTGCGGCATCGAGCGTCACAACATCGTACTTTTTCAGCTTGCTCGCGTCGATCTTCGCACCGTTTTTGATGATCGTATACTCCGCCGGAATCCGGCGCGAGGTCGCCAGACCGTAAACAAACGAGTGCGCGGCGCCTGCTGTCGTTTTCGGCAGGACTGCCATCAGCTGCAGCACACCGTACTCATTGTAGTACAGGCTCAGTGTATCTCCGCTCTGCAGGTTCGCCCATACATTTTCGTACTCATCCATGGCATGTTCGCGGCTGATATACAGCTTGGTCTTACGGTCCGGACGCAGTGTTCCGTTCGTAGTAACGATACGATCTGCTGCCGCATTGACAACCTCATAAGTTTCGGTCTTGTTTCCGTTCGGAATCACACCGACCGCAACCTTGCTGCTGCCCTTGCCGATAACGATCGTGCCGTATACGCCGATCATGCTGCTGTCCAGCGTACCGGCAGTCTTACGGGGAGATTCCTTATCCACAACACCGTCCTCATAGAACAATGCCGCATCCGCAGCAAGGGCGCTGTATGTCTTTCCGGTCTCGAGCAGAATGCAGTCCTTGACCGTCGAGGACGCGACCTTGTCGAGCAGTGTGCTGCCTTCTTCTCCCTTTTTATCCGTATTCAGAGCGTTCAGCAGAAGCACCGCCGCATCTCCGCGCTTGACCGCGGCACGCGCATCCGCAATCGTGACACCGTCCGTCAGACCGATGGCCTGTGCCTGCGCGATATAGTCCGCAGGCCAGAACGGACCGACATCCTCCTCTTTATACCCCAGCATACGCAGCAGCATGGTGCAGACCTCGCCGTAGCTGACAATCTTATCCGGGCCGAAGCTGCCGTCCGCATAGCCGCGGATAATGGACTTTTCCTTCAGCTCCGGATGGCGTACTGCCGCGTTGATATACGGCGCTGCCCAGTGCGAATGCTTAACATCCGGAAAAATCGTGTAGCTGGCATACGGACTCACATCCGTCACACCCATGGCGGTAACCGCCAGCTTGCAGAACTGCGCCCGCGTCAGCGCATTACCCGGCGCGAAGCTGCCGCCGCCTACGCCCTGCATGATACCCAGTGCATCCAGAACGGCGGCCGTCTGCGATACCCTGCTGTCTGAAATATCGGTAAACACCGCCGAAGCCGGTGCAACCATGATCAAGCCTGCCAGACACAGGCTGACAAATCTTTTTTTCATTTTCCTACCTGTCCTTTCCTTTTACTGCGTCCGCAGCGCATCTACCGGCTGCAGATTCGAGGCTTTATTGGCGGGATACAGTCCGAAGATGATACCCAGCAGCGCAGAAAACAGAAATGCGCCGATGACCAGTCCCGCAGAGGGCAGTACGGTGAACTGCTCCACGGTCGGCATGTAGCTGTTCTGTGTTTTCGCGAGCAGCAGATTGCCCAGCACCGCCGAAAGAAAGCAGCCGAGCACAATGCCGATCACACCGCCGCAGCACGAGACCACCGAGGCTTCTACCAGAAACTGCCCGATAATATCCCGCTTGCGAGCGCCGATTGCCATACGGATACCGATCTCGCGGGTACGCTCGGTGACAGACACCAGCATGATATTCATAATGCCGATACCGCCGACGAGCAGCGAGATTCCGGCGACACCGCCGCCGAGCAGCGCAAGCATGTTGTTGGAGGACTCGCTCTGCTCCTGCCACTGGCTGTCCGACGAAGCAGAAAAGTATCCGTTTCCCGCCTCGCAGCGGCCCTGCATAAAGCCCGGCAGAAGCTCGTCTGTCAGCTCGGTAATCGCTTCCTTGTCCGCCGCCTTCACGATATACTGGCGGTCTGCCATGCCGTATACACTCATCATCGTGCTCTGCAGCGTGTACGGCATCACAATCATCTGATCGTCTGTATTCAGCTTGCCGTCATACTTGCCGGCATACACGCCGATAACCTCAAAGCCCTTGCCGCCGATCTGCAGCTTCTGCCCGATCGGGCTCATCGCCCCGAAGAAATACTTGCGCAATGTTTCTCCGATCACACAGACGCGGGCGCGCGTGCGGCAGTCCGCAGCGGAAATATCCCGTCCGGCGGAAATCGCATGACTTGTCACCTCGCCGTAATGCTCGTTGCCGAAGTACATATAGGTGTAGCCGCTGTTGCTGTCGTTGTTATCCAGCCTTTTGGCCCGGTACTGGATGCCGCTGTTCTGCCAGTCGTAATACTGGCTCTGCGGCGACCATGCGGCGATTTTGTCGGACAGATCATTCGTCATATAGTCCTCAAACTCCTGCCAGTCGCGGTTTTTCGCACCGTATCCGTAAATGTCGATGCGGTTGACACCCATCGCCTCATACTGCAGGCGCTGCAGCTTGCTCGTGCCCTGAATCGACGCCACGATAGCGATAACCGATGCCACACCGATGATGATGCCGAGCATGGTCAGAATCGAGCGAACCTTGTTGTTCAGAATGGACTTGAACGCCATACGAACCGTCTGCATCCAATTCATACGGCCCCTCCTTTCGTGTCCGAAATGATCCTGCCGTCCTGTATCGTCACGATGCGTTTTGCCATCTGTGCAAGATGGTTGTCATGCGTGATGAGGATGATGGAGGTTCCCTGCTCATTGAGTGCAGTCAGCTTGCGCATAATATCCAGACCGGAGGCAGAATCCAGGTTGCCGGTCGGCTCGTCCGCCATGATGATCGGCGGCTTTGCCGCCACTGCCCGCGCGATCGCAACACGCTGCTGCTGTCCGCCGGACATCTCACCCGGACGGTGATCCATGCGCTTTTCCAGTCCGACCGAGACTAACGCTTCCTGTGCCAGACGGCGGCGCTCCTCCCGCGGCATACCGCGGTAGATGAGCGGCAGCTCGACATTTTCAAGCGCCGTCAGCGCCGGAATCAGATTAAAGCCCTGAAAGATAAACCCGATCTCCCGGTTGCGGATACCGGACAGCACAGACGGCTTCATATCGCTGACCGGCTGCCCGTTCAGATGATAGGAGCCGTAGGTCGGAATATCCAGACAGCCGAGAATGTTCATCAGCGTAGACTTGCCCGAGCCGGACTGTCCGAGAATGCACAGGAACTCTCCCCAGGATACCTGCAGCGAGATATCATCCAGTGCACGCACTTCGTTCTCTCTTCCTTCGTTGTAAATCTTGCTCATGCGCTGAACGTCAATCAACAATTCAGCGCGACGCTCCGTGTCAGGAGTCTGCGCCTTTCTTTCCCACATAAGCGCGCCCTCCTTACCCGACGAACATGCCGTCATCCGACATATCGGCGTACAGATCGCTCGGTCCGGCGAGGAATACCTCGGTGCCCTCCTCCAGACCGCCGAGGATTTCCGTGTTGGTCGAATCGGCAATGCCGGTCTCGACCGGTACAAGCTGATAATCCTCCGGAATGCCTTCGGTACCCTCGGGAATCGGCAGGGTCTCTTCAAACGGAATCTCGTTTCCGTTCTCGTCCGTCAGCGGCTTGGCGAATACAGCTGTGCCGCTGTCCGTGTTGACGATAGCCGACGACGGTACCATCAGGCAGCCGTAGGACGAGGCCGTCGTGATTTTATATTCGATCGACATACCGCTGTAAATTTTCTGTCCCTCCAGCGGATCCACCGAAATGACCGCCTTGAAGGTCGGCATGCTGCCCTGCCCGTCACCGGAGCTCTGTGTCGGCTCCAGCGCTACCGACTGCACCTCGCCGGTCAGCGAAATCTCGGAGCCGTCCGATGCGTACATCGTCATAGTCGCCTGCTGTCCCTGCTGCACCGAGCCGATATCCATCGAGGAGACCTCGGCGTTGACGACAATATCATTCAAATCGGCAACCACAACGAGCGTCTCCGAACCGGTCGCCTCCTGTCCTTCAACCGCGTTCAGGCTGACAACAATGCCGTCCATCGGAGAGGTAACGGTCGAGTTCTGAATCTGCTGCTGCAGTTCGGCAATGTGTGCCCGCTTTTCGTTTGCAGCCGTCTTTGCACTGTCAACCGTGCGGTTTGCCGCCGCAATACCATTCTGCGCGGCTGCAATCTCATCCTGAGAAGCGTCACTCGACAGGGACATGATAAGCGCACCGCCGTTGTAGGTGCTGTAGCTTGTGCCGTTCAGCTTGATGATCTCGCCGCTCATCTGTGCGGTGACGGCTTCCTCGCGGCTGTATTCCAGTGTGCCCGCGTTCGCCGGATAGATCGCACCGAGGCGCCCGGCATTGATCGTCGCGGTGGCTGTCATGCCCTTTGTCAGCGAACCGGGGTTATTCACCGTAATGCCGACGCGGATAACGCGCACACCCTCACTCGAAATCTGCTGTGCTGTCTCGACCGACGATACCGTACCGCTCACCTCGCTCATCGCAGAAGCGATGGATACCGTGGCCGCCTGTCCGGTGCGAATGCTGCGGGCATATTCGGCGCTGAACGCCAGCGTCAGCTTCATCTGGCGGTCATTTACCATGTAGCCGATGACCTGACCCTCGCTCACCTGCTCACCGACACGGAAGGACACATCCTTGTTGTCCGAATCCTTCGTCGGAATCAGTTTGCCGGTAAACGGCGCCGTGATGTGCAGACGGCTCAGTTTTCTCTGCGCCGCGCTCAAGTCGGACTGTGCCTTGGAGACCTCCAGCTGCGCGTCCGAGACACCGCGTTCCGCCTCGGTCAGCTCCTTCTGTGCATCCGCAAGCTCCTTGCGGGTTTCGGTCGGGTCGATTACCAGCAGCGGATCGCCGGTGTGCACCTCGTCGCCCTCGGCAACCAGCACCTGTGTTACCTTGCCCTTAACCTCCCGGCCAAGTTCCTCGCGTTTTTTTGCAGCAGTAACGCCGCTTCCCTCTATGTAGGTCTCCAGATCGCCGCAGCTGACCATAGCCGTGGTCTGCGTCACGTCCTCCGTACCCGCATCGCGGGATTTCACCACAGCCCAGATGCCGCCGCCAAGCAGCAGCGCAACTGCCGCCGCCGTAATGCCGATACGCGCACCCTTGCTCAGTCTGCGCTTTTTGCGATTCATTTTGTCTGCGTATTTGTTGCGCTTGGGCAACACCTCGGCTGCAGGCTCTGCCGTGATTTCATCCTGTACCGCAGCTACCGCCTGCGTCTGCTCTAAAGGCGGTTCTTTCTGTTTCTTGTGTCTATCGAATAACCTCTTCTCGTTTTGACTCATACTATGATGTCCTTTCTGTTCTCTATCCATTATTGATAAAGCGGCATAGCCGCCTTATTCCCACGTAAATCTGTGCTTGCAAAAGGTTAAGCATCCTAATTTGAGTGAATATGACTTTTTCAGCGGCACCTCCACTGCCGCTTCCGATCGCTGTCAAACTTTCTCGGAATTCATTCCCGTGTCCGCATATTGTACATTTGTGCATCGGACATATATCACCATCATATTAGCATATTGCACAAATCCTTGCAAGACATGTTTGCTTACAATTTAGTGAAAAACACATCCGGACGGTTGGGTGACGGGCGGAAACGATAAGTTAGAATAAGCTAACCCATCTGCAGTATATACCGTAACTAATAAGGCTGTATATGTCTGTGCTTTTCTTTATTATATGAGCAGAGCAGGTTTTATGCGCTGTCCAAAAGCAAATTTTCAACGCTTGTTTTCCTGCGCTGGCAAAACGCGTTTGCTTATCATATTTTCTGGCTTCCGTCACAGCATTTGCATCTCATATTTCGACCTTTGGTGCGCAACCTACTATCAGCAAAACCCAACACACCAAACCGAATCGAAAAGGAGCGAACAAACATGACTAACACGAAAAATGGTTCTAATCAGGGCATGGTACCGGAAGCACGCGCGGCAATGGATCGCTTCAAAATGGAGGCAGCTGCCGAGGTCGGCGTAAACCTCAAGCAGGGCTATAACGGCGATCTGACCAGCCGTCAGGCCGGCTCCGTAGGCGGTCAGATGGTAAAGAAGATGATCGAATCCTACGAGCAGAATATGGCAAACCAGGGCTAAACGCTTTTCTTTTCCGCGTAAAAAGGGACACAGAATCATTCCGTGTCCCTTTACTTATGCTTTCTCTGCCTGTCTGCGGAACAGCTCATCGAGTGTTCTGCCGCTCTTGTCCTTCCATTCCGTCCAGCCGTTCGCGCTTGCGCCCAAAACGAAACAGGCCGCCGCACTGGGCGAGGAAAACGACATGGATTTGCTTAGATAATGCTTGTTATCCTGATAAACGATATCGCCGTTTTTCAGCGCCGTAAACCACTGCTGCTTGATCAACTGGGGAACGCTCGGATACAGCACGCTGCTGACCTGCGAGCCTTCCAGTACCTCGAATTTCTCCCCGTCGTACACGCCGAGCGCGGCGATGCCGTTGCGGGTGGTGTGAAAGATCTGTTTCTGAAAAGAATCCGTTTTGGCGTCGCTCATTTTGTACCCCAACGTCGCCATGATGAATTGTATCTCGTCGTATATCTCCTCTACCGAGACCAGATCATACTCGTCGATCTCATATTTGGGGATCACGCTGTTTTCGATGCGGTACCGCTTGGACGCCTACGCCTTGATGATCGCAAATTTTTCAAGACCGCTTATCATATCCAAAGTAAACGTCCGGCTCTCTGCCAGAAACATAATCGCCTTGTTCCAGAAATCCTTGGAGCGGTTATGGTCGTCCAGCCGGATGATACCGTTGCGCGTCTGGCCGATATAGATCTGCGCAATATTGTTATCCTCATCCTCGTTGATGAGATAATAGATGCCCGGACGTTTGATGCCAGAGATGTCTTTCGCCTCCCCCAGCAACGGCCGTGGAATCACATAGGTCGTCATCGTCGAAAGGCTGCGCCGCATGGAGCGAATACCGTCCGGCTGTCCGTTATGATAGATTGTCTCCAATTTTTTGCTGATACCCATCATTTTCGCTCCCCTGATATCCATTTTCCGATACAAGTCAATTTCTATCCATCCGAACAGTGCAAAGCCGCCGCTTCACAAGGAAACGACGGCTTTTACTCTTACTCAGGACTCTCTCCAGTCCGCGAAAATACGCTCTGCGTCAGACGCGCTTGCGCACGCGAGCAGCTTGTCAGCCAGCTCCTTGCATTCGCCGCAGGAGTGCTTTGCAAGGTCTGCCTTTGCTGCCAGCATTGCGGATGCCGACATAGACAGATTGGTCACGCCGAGACCGCACAGCACCGGCGCCATGCCGGCCGTGCCTGCCATCTCGCCGCATACGCCGACTTCGATACCGTTCTCATTCGCTGCTTTGGCCGTCATGGCGATCAGGCGCAGCACGCCCGGATGCAGCGGACGGTACAGGTAGGAAATCTTCTCGTTGATGCGGTCCACCGCGCAGGAATACTGAATCAGGTCATTCGTACCGATCGAGAAGAAGTCAACCTCTTTCGCCAGCACATCCGCGCAGACAGCCGCCACCGGAATCTCGACCATAATGCCGACCTTGACGTTCGGATTGAAGGGTACGCCTTCCGCGGTCAGCATGTCCTTCGCCTGCTCGAGCACCTGCTTTGCACCACGCACTTCATCCACCGACGAAATCATCGGGAACATAATGCGCAGATCGCCGTACTGCGCGGCACGCAGCAGCGCGCGAAGCTGAATCAGGAACAGCTCCGGCTGATTCAAGCAAATGCGGATCGCGCGGTAGCCGAGGAACGGATTCTGTTCCTTCTCCAGCGCCAGTGCGGGCACTTCCTTGTCGCCGCCGATGTCCAGCGTGCGGATGATAACCGGCTTGCCCTGCATGATCTCACACGCCTTCTTGTAGGCGGCGAACTGCTCTTCCTCGCTCGGCAGGTCGGTACGATCCATGAACAGGAACTCCGAGCGGAACAGGCCGACACCTTCACCGCCAAGCTCCGCTACGCGGACTGCGTCATCCGGCGTACCGATGTTGCCCTCGATAATTACACGGCGGCCATCCGAGGTCGCGCCCTCCTTATCCTTGTACTGCGCGAGCATGGCACGATGCGCCGCATCGGCCTTCTGGCGCTCCGCAAAGTCGGCAAGCGTCTGCTCATCCGGCTGCGCCACGACTTCGCCTACCGCGCCGTCGATCAGCAGCAGGTCGCCGTCCGCGATCTCGTCCGCCTTCTCGCCGGCACCGACAATCGCCGGAATGCCCATCGAACGCGCCATGATCGCCGAATGGCTCGTGCGGCCGCCGATCTTCGTGATAAAACCGGCAACCGGCTTGCCGCCGATCTTCGCCGTGTCGGACGGCGTAAGGTCGTTCGCCACAATAATGCACGGCTCGGTGATCGTGTCAATCGCGTTGTCCGCAATGCCCTTCAGATTCTTAATGACCCGCTGAGAAATATCACCGATGTCTGCTGCACGCGCCTGCATATATTCGTCGTCGAGCGCGCGGAACATCGCCTGAAAGTTCTCGCAGTTGACAAAGCACGCGTACTCCGCGCAAACCTTCTCATCCGTTACAATGTTTGTCATACCCTCGACAAAATCAGGGTCGTCGAGCATCATCAGATGCGCGTCAAAAATTTCCGCCTCAGCCGCACCGATATTCTTTTCCGCATCGTCACGCAGCACTTCGATCTGCTGCTTGGCTTTTTCCACTGCGTCGAGAACGCGCTTGCATTCGGCTTCCGCATCGGCAACGGTCTCCTTAACGACCGAAAGATCTTCTTCCTTGATAACGAGAGCCTTTGCCTTCGCCAGACCCTCCGAAACGCCGATAGCCTTGAATTTAACCATGGGGTTTTCCTCCGTTTTTACGATTGTATTTTTATACAAATTTCGCAACCAAACCTATATTATATTGTACAACATCCCTATACTTTCGTCAAGCAAATAAAGTTTTTTCTGCAAACCGACATTTATTTTTGGAAAACGAGTGCCGTACTTGAGATTTGTCTGCTATAATAGAGGCATTCCACACTACTTCTACTGGAGGAAGGATAATTATGGCTAATCGCTGCACTCGTATTCCCGAGATCATGTTTCCGCATGAAGGCGTGGACCTGTCCAAGTGGGCAGTCATCGCCTGCGACCAGTACACTTCTCAGCCGGACTACTGGGCCGAGACTGATAAGACCGTCGGTGACGCACCCTCTACCCTGCGTCTGACCCTACCGGAGGTTTATCTGGAGGACGCGGACGTTGCTGCCCGCACGGAGAAAATCCATCAGACCATGCAGCAGTATGTGCAGGACGGTACGCTGCGCACCCTGCCCGCCGGCGTCGTTCTGACCGAGCGCTGGTCCGGCGGCTCCTGCCCGCGCCGCGGCATCGTGCTGTCGGTCGATCTGGAAGCGTATGAATACACGCCCGGTTCCGCATCCCTCATCCGCCCGACCGAAAAGACGGTTGTCGAGCGTATTCCGCCCCGTCTCAAGGTTCGTCAGGGCGCGTGCCTGGAGCTGCCGCACATTATGATCCTGATCGACGATCCCGACCGTCAGATCATCGAGCCGCTGTTCGAGCAGACCGCCTCTTATGACAAGCTGTACGATACCGACCTGATGCAGAACGGCGGCCATATCACCGGCTGGTTCCTGCCGAACGGTCCGGAGACCGAGGTCATCGAGGCCAAGCTCGAAGCACTCTGCGACCGCGAGACCTTCAACAAGAAGTACGGCTGCACGGACGCACAGGCGCTGCTGCCGTATGCAGTAGGCGATGGCAACCACTCCATGGCCACCGCAAAGGCGTACTGGGAAGAGGTCAAGAAGGGCCTGACTGCAGAGGAGCAGGAGAACCATCCGGCACGTTTTGCACTCGTTGAGGTTGTCAACATCCATGACGAGAGCCTGATCATCGAGCCAATCCACCGTGCCCTGTTCGGCGTAGACGCAGATGAGCTGCTCGGTGCTCTGACCGACTTCTACAACGGCGAGGGCTGCAAGGCTTACGTTGCCGACGAGGCTCCCAAGAGTGAAAACGCGCACTTCTTCCCGTTCTGCTCGGCGAACAAGTCCGGCGTATTCGTTGTCGAGAACCCGAAGTGGGCCATTCCGGTCGCTACCATCCAGACCGGTCTGGACGCTTATCTCGAGACCCACACCTCTGCGAAGATCGACTATATCCACGGCACGGACGTTGTTGTTTCGCTGGCAGAAAAGCCGGGCAACCTCGGCTTCATCCTGCCGGACATCGCCAAGAACGACCTGTTCCGCGGCGTTGTTTTTGACGGCGTTCTGCCGCGCAAGACCTTCTCCATGGGCGAGGCGCACGAAAAGCGCTACTACATGGAGGCAAAGACCATCGTAAAGTAAAGGCAACACCGCACAATTAAAGCGGCGGTGCTTTGCGGAAATTTTGTGTCCTGA
>OGZL01000275.1_pt1 | contig 37594 bp, 37 predicted proteins | sample 1576761 | NCBI WGS metagenome assembly OGZL01 (sample SAMEA3541595, study PRJEB24748) | human gut metagenome | biome: human gut; feature: human-associated habitat; material: faeces | place: China | collected 2012
CGAAGATACGCGGTCTGGAAGATGATATTGCCCTCAGCCTTTCGGCGCTCGGCATGATATTATGGTTATTAATATGTTATTAGTGTTTATTGTACCAGTTAAAATATCATTTATTACTATGGTATGATTTACTATTGGAATAAAATTTAATATGCCATTTAGATTAATATTTAACATACTTAAAAACATTGGTACACAAGTAATTAAACTTATTGGAGTAAGAGCACTTTGTGCTTCTTTGAAAGTCTTAGTAAAACTTGCTATTGCTATACATAGACCTGATATGAATAGTGTATAAAATATTAATATGATGATAGTTAAAACTATTGTGATAGGAGTCATATTAAATATGACATTATCATAGATAGTAAAGTTATTTTTTACAAAGAATAATGATGTTATAGATAAGATTACTCCTATTGACATGGTGATAATACCAGATATGCATATTGAGAAGTATTTGCCTAATATTAATTCTTTTCTTGCTATTGGAAATGTAAGAATGGTCTCTAGAGTACCACGCTCTTTTTCACCAGCGGTACTATCGGTTGAAGCATAGATACTTGATAATGTTATAGCCATTATTGTGAAAGTTATAGCCATTAAAACTACTTCACTAGCAAACATTGATTCCCCTTTTAATTCATTTGTAGTATAGTTAATGTTATTATATACTTTACTTATATCAATGTTATTTTCCAATAAGTAATTTTGCCCTAGATAATTATTATAACTATCTAAATAATTTGTTATGTACATTAGAACCATACTACCATCTTCTGTTTTACTATTAGCATATATATTATAGCTATTATTTTCTTTAGTGATATAGGCTATAATGTTATCTTTTTTATAGGCTTCCTCCATGTCTTTTTGACTATTATATTTAGTTACTTCTATATCAGGACTTAATAATTCTTTTTCGGTAGTACTTAAATTATAATTTACTCCTACTTGATATTTTGTTTCTTTATTATCACTAGTTAGTGTTTCATACATATAAGACATTAATATTACAAATATTGGAATAAATAATGGGGTTAGTGCCATCATAAGTAATGATTTTTTATCTCTTATTACCGATCTTAATTCTTTTTTTATGGTTATTTTTATATTATTCATCACTATCACCCGCTAATGCAAAAAAGGCATCTCTTAAATTATTGGTATTTGTTTTCTTTTTTATTTCACTTGGAGTACCCGTAGCAATAATTTTACCTTTATTTATAAATATTATTTGGTCACATATAGTATCTGCTTCTTCCATATAATGAGTTGAATATAAGATACAGTTTCCTTTATTTCTTTCTTCTTTGATGGTATCTAGTATTACTTTACTAGATATGATGTCTAACCCACTAGTGGGTTCATCTAAAATATAGTATTTAGGGTTATGTACTAAACATCTAGCTATTGATACTCTTTGAGTTTGCCCAGTAGATAGTGAACTTATTCTTTGATATAAAAAGTCTTTCATTTTAAATCTATCTGTTAAGTCTTTTATTCTATTATTTATTTCTTTTGTACTTAAACCATAGTATTCACCACACATAGTAAGTAATTCATAAGCTGATAGATCTTTATATAATTTGGTATTTCCTGTTAAAAAAGATATTCTTTTCTTGATTTCTAATTCATTATCTTTATAGTTTAAGTTATCAATGGTGATGGTACCACTGGAAGGAGTCATAATACCGGATATCATTCTAAGCAATGTTGTTTTTCCTGCTCCATTAGGGCCAAGGATACCTAGTATCTCTCCATCTTTTGCTTCAAAAGTAATATCTTTATCTGCATAGAACTCTATTTTTTCTTTATTTTGTATTTCTTTAATAAATTTTTTTGATATGTTTTCTACCTTTATCATGTTAGCCTCCTAGTTGATTATACAATATTTTTTATATTATGACAATAATACAGGCTAGCTATTTTATAATTTTAATAATAATTATGGTTTACAAAAAAGTGTAAATCTGCTACAATATTAAATTGTTATGGGAGGAAGATTATGAAAATTAGAGAATTAAAAGAAAATGAACCATTAAAAGTAACAAGGGTAACGTACCATTTTCCTGCTTGGCCTGATCCAAGTACTGGTAAAGTAGATAGGGATGCTAAACCTATTGAGGATGAACGTATTAAAACAATAATATTCACCGATGGTGAAATAGAAAAGCAAACTGAAGAAACTTTTCAAAGTATAGATGAATTTTATATTGGTAAATCTAAATATCATATGACTGTAGACACTTTAGAAACAAAAAATATATATTTTAAAAATCATAGTTATGTTATAACTTATTTATTAGCAAAAGAATTTATGATTAAAGGACATGTCAGAGGCTGGTTTGATGTTATTAAAGATGTTTCAATTCATTTAGAAAATAAAAATGACAAAAAGGCATTAAGAGAAGCTAAGAGATTTATTAAACAAATTAATGAGTGCAATGATTATACTAATTATTTATCAAGTTGGGGACTACAGTTACCAGAATATGAAGAGCTAGAAAAAATTTCTAAAAATGCATATACTTTAAAAAGAACTAAATAAACAATACTTAAGTTTAGAGACTACAGGCTCTAAACTTTTTTTCTAATGACCTTAGGCATTAGAAAACCTTGAGTGACTATAGGCACGAGAGGAATAAAAGAAAAAAGTAGATAACTCTACTTCTCTAGCATTATGGTAATTGGACCATCATTTATTAGTTCTACTTGCATATAAGCACCAAAGATACCGGTCTCTACCTTGACGTTTTTTTCTTTTAACTTTTTATTGAACTCATCATATAGAATTATGGCTTTGTCTCCATTTAGGGCATTTATGTATGATGGCCTGCGGCCTTTGGAACTATCGGCATATAGAGTGAACTGACTAACTGATAGGATGCTACCCTCAGTGTCAAGTAAGCTTTTGTTCATCACACCATTCTCATCATCAAATATACGAAGATTTATCACTTTATCTACCATGTAGTCTATTTTTTTTGTGGTATCACTTTGAGTGAAACCTACGAATAAGAGTATTCCTCTATTTATTTCTCCTACTACTTTGTTGTTTACTTTGACATTTGCAGATGTTACTCTTTGTACTAATACTTTCATTAATTAACACTTCTTTCTACTTTTTGAACGAAATTTAGGTTTAATAAATCGTTGATGAATTTTTCTAGTTTATCTTTGTTTTCTACTAGAACTGTCATATTGTAGACTTTGTAATCACTCTTGTTAATTGTGGAGATGCTATCTATGATGATACCACTGGAAGAGGCTTTTGTGATTATATCTAGTAGATTGTCAAAGGTGTTTGTGTATACTAGAATATCTGAAGGATACTTTTTGGTAACATTATCATTCCATTTGACATTGATTAGTCTTTCGTCAATGTCAATGATGTTTCTGCAGGTACTACGATGAACTGTTATACCTGATCCTCTAGTGATGTATCCTATGATGTTGTCTCCTGGAATTGGCTTGCAACAGGAACTTAGGCTGGCTTTTATTTCATTCATACCTTCTACTAGGACATCGTTATTGGAAAAACTTGTTTTGCTATAGTTTGTTTCGTTAATTTTAGCGGCGATGTCTACTTTTTCTTCTTCGGGTTTGTTAACTATTTTTATTATTTGATTTGGAGTGTATTTACCTAGGGCTATGTTGACATATAGGTCATCGATATCTTTTAGTTTTAGTTCGTCTAGAATAATGTCGATGTTTTTGTTGGTTAAGAATTCGTTTATTGATAGATTATTTTTTCGTAATTCTTTTTCTAGTGCGTCACTGCCTTTTTCGATATTTTCATCTTTTTCTAGTCTACTGAAGTAGGCTCTGATTTTGTTTTTTGCTCCGGTTGTAACAACAAATGATAGCCAGTCTTTACTTGGTGTACTTGCTTTGTTGGTATTTATTTTAATGATGTCGCCGGTATTTAATTTGTAGTCTAGGGGGACTATGTTATCATTGACAATGGCTCCTATCATGCGATCCCCTACTTCACTATGAACTTTATAGGCAAAATCTACTGGAGTGCTGCCTTCTGGTAGTTCGATTACATCACCTTTTGGTGTGTAGACATAAATTACATCACTTGATAGAATGTCTTTCTTTACTGATGATACAAATTCTTCAGGAGTTGATGAGTCTTCATTTAGTTCGATGATGTTTCTGAATATTTGAAGTTTCTGTTCCATGATATCTTTTGAAGCAGTTGCTCCGTCTTTGTGCTCTTTGTATGACCAATGGGAGGCAATACCGTATTCTGCTATTTTATCCATCTCATAGGTTCTAATTTGTATTTCAAACAGTTCACCATCTATGCCAAATACTGTTGTGTGTAATGATTGGTATAGGTTGGTTTTGGGCATGGCGATGTAGTCTTTGAATCTCTTGGGAACTGGTTTGTATTTTGAATGTATTAAACCTAGGGCTATGTAGCATTCCTGCTCGGTGTCCACGAATACCCTAAGTGCTAAGATGTCATATATGTCACTGAATGGTTTTCCTTTGGCTAATTTGTTGTATATGCTATAAATGCTTTTACTACGGCCCTTTATTTCGTGGGGAATGTTGTGTTCTTTTAAAAGGCTGGACACTTCGTCCATCATTTTGCTAACCGCGGCATCTCGTTCGACTTTCTTTTGATTTAGTTTTTCTACAATGTCAAAATAGGCATCTGGTTTTAGGTATCGTAATGAGAGGTCTTCTAGCTCGCTCTTGATTTTATAGATACCAAGTCTATGGGCTACGGGGGTTAGTATTTCAAGGGTTTCTTTGGCTTTTTTCTTTTGCTTTTCTTCAGACATGACATCAAGGGTACGCATGTTGTGTAGTCTATCTGCTAGTTTGATTATTATTACTCTTACATCTTCGGATAGGCCTACGAGGATTTTTCTTTGATATGCTGCTGAGGCTTCGGAATCGGATGTGAAGTTTATTTTGTTTAGTTTTGTTACGCCATCTACTAGAAGGGCAACTTCACTGCCGAATAGTTTTTCTATTTCTTCTTTGGTGGCATCTGAGTCTTCAATTGTGTCATGAAGTAAGGCTGCAGCCATGCATGGGGCGTCAGCGGATATTTCTGTTAGTATTAAAGCAACATTTAAGGGATGTAGTATGTAATCATCACCGGATATTCTTTTTTGACCAAAATGTTTTTTCTCAGCATAGTCGTATGCTCTTCTTATTAGTTCTATATCTTTTTCGTTGTTATTGTATTTTTTGAACTTTTCAATTAATTCATCTATTGTTATGTTTATTGTTTTAACACTCATAGTTTCACCTTCTAATCTACTATATTTTTATTTTCTCTTTTATAAAAAGAGCCAAAGAAAAAGTTCCATCCGAAGATAGAACTTTTTGAAACACCCGAATATCTGCTATTTTCTGCGATCAATTCCGGTTCTTTTATAATATGCTGCTTTATCTGCATACATTCTCTTTTCAGATTCCTGCAGTAATGTATCTAATCCTGTCTGGTATTTTTCACGCCATATTTCTCCCACTGCCATATTTACATTATTTTGTTTCATGCATTCTTTTAAAAGCCCAATGCGTTCCATCAATGCCGCATGTTCAATTCCTGCACACAGCGCAAGCAGTTCATCTCCACCGATACGGAACAAACCGTACTCTCCAAATGCTTTTTTCAGACTGTCGCAGGCACGAAGAATCAACTGATCCCCAGCCTCATGCCCCATCGAATCGTTCACACGTTTCAATCCTGTGATATCACAATAAACAACGCCTATGCTCTTTTCTGCGTCAATCTCATTGATATATTTTTCCATTGCGAAACGGTTTCCGAGTTTTGTAAGCTGATCTTTATAGCTCATATTCTCCAACAGGCTCATCAGATTCCTTCTTTTGATACATGACACCAGAAAATGTCCCATAATCTGAAGCATATTAGATGCATACTCCAATGATGGAGGCGGCGGATTATCCACACCGTAAAAAGCAATTACTTTCCCATCATCATACAAAGGAACAACCACAAGTGAATGAATGTTCTGACGCTTCAAATTCTCATATTGTAAAGGATCGCTTTCCCTGATTTCCTCAAGATCCTTAAAGACAATAAACTTTCCCTCCTGAAACATCCGATACCAGTGCGCACAGATTTCCGGAGGAATATCCTGCAAATTTTCTTTTTCCCTCGAAATGCCTTCCGCAACCCACTCGTAGGTATTATCATCCCTGCCCCGCTCGTTGCGCTCAAAAATATAGGTTCTTTCCCCATTCAACGAGTTGCCCAGATATTCCAGAATAACTTCGATCGATTGCTCCGGCGTTGCCGTCTGAAGTGCAACGCGCAGACCTTCGTTGATCATAAATTCCATGTTCTGATATTTTTGGATTACGCCGTCCTGTGTGCGTTTTTCGCTGATATCTACACCAAGTTCAACACGATATTTTTTCCCATTGGAAGAGTCCTCGATCAACGTATCCTTTAACATCAGATAACGGTCAATGATTGGATTATAGTAATGCCATTCTTCAAATTCGCCCACACTCAGCCTGTCATTGTTGCACATACCACAAGGAATCAATGTTTTCTGTAATATTTCATAGCATTTTTTTCCTTTTGCATCTTCAAGTGATTGTAAACCATATGCCTGCAGTGTTTTCCGGTTCATGTATACAATCTCATGCGTTTCTATATCTGTGGCATACACATATTCATTCATATTTTCAAAAAACTGCCATATATCTTTTACTTCTTTCATCGCTTTCTCTTTCCTGTATTTGATATGTCTAACCTCTTATTGTTTCATTTTCATATATTTTATAAAATGTATTGATTCCATTCCAAATGTATTCGGATAACTGCTTTTCCTTATCTTTTTCCATCAAGAACCTTACAAAATTCATTTTATCTTCCTGTGTTCTTATGATTGTATCATCATTCTTCCGGTATCCAGACGTTTCGCTAATTCCTTCCAATAGGTCGGCACTAAATCAAATGCATAATATTGTCTGTATGGTGTCATAAATGAATTGGAATCAATTAAAAATTTTTCTTCTACCATTCCATACCTCCAAAATGCTGCGCAACCTCTGAAAATGTCTTGCGGCTGGTGTTGGTCAGACGATACGCCTCCGTATAAGAAGTTCTTCCCATACTAATACTCTCGCATAATGCTTTTACAAAGTTCCCATCTAAACGAGAACCCATTGTGTTGTAATAGTTTCCTCCAGATTTTTCCCGATTCTCTTTCATCTGATTATAATTGTCGATTGCCGTCTGCACTATTTTATTGTATATATCCTTTGTTATCTTTTTGCAGTCTAATGCCTTCCTTGCAATCACACTTTCACCACATCGAAAATATCCTGCCAGTTCTGTAATAACCGCATAAATATCTTCTTCATCATCGTCCCATTTACCCAGAAAAACAGATTTTGGCACAAGCAGCTCGCCTGCCACTGCATTGCACATGATTTCTACGACACTCACACCATTTATGCGATTATGTCTGTCATTATACAAATCGTCTACTCCAAGCCAAATGTGAGCAGCCTCATGTAATAGCGAAAACAAACGTGCTCCATTAGAATCTGCCGCATTGATAAAAACAAGAGGTGCCCATTCATCTACCATCGTAAATGCCCTGAACTCATTTATATCCAATGCCCTATGTGTATTCTTGCCTACGACACCATTCATCATCACAATAACGCCGCATGTCTCCAACTGTCCTCTGATAAAACCAAATGCTTCTCTGGAATTTCTGCATTTCTCATACCATGTTGTGTCTAATTCCAAGTCTTTGCGGATTCTGTCCACAATTGACTGAGCATCCCTGACATCCTTCATGCATCCCACTATCGGAAGTACCTCAAACCCTAGTTCCTGCCTGTAATCTTTCATCCAGTCCTGAATATTTTCCATTTCGTGAACTGTGTCTATTAGGTTACGGCTTGGATTTACAAGCTGAATACTGTCAACTGTCCGGTATTCCAACAGTTCCATCTGCTCTACAGGAGGTGTCTGTAGGAAGAAATACCCCAAAGGAATATTCGCTTTTTTACTAAAATCCTCTATCTGTTTAAAGGTAGGAGTCTTTGTGCCATTAAGCCACTGAATAATATTGTTCATTAACGTATCGCCAAGTTTTTCTTTCTGTGTCTGACTTAACGCCCAACGTATTATTTCCGGCTGAATATTAACATTTACTGCTGGCATAAAATCGCCTCCTTCCCATCAATGCCATGGTATTATTATAACAGAAACTTTCTATCATTACACCTAAAAAATGCTGTTCTTCAAACAAATTTTCTAATTATCCTTTTTCTCCCACTGCATTCTTTCTTGCTTTTCAATTTCGGGTCTGATTCAAGCACAGCTGAATCTATTCTTAATTTACCCGAGCCACACTTTTCCTTCATTTGCGCGGTTGGACAACCGTTCGTTTCCACCACTTTTAGTGGACAACGTGAGGTGAAAGACGAACCATTCACAGTAATGATAACCGCTTCGTTTTCTTCCTTGCACTGTCTTGAAATCTCGCTATTATGATTTCTTAAATCTGCTGATGGCCTGATTATCTTCTGCAGAAAAAAATTGCCACTCTGCAAACCTTTATGTTGCCATTACATCAATCTGTGGCATTAAAAAGAGCCAATCAATCAAGTCCTAATTTAAGACTTGACTAATCGGCTCTATCGTTATTAAACTTTCTCGTTTGCAGTGCTTGCATTTGCACGGCAAATTTTTAACTTCGGTATCTTTATTGATTGCCAAAAGGTGGCTTCCACACTTTGGACAAGGATACCAGATAAATTTACTAGGATTCAATATATCACCCCTAGTGATATTATATAACACTTTTTGCACATTATCAACAAAAAGCATTTATTTTATTGCAAATAATGCTCATCCCATTAAGACAATACTTGCATTTTCCCACATAATTACATTATCCATGCCAGTGTTGGATCATCACGCAACAATGAGTTTGATTTACCCGCAACAACATTATACCCTCGACATCTCATTTCATACGATATAGTTGAATTAACGCAATTTGTATTATACTTAATTTCTTGTTTATCATACGGTTTTGGTACTGCAACAAATTTAGGATTAGCTCCAACCAGTGTTTCTTTACCTATAAACTGTGTCTTTTCCCAAGATTTGGGTATTGTTGCTGTATAACCCTTATATTGCTCCTCAATCCACTTAATTGTCTTTGTTTTCCTCAAATCAGATGTTCCGCTCTCTACTCTAAGTCGATTATCCCGTTCTTTCAGCCCGGCCGCCCTTGAAAAACTTTTATAATCTGCCATCTGACCACGCAATTTATTCTGCAAATCCTGTGCATCGCCGCCAATACTTTTTGTTGCTTCAATTTCTCTCTTAGTCGCTCTGATCTGCCGCTCCATCTGACGCTGTTTCTGCGTGGATTCATAATAAGTATAGGTCTTTCCACCGATTGTCCTTTGATCCGGTCACTATTCCATATCCTGTTTCTTTGACAAAATCTGGATATGAACTATTCAACAATATTTCTTAAATTTGTCATGACAAAATCCATGACAAAAAAGTGCATTTATTTGACAAATACAATATAATTTCAACAAATATCCGAACCATAAAAAATGCCTGAAACCCCAGAAAAATCAACTATTTTCTAAGATTTCAGGCACTTTTTTTGATAGTGGACCTGACGGGAATCGAACCCGTGTCCAAAAACCAATCCCCTGTCCTTCTACGAGTTTAGTTTATCCTTAGACATTCCCTCCGGCATCCAGGAACAAACAACCGAATGCTTTCAGTAGCTTCATGATACGCCCAACAGCTCAAAGCTTTGCTGATGTCGTTTCCTACATAGTCGAAGCCTGGGTCCCAAAGTGTAGGTGCTCTGGGTCAGACTGCTGCCAAATTAGGCAGCGTATGCTAAATTATCTTCAGCGTTTAATTTTAATTGTGGAATTTGACGCATCCCGTGCGACTCGCTTCTCCAGCTTCATGATCCCTGTCGAAACCATTACAAGCCCATATTTTCTAATTGCCGGATGCATCCATACCGGATGCTCCGTGAAACCGCAGACGGTTTCTCTCTAACCAAGGTTGCGGATCTTAAAATCACGCTCCGCCTCGCGGCGCATATCCTTCCTGGCGATATCCTGTCTCTTGTCGTAGAGTTTTTTACCTTTTGCAAGAGCGATCTGTACTTTCACAAGGCTTCCCTTGAAATAAACTTCCACCGGGACAAGCGTATAGCCCTGCTCTGCAATCTTGCCGACAAGTTTGCGGATCTCTGACTTATGCATCAGAAGTTTCTTCGGCCTCAGTGGATCTTTGTTGAAGATATTGCCCTTTTCATAGGGACTGATATGCATTCCGTATATGATCACTTCGCCCTTTTCAATGCGGACAAATGCTTCTTTGATACTGCATTTTCCCATGCGCAGAGACTTTACCTCTGTGCCGTGAAGTTCCACACCTGCCTCGTATTTTTCCTCCAGAAAATAATCATGGTGAGCCTTCTTGTTATTCGCTATTAACTTGATTTCCTGCTTTGCCATGATCCTTACCTCCTGCTGCTGTTACAGTATAACCCAGAAGTTTATCTTTCGCAATAAACTTCTGGTTAAAAAATACAAATTTTATAAAAATTTAATCTGTCATCTTCGACAAAACAGATGCCTCGTCCTTGACCGCTTCATCCGGTTCCACATCATCCCGCACAACACGGAAATCAATAGTGCGCATGATTTTGTCTGTATCCGCCACGATCACTTTGACCTTCTGGCCGAGCTTATAGTGTTTGTTCGTGCGCTCCCCGATCATCTCATAGGACGACTCCTCGTAATGGTAAAAATCATCGGTCAGAGACGTCACATGCACCAGTCCTTCCACCGTGTTTGGAAGTTCTACATAGAATCCCCATTCCTGCACGCCGGAGATAACGCCCTCAAACACCTGACCAATACGTTCTTCCATGTATTCTACTTTTTTGAGTTTATCTGTCTCGCGCTCCGCCTCATCTGCTCTCCGCTCCATCTCGCTGGAATGTTTTGCAACCTCCGGCAGAATACTGTCATAATGTTCGATCCGTTTCTGGTTCATCCTGCCGCGCAGGTTGTCCTTGATGATCCGGTGGATCTGCAGGTCAGGGTAACGACGGATCGGTGAAGTGAAATGGCAGTAATAATTTGTGGCAAGTCCGAAATGCCCGGTACTGACTGTCGTGTATTTTGCCTGTTTCATGGAACGCAGTGTCAGGCGGCTGATCAGAGCCTCCTCCGGTGTACCGTCAATTTTCATCAATAATTTCTGTAATTCCTTAGGATGGATCTCATCCTGTCCGATATGGATCGTGTAGCCGAAATTATTGATAAAGGTTCCTAATTTTTTGATTTTTTCGGTGTCCGGATTATCGTGCGTCCGGTATACAAATGGCAGTTCCTGCCAGAAATAGTCCTGTGCCACCGTCTCGTTTGCGATGAGCATAAAATCCTCGATGATCTTCGTCGCAACATTCCTGTCATACGGCTTGATGTCGACCGGTTTTCCCTGCTCATTCAGAATGATTTTTGTTTCCGGGAAATCAAAATCAATCGAGCCACGCTTCATTCGTTTCTTCCGTAATATTGCGGCAAGCTCCTTCATCCGCTCAAACATCGGCACAAGTTCTTTGTACTCTTCGATCTCTGCCACGTCATGTTCTTCTAAGATTTTTTTCACACTGGTATAGCTCATGCGCCTGTCCACTTTTATGACGGTCTCTGCAATGGTGTGGTCGATCACATTTCCTTTTTCATCGATCTTCATGATACAGCTTAACGCCAGACGGTTCTCTCCTGCATTCAGCGAACAGATTCCATTTGACAGTTTGTGCGGAAGCATCGGTATCACGCGGTCGACAAGGTATACGGACGTTCCTCTTTTGAGTGCCTCCACGTCGAGTGCGCTGCTCTCCTGCACATAGTTGGATACATCGGCAATGTGGACCCCAAGTTCATAAAGATCCCCCTCTTTTGTGAGCGTGATCGCATCATCAAGGTCTTTTGCGTCCTCCCCATCGATCGTGACCGTCTGCCAGTCACGCAGATCCATGCGCCCAGCCATGTCTGCGGCACTGACTTCATTCGATACATTTTCCACCTGTTTCATGATCTTTTGGGAAAACTCCACCGGGAGATCATATCCCTTCACAATGGACATGATATCTGTCCCCGGATCGTTGATATGTCCGATGATCTCAACGACTTTTCCCTCCGGCTTTTTGCCGTTTTTTCCATAATCTGTGATCTCCACCACAACTTTGTGCCCGGAAACCGCTCCCTTTGACCGCTCCAGCGGAACAAAAATATCCTGCGCAAATCTCGGATTGTCCGGCACTGCAAATCCAAAGTTTTTACTTTTTTCATAAGTGCAGACAAGCTGCTCTGTTCCTCTGGATAAGATCTTTGTCACCGTTCCCTCTTTGCGCTTTCCACTGCTGTTTTTTGACAGCGTGATCTGGACGGTATCCTTATGAAGCGCTCCGTTCGTCTGTGCAGCCGGGATGAAAATATCTTCTTCCTCTCCCTCCACAGTCACAAAACCAAACCCTCTCGGATGTGCAGTAAAAACGCCTGTCAGATATTTTCCCTCTGATTTTACATATTTTCCCCTGCCGGATATCTCTACTTTTCCATCTGCAGTGAGTGCGTCTAACACTTCCAATAATTCCCCGCGTTGTGATTTCGGCACATTTAATACAATTGCCATCTCTTTTGCCTTCATCGGCACATAGAGTTCATCACAGATGAAATCATAAATCATTTTCTTTCGTTCCTGTAATAATTCTTTGTTCATAACTTCTCCATTTTCCTATAGTATACGATCATTTTTAATATTCTGATAATAGAATGACAAAAAAAAGACTGTCGTATTCACGACAGTCTTTTGCGTTTCTTAAAAAATTCCCAGATTCAATACAGCAGCAATCACAATAAATAAGACAACCAGAATCTTGGTTCCTGTTACCAGTCTTCCCTCCATGGAACGTCCTTTGTTCTTGCCCCAGTAAGTATCAGCTGCTCCGGCGATCGCTCCAAGTCCTGCTGACTTACCTTCCTGCATTAAAATGATAACTGTCAATGCAATACTGATTATAATAAAAATAACTGTTAAGATTATTTTTAAAACTGCCACTTTATCTTCCTCCTACGATTATAAACTCACAACTTAAAGCAGTATAACACATACCTGCCATATTTTCAACTGTTTTTTGTCTCCTCTGATGTGATCGCGCCATCCATCAGCTTGATCAGCTCCAGTGTACTGCGAAAATTTTTCGTGATATTCTTATCTGCCCAGGTCACCTGTCCCTGCCAGCTTGCATTATCTGTATGATTGATTTTAACAATAAATGTTCCCTTTTGATTTTCAGCCATAATTGCCACCTTTTTCTCTTTTGTATAGATTATCACAGACTGCGTTAAATAAAGCGTTACATTCCGATTTTTTTTACTGCTTCATCCACAAATACCATCAGATCCATGTCGCTGCAAAAATGCTTTCGGATCTGCTGCTCCATCCAGACCACCTGTCCCTGCCAGCTTGCATTCTGTCTGGAAGTTACACCAACAAGAAATGTTGCCAGCTTTCCACGGAACTGCATCAATGTCTGACTGTCGGAAATGACAGCCATGTGCTCTTTTGCAGGGATCCTCCCGCCTTTGCGTTCAATAAATTTTCTCGTTTTTATGGCTGCCTGCGGATAACCGATGGCGTCGTAAAATCGTTCCATTTCTATAATCAGCGTGGCAGAATCCGGAAAAAATGTTTCTTCTTTTTTATACCGGTGAAAATATCGTCCATAGATGTCTCCATTTTCCACACCATCCACACATACCATAACCATATTCGGAAATGATTTTTCAATTGTCATAAATGAATCTGCTCCTTACTCTCCCCACATGGAATCCATATTGTGAAAATGCGCACAGTCATCTGCCTCCCTGATCTCCGAGATTGGCGCTGTGCTATATTTTAAATAATTCTTTCTGGATGCTTTCTCAAAATATCCATTAATTCTTTCCACAACAATGGCACAATCCTCCTGCCTGATTCCTAAAAGCAGCATCAGGAACTGATTATCACTGTATCTGGTAAACATATCCCCGCGCCGGAGAGAATTACGGATTGCCTGTTCTAGTTCCTCTGCAACTTTGCCAAGACGTTCTCCTTTCTCCAACGGAACTCCTTTTCCATCCGTCATGGTACACAAAAGAAGATAGGCAGACTGCCCTGAACGCTCGATCACTCTCCGCACATACCGGTATCCTTCCATAAAAGAAAGATAACTGCAGAAAAAAGCTCCATCGTCTTTTTCTCTCTGGTTTAATCCCTCCTGGATCTCATTCACATGATCCGCTTTATCATGCTGGTACACTTCTAACTGCCGGAAGCGTTCCTTCATCTGATCAGACGGTGTAAGTCCAAGTTCCTTATATAAAAGTTCCGTTGTCATCTCATACAGCACCATGGCTTCATCCTGCCTGTCCATCGCAATAAGACTGTCCATCTGCCAGATCTGCCAATCCTCCAATGGATAGATGACCGCTGCCTTTTCTGCACAGTGATAAAGTTTTTTATAATCTTTTTCATCCTTTAAAACCTGGCATAATGTGCGCATGGCATTTGAAAAAAGATTTTTATAATAGACATTTAAAACAACTGCCCATCCTTCTGCACCAAGCTGCGGCAGAAATTCCCCGCGATACAGTTCACATGCTTCTTCTATATAAGACTTTTTCTTCTCCGGGTCATTTTCTTTCTCAGCCTTCTTCAGTAACTCCTCAAATTGATGTGCATCCAGTTCATAAGGGATCCCGGAAGTCCAGTAATAGCTTCCCCCTTTGATCGTCACATACTCATCTTCCGGCAGTCCGGCTGCCGCCAAAAGTCTGCGCAGGCGAAATACAGTTGCCCGGAGACTGTTTGCCGGGTTCGACATCTCTTCATCGCCAAAAAGGTCTGACAAAAGTTTTGCTCTTGTAACGCCCTTCTCTCCCGCCTGCAATAAAATCTGCATTAACTGGTTTGTCTTTGTTGTGGTATTCCGCTCAAATGAAACCGGATTTCCCTCATATTCGATCGAATAAGTTCCAAACATCTGTACTTTTAAAACGGATTTTTTCATATGAACCTCCGTTATCTGTCATTTTTTTCCAGTTCATCTGTAATATCATACCATATTCTTCCATTTCATGAAAAGAAATCCTTTTACTTTTTTTGACATTTTTCCCGATTTTCGTATTTTTATCATTTTCTTTTTATCTTTCATACACTATAATATGATCAAAGGGTCAAACGGTATCATCGATGCATGCCTGCATGCAGTCCGAGGTATATCTTAGTGGCCCGCGCTACACCGAGAAAGAATATTTAAGGAGAAACAATATGACCCCCAGAACAAAGGGACGTTTCATATTACTTCCAATGCTCCTGTGTGTCTGCCTTACCCTTTGTTCCTGTGGCAGTAACGAAAGTGCCGAAAAACCTTCTGCAGCATCCTCCGATACTGTGGCGAAGGATTCCTCTCCGGCCACCACAGCTGCTGCCGGATCCCGGGACAATACTCCTGTTGTACTGACAGGCAGTGCAGACGGCACCGTTACCTATGGGAATGATTCCGTTACAGTGGATGCCTCCCATACGGAAGAAGGCTATCTTATGGTTTCCTACTCCGGTTCCAACTCCAAAGTCAAATTGCAGATCACAGGTTCTGATGAGATCACTTACACATATAATTTACATGATGGTTATGAAACCTTTCCCCTCACTTCCGGAAGCGGTTCCTACACCGTCGGCGTATTTGAAAATATTGAGGGAACCAGTTATTCCACCCTTTTTACGCAGGCAATTGATGTGACGATCCAGGATGAATTTGGTCCATATCTGTACGCAAACCAGTATGTAAACTTTTCAGCAGACTCCAAAGTCATCTCCAAAGCCATGGAACTTTCTGCATCTGCCAATGATGATCTGGAAGTAATTGAAAATGTCTATAATTATATTATCACGAATTTTACTTATGATTATGACAAAGCTGCATCTGTGCAGAGCGGCTATCTGCCTGATGTGGATGATGTCCTTGCCAGTCAGACCGGGATCTGTTTTGATTACGCCGCTGTCATGGCTTCCATGCTCCGGTGTGAGCGGATTCCCACCCGCCTTGAAGTAGGTTATATGGGTGATGTCTACCACGCATGGATCAGTACTTATATCAAAGATAAAGGCTGGGTAAACGGAATTATTGAATTCGATGGAAATGATTGGAAACTAATGGATCCGACTTTTGCTTCCACAAGTTCCGATCCAAAAGATTTTCTTACCCAGACAGATGAATACATTACAAAGTATGTCTATTAACAGGAGGTTTTTCTCTTATGAAGAAAAAGAAACAGCAGATGCTGGGCAACCTTGAGATCGCAGCATTCTGTGACCAGCTTTCCATGATCGTTTCTGCCGGGATTCCCATCTATGAAGGAATCTCCATTCTGCAGGAGGACGCACCGGAAGAAGAAACTGCCGAAATTTTATCTGTTATCAGCAATTCCCTCGATCATGGAAGTTCTTTCTGTGATGCCTTAAGGGAAACAAATGTATTTCCCAAATATGTTCTGGATATGATCGGGATCGGTGAACTTGCGGGCAAACTCGAAGAGGTATTAAATGCACTGACCGGATATTATAAAAGGGAAGAAAGCATCCAAAACAGCATTAAAAATGCCGTCACATATCCGCTGCTCATGATTGCCATGATGCTTGCCGTCATTCTGGTGCTGATTGCCAAAGTACTTCCTGTTTTTCATCAGATCTATATGGAATTAGGAAGTGACCTGACCGGATTTGCCGGAGCGATGATGAGATTTTCAGATGCATTGAACCAGTATCTGTTTGTCATTGTGATCGTTCTGATCGCAGCTGCCGCAGGCATTTTTCTTATTTCAAAATCTGACGCAGGGCAAAAATTCTTCAAGAAAAGACCCCTTGCATTAAGCACCGCTGCCAGCCGCTTTGCAAACTGCATGGCACTTGCATTAAGCAGCGGACTCGATACGGATCAGGGACTTATGCTCGCAGAACAGCTTGTAGACAATCCTTACATGGCTTCCCGCATCAAGAAGTGCCGCGACCTGACTGCTTCCGGCAGGGGATTTGCCGAGGCGGTCTTAACGTCCGGTATTTTCAGTAAGATCTATACTTCCATGATCACGATCGGTTTCCGCACCGGTTCCATGGACGAAGTCATGCACCAGATTTCTGAGGAATATGAGGAAGAAACAGACAAACAGATTGCAAAGTTTATCTCTGTATTAGAGCCAACCTTAGTCATTATCCTGTCCATTTTCATAGGACTCATTTTAATTTCCTTCCTTCTGCCTCTCATTGGCATTATGTCAAGTATCGGCTAAAAGTAATAGGAACAGCGAGGTTCTTTTATGATACGATTGAAACAAAAAAAGAAAAAAAAATATAAACAGCTATTGTGTTCTGTCGTTCTTCTTGCTTTGACACTTTTTGTATTTGGTTTTGCAGCTGACCGCATCCGCCTTTCCAATGAATCCGAGCAGACAACCATTTTAGAAAAAGCAGTCACCCGGACGATCACACAATGCTATGCTTTAGAGGGCAGTTATCCACCTGACATTGCTTATCTCACCACACATTATGGTCTGACCTATGATCCTGACCAGTATCTGATCGACTATCAGTACATCGGCTCAAATTTAAGACCGGATGTCACTATTATTAAAAGGAACTGATTTTATGCTTGAATTAAAGAAAACACCGGAGCATACGATCGACCGTGTCTTCCTGCTTGCACTGCTGGCGCTTTTTGCCGCCACTGCATTTTTAGTTGTCTCCATCGGAGCAAAACAATACCATTCGATTGCAGACAGCATGACCGCAAATTATGAGACCCGTACCGTATCCTCTTATCTGGAAGAAAAAATGAATCAAAATGATGTGGCGGGTTCTGTCGCAGTCACATCCATCGGTGCCTTTCCTGCCATCGCCTTATCTGAGACTGTGAATGACACGATTTACACAACCTATATCTACTGTTACGACGGATATCTCCGCGAGATCACAGTTTCCGATGGAACAACTGTTTTACCGGGAGATGGGCAGAAAATCATTGAAACCAAGGCACTTGCCATTGATATGGTCAGCTCAAATCTTTACTGCTTTACCATTACGGATACGACCGGATACACCTATCCGCTTTATATCTCACTGAATGCAAAACAACCGTGATCTGCAAAAGGAGTTTCCATGAATCAATACCGTCACTCAAAATCCAGTCTCTTTTTGATGGAGATTATTTTAAATATTTTATTTTTTTCGATTCTTGCAACATTTTGTGTCCAGATATTTTTCAAAGGATACCAGCTCTCGGAAAATACAAAAAAGCTACATCAGGCGGTGACTGCCTGTGTATCGATCGCAGAGATCTGCCAGAGCACGGATTCCCCGAAAGAAGCCTTAAGTTCCATCTATCCGGAATCCATGAGTCTGGACGCAACGATTTTGATCTACTATGACAGGGATTTTCTTGCCTGTGGAAAACAAAACGCTGTTTACCGGGCAACGGTAGATTTTTTACCGGACCAGCTTTCTACCATCCACATCTCCTTTCTGGATATGGAAACAGCTGAAACAATTTATGAACTTCCGGTCTCCTGCTATCAGCCGATTTCCCTAAGCACAACAGGAGGTATGCAGTATGAATAAGCAAAAAAAAGGTATGATCCATATCGGTTTTTCCTCTATCCTGATGGTTTTTACCATGTTATGTCTGGTGACTTTTGCGACGCTCTCTCTGATCACTGCAAATTCGGATTACCGGCTAAGCCTTAAAGTTGCAGAAAAAACAACCGCCTATTATAAAGCGGATACTGCCGCAAGAGAGTATCTGATGCAATTAGATCTGGCACTCGCAGACCTTTACGCAAACTGTGATGACAGTCAGACTTTTTTTGAAAAGGCTGCTGATCTGATACCGGAACTGAAAACAGAAGATACGTTGACCGCGGAATCGCCTACGCTTGTAGGTAATTGTCCAACCTGCACATTTCAGGTTACGATCAACGATGTGCAGAAACTTTATGTCACATTAAAACTTCTTTATCCGGAACATCCCGGAGATGAATTTTATAAAGTCACACAGTGGCAGACCGTCACGAACAATGAACCTGCGATGGAAGATGACACTCTGCATCTTTATCAGGGAAATGAATGATAAGAAAGGTTTGGTTATGAATATGAACGTCAGAGAAATTTTAGAAAAAATCACAAAAGAGCATGCATCCGATATCTTTGTTGTTGCAGGCCGCCCACTGACCTACAAAGTCAATGGAAAAATGCATACTTATCAGGAAGAACGCATGAAACCGGATATGTGCCGCGACTTTGTCACAGCGATTTATGAACTTGCTGACCACCGCGATATTTCCCAATTTGAGACAACCTGTGACGACGACTTTTCTTTTGCCATTGTGGGAGTGTCAAGATTCCGTGTCAGCACTTATAAACAGCGTGGCTCTTACTCCGCCGTCATCCGAATCATCACATTCACTTTGCCACAGCCAAGTGAACTGATGATCCCGGATGCTGTGATGGAACTTGCCAACACCAACAAGGGAATGGTGCTCGTCACCGGTCCTGCTGGTGGTGGAAAATCAACGACATTAGCCTGCCTGATCGACAAGATCAACACCGAGCAGGAAGCCCATATCATCACATTGGAAGATCCATTAGAATACTTGCACACCCATAAAAAAAGTATCGTAAGCCAGCGTGAGATATGCACCGACACTGAAAATTATCTCACAGCTCTGCGCGCTTCCCTTCGTCAGAGCCCGGACGTGATCCTGCTCGGTGAGATGCGTGATTATGAGACGATCAATACAGCCATGACTGCTGCCGAAACCGGACATTTGATTTTTTCAACGCTTCACACCATCGGGGCTGCCAATACCATCGATCGAATCATCGATGCATTTCCAGCTGCTCAGCAGCATCAGGTAGCGGTACAGCTCTCTATGGTATTACACGCAGTCGTATCCCAGCGTCTGCTCCCGACCACGGATGGAAAAATGGTTCCGGCTTTTGAAATCATGGTGTTAACGCCCGCCATCCGTAACATCATCCGTGAAGGTAAAACACATCAGATTGACGGCATGATCTACACCTCCACGAACGAGAATATGTTAGCGATGGATACCAGTATTTTCCGCCTTTATCAAAAAGGCATCATCGATAAAAAAACTGCTCTTGCAAATGCTTCCAACCCGGAAATGATGAGCAAGAAAACAGGAGCCATTTAGGCTCCTATTTCTTTCGGATTATCTCGGCTTTCCCATATCTTGCAGATTCTTTTAACTCTTCCTCAATACGGAGTAACTGATTGTATTTGGCGGTTCGTTCTCCTCTGCACGGTGCACCGGTCTTGATCTGTCCGGCATTCACTGCCACCGCAAGATCTGCGATAAAGGCATCCTCGGTCTCCCCGGAGCGATGGGAGATCACTGCCTGATAACCAGCACATTTTGCCATCTCGATCGCCTCCATCGCTTCTGTGACGGTTCCGATCTGATTTACTTTAATGAGAACTGCATTTGCGACGTTTAAATCAATTCCGCATTTAATCCGCTTTGGATTTGTCACAAAAAGGTCATCCCCTACAAGCTGGACTCTGCCACCAATGCGTTTTGTTATTTTCTGCCAGCCTTCCCAGTCATCCTCAAATAAACCATCCTCGATCGACACGATTGGAAATTCTTCGATCAGTTCTTCATACAGAGCAATCATTTCATCCGCACTCCGCTTCACACTGTCTTTACAATAGTCCTTTGCAGAGCCTTCTCCGGCTCCCTCTTCCGGCTCTTTTCCTGCCGCTCTGGATTCTCCCGGGAAAATGTATACCCCAGCCTCCTCGTCATACAGTTCGCTTGCCGCTGCATCCATGGCAAACACCACGTCATCACCTACGTGATAGCCTGCCTTTTCCACTGCCTTCTGTAAATAGCAGAATACTTCCCTGGTGTCCTTGACATCCGGCGCAAATCCGCCCTCGTCCCCGACTGCAGTGCTTAATCCCTCCTCGTTTAAGATCTGACGTAGGAAATGATAGATTTCTGCTCCCATACGGAGTCCGTCATGAAAATCGAGTGCTCCCACCGGCATAATCATAAACTCCTGAAAATCAATGGAATTTTTTGCATGCACTCCACCGTTGATGACATTCATCATTGGAACCGGAAGAATGTGTGCCATCGTGCCTCCAAGATAACGGTACAACGGCTGTTCTAATGCTTTTGCCGCGGTTTTGGCACACGCCATGGAAACACCAAGAATTGCATTTGCACCAAGATTCCCCTTATTATCCGTGCCATCCTCTTCCACCATGATGCGGTCGATTCCTGCTTGATCGAGCACATTAAAGCCAATGAGTTTTTCCCTGATCTTCTGGTTGACGTGATCCACTACTTTCCGGACACCCAACCCAAAATACCGTTCTTCTCCATCCCGAAGCTCGATCGCCTCAAAGCGCCCGGTGCTTGCGCCAGACGGAACAGACTCGCGCGCCGTGATCTTTTTTCCGGTTGTCTCTGTCTCGGCGGTCACTTCCACTTCGACCGTCGGATTTCCCCTGGAATCTAAAATTTCCCTTGCATGAACATCAATGATTTTAATAAATAAAGACATACTTTCCTCCTTGCTTGAACTGCTTTTTGGAATAGTATGTCTTTTGCTGTTTCATATTATGTAATTTTTCTGATGCATCTGTTTTATGAATTTTCTTCCGGATTCAGATATTTACCAAATGCCTTCTTATAATAAGCTGCAAAGAAGTATCCCATCAGTCCGAAGCCATAGACTAATGTTAAGAAATTAACAAGCAGTACCGTCGTATTTGCCCAGACGAGTAAAATCATCAAAATTGCCATCTGAATGGTACACTTCATATTGCGCAGTGCCATAAAAAAGGAATAACGGATCGTATCTTTCACCGGATTCACGAATCTTGACTGGACACCAAACACATAAAGCAGTGATAAAAAATACGGAATAGCAAGGATCATTGCCGCACCCTGCATACACACACCAAGTGTATCTTTTGCCTGATTCCCCATCATAAAATCAAATCCTAAGAGAATTCCAATTACAAGATAGATTAACCAGATTTCCGTTGCCTGTTTATAATTTTCTTTAAAGGATGAAAAGAAATTAGAGGTGACATACCCCTCCTTATCATGCAATTTCATGCTCGCATAAAGCAATGCGCTCGTCGATGCGCCAATCGTAAAAATCGGCAGTGAACAGATCACCCAGTATAAATTGAGAATAAAAATCTTTCCAATCGTATCGATTGCACGAAAAACAGCATTATCCACATCAAAAATTCGATTCCACATAATTAAAACGTACCTTTCCAGACTTTTCTTCTATTAGTCTACACGCATTTATTTTATCTGACAAGTGTCATACAGCTTCTGAATATACGCTTTTGCCTGCACTGCATTTTCCGGCGTCGTATTTTCTAAAGTTGTATGGATATAAGGCTTTTTCTCTTTGATAAAACGAATAATCTGCGTATAATCCATCTCCCCGGTTCCCGCAGCCACCGAAACCAGTGCTCCATCTTTTACGATAAAATCTTTGATATGGATCACTGCGATATCCTCCCCAAGCACCTCAATCGCCTCCGCGATAATGGATTCGCGCTCTTTGTAATTACTGATGTCCAAAAGATTGACTGGATCAAAAATAATCTGCAGATTCGGAGAGCCAATTTCATCCAGCACTTTTCTTGCTCTCTTCGGATTGCATACAATATGCTTATACACCGGTTCAATTGCTAAGATCACACCCATTTTTTCCGCATACTGCACGACCGGTCTGACATTTTTGATAAAAATATCCAATGCCTCTTCCGAGTGATTCCGTTCCTCAAAACTGTAAGATTCATTCACAGCACCTGTCTCAGTTCCCACAACACCGGCTCCCAGAAGCGATGCCATACGGATATGCGCCATATAGCGGTGTACGTTCTTTTCCAAAACTGCCTGATCCGGTGTCGCAAGATTCAAATAGCATCCAAGTACCGCAATATCCAAATGATGTGCCGCAAAAAGGTTTTTCAGATAACACGAAAAACCGGGTGTCAGCGCACTGTCTGCCACAGAGTACTCCGAGATTACTTTTTTCAAAGCAAGATGCGCACAGGAAAATCCCTGTTCCTCTGCGATCGCCACACGTTCTTCCAATGTCCCTTTTTTTGTATCATGTAAACGGATTCCTATCTGCATATCCTCTTCCTCTCTGATTTTTCAAACATTTATCCTTCTTTTATTTCTGTATCATTTCATCCACATCAACTGCTTCCACCGGCGCTCCGTCTGCCCCAGTCACCTGCACGTGATCTAAAACCAATTTTTCCACATTGTGTACATAAATACCTTTTTTACTGCATGGTTCCACGCCGTTTGACATGATTGGAACACCCGTCTTTGCCTCTTTCGCAAAAGAAATCTCTACATTCTTCATGGTAATGCTCTCAATCTTGCTCTCCGGCAGTCCATCAAAATAAGCCGCTGCGACATGACAATTCTCTGCCTTAATATTTTCAAAGCAGAATTTCCGCATTTCCGGTGTCCGCTCATCCACCGGATAGCACGCTCTCGACTGCACATACTCAGTTCTTCCATCTGGATCGCAGAAATAAAATGCATTGGCGGTAAACGGTGTCATCACATGATCCATTTCAATATCCCGGAATGTGATTCCGTCCAGCACCGAATCTTTGCCCCTGCCCCGTCTTGTCTTGATGCGGAGTCCACGGTCTGTGTGTGAAAAGCAGCATTTTTCCACCAGCATGTTTTTCACACCGGCTCCAATCTCGCTTCCCACTGTGACCGCTCCATGTCCGTTTTCCATAAGGCAATGGCAGATGTGTGTGTTCTCCGCCGGTGTTTTGTACTTCCGTCCCATATAGATTTTTCCTGATTTCACCGCAATGCAGTCATCTCCAAGCGAAAAATGCACACCTAAGATCTCTACATTTTTGCAGGATTCCGGGTCTAATCCGTCTGTGTTTGGAGACTGTTTTGGATTCTCCACCAGAAGGTCACAGAATCTCAACTGATCACTGAAATACGGATGGATCACCCACGCCGGGCTGTCATGGAAATACAGTCCCTGCACATTTACATTTTCACAGTGATTTAAAAACAGCATTCTTGGACGGAATGCACCCACCATCACTTTCTCATTCTTCCACCAGTTCTCGTGGTTTGCACAGCCATTGATACTGCCCTCTCCATAGAGATTGATATCCCTTACGCCGATCCCTGTGATAATTCCTGCGAACATCGGAAGTGGATTTCCCTCCCATGTTCCAAGGTTATATTCCTCCATCTCATCATAACTTTCAATGAGTCCCGGAAATTTTGCAAAACGGTCACGGTCTGTCTCTGCCTTTAACTCAGCACCTTTGGCAATCTCCAGGTTCAAACCACTCTTTAAAAAGATACTTGTGATCCTATAAACGCCCTTTGGGATCAGGACACGGCTCTTTGGCGGACATGCCATGATCGCCGCCTGAATGAAACCGGTATCATCCGATATTCCATCTCCTTTAGCGCCGAACTTTTTCACATCCAACGTGACATATTCATAATCCGTCGTAAACTCTGCGGCTGCGACTACTTCCTCTGCATGAGTAACTTTTATCTCATAATCTGTATCCGGCTTTAAATCAAACACAGATGTCACAACGGTATCTGTCGTCTTTATCTCCTTATTATTTAAAAGGATTTTATATTCTTTTTTTGTGTGATATATTCCACCATCATCTAACAAAAAGGTCGCACTCCGTGCGGTTTTCATCACAAGACTTATCTGCATCTTTGCAATCCTCATCTTTATTCTTTTCTATTATTTCCTCAGTACTTTTTCTGTTAGAAAAAAGGATGGCTGCAAATGCTGCCACCCTTTTATTATACCTTAATTTAACCTTTTACACCACCGGCTGAAATACCATCTACGAATTTGTCCTGAGCCATAAAGAATACGATCAGGGAAGGAATGATGGAGATCAGTGATAATGCTAAAATTCGGTTCCACTGGAATCCTGCATCTGCATCCATCGACATTTTTACGAAAATAGCAAGTGGATATTTTGCAGGAGTATTTACATAAAGCAAAGGTCCCATAAAGTCATTGGATGACCACATAAACTGGAATAATGCACAGGATGTGATCGCCGGAGACAACATCGGAACGATGACTTTGATCAATGTCTGTACGGAGTTACATCCGTCAATTTTGGCAGCTTCATCCAGCTCTTTTGGTACGTTGCGCAGGAACTGTACTAACATGAACACGAAGTATGTATCTGTCGCAAACAAAGTAGGAACAATGATCGGGAGATACAATTTGGAATCAACCCATCCTAATTTGGAAAACAGGATAAACTGTGGAACATTTAATACTACCTGTGGAAGGAATAAGGTTGCCATCATAACCGCAAACAGAAATCCTCTTCCCTTAAATTCAAAACGCCCAAAACCATATGCAGTGATTGTAGCTGAGATCATGGTGAATACAACTTTTGGTATTACATAGGAGAATGTGTTAAGCATCGCTTTCCATACGTTGATCGTACCACCATAATTCTGCATTGCTGCTTTATATCCATCTAAGCTCGGATGTGCGGTAAAAAGTCCGATACTTGAGAAAATCTCTGCGTTGGATTTAAAAGTTGCTCCAACCATCCAAAGTAAAGGGTAAACCATTACAAATCCAACCAGGATCAGGACGGTATATCTTAAGATCAAATTAATAATATGTTTTGCCTTGCTCTCAGCAGCCATTTATTTACCCTCCTCATCTGAATAGAATACCCAGTATTTCTGACTTAAGAATGCAATGATCGTAAAGATCATTAAGATCACGAATAATACCCATGCCATTGCACTTGCCATACCCATGTCATACTGCTGGAATGCGCTGTTATAAATCAGCAGTGATACTAATGTTGTAGAGTTTCTTGGTCCACCTTTTGTGATGATATATGGTCCGTTGAACTCCTGGAATGCCTGACAGAGCTGTGTTACAAGGTTATAGAAAATAACCGGTGTGATAATTGGTACTGTTACAGAGAAGAACTGACGCCATTTACCCGCTCCATCTATAGCTGCTGCCTCGTAAAGATCCTGTGGTACTCCTTTTAAAGCAGCAAGGAAGATCACCATTGCTGAACCGAACTGCCATACACGAAGTAAGCAGATAACGATCAGGGAATATTTTGGATCACTCAGCCAGCTTGGTCCTGTGATTCCGAAGAATCCCATGAATGTGTTTAACAAACCGTCATCACGGAATACTGCTTTCCATAATACTGCGATTGCTACTGAACCACCTAAAATAGATGGAATATAATATGCCGTACGGAAGAAATTGACACCTTTGATCTTAAAGTTCAAAATGTAGGCAATAAATAACGCAAATACTAACTTTAATGGAACTGTGATAAATGCATATTTAAATGTTACCTTTAATGCCGTCACGATCTTTCTTGTTGTGAATACATCAATATAGTTCTGGAGTGTTCCAATTTCATGGAATCCCTTGAACAGGTTATAATCTGTAAAACTATAGAATAAAGATGATGCCATCGGATAAAATTTGAATGCCAAAAATCCGAATAGCCATGGAAGAATAAAGAAAAATCCTATATTCTCTTTACAGACATCTTTGAATGACTTTTTTTTCTGTGGTATTTTACCTGCCCCCGCAGTTGTTTTCTTAGCCACCTCTCATACCTCCTGTTAACTGTGATTACATAACCCGGATAAACTGTGCATATGCCATCATCATGATACCCATAGACACATCATCCTTTTGATCAAATGGTTCATCTATTGCACCATCAATAAGTGTTCGTCCTGTTTCCAAATACTTTTCAGGATTTAATATCCCTATATTGCATGCCTTTAAAATTGCATATCCCATGCATACTTTCTGCATCTTTGCATCTCCACCCAGTGGAATGCACTTGATGGTCTTTTTAAAAATCTCCTGCAGAGATTTGTAATGTTCAAATATCTCTATACTCATGTGATCCAATACATCGATCAGAGCCATCACATACCAGATTGCGTCTTTCCCACTTCTCATCTCTGTAAGCTGGTTTACAATATCATTGTATCCTGCCTTATTATGGTATCTGGTCTCATATTCCATGTAAAACGGAAGCACTTCATACAAATGCTGTCCTGTCATGAGCTTTTTATGATCCCCTTCTTCACACAGGCTGCCTTCTGCAGTCCTTGACAATCCCATCAGATCGTCTTTCATTCTTTCAATATACTCTTTGTACTTCTCCTCACCGGTCTTTTCATATGCAAAAATCCATGCAGATCCGGCGTTTATTTTCTTTGTCACATCTGTCTTTGAAAATGCGTTCTCCCATTCCTCTGTCATTTTTTCTACATATTGCAGAATAAACTTCTGATACCTTTCATCCTGTGTGGCTGCATACATCTGTCTGCACCCATTTAACAGGCAGCCGATATCTGTTCTTCCCTTCCATTCGGTATTTTCCAGATATCCACCGATCGTTTTATCAAAATCCATATTAACACCATTTTTAAAACAGGGCTGCTGTCTTTGCAGCAGCCCCAGAAGAATCTATATCTCTTTTAATTACTGTGCAATAACTCCTGTAATACCATCGATCAATACATCTGCTGCTTCATCAGCTGTGTAATCACCATAGCTTAATCCTGCCATTGCATCATAGTAAACACCATCAGAACCTTTTAACTGGGAATCCTCAAAGTATGGATCCAGGCTGTTGCTTACCCATGCAAGAACTTTTCCGTTTGCTTCTACAACTGTCTCATTTAATAATCCGGCGTCATTTGCTGCTGTAAGAGCGGATTTAGAAACCGGAATACCTCTTTCAGATGCTAAGATCTGTGCTGCTTCTTCATTGTTTGCAAGATAATTTACAAGCATAGCTGCTTCCTTTGGATGAGCGGTCTGTGCGTTGATTGCCCAGCACATGGAAACTTTAGCATAACCACCTTTGTTATCACCAAGGTCTGTTAAATAGTCACCAACAACAAGTTCACGTCCTTCTTCTAATGCTGCACCGAATTTGCTTGCAGAAGAATCCCACTCGAAGATACCTGCATAATGTCCATCGATCCAGTTCTGGTTCTGGTCAAGAGAAGCTGCTCCGTCACCGGCGATTGTTGCGATAGAAGGAATTACATGTGCATCCTCTAAAGACTGAATGAACTCAAGACCTTCTACGATCTGATCTTTTGTATAGTTTAATGTATCTCCTGTTACCCAGTCTGTTCCATATACGGATTCAAGATAGTAAACCATAAGGATCATTCTGTCGTATTCGCCTAAAGCTAATGGATAATAGTCATCACCGTAAGCTTTGAATTTCTCTCCACAGTCTTTTAATGCAGCAAGTGTTGTAGGAATCTCGCATCCAACTTCATCAAATGTTGTTTTGTCCCAGTAGAAAATTCTACCTGTCATGGAAATTGGAAGTCCTGCTAAAGATCCGTCAGATGCTTCACACATGGAAAGATATTTCTCATCTACCTGTGAAAGATCGATCACGCTTGCATAGTCATTTAAGTTTAAGAATGTTGTTCCATCAGAATCATACTGTGTGATCCAGTTCCAGTTGATCTGGTTTACATCCTGTGCGGTTCCTGCTGCAAAAGCAGTTGCCATTTTCTCTTCCCATCCATCCCATGCGGAATAGGTTGTCTCAACTGTGATTCCTGGATACGCTTTCATAAATGCGTCAACTGCTGCCTGTGTAGCTGTATGTCTTGAATCACCACCCCACCAGGAAATTGTTAATGTACATTCATCATAAGAGCCATCATCTTCGGCAGCTGCTGCTTCTGTTGCAGGTGCTGCATCCTCGGCTGGTGCCTCTGCTTTGTCTGTGCTTGCGCTGTTGTCTGTGGAACCTCCACAAGCTACTGTTGTAAGGGCCATAGCTGCTACCATTCCAGCTGCCATTACTCGTTTCATAAATTCCTTTTTCATAGTTTTCTTCTCCTTTATTCTTATATTAGTCGATATGACAATTCTTTTTCCTTCCCAGTTTGTTTCTTTGTCATATCGCTATTATGTAAGTGCTTACATTTTGTATTATAGCATAGTCTTTTAAAAAATGCACTACTTTTTTCATATTTTTTTCATTTTTTTGTGCATTTTAATAACGCGCAGAATTGACCAGAAAATATGCTTTTATGGCTGTTTACCAATGTAGGCAAGAATTCCGCCATCGACATATACAACATGACCATTCACAAAATCAGATGCGTCAGAAGCCAGGAAAACTGCCGGTCCCTGCAGATCCTCTGCCTGTCCCCATCTCGCTGCAGGAGTCTTTGCAATAATAAACTGGTCAAACGGATGTCTGCTTCCATCCGGCTGGACCTCACGCAGTGGAGCCGTCTGAGGTGTTGCAATGTAACCAGGTCCGATACCGTTACACTGGATGTTGTATTCGCCATACTCAGATGCAATATTTTTTGTAAGCATTTTCAAACCGCCCTTTGCAGCTGCGTATGCAGATACTGTCTCACGGCCAAGTTCTGACATCATAGAGCAGATGTTGATAATTTTTCCATGTCCTTTTTTGATCATGGATGGAATCACTGCTTTGGATACAATAAACGGAGCATTCAGATCCACATCGATGACCTGTCTGAATTCAGATGCTTTCATCTCACACATTGGAATACGTTTGATAATTCCGGCATTGTTCACAAGAATATCTATCACGCCTACTTCCTTCTCAATTTTGGCAACAAGTTCATTTACCTGCTCCTCATCTGTTACATCGCAGACATAACCGTGTGCTTTGATTCCTTTTTCCTCATAAGCTGCAAGTCCCTTGTCTACCAGCTCCTGCTTGATATCATTGAAAACAATGGTCGCTCCGGCTTCTGCATAAGCAGTTGCAATCGCGAAACCGATACCATAAGATGCTCCTGTGACAAGAGCAATTTTTCCCTCCAGTGAAAATTTGTCTAAAATAGCCATATACTTCTCCTCTTTCTCCGGGTTTCCCGGTTATATTCTTTTTATAATGTAACACCCTGTTTAAAAATCGCCATATCGTGGAATCCCGCTTCCTCGCTACAGACTTTTTTACCGGATGCAACTTCTACTACATAATCAAATAGTTTCTGTGCCGTCTCATCCAATTCCTGATCTTCCACCAGCACTCCCGCATTAAAATCAATCCAGTTCTTCTTTCTTCCGGCAAGGGAACTGTTGCTTGAGATTTTGACTGTCGGAACCGGAGATGCAAACGGAGTTCCGCGACCGGTGGTAAACAACACAATATGTGCCCCGCTGGCAGCAAGTGCTGTCGCAGCCACAAGGTCATTTCCCGGTGCACTGAGCAGATTCAGTCCCGATGCCACTACAGGTTCGCCGTAGGCAAGCACACCCTTCACCGGAGCATTTCCCGACTTCTGGGTACAGCCAAGCGACTTGTCTTCCAAAGTGGAAATACCACCTTTTTTGTTTCCCGGAGACGGATTCTCATAAATCGTCTGGTGGTTATCTTTAAAATATTGTTTGAAATCATTGATCAGTTCTACCGTCTTATCAAACAACTGCTCGTTCTCACAGCGGTTCATAAGGATCGTCTCAGCACCAAACATCTCAGGTACTTCCGTGAGGATTGTCGTTCCTTTTTTGCTGATCAGAAGATCTGAAAATCTTCCCACAAGAGGATTTGCGGTAATGCCGGAAAATCCATCGCTTCCACCGCACTTCATGCCAATGATCAGTTTTGAAACACTGATCGGTTTCCGCTCGAATGAAGCCACATAATCGATCAACTCTTCCAGCAATTCCTCACCTTTTTCCATCTCATCTTCCACTTCCTGGCAGACGAGGAATTTCACCCGCTTTTCGTCGTAATCACCAATGTATGATTTTAATACATCAATATTGCTGTTTTCACAACCAAGTCCAAGCACCAGCACTCCGCCCGCATTCGGATGATTGATCAGATCCGCAAGGATTGTTCTTGTATGCTCCTGATCATCTCCCATCTGGGAACATCCATAAGGATGTGGGAATGCGATCACTTCCTGTACGGAACCTTTCACCTTTGCATTCGCCCGTTTTGCCATGGCAGTTGCAATATTGTTGACACAGCCAACCGTCGGAATAATCCAGATTTCATTTCTGACACCGACTTTTCCATCCGGTCTCTGAAAACCAAGGAATATGGCATCCTCTGTTATTTTTTCTTCCATGTGTACCGGTTCATATTTGTATTCCAGCAGATCTCCAAGTGCAGTTTTGATATTGTGCGTGTGAACCCACTGTCCCGCTTTGATATCTTCCTTCGCAGTACCTATACGGAATCCGTATTTGATAACATCTGCGCCTTCGCAGATATCTTTCACTGCCATTTTATGTCCGGCAGGAATTGTTTCAAGAGCTTCGATCTCCGTGTTTTCCAATGAGATCTTTTCTCCTTTTTTCATTTCTTTCAATGCAACGATCACATTATCGTTTTCGTTGATTTTCATAAAGTCTTTCATTTCTGTTGGACTCCTTATTTATTATGCAAAAATTTTCTCCATTGCCTTTCTCATACCAGATGCACGGATCTCTGTAAGATAAGAAGCAACTGCATCTTCCACGCCTGCAAGACTGCTTAAATCCTCTCCCCAGAAGTCTTCATTCGAAAGGACTGCATGTGCGAATTCTCTTGGCTCTTTGCTGCTGTTTGCCGCAAAAAATTCCAATACTGCAGCATCATCCAAAATATTGTATTCCTGCTCTCCACGGTGTCCGATCAACGCTTTGTCCCTGATCTCTGTTCCAGTGTAGAATGCCATCAACGCTGCAAGTGAGAATGTCAAATGCTCGGGAAGTTTTCCTTCTTTTTCAATATATCCCAAAAAGCTTGGCATGCATCTCGCTCTCCATTTTGAAACAGAGTTCAAAGAGATGGATAATAATGCATGTTTTACATAAGGATTGTTAAATCTTGTGATCACTGCATTTGCAAAATCGATCAGATCCTGTTTTGGCAATGTCAGTGTCGGGATCACTTCCTCAAAAATTGTCTTCTTCATAAAGTTGAAGATCAGTTCATCCTGCATGGATTCGAGAACAATATCATTTCCTGCCAGATAAGACGCGAGAACAAAGGAAGTATGTGCTCCGTTTAAAATTCTTACTTTTCTCTGCTTGTAAGGTTTCTGGTTGTCTGTGAAGATTACCGGCAGACCAGCTTTTGGGAGTGGGAACTCCTCACTGATATCTTTTGCACTCTCGATCACCCACAACGCAAATGGCTCACCGGTAACAATCAGGTTATCCTGATATCCAAATTCTTTGCAAAGCTCTTCTGCCTCATCTCTCGGATATCCGGTTACGATACGGTCTACTAATGTAGAGGTGAACACACATGCCTCATTGACCCAGTTTGTGAATCCTTCTTCCAGATTCCAAAGTGCTGCCAGTTTTAAAACACATTCTTTCAAATGGATTCCATTATCGTCGATCAGCTCTACCGGAAGCATCACAAGCCCCTTGTCCGCCGCACCGTTAAAATGTCTGTATCTCTCATATAAGAACTTTGTCAGTTTTCCCGGATAACTCTTTGGAGGATTTAACTCTATTTTATCTGTATCGTCATAGACGATTCCTGCTTCCGTTGTGTTGGATACAATAAAACGTAACGTATCTAATTTTGCATATGCTGCATACTTTTCATATTCTCCATAGGCATCTACCACATCCGTCACGCTGGTCACGATACGATTGATACGTTTTGGTTCTCCGTCCACAATTCCTCTCAACTGTACTGTGTACTGACACTCCTGATCATGGAAACGATCCAGTGTTCCAAACTCGATCGGTTTTACAAGTACGATATCTCCATTAAAATCTCCGCTCTCATTTGCAATATCGATCATGTAATCCACAAATGCACGAAGAAAATTTCCCTCACCAAACTGTAATACTTTGACAGGTCTTTCTACTTTTCCTGTCTTTGCTTTACTTAAAAGTTCCATTTCCAGCCTCCCGATTCATTTTTTCATCATTGTTTCGCTTTATTTATTTTTACAATTTGTAAGCGTTTACATTTTGTATTCTTACACTTTTTTTCAATTTCGTCAATATGTATTTTTGATTATTTTGTACATTTCGCATATTTTTGTTGATGTTGCACGTATTATTTTAACATTTTTGTTATTTTTGCCATTTCTTTTGTTGCTTTATTTTTTTGCTTGTTGTATAATATTTATGATTGCAGTGTAACTGCTTTCATTTTTATAATACATAAGCAGCTTTATAATAATGTAAGGAAGTCCATTTCTTACATAGAACACATTTTTCAGGGGATTTACTATGGCAATGACAATTTACGACATTTCAAAAAAAGCCGGTGTTTCCATCGCCACTGTATCACGTGTTTTAAATGGCAGTGAAAACGTCCGCCCATCCACCCGCAAAAAAGTCATGGATGTCATCGACAAATACGATTACACTCCAAATGCTTTTGCACGTGGCATGGGACTGCATTCCTTAAAAACGATCGGTATTCTCTGTGCAGATTCGTCTGACCTTTTTCTTGCAAAGGCAGTCTACTTTCTGGAGCAGGAATTACAGGCAAACGGATACGAATCTCTTTTATGCTGTACCGGTTATAATCTGGACATCAAAAAGAATTACCTTAATTTAATTCTTTCCAAAAAGGTGGACAGCATTATATTGGTAGGTTCTAACTTCATCGGTTCCACCGAGGATGAAAACCAGTATATTAAGGATGTTTCCACGCAGGTTCCAATCATGCTGTTAAATGCTTCCTTTGATTATCCGAATGTTTACAGTACACTCTGTGATGATTATGGAACCATGTTTGAGGCAACAGCTGAAATGATCCAGGCAGGAATCACGGATATCCTGTATCTGTATGATTCCAAATCCTACAGTGGCTTAAAGAAGCTTCACGGATTCCGCGATGCAATGAAAGAACACAATATTCCGGGTTTTGAAAAACTGATCCACTTTTACGACGGCAATATCGAACATCTGGATGAGATTGCCGACTTTGTGGCAGACATTGCAAAAAAAGGGGCGTCTTTTCATGGCATCATGACTTCTGACGATTCCCTTGCGATTGGCAGTATCAAATATGCGCAGAAAAAAGGGATTCGCATCCCGGAAGACCTTTCCGTTATGGGATATAACAACTCCATGCTGACAAACTGCTGTACACCGGAGCTGACTTCTGTTGACAACCGTTTAGAAACCCAGACACACCAGTTAGTCCAGACATTGCTCGGTGTTTTAGCCGGAGAGGAAATGCCAAAAAAATCGATTTTCTCTGGAAAAATCATAAAACGAGGAACAACATTATTTTAACTTTTAGGAGGTCATTATTATGAAACCATTTATGGACAAGAATTTTCTTCTTTCCAACGAAACAGCTCAGAAATTATATTTTGATTATGCAGCGACAACACCTGTATTAGATTATCACTGCCATATCAATCCGCAGGAGATTTACGAGAACCGCCAGTTCGAAAACATCACTCAGGTATGGCTCGGCGGCGACCACTACAAATGGCGCTTTATGCGTTCCTGCGGTGTGGATGAGTATTACATCACCGGAGAAGCTCCAGACAAAGAGAAATTCTTCAAATGGGCTGAATGCTTAGGAAAAGCAATCGGAAACCCACTTTTCCACTGGAGCCATCTCGAATTACAGAAATATTTCGGATACAACGGTGTTTTAAACAAAAAAACTGCGGAGGAAGTCTGGAATCTCTGTAACGCAAAACTTGCAGATTCATCCATGTCTGTCCGCAATATCATCAAACAGTCCAATGTAACTTTAATCTGCACAACAGACGATCCTGTTGATAGCTTAGAGTGGCACAAAAAAATTGCTGAGGACAATAGCTTTGACGTTCAGGTTCTTCCGGCATGGCGTCCTGATAAAGCAATGAATATCGAAAAACCAACTTATCTTGATTACCTTGCGACTTTATCTGACGTTTCCGGCATCAAGGTAGATTCCTTTGCTTCTTTATGTGAAGCATTAAAAAACCGTATGGACTTCTTTGCTTCCATGGGATGCTCTGTATCCGATCACGGTTTAGAGTATGTGATGTACGCTCCTGCTTCTGCTGAGACTGTAGAATCTATTTTTGCAAAACGTCTTGGTGGAGCTTCCATCACAAAAGAGGAAGAAATCATTTTCAAAACAGCATTTATGGTTTTTGTTGGAAAAGAGTACGCTAAGAGAAACTGGGTAATGCAGCTTCATTATGGATGCAAACGTGACAACAACACTCCAATGTTCAACAAACTTGGTCCTGATACCGGTTACGACTGCATCAATAACTATGCTCCATCTTCCGAAATGGCAGATTTCTTAAATGCATTAAACAGTACAGACGAGCTTCCAAAAACCATTTTATACAGCTTAAATCCAAACGATAACCAGTCCATCGGTACGATCCTTGGATGTTTCCAGGATTCCACTGCTGTTGCAAAGATCCAGCAGGGTTCCGCATGGTGGTTCAACGATCATAAGACCGGCATGACTGACCAGATGATCTCCCTTGCAAATCTCGGAAACCTTTCCGGTTTTGTTGGAATGTTAACAGATTCCAGAAGCTTTTTATCTTACACACGCCACGATTATTTCAGAAGAATCCTCTGCAATCTGATCGGCACATGGGTAGAAAACGGGGAATATCCGGCTGATTATGAGACACTCGAGGAAATTGTACGTGGAATTTCTTATAACAATGCTGTAAACTACTTTAATTTTGATTTAGAGTTAGCAAAATAATTTTTATTTAAGGAGAAGGATGTATTATGGAATTACGAACTGCCGCATCTCCAAGAGATGTCAAGCATTACACAACGGAGCGATTAAGAGAAGAATTTTTGATTGACGATCTGTTCCAGCCGGATCAGATCAAACTGGTATACAGTCACATCGACCGTATCATTACCGGTTCTGCTGTTCCTGTAAAGCCTTTAACTCTGACTGCCGGAGGTGAACTCCGTGCACAGTATTTCTGCGAGCGGCGTGAGCTCGGTGTCATAAACATCGGGGAAGCCGGAAAAATCACTGTCGATGGCAAAGTATATAACGTTGGTCATAAAGAAGGCATGTATATCGGAATGGGTTCCAAAGACATCACTTTTGAGAGTGTTGATCCATCTGCGCCTGCCAAATTCTACTTAAACAGTGCTCCTGCCCACAGAACCTGTCCAACTGTTCTGATCAAACCGGAAGGCACACCGGAAGATGGTGTTGTGATCGTAAAAGACTGTAACAAAGTAGAATTAGGTTCCTTAGAATCTGCCAACCACAGAACGATCTGTAAATATATCCTTCCCGGTCAGGTAGAGAGTTGTCAGTTAGAGATGGGAATGACAAAATTAGAGCCGGGAAGCGTATGGAACACGATGCCTTGCCACACGCATGACAGACGTATGGAAGTCTATCTGTACTTTGATATGCCAGAAGATGCCCTTGTCATGCATTATATGGGAGAGCCAACGGAAACACGTCATATCGTGATGCGGAACGAGCAGGCAGTCATCTCCCCTAGCTGGTCCATCCACTCCGGCTGTGGCACCCAGGCTTACACATTTATCTGGGGAATGGTTGGCGAAAATCAGGACTTTGATGACATGGATAACTGTGACATGAAAGACCTGATGTAGTTTTTCCATCATCCATCCTACATTTTTTTTAGAGAGAAGGTATTATTTTTATGAAAATAGCATTAATCAACGAAAACAGTCAGGCTGCCAAAAATGAACTGATTTTCCAGACATTAAAATCAGTCGTTGAACCTATGGGGCACGAAGTTGTCAATTACGGAATGTACTCCGCCGAGGACGATCATCCGCTCACTTATGTACAAAATGGAATTCTTGCCGCTGTATTATTAAACTCCGGGGCTGCTGATTTTGTTATTACAGGCTGCGGAACCGGCGAGGGTGCTATGCTCGCCTGCAACGCTTTCCCAAAGGTACTCTGCGGTCATATTGAATCTCCGTTAGATGCCTATCTGTTCTCACAGGTAAACGATGGAAACTGTATTGCGCTCCCATTTGCAGAAAATTTTGGCTGGGGCGGTGAATTAAACCTCACTTATATTTTCGAGAAATTATTCTGCACTCCTGGTGGCGGCGGCTATCCAAAAGAACGCGTTGTGCCGGAACAGCGCAATAAGAAGATTTTGGATGAAGTGAAGGCTGTTACACACAGGGATCTTGTCACGATCTTAAAAGAATTAGATCATGAGCTTGTCAAAGGAGCTTTAAGCGGAGAACACTTTACAAAACACTTCTTTGCTGACTGCAAGGATGACGACATCGCTGACTGCATCCGCAAAATATTGAAGTAACCGGAGTTTAACGGACGTAGTGTTGCAGATTCTGTGGTGCTTTTATAGATTGTGAAGGGGCAGATATAAGCGTCCTCTCGCAAGTCGTGATTTTATCGGTTTATGAAAAGAA